>JGI12316J15310_10000038_pt4 | contig 181266 bp, 178 predicted proteins | sample MarCyaLeptolynsp_FD_15310 | JGI IMG/M metagenome (IMG submission 15310)
GGAAGGGATCAACGCCCTGTACCGCTACGACGTGGCCCAGGACTTGATCGAGCTGGTCAGCGTCGACCAGACAGGCGCACGGACGATCGAAGCCGCCTCTAGTAGCGAGGGGATGAGCGCCGACGGCCGATTCGTCGTCTTCACTACCCTGGCGACGGACGTCGTCCCTGGCTTGGTCGACGACAACGGGGATCAGGACGCCTTCGTACGTGACATGCTGCTGGGCCGCACGTATCCGGTCAGCCTTCGCGCCGACGGCGCCGCCACCGGAAACGACAGGGTCTCGGGCGCCTACATCAATCGCTCAGGCAACCTAGTCGTCTTCGATGCCGAGGCTACGGACCTGACGCTGCTGCCGGACACGCAGCCGGACGTGGAAGACGTGTTCGCGGTTCGTATCGACGCATGCATCGACCGCACGGACGTTGCAGATCTGTTCTGGCGTATCCGTCGCCGGACCGCGCGACCTGGGTTCGACGACTTCAACAACGACGGACGAGTGAACGTCGCCGATGCGCGGGCGCTCGCCCTGCAGTGCACGAACAGCGTTTGCGCTCCTTGCGAGTAGCGGGGCGCCCGAAGACCGACAGGAAAGACAAGAGAAAGGGAGAAATCGTGATGATTCGGATGAAGAGCTTCGTTTTGGCGCTCGTGGTTGCGGCGGCGCTCAGCGCGCCCGCGGCGCACGCGGTAACGATTGAAATTACGCCGGACGACGTGACGGCGTCGATCGGCGACCCGGTGATCGTCGACGTGAACGTGGACGGTTTGGGAGATTTTGCGCCGGACTCGCTGGGCGCGCTTAGCGTGTTTCTGACCTACGACGATACGGTGCTCGATCTGGTGAGCGTCGCGTTCACAGACCTGATGGGCGACCAAGTCCCCTTCGAGTCTTTCACCGACTTCTTTGACACGCCCGGCTCGCTCGGTCTCGCGATCATCTCGCTCCTGACGCCCGGCGAACTGGACGCGATCCAGCCCTCGGCGTTCACGGTGGCGACGGTCGAGTTCCAGGCGATCGGCGACGGACCGGCGAACTTGGGGTTGGAAGACATCATCCTCTCGGACGGGTTCGGCGAAGAGTTGGGGACGGAGCCGGTGCCGGAGCCTTCGACTTATCTGATGTTTGGGCTAGGCTTGGCGGGGTTGGCCGGGTTGCGGCGCGTGCGACGGGGGTAGGCGGGTTTGTCGGGCTGAAGACCTTCGAGCACGGCTCGAAGGCGGCACGGCTGGAGCCGTGCGCCACGGGGGGCAGAGTTGGGGACGGAGGCTGCGCTGGAGCCGTCGGCGGCGGTGAACAACGGGCTCTTGCTTCGCAAATGATGGAGACCACGCAAGAGAAGAGAGAGGCTGTATCGTATTGATTTCCCGCGGCTTGCGAAAATGCCGCCCTTCGGACTGAGTCCCAACAAGCGAAACAACGGGCTCTCGCTTCGCGAATCGCCTTGGGACCCGGCACTCACGTACCGGGCTCTGACGGATCCGACCGCCGTTGATTCTTTCACAGGCCCTTACTGTCGCGGCTCTGATGGCGGGTCCGGCCCAGACACCTTCGAGCGCGGCTCGAAGGCGGCACGGCTGGAGCCGTGCGCCACGGGGGGGTCAGCCTAGGAATTTGTAGCCCATGCCGTGGACGGTTTGGATCCACTTGGGCTTCTTGGGGTCGTCTTCGATCTTCTGGCGGAGCCAGGCGACGTGGACGTCGACGGTGCGGGTCGAGGGGGTCGAGTCGTAGCCCCAAACCTTCTCGAGTAGGACGTCGCGCGAGACGGTTTCGCCGGGGTGCTCGACGAAGTATTTGAGGAGTTGGAACTCCTTGGCCGAGACCGTGAGTTCCTCTCCGGACCGGTGCACTTCCGTGCGCTTGAAGTCGATCATTACGTCGCCGAAACGGTACGAGGCGGCGGCTTCCGGCGCGGACGGGCCGCCGCGACGCAACAGCGCTTCCACGCGGGCGAGTAGTTCCATCGCCTCGAACGGCTTGGTCATGTAGTCGTCGGCGCCGATCTTGAGTCCGACCACCTTGTCGGCGGTTTGGCCGCGCGCGGTCAGCATCATCACCGGGGTGCGCACGCCTTGGGCGCGCAGGTCTCGGCAGATGTCGAAGCCGCCCTTTCCGGGCAACATCACGTCGAGGATGATCAGGTCAAAACCGCCGGCGAGGCCGCGTTCGTATCCGGCGTCTCCGTCCGCGGCGGTCTCCACCTCGTGGCCTTCGCTGCGCAGGCGGTCGGTGAGGGTGAGGCGGAGGCCGGCCTCGTCTTCGACAAGTAGGATCTTGGCGCTCATGGTGCGGGCTCCTGGGCGATCGGGAGGTCGATCGCGAATGTGCTTCCCTGCCCTAGTCGACTCTCGACCGTCAGCTTGCCGCCGGAGGCTTGGACGGCGTCGTGGGCTAGGCTGAGGCCGAGTCCGGCGCCGCGGGTCTGTTCGGCGCGGGCGCGGCCGCCTCGATAGAACGGTTCGAAGAGATGCGGCACGTCGTCGGGGGCGATGCCGGGGCCTTGATCGCGGACTCGCAAGACGACGCGGTCTCCCTCGACGGACGCTTCAACCGCGATGGGACCCGACTGGCCGGCGTACTTCTGGGCGTTCTCGAGCAGGTTGCGCAGGGCGAGGCGGACGGAGGCGCGATCGGCGTGGGCGGGCGGCAGACCGTCGGGAACGTCGGTTTCGACGGTCGCGTTGCCCGATTGCGCGCCGTCCACTTGCGCGAAGACCTCGGCGACGATTTCCGAGAGATCGACCGGTTCCAAGGTGACGGTTCGCTTGCCTGATTGAGCTCCGGCCAGCTCGAGCGTCTGGTCGACCATCTCGCTCAGCCGACGGCCTTGGTCGCGAACCAGCGCGCCGTACTCGCGTATCTGCTGGGGCTCGGCGACGAGGCCCTCGGCCAGGTTCTCTCCGGCTGAACGGATGACCGCCAAGGGCGTGCGCAGTTCGTGAGAGACTCCGGCGACGAACTCCATTTGCATCTCGGCGAGGCGCTGAGCGCGGCGGGTCGAGACGAGCACCAGCGCGAGCCCGGCCCCCAACAAGAGCAGAACACCGAAACTGACGGCCAAGTTGCGGCGGCGCGTCTGCGCCACCAGCTCATCGAGAGATCCGGCGACGGTCGAAACGGCCAGGGTCCAGCCGCCGGGGCCGGAACGGCCGACGTTGGCGACGGCGGGGAAGGAATCGAAGCTGGAACGTCTTCCGCGGCCGTCGTCGCGCGGCTCGCGGCGGTCTCGACGTTCGCCGCGTTCGCCCCGTTCGCCTCCGCCGCGGCGGCCGCGGGGTCCGCGAGCGCCGGGGCCACGATCGTTCGGGCCGCGATCGTCCCCTCTGCGCGGACGCTCGGCTTCAGGACCTCGCGGAGGCGGCGGTTCGTCCGGTCCTGGGGGCAGAAAGTTTTCGGCGACGCGGCCGAATCGATCGCGCAGCCGATCGGCGGTCTCGCGGCCGGATTCCTCACGGCTCCACAGCAGCGGGACGATGATCTCCGCATCCGTGATCGAGGCCGGGGCCGCCTCGTCTCGCGTTGAACTGAACAGCAGGCGAGCGTCGGGGGCTTCCCGCTCGTAGACCGCCACGTGGGCCGATTGCTCGGGACCGAAGTAGCGGCGGATGAGTTCGGGAAACGTCTCTTCGCTCAGGCGGGCCAAGTCGAGCTGCAGGTAGAGCCCGGCGGCCGATTCCAGGCGCGGACGGCGTCCGGGCGCTTCAATCTCGACGGAGAGCAGGCTGGTGGCGAGCATGCCGGTGGGCAGGAAGGTCCAGCCGCCTGGACGGGCGCCGCCGAATCCGCTGCCGGGGCCGCTGCCGAAGCCGCTCCCGGGGCCGCCGCCTGGGCCGCCCGCGCCTCCCCGTCGCCGACGCTGGGCGAAGTTGCTCAAGGCGGCCGTCCGGGCAGGCAGCGAAGACGACTCGAATTCGAGCGTTTCGGGGTTCAGACGCTGGACTTGCGGGGCGCCGTCCTCGGCGAGGGTCCTGAGGTAGACGTCGGCGAGGGCGAGGTCGCCGCCGCGCGAGGAACGCCGTACGAAGCGCTCAAGGACGGCCGACTCGGGGTCGTCCAGGGTGCGCGGATCGATCCAGAAATCCTCCGCCAGGCGTTGCACCTCGCGATTGAAATCGCGGCGCAGCAGGGAGGCCGAGGACTCCAAGCCGCGCCCGAGCCGCTCTCGCTCGGCGCGGCTGATCTCGCCGATCCAGCGATACTGCAGAGCGGCGAGCCCGACGAGCGCCGCGACCAACACGGCCGCCGCCCAGGGGCTGGAGAGTCTCTTACCGAGCAACGAAGCCAAACTATCTCTCTGATACCACTATAGTTAACAAGCCTACATAAGGCCTATCAGAAGGGCTTCTGGAAGGTCGGAAGTCCATGTTAAACTAACCGGCGGCTCATGGTCGACAGCAGCGGATTGACGAAACGCGGCGTTGCCGCCGGTTCCAAACTGACTTCCGATCAACTGATTTCCGCCTACCGCACGATGTACTCGTCGCGGCGCTTGGACGATCGCGAAATCGTCCTCAAGCAGGGCAACAAGGCCTTTTTCCAGATCAGTTGCGCGGGTCATGAGGCCATTCAGACGGCGGCGGGCATGCTGCTGCGGCCGGGCTTCGATTGGGTCTACCCCTACTACCGCGACCGCGCGCTGTGCCTAGCTATGGGCGTTACGGCCGAGGAGATGTTACTCCAGACGGTGGGCGCCGGGGCTGACCCGTTCTCGGGCGGCCGCCAGATGCCGACCCACTGGTCGCGGCCCGACCTCAATATCGTCTCGCCTTCGAGCGCTACCGGCACGCAGTACCTCCAGGCGGTCGGCGCCGCACATGCTTGCGTCTTGAAGCTCGACTCGGAGACGGACGAGCGTGCGGTATCGCTGACGCTGGGCGGCGAGGGGTCGACCAGCAGCGGCGAGTTTTGGGAAGCGATCAACGCGTCGTGCCTGGAGCGGCTCCCGGCGATGTTCATCATCGAGGACAACGGGTACGCGATCTCCGTCCCGGTGGACTATCAGACGCCGGGCGGCAGCATCTCCAAGTTGCTGCGATCGTTTCCCGGCCTGTTGATTGAGGAAGTCGACGGGCTGGACATCGAAGAGAGTCATGCGGCGGTCGAGAAGGCGCTGCGCTACTGCCGCTCGGGCTCGGGTCCGGCGCTGATCCACGCCCACGTGATCCGGCCCTACGGGCATTCGCACTCGGACGACGAGAAGCTCTACCGCACTCCGGCCGAGCGCGAAGCCGAGAAGGAGAAGGACCCGGTCTTCCGTCTCCGGCGCAAGCTGATCCGCGAGGATCTGGCGACCGAGCGGGAGATTGAGACGCTTGAGCACGAGGTGGAGGACGAGCTTGACGCCGCTCTGGACGCCGCCACCTCCGCGGCGCCGCCAGAGTCGGGAAGCACCTTCGACTTTCTTTACTCTCCGGACGTCGATCCGACGTCGGCGGCATTTGAGTCAACGCCTGCGACCGACGGCGATCCCAAGACGATGGTCGACCTGATCAACGCCTGCTTGGACGACGAACTCGATCGTGACGAGAGCGTGTACGTCTTCGGCGAGGACGTAGCGGACTGCTCGCATGAAGAGAATCTGCCGGAGTGCAAGGGCAAGGGCGGCGTCTTCAAAGCGACCCGCGGCCTGCAACGCAAGCACGGCGGGCGGCGCGTCTTCAATGCGCCTATCGCCGAAGCGGCCATCGTGGGCCGGGCGACGGGCATGGCGACGGCGGGTTTCCGGCCGGTGGTCGAGATTCAGTTCTTCGACTACATTTGGCCGGCGATGATGCAGATCCGCGACGAGTTGGCGAGCCTGCGCTGGCGCTCGAACAACGGCTTCTCGGCGCCGCTGGTGATCCGCGCTCCGATCGGCGGCTACTTGAACGGCGGCTCGATCTACCACAGTCAATCGGGCGAATCGATCTTCACGCACATCCCCGGGCTGCGGGTCGTCTTCCCGTCGAATGCGGCCGACGCGAATGGTCTGCTGCGGACGGCGATTCGTTGCGACGACCCGGTGCTCTTCCTGGAGCACAAGAAGCTTTATCGCGAGACCTACAACCGGTCGCCGTACCCGGGCCCGGACTATCGGATTCCGTTCGGGAAGGCGAGCGTCGTCCAGGAGGGCTCGGACTTGACGGTCGTCACCTACGGCGCCCTGGTCCAGAAATCGAAGATCGTCGCGCAGAAGCTCGCCGAGCAAGGCTACTCGGTCGAGATCCTGGATCTGCGCACGCTCTCGCCGTACGACTGGGGCGCCATCGAGCGCTCGGTCAAGAAGACGAGCAGGGTGGTGGTGGCGCAGGAAGACTGCCTGTCGTGGGGATTTGGGGCGGAGATTTCGGCTCGGATCGCGCGCGACCTGTTCGATTGGCTTGACGCCCCGGTTGGCCGGATCGGCGCGCAGGATACGTGGGTCGCCTACAGTCCGAAGCTGGAGCAGGAGATTCTGCCCCAGACGGAAGATTTGGAAGCCGAGTTCGTCAAGACGCTCGAATACTAGCCGCAACCCTCCGCAACACTGTTCAACACTGCGCTTGTCGAGCGATTTCAGCCGACGCGATCGGCTGTGGAACAATGGGATTTCGACCACTTGAAATCCCATGGCTTACCAAACGATCGACGATCTCGACCTCAACGGAAAACGCGTTTTCATCCGCGTGGACTTCAACGTTCCGCTCGACAAGGAGACCGGCAAGGAGATCACCTCCGACACGCGGATTCGCGCGGCGTTGCCGACGATTGAGCGCGCATTGGAGAAGGGCGCGGCTGTCATTCTGGCTTCACATTTGGGCCGTCCCAAGGGGCAGCCGAATGACAAGATGACGCTCGATCCGGTCGCGACGCGGCTGTCGGAACTGCTGAACCGTCCGGTCCAGAAGGCGTCCGACTGCATCGGCGCGGAGGTTGAGGCGCAAGCCGCCGCGTTGAAGCCGGGCGAGGTTCTGCTGCTTGAGAACCTGCGCTTCCATGCTGGAGAAGAGAAGAACGACCCCGCATTCGCCGCCCAACTGGCGAAGCTGTGCGACGCCTACGTCAACGACGCCTTCGGCGCGGCGCATCGCGCGCACGGCTCGACCGCCGGCATCGCTGAACTCGTCCCCGCAAAAGCCGCGGGGCTGCTGATGCAGAAGGAGCTGCATTACCTCTCGATGGCGGTTTCGAAGCCCGAGCATCCGTACGTGGCGATCGTCGGCGGCGCGAAGATTTCCGGCAAGATCGACGCGATCGAGAACTTCCTCAAGATCGCCGACAAGGTCCTGATCGGCGGCGCCATGACCTACACGTTCTTGAAGGCGAAGGGACTGGAAGTCGGCGGCTCGTTGGTGGAGGACGAGAAGCTTGACCTGGCGCGCGAGACGATGGCGGCCGCGGGCGACAAGCTGCTGCTGCCGACCGACCACGTGATCGCTTCCGCCTTCGCCGCCGACGCGGAAACCAAAACGCAATCGGTCAGCGAGCCGACGCCGGACGGCTGGATGGGTCTCGACGTGGGACCGGAGACGATCGCGCGCTATGAAGCGGAGATCGGCGCGGCGAAGATGATCGTCTGGAACGGTCCGATGGGCGTCTTTGAGATGGACGCCTTCGCGGCCGGGACGCTGGCGGTGGCGCACGCGGTGGCCGATTCGTCGGGCGTCAGTATTGTCGGCGGCGGCGACTCGGAGAAAGCGATCCGCAAGGCCGACGTGGGACCGAAGATGTCGCACGTCTCGACCGGCGGCGGCGCTTCGCTCGAGTTCCTCTCAGGGCAAGAGTTGCCGGGCGTTACGGCGCTGGGCGGGTTGGAATAGTCGTCGCGTCGTGTCCGGTCGCATCTGGGTCTTTGGGAGCTTGAACGCCGACCTCGTCGCCGAGGTCGAGCGCCAACCCAATCCAGGCGAGACGCTCACCGGCGGAGACCTGCAAGTCATTCCCGGAGGAAAGGGGGCCAATCAAGCGGTCGCCGCTTCTAGGGTCGGTGCTTCAAGAGTCGGCGCGGAGGTGCGCATGGTCGGCGCGGTCGGGAACGACGGCTTCGCGGACCTGTTGCTTGAGAGCCTACGGGCGTCAGGCGTCGATGCCTCGCGCGTGCGACGGACCGATCAGGCCACGGGGACGGCGTTGATCACCGTCGCACGATCGGGCGAGAACGCCATCGTCATCTCGCCCGGCGCGAATGCGTCTCCGACGCCGGAGTCGGTTGAGGCTGACCTGGCGGGGATTGGAGACGGGGACTTTCTGTTGTGTCAGTTGGAGTCGCCGCTGGAGGCCGTGGAAGCGGCGTTGCGGTTCGCGCGCAGAGCCGGGGCTCGAACGATGCTCGATCCGGCGCCGGCGTGTGAGCTTCCGCGGTCGTTGCTGGCGGAAGTGGATGTGCTGACGCCGAATGAAAGCGAGGCGGCCTTCCTCGTCGGCGACGGCCTGTCGCTCGACGAGCAAGCGAGTGCGTTGCAAGCGCTGGGTCCTCGCCGGGTCTGCTTGAAGCTCGGCTCTCGTGGTTTCTACTTGGACGAGCTGGTACCCGCGTTCGAGGTCCCCGTGGTCGACACGACCGCCGCCGGAGACGTACTGAACGCGGCGCTCGCGGTCGCGATGATGGAGGATCTTCCGTTGCGTTTCGCGGCGGCCGCGGCGGCGATCTCCGTATCGAGGAAGGGAGCGCAGCCCTCGGCCCCCACGCGCGCGGAGGCCGAGGCGCTGCTGCCGTAAGGACGATCAGTTCGGCCGGTCGCGCGCGATCAACGCATCGGCCATCGCCTCCGTGATCGGTTGCCCGGTGTGCTGCTCGATGAACAGCCACTGACCGGCTGGGTTGATTTCGAGGAAGACGTGCTCCCCGTCCGGTCGCCGACGGAAGTCGACGGCGCCGTAGACCAGGCCCAGCCGATCCATCAGGCGGTGGATCTGCTCTTCGATCTCCGCCGGAAGCGTCGTCGGCCGGATCAGCATCGAGTCGTAGTTCATGCGGAAGTCGACCGAGTAGTCGCCGCCTTGGATATCGATCTCCGCTGGAAAGATCCGGTCGCCGATCACGGTCACTCGTAGGTCGACGCCTTGGATGTATTCCTGGAAGATGACCGGCGCGATGCGCACGAGATCGAGCGCGGCGATCTCCTCGTCTCCGATCAGCCGCGTTTCGCGCCAAGCTTGCGGCGTACCGGAGAAGGCCTTGAAGACGGTCTTCTCACGCGCTCCGATGAAGGCGCGAGCGCTCTCGGGATCGCTCGTGATGAGCGTCTCCGGGATGCGCATCCCGACGGCTTCGGCTTGGCGCAGTTGGAAGGATTTGCGATGAGCCAGGTCGTCGCGTTGGGGATCGTTGATCCACTCGGCGTCGAGCAGGCCCCACAACCCGCCGAAGACCTCGCGCGCCTCGTTGACGGCGAATCCGCGGTGGACCGGGTCGGTCACGTCGTCCGGTAGGCCGAACGGCTGCGGGCGTCGCCACCAGGCGGCTCGGACTTGGGCGAGATCGACTTCGCCCCACTGTTCGTCTTGGATCTTCATGGCACCGGAGTGCCCGTTGCCGTAGGCGAGATCCACGGAGGCGAGGCGGGGGTAGCGGGCGAGGTCGAGGAGAGCCGGGGTGTTGCCCCGGCTCTCCAACGCTCGCCATACGGCCTCGGAATGAACGTCGGCTTCGTGCGAGATGACTAGGATCATGTTCGGCTCCTAGCCTTAGCGACCACGCTTGCGCGCTTCAAGCATGCGCAAGTATTCGCGGACGCGCTCGATCTCGCTGTCGACGTCTTGCCCGGACTGCTCGAAGCGCTGTGCGCCGGAGGCGTGATGGGGCGTAGAGAGCGAGAACGGCGCGGCGCCGCCTCCTCCGGGACCTCCGCCGGGGCCTCCGCCGAATCCGCCGGGGCCGCGGCCGAAACCGCCCGGAGGATCTTGGAAGCCCGGGTCGCGCGGATCGAATCCGCCGCCCTCTTGGAGGGTGAAGTCGCCGCCTTCCCAAAGGGTGCCGCCGCCTTCGTGGATCGTCTCCATCAGCGTGTCGTACCCGGCCGGATTCTTCACGTCGTCGAAGCGTTTGTTGTGGGTGAAGCCGCCGCCGTGCTCCCACCACGGGCCGGTTTCCCAGATGGTGTCGATCACGGGCTTGTGGTCTAGCCAGGTCCAGGTGAGATGGTCCCAGTTGGGGTTCTTGGGGCCGAGCGTGGGCGGCTCGCACAGACGAACGTCAAGCGCGCCGAGGACGGACGCGATCGGATTGGCGACGCCATAGTCGCCGGCTTCGGTTCCCGCGAAGTAAAGGCCGACGACCTCGTTGCTCGCGTTGACCACGACCGAGCCTGAGTCGCCGCTGTTGCCGAACTGCGCGCTCTGCGACGCATCGACTTCAATGCCGATCTGATTGGTCAGCGTGACCGGGCCGATGCCGAAGTCGTAGGGGACCGTGACCGTCAGCGATACGTCGTCGACGAAGCCGTGAGTGAGTTCGGTGGTGCGTCCGCGCTTGCGGACGGCGTCGCCGTCAGAGACGGTAGCCGTTCCGTTGACGGCGCCGATCTCGGTGATTCGGCAGTTGTGGCCGCGCGCGCCGGTCAGACGAGCCACGGCGCCGTCGACTTGACCGCCGAGTTGCGCCCGGGTTAATTCGGCGAAGACGTCGCCGGGGCAGGCGCCGCCGTCGGGTCTCCCTGGCTGGGCCATCGTATCGCCCGCGCTCCAGTTGTTGTCCACGCACATGACGTGGAAGTTGCTGAGCATCATCGGGTCGCCGGTCGTGTTGTCTTCGACGACCAAGCCGCCGGTGCCGACGAAGATGAAGCCGTCGATCGAACGGCAGGGGCCGACGCTGACGCCGCCGGTAATCGGGTCGTAGGTTCCGGTGTCGACGTGCGTTTGGAGTTCGTCGAGCGCGACGGCCAGCGGATGAGCGACGAACTCCCGCTCGATCACATCGGTCGGGATGCCGTTGATCTTTTCCGGGATCAACTGCGCTTTAGAAAGTTTACTCTTGGGGAGTTTTTTCTTGACGTAGACACGAATGGACGGAGTATCCGTTCGCTCTCCTTTAGAAATCTTGGCTCCGAGACCGACGCCGGTCACGTTGTCCAACTTGAGAAGGTCCGTTTCGGCAGACGCTTTCGCGTACCGGACCGCGGGGGTTATGTCCATGAATCGCCTCCAACTAGCACTACAAAGAAAGAAGGGTCAGGCGTGAGACGTCACTGCGAAAATCGCCGAGACGCCGATGGAATTCGTCGGCGGAAGGGTTTGTTTCCCGCGCCGCAGGGGAAGTATACAGCCGTCTTTTTCAATCGCAACAGATATATTTTCTTTGCCGGTCGTCGGCCTTTTTTTGAGGCGATTCGTCCGCGCTTGACGCTACGTAGAGCGGATCATGCGACCCGCCGAGCGTCGGGCCGTGTAGGGTAGTGGTTTGGCCTCGGGAGCAATAGGCTGGTCCTATCGACAGTCGTGGTTCGTCCTGCGCGGACTGATCTCGAAGGACTTCAAGGTGCGCTACCGGAACATGTCGCTGGGCATCTTCTGGTCGCTGGTCAACCCGATCGTGATGATGAGCGTGCTGACGTTCGTCTTCACCGTGATCTTGCCCAACAAGCAGCGCTACTTTCCGCTGTTCGTGCTGATGGGGCTGCTGCCCTTCAACTTTTTCACGTTGGCTTGGGCGACGGGGACGAACTCGATCATCGAGAACGCATCACTGGTCAAGAAGGTGCGTTTCGAGCGTTCGCTGCTGCCGATCTCCGTCGTGCTCGCGAACGCGCTGCACTACTTGATCCAGTTGTCGCTGCTGCTGGTCGCTTCGGCGATCTTTCTGGGCGTGAACATCCACTGGCTCTGGCTGCCGGTGCTCGTAGGGCTGCAAGTGATCTTCGTCTGCGGAATGGCTCTGCTTTCGTCCGCTCTGGACGTCTATTTCCGCGACATGCGCTACGTGGTCGAGTCTAGTAACTTGCTGCTGTTTTGGGTCGTACCGATCTTTTACGGCTTCAACGATATCGGCCAACAGTACGCCTGGATCTACCAGATCAACCCGATCGCCGCCGTGACGCTGATGAACCGGACGGTGCTGCTCGGCGGTTCGGCGCCGAACCCGACTACGCTGGCGAATATGGTCGTGGTCTCGTTCTTCACCTTCGCCGTCGGCGCGTACGTCTTTACGCGGATCGAGAAGAACTTTTCGGACTATCTCTAGGGCGTCGGGACCGAACGGGCTCGGCCCCGACGCCCGATAGGAATGAAAGACCTCGGCTACGAGCCGTACACCTTGGCCAAGATCGGGCCGACTTGTTGGTCCTCCAGCACCGGCACGGTGTGGATTTCGAGATGCTCGCTCCAGGTGAGCGCGTGTTCGTAGGCGACGGCGGGGTCGTCGGTTTCGAGCAAGGAGAATCCGCCGCTGCCGTCGGAGGCGTGCCAGCGGCCCAGGATCTCGGCGCCTGCCGGCGGCGGCGCTCCTCCTTCGAGAAACTTCTTCGCGGCGGCCGAGTGGGCGCCGTCGCGGAACTTGAACGTGGTCATGAACTTCATTGGGTACTTCCTTTCGACGACGGAGCCGCGGGGGCCGGACCGTCGGGCGCTGCTTCTCACTTGACCGAGGTCCGTCGGGCCCGCCTCGGTGGCGGAGAGGATACCGCATGTGCGCCTCGCCCCGTCCTCGCTACAGTGGACAGGTGACGGCGGAAGAGGTTCTGGAGGAGATCCGCGGGCGTCCCAAGGGGCGCGCCGGGTACAAGCAGCTGGCTCGGGAGCTGGGTCTGCGCGCCGAGCAGCGTAAGGAACTTGAAGCCTCGCTGGCCGAGCTCGTCGCCGACGGAAGATTGATCGAAACGCGTCGCGGACACTACCGCGTGCCGGAGAAGGAGACCGGACTGCTCGAAGGCCGCTTCAGCGCGCATCGCTCGGGCTTTGGCTTCGTCACGCTGGTTCGTCCGTTGCCCGGAGTCGACGGCGATCTCTACATCGGCAAGCGCGATACGCAGAACGCGATGCAGGGCGATCGCGTGCTGGTCGAGGTCGCCTACAAGCGATCGGACGGTCGCGCCGTCGGGCGGGTCAAGCGCATCCTTCACCGCGAGAACCAGACGGTCGTCGGAGTCTTCCACTACGATGCGCGGGGGTCGGCCGTCACGCCGTACGACGACCGGATAGGCGGCGAGGTGGAGATCTTGCGCGGGCAAGAACTCCCGTCGGAGGACCTGGCGGAGGAGCGGTTGGGAGACGTGACTGCGGTCGTCTATGAGACCGCCAAGGATCTCGACGGCCTGGTGGTCAACGTCGAGCTGACCGATTTCCCCAGTCGCTATCAGCCGGCGCGCGGACGCGTCATCGAGGTGCTGGGGCGCGAGGACGATTTTGGCGTCGACGTGGAAGTCGTCATCCGTAAGCATCACGTCCCGCACCGCTTCCCTGCCGAGGCGACGGCGGAAGCGGAGGCGGTTGAGGAGACGATCGACGCCGAAGAGATCGAGCGACGGCGCGACTTCCGCGACCTGCCCATCGTGACAATCGACGGCGAGACGGCCCGCGACTTCGACGACGCCGTCTACGTCGAGCAGCTCCCGACGGGCGCGTTCCGGCTGGACGTCCACATCGCCGACGTGAGCCATTACGTCGAGCCGGGGTCGGCGCTCGACGACGAGGCGCGGGTGCGCGGCAACTCGACCTACTTCCCCGACCGCGCGGTGCCGATGCTGCCCGGGCGGCTCTCGACCGGCGTGTGCTCGCTCAACCCCAAGGTCGATCGTCTGGCGATGTCGGCGTTGATGGAGATCAGTCCGCAGGGGCAGATCACCAAGGCGGAGTTTTGCCGCGGCGTCATCCGCAGCGCCGAACGGATGACGTACACGGACGTCCACCGCATCCTCGATGGCGACGAGCAAGCACGCACGCAATATGCCGAACTCGTGCCTCGCTTCGAGACGATGCGTGACCTGGCGAAGATCCTGATCGCGCGGCGGACCAAGCGGGGTGCGATCGACCTGAACTTGCCCGAGGCGGAGATCCTGTTCGACGAGCAGCACCAGATGACGGGCGTCAAGAAGGCCGAGCGGACGTTCGCGCACCGCATCATCGAGGAGTTCATGCTCGCCGCCAACGAGTCCGTCGCCGAGTATCTGGAGAAGGCGGGATTCGGCTTCCTGCACCGTGTGCACGAGCCGCCTTCGGGGAAAGGGCTACGCGAGTTTGAGGAGATCGCGCGGCGCTTCGGCCAGTCGCTGGGCGTCGATCTGCCCGCGCCGAAGACGTTCCACCGTCACCGACGTCACCGCGACGGGACCAAGCGTAACCGCGAAACGCGCGCCGAAAACCAGACGGCCATTCGCGCAAAAGACCTACAGAAATTCCTCAAGAAGATCGCCGGCAAGCCGGAAGAGCGCGTGCTGAGCTATCGCCTGCTGCGCGCGATGAAGCAGGCTCGCTACAGCGAGGAGAACAAGGGCCACTTTGCGCTTGCGACCGAGCATTACGCCCACTTCACGTCGCCCATCCGTCGCTATCCCGACCTGATTGTTCATCGCGTTTTGAAGGCGGTTTTGGACGGCGAGAAGGCGGCGCGGCCGACAAGTCCGTACGCTCGCGAGGAGAGCCGGCAGGCCGGGCCTTACCCGACGCCGGAACTCGCCGAGTTGGCGGACCAGACGTCGATGACCGAGCGGCGGTCCTCGGACGCCGAGCGCGAGCTGATGAACTGGAAGAAGGCCAAGTACATGGAGCAGCGCCTGGGCGACGAGTTTGAGGGGATGATTACGGGCCTGACCGAGTACGGCGCCTACGTCGAGTTGGAGGACGTGTTCGTCGAAGGATTCGTCCCGCTGGAGGCTTTCGGCGAGGACCGCTACTTCTTCAAACCCCGCGCTGGAGCGATCGTCGGGGCAGCGAGCAAGCGCGCTTTCGGGCTCGGAGACGCGGTTCGGGTGCGCGCCGATCGGGTCGAATGGGACCGCCTGCGAACTGAATTCACGATCGTTTCCTAAATTGCTCCGCCCCGGCTGCGAGGCCGGAAGGGGCTGGTACGATAAACGAGAAGTCGTCTATCGCTGATGAGTTCCGCCCTAGCATTGCCCGACGTCGAGGAGGAGATCCTCGACGAAAAAGAAGAGGCCGAAGACCTCGAAAAGATGCACCACGTGATCCTCCTGAACGACGAGGATCACACGTACGATTACGTCATCGAGATGCTGTGCGAGATCTTTGGTCTGACCGAAGCGGACGCCTACGAGCGCACCGTCGAGGTGGACATGAAGGGCCACAGCCGGGTCGCCACGCTGCCGCTGAAAGAGGCCGAAGAGAAGCGCGACAAGGTTCACGCTTTCGGTCCCGACCCGCGCCTGCCGCGCTCGCTGGGGTCGATGGCGGCGCTGATTGAACCCGCGGACTAGTCCAGTTCCGCACGCGCGGACTTGAACTGTTCTAGCGCGAACTCCAAGTCTTCGCGCGTGTGCGCGGCGGAGAGTTGCGTACGAATGCGCGCCTGTCCTTTGGGCACCACGGGGTAGGAGAACGCGATCACGTAGACGCCCTTGGTGAGCAGGCGCTCGGCTAGGTCGACCGCCCGCTGCGCATCGCCGAGCATGATGGGTACGATCGCGTGCTCGCCCTCGGGTACGTCGAAACCGATCTTCCTCAAGCCCGCGCGAAAGAACGCCGTGTTCTCGTCCAATTGACGGCGAAGATCGCCCGACTCGGCGATCAGATCCAACGCGCGCAAGGACGCCGCGGTGATCGCGGGCGCTAGCGCGTTCGAAAACAGATAGGGCCTCGACCGCTGGCGCAGCAAGGCGACCAGATCCTTTCGGCCGCTCGTATAGCCGCCGCTGGCGCCGCCCAGAGCCTTGCCGAGCGTGCCCGTCATCAAGTCGATCCGGTCCATCACGCCCGAGCGCTCATGCGTTCCGCGGCCGCCTTCTCCCACGAACCCGACGGCGTGTGAATCGTCGACCATGACGAGCGCGCGATGCTTTTCGGCGAGGTCGCAGATCGCGGGAAGGTCGGCGTACTCGCCGTCCATCGAGAAGACGCCGTCGGTCGCGATCAGTCGGATACGCGCGTCGGAAGCTTCCTCCAATTTGGCTTTCAGATCCGCCATGTCGGAGTGGGCGTAACGGAAACGGCGCGCCTTGCACAGGCGAATTCCGTCGATGATGCTGGCGTGGTTCAAGGCGTCCGACAGCACCGCGTCTTCGGGGCCGAGCAGCGTCTCAAACAGACCCGCGTTGGCGTCGAAGCAAGACGAATAGAGGATCGTATCCTCCATTCCGAGAAACTCGCTGAGCCGGGCCTCCAGCTGCTTGTGCTGGAGTTGCGAACCGCAGATGAAGCGCACCGACGACAGCCCGTAGCCCCAACGGTCGAGCGCCTCCTTGGCGGCGTCGCGGAGGGCCGGGTGGTTAGCCAGACCGAGGTAGTTGTTGGCGCACAGATTGAGCACGCGGCCGGTTCCCGGCACCTCGATGCGGGCCGACTGGGGACCGTCGATCAAGCGTTCGTGCTTGGTCAGCCCTTGCGCTTCGATCTCTTGGAGCGTCTCGGTGTAGACGGCTTGCGCGGCGGGATCGTACATGGCTATCGAGCGTCCTCCCAGTTGAGAATCACCTTGCCGCAGTCGCCCGAGCGCATGACGTCGAACGCCTCGGCGAAATCGCGGTAGGAGAAGCGGTGCGTGATGACCGGCGAGACGTCTACGCCCTGTTCGACTAGGACCGACATCTTGTACCAGGTCTCATACATCTCGCGGCCGTAGACGCCGCGAATCGTCAGGCTCTTGAAGACGATCGAGCGCCAATCGACGCCGGGCGACTCGCTCGGAATCCCCAGCACAGCGACCTTTCCGCCGTGGTTCATGTTGGCGATCATGTCGCGCAACGCGGCCGGGCTGCCGGACATTTCGAGGCCCACGTCGAAGCCTTCCTTCATGCCGAGTCTCTCTTGCACGGAGGCAAGCGACTCCTCGCGCGGATCGACGGCCACCGAGGCGCCCATCGCGCGCGCCAGCTCGAGACGAGCGGGGTTGAGATCCGTCGCTACGACGTGGCGGGCGCCGGCTTCGCGGACCACCGCGATCGCCATCTGGCCGATCGGCCCGGCGCCGGTGATCAGCACGTCTTCGCCAAAGACTTGAAACGCGCGCGCCGTATGGAGCGCGTTGCCGAACGGGTCGAAGATGGCGGCGACGTCGAGATCGACGCCTTGGCGATGGCGCCAGACGTTGGACTTGGGGATCGCAATCAGGCGTGCGAAGCAACCGTCCCGGGTGACGCCGACGCCGGCCGTTCGACTGCACAGGTGACGGCGGCCGGCGAGGCAGTTGCGGCAGTGTCCGCAGACTACGTGCCCTTCGCCACTGACGATCTCGCCGGGTTGGAATCCGAGCACGTTGGTTCCTACTTCCGCGATCTCGCCGACGAACTCGTGCCCGACGACGGTCGGGACCGGCACGGCGCCGCGGGCCCACTCGTCCCACTCCCAGATGTGGACGTCGGTGCCGCAGATGCCGGTGCGCAAGACGCGGATCAGCACGTCGTCGGGACCGAGGGTCGGTTCGGGAACCTCTTCGAGCCAGAGACCCGGTTCAGCGCGGGACTTCACGAGCGCTTGCATCGTCGCCAAGCCCTCAGTCTGTCATAGCTACGTGGTACGATTCGCGGTCGATGCGTCTTGCGATTTTGGCCGCTCTTCTGGCCGCAATTCCTCTCGCCGCCGAGACGCCGAACATCGTCGTCATCCTGGCCGACGACCTCGGCTACGGCGACGTCTCCGCCTACAACGGCGCATCGAAGGCGCCGACGCCGAACATCGATTCGCTCGCGCGCGACGGCGTCCGCTTTACCGACGCGCACGCCCCGGCCGCGGTGTGCGTGCCGACGCGCTACGGCTTGATGACCGGTCGCTATCCGATGCGCACCGAGCTGCCTTGGCGCACGGACGCGTTGATCAACGAGGGCCGCACGACGCTCGCTTCCCTGCTCCGCGACGCGGGCTATGCGACGCACATGATCGGCAAGTGGCACCTCGGTTTTGAGGGCGGACACGAGACCCAGTTCACCAACCTCCAAGGCGGACCGCTCGACCGCGGCTTCGATTCCTTCTTCGGCCTGGCTTCGTCGCTCGACCAGCCGCCCTACTACTTCATTCGCGGTCGAGACGCGGTGGCGCCGCCGACGTTGGACGTCGAGGCCAGCGCGTCGGAAGGCTGGACCCGCATCCAAGGCGCCTTTTGGCGTGAGGGCAAGATCGCCGAGAACTACACGCACTTGAACGTCTTGCCGACGCTGATCGACGAGACCGAATCGCGCATCCTGCGTCACCGCGGGAAGAAGGAACCGTTGTTTCTGTATCTCGCTTTGACCGGACCGCATACGCCCTGGGTGCCGCTGGAGGAGTTCAAAGGCAAAGGCGCCGCCGGGCTCTACGGCGAGTTTCTGACGCAGGTCGATCACGGCGTCGGCCGCGTCTTGAAGGCGCTCGACGACGCCGGCATGCGCGACGACACGCTGGTCATCTTCACCTCCGACAACGGCCCCGTCTGGTACGACTCTGACGACGAACGCTTCGGCCACTACGCGGCCGGGCCTCTGCGCGGCATGAAGGCCGACTCGTGGGAAGCCGGGCACCGCATGCCCTTCCTCGTGCGCTGGCCAGGCAAAGCGCCGGCCGGAACGACGCGCGACGATACGATCTGCTTTACGGATCTGCTGGCGACGTTCGCCGCGCTGGTCGGCAGCGAGCTGCCTGAGGAGGCGGGCGAAGACAGCTTCAATATCCTGCCGGCCTTCCGGGGCGAACCCGGGGACTTTCCGCTGCGCCCGTCCACGGTCTATAAGAGCGGCGAAGTGATCCGCATGGGCGATTGGAAGCTGATTACGCATCTCGGTTCCGGCGGATTTACTGAACCGCGTCGCGTTACGCCGGGCGAGAAGGATCCGCCGGGCCAGCTCTACAACTTGCGCGACGACCTCGGCGAGACCAAGAATCTATGGAAGTCGCGGCCCGACGTGGTCGCTCGCCTCCAACGCGAGCTGGCGCGCATCACCGAAGCCGGCCGCCATCGCTAGATAGAGAAGACCATGCCCGACACCACTACGACGTGGCCGCGCAAGACGCGCGAGATGCACAGCCACCACTTCGATTCCACCGTGTGGAACGACTTCGAGATTCGCGAGGGCGACGTGGTCATCTCGACCTACGCCAAGTCGGGCACGACCTGGCTGCAACAGATCGTCTCGCAGCTTATCTTCGGAGGCGAGGAGGGCGTCAACGTGCCCGAGCTTTCTCCCTGGGTGGACTTGCGCTTGCCTCCCAAGGAGGTCAAGCTGCCGGCGCTCGAAGCACAAACGCACCGGCGTTTCTTGAAGACGCACCTTCCGGTCGAGGCGCTCGTCTACTCTCCCAAGGCCAAGTACCTCTATGTCGGACGGGACGGGCGCGACGTCGTCTGGAGTTTCTACAACCATCACCGCAACGCGGCGCCTGCGTTCTTCGAGGCGCTCAATGAGACGCCTGGGCTGGTCGGGCCGCCGATCGAGCCCGCCGGAGACGACGTGGTCGAGTACTTTCGCGAGTGGCTGGAGAAGGACGGCTTTCCCATCTGGTCGTTCTGGGAAAACGTGCGTTCGTGGTGGGCGATTCGCGACCTTCCCAATCTGCAGATGCTCCACTTCAGCGATCTGAAGGCGGACATGCCGGGCGAGATTCGCAAGATCGCTGAGTTCCTGGAGATCGAGGTCGACGAGGCGAAGTGGGACGCCATTTTCGAGCACTGCAGCTTCGACTACATGAAGCGCAACGCTGAGCTGAGCGCGCCGCTGGGCGGGATCTTTTGGGAAGGCGGCGCCAAGACGTTCATCAATAAAGGCGTCAACGGCCGCTGGCGCGATCTACTGCCTGAAGAGCTGAGCCAAGCTTACGAGCGACGCGCGTTGGAAGAGCTCGGCCCCGAGTGCGCTCGCTGGATCGCTGGAAACTAGGCGCTATTCGACGCGCAGTACGAACTCTACCGTCCCGAACCGGTCGGGTTCGTGGAAGCTCTTCTCGGTCGGCGCCCAAGCCTGGTATTGGTCTTGGGAGTCGTCGCGGTCGGGCTTTGGACCGCCGGGGCGCTCGATGCGATAGAGGCCGACGCGCCACTTGTCGCCGATCGCCGGGGCCTCGTCGAATCCGGACTCGCCGAGCGAAGCCCACGGGATCGCCATCTCGACCGTCCAGCCGGCCGCGTGTTTCCCGACGGCCGTCTTCAAACCGGCGATGTCCCACTTGGCGGCCTCATCCGCCGAAATCTCTCCGGGCGCGGGAATCAGCAGATCGACGACGACGTTGTGCGGGCTGACTTCGAGTTCGGGGTAGTCTCGGCCGTCGCCGTCCGGATCGAGAAAGAGCTCGACGACCTCCTCGTCCCACAGGTGCATGTCGCGCTCCATCATCGTTCCCCAGGGGCGCGGATCGGCGCAGACGAAGGCGACGTAGAGGTTCGCATCGTCCCAGGCGAGCATCGCCTGCGTCGGAAGTTGGGGCGTGCCGGAATGTTCGCGGATGGATCGGAACCGGCCGACCTGAGGCGCGATGCTCCAAGTGAACTCGTCAAGCTCGCCGTCAACGGTGATCGCGTCGGACGTGCGCACGGCCTGATAGCTCGGCTGTGCAAACAGAGAGGCGGAAACGAGAAGCGAGAGGGCGAGGGAAAGGCTAGTTAGGCGGAGCATGGGCCGTGATCCAGCGGGTGATGTTCTCCCAGGCGCCCGCTCGCGCCTCGCCGCCGGAGGTAAACGGCGCGCCGGCGGTCCAGAAGAAGTTCTCCGAGACGCCGGGGTAACGCAGGACCGTGTGCTGCACGTTGTTGCGATTCAGAACGGCGGTCCAGCGGGCGACCTCGTCGGCCCCGGCGAATCCCGAAGGCGTGATGATCAGCGTGGGCGTGGAGATCTTATGCGCAAAGCGAAAGGCGTCGCGGTCGTGCATTCCGCGAACCAGCTCGCCCTCGGACCATCGACGTCCGAAGGTTCGCCCGGTCACGTTGGCGAAGCGTTGGATGCCGGCGTAACCGTGTTGCGGCGAGGCCGAGAACAGATAGGGCGACATCAAGACGGCGGCGCGAAAGATGTTCGATCGGCCGATCGCTTGGGCTGCGATCAGCCCCCCTTCGCCCTGACCGACGATCGCCATGCGCAGCGAGTCGACGTACTCTTCCTTGCGGATCAACTGCGCGAGTTGGAGTACGTCGATGACTTCCCGTTTTCCGAACTCGCGCGTCCCTTGCGACTGCCCCTCCAGACCTCGGTTGCCGCGATAGCTCGAGGCCGCGACGACGTATCCGCGCTTGGCCATCTCGATGGCGAAATCGCGGTACGGACGCGAGACGCCCCAGGGCCCGTCATGGCAGAGGATGATCGCCGGATAGCGGACGGCCGGTTTGCCGGTCGAGGGATTGATGCGGATGCGTGGTCGCGCGATGAAGCCGGTGATCTTCTCTTCCAGGCTTTTGTAGCCGATGTTCCAGGCTTCGACGCCGTCCTGGTTGTAGACGCGATCGAATTGGAGGATCTGCCAGGTCCCGATGTAGATCTTGGCCCAGTCGCGCGTCGGGTAGTTCGCACTGGGATCGGGCGCGTGTTCCGCCGGCTCGGCCTCGGGCTCGGCGATCACCGGTTCGGCGATGACGGGCTGGTCTTCCGTCGCCGCCTCTTCAGCCGCTCTCTCGGCCGCGGGAGGGACGCGAATCACGTTCTGCGCCGCGACTGAAACCGTCGCCAATACGGCCGCCAAGAGCAAGAGAAATAGCCGCCGCATGTGCCCTAAATTGTAGCAACGACGCTAGCCGGAATCGCTCGATTTCATCGTGAACGCCGCCGTGGCGAAGACGAACCAGGCGATCGTGCCGATCAGGAACTGCTCCTTGTATTCGACGTTCGTCAGTGCGCCTTGGAAGTGACGTACTGCCGAGGAGAGGCACAGCATGAGCGAAGCGGCGGCCAGTACGCCCGACATTTTCTTCATCATCGGCCCACCCCCGCCTTGCGTAGAACCGCATAGATCACCGCCGCCATCAGCCACGCCGGTACGGGCTTGTAGAAGAGGTGGATCGGTTCGTTCAGCCACCACGGATACGCCCAGATCACCGGCACGGCCCAGGCGATCGCCGCCGCCTTGTTGACGGAACGGCCCGCGATCGACTTCTCCGCCGGTTCGACGCCGAGGCGCGGGAGCACCATGTGCTCGACGAAGATGACGGCGCCGACCGGGGCCATGATCGCGCCGAACGCGGCGACGTAATCGAGCAGCCGCATGAAGATCACCGGGAAGCAAGCGATGGCGGTGGTCATCGCGCCGGCGATCATCGTCACTCGCCACCGCGGCCAGTTGGGCGAGACCGCTTGCAGCGCCAGACCGGCGCGATAGAGGGTCGGATTCGCGGTCGTCCATCCGGCGATCAGCACCGCCAACGCGCCCGCCAACCCGGCCGCCTCATAGGCCATCAGGCCGGGATTCATTTCGCGCGCGACGGCCGCTACCATCACGCCCGAACACATCCAGGCCAACAGGTGCCCGGGGAACATGCCGAACGCCGAATACAGACCGTACTTCCAATTCGGCGCAAACCGCAGCGTCGCCATATCGGTTAGGCCGAGATGGAAGGCGGCGTTACAAACCCATGAGAAGGCCGCGATGTGCCAGAAGCCGTATTTTTCTTGCCCTTCGGTCGGGACGCCGGTCCAGATTTTGGTTTGCGCGATCTCCCAAAAATTCGAGAAATCCGTCTTCACTCCGAGCGTGGGCAGCATCGCGAGCGCGCCGCCGACGAAGACCAGAAACATCCACGGCGAACAGATCTCAGCGAACTTGCTGAGTTTCTCGAAGCCTAGGATGGCCAGCAGCGTCATCGCCGCTCCGATCAGAAACGTGATGACGACCCATCCGACGCTCGACGGATAGATCGCATTCAGCTCTGGCGACGGCACGCCGAACCCGAGCCCGATCGCCGTCGCCGCCACCGACACCATCGCCCCGGCGATGCCGCAGAAGAGGACGCCGTAGACCAGGTTGTAGACGACCATCAACCCGGGCCCGCCGACCGCGCGCAGCCGCCAATAGAGCGTCAGGCGCGTCTTGACCGCGATGGGCGCACAGATGAACGTCCAGGAGAGAACGGCCAGGATGTTGCCGACGAGCAGGCCTGTGACCAGATCCCAAGCCGAAACGCCGTGCAAGACGAAGAATGCGCCGATGACGAACTCGGTCGCGGCGACGTGTTCCCCGGCGTAGAGTCCGGCGAATTTGGCGCCGGAGTGAAGGGCGGATTCGGGTACGGGTTCTCGGTCGTACTCATAGAGCTGGTCCATCTTGGCGGCCAGCTCCGCGAAAGGCGTTTTCGGCATCGAGGGCTCGGGTATTGTGCCCAGGCGCGCTGCAGGGAGTCAAGCCGGGTGTATCGTAAGCACGATGCGCTGGCTGTCGTTTCTGGTTTTCGTTTCTTTGCCCACGCATGGATCGGCGGAATGCTTTGTACCGGACCTCTGCGAGGGCGCCGACAAGACTCGGGTGATCTTCTTGGGTGAGACGCTTGCCGTCAACAGAGAGCCGGGAGAGGAGATCTGGCAGAGAGCGCGTCTGAAAATCTTGGAACGGTTCCGCGGGGTTCCGGCCGACCAGGACGAAATCGAGATCTTGCTGTTCTTCCCCGAGGGGCACGGGGAGGGATCGCCGTACGAAGTGGGCAAGCGGACTCTGGTATTCGTCGATCCGGGGCAAGACGGGTCGCTCGAGGAGTTCGTATGCACGCAGTCCGTTCTGGTGGAAGAGGACTCGGAGAGTCTGCGCTACATCCGCGAGTACTTCGCGGGCGAGACCGTCACAAACGTGCGAGGACGGATTACCGTCGACTACGCCTCCCAGGCGACGGTCGCGAACGCACGCGTATTGCTCCTAGGCGCGAAGCGCCGCTACGTTGCGGTCTCTGATGAGGCGGGCGCCTACCGAATCGACGGTCTAGCCCCCGGCGAGTACAAGGTGCGGCTCGACAAGGGCGGCTGGACTCACGCCGGCGCCGCCCCAGACGTCGCCATTGGCCCGGGAGGCTGCGCATTGGCGGATTTCCGGATCAGATCCACGAACTCGATTCGCGGGGCGGTGTTCGACGAGGATGAGGAGCCGGCCGAAGGAGTGAAGGTATTCCTTGAGCCGACGGCGAGGCGTGGCGGGTCGACGGTCGAGTCGGAGACCGACGAACTAGGCCAGTATCGGTTTACTCAGGTCGAGCCGGGCGAGTACGTCGCCGTGGTCAGCCCGCACGGCGAGACGGCCGACTCGCCCTACAGGCGATCGTATTTCGGCGGAAACGCCGAGCTTCATTCGGCGACGCCGATCACGATTGAGGCCGACTCGCAACTCATCGGCCTAGACCTCTACGTCGGCCGGCGCATTCCGACAAGAGAGATCACGGTGGAGGTCTTTTGGCCGGACCGAGTTCGCGCCGACGTGTCGATCTCCTGCGTCGATCTGTCCGACGAAGAACGCTCACACGTCGCCAAACAGATCTCCATCGGCGTTGAGCAATGTCGGGTCTTGGCGGATCGTCCCTATCGGGTCTCCGTTGACGCGGCTTCGATACCGATACGAGACGACGACGGCCGCCCGGATGCACCTACTAGCGCGCGTCATCAAATCTTGAGAATCCTCCCCATTACCGATCTTGAGGCCGTAGTCCCTCCCGGAACGCATCCCGTCTCACTACAGCTCACGATCAATGCGGGAGCGTACGAGGGAGCGCGGGGGCTGACGAAACGGTCTCGTGGGGGGGATGAAGAATCACCACGGTCACTAGGGACTTCAAGGCCCGACCGCATTTGCGCCGTTGCTTCTACGATGGCGCGCGACACCACTGGAACCGCTTGCCAACAACGCCGCGAAGAATCTCCCGGAACGCCTCGAGGTCCAGGTCACTGCGAAAGCACCTCTTGGGAACGTACACGGCGTCCTTCCCTTTTGCGCGGACGATGAAGCCGACATCCAGCTCGACCACGCTCTGGACGTCGCGCCACGGCGTCACTTCGTCGGCCGTTCGTGTCTCCGCTTCCATCCGGTCGGGGAAGAACCGGTACACGGTCTTGGAACTCAACCTCCGTGACGCGCCGATCCGATCGCGAGCGGCGCCGGAGGAGGTCACGATCCGCCGGTAGATCTTCTCCAACGCCATCGGCAAGCAAAGCAGCACGCCGAGCCAGAACACCTCTCGACCGAAAGCCTCTGCTCCATGCGCCGCCAGACTGATGAGCGCAAGCGCCCAACCAGGAAGCGAGAGAATCCATAGCCAGATCGGAAGAAGTCGCGGCGGCGGGGCGCAGTCGTCCTCTTGCCGCAAGAACTTCGACAGCTCTTCAGGCGTCAGCGTCCCGACAACCACGACGGGATGATCCACTCGCGTATGGTCGCCGGAGTCGATCCCGCTAGTCCAGAAACATCTATAGTGAAGCCGTGCGTCTGTTGTTGTTCTTACTCGTCTTGACCGGGTGCGCTTCAGGCTTACAAGCCACGAGCTGCGCTTACTCCACCGTCTGTACGCGCCTCGACGAACTGCCCGTGATTTTCCTTGGCGAGTTCGTCGAGGAGCGAGTTGAGGATGTCGTCCGCAAATGGGGAACCACGCGAGTGCGCGCGTATCGCGTCCGAGTCGTTGAGAGCTTTCGCGGACTGGATCCCGACGTCTCCACGGTCAAAATCTACTGGCACGATCGTCCCGGCGAGGGCGTCGAGCGGAGTCCGGTGGGAGTCTATCCTCCACACAGCCGAGACGCTCACGTGTTCTATCTCGGCAGTCCGCGGGACGGTGACTTCCATACCGGTCGTTGCGGTTTCGCGTGGACGAACGTCCGCAAGGATTCTGATGAATTGGAGATCGTGCGCGAGTATTTTCGAGGCGAGAGCGATACCGCTATCTTTGGTCGCGTGTGGGCCAACGGGCACCCTTACGGCAAGTTCACCCAGGAAGACGTCGTTGAAGGCGCCGTAGTCACCGCACAAGGAAGCCAAGAAGCGTTCTCCGGCGCCACCGACTCCTGGGGACGGTTTCGGATCGAGGGAATCCCTGCTGACGAATATGCGCTCTCGGCCTCGGCAGCCGACTGGACCATGGACGAGGCGCCGCCCATCTTTCGCGTCAACGAGTCCGGCTGCGCGCACTATGGCATCAACCTGATTCCGAACAACGAGATATCCGGGACCGTGCTCGGTATGGACGGAGAGCCGGAGGTCGGCGTAAACGTCTCTCTGCTCGAGGCGGGACCGGACTACGAGGAGCGGCAACGGTCAAAGACAGACAAGCAGGGCCGCTTCCGCTTCAAGGAACTCGATCTCGGTTCCTACTACGTCGCCGTCAGCCCCTACGGCATCTCCGGCAGGACGCCCTACGACCCCGTGTTCTACCCGCAGGCGGCTGAATTGACCTCGGCGACGCCCCTACACGTCGATGCCGGTACGAGGCTGGTCGCGACCGACTTGACCGTGGGCGGCCGCAAGTCTACGCGCACGGTTTCCGTGTCCATTGTGATGCCGGACGGGGAACTGATCGAAAAAACAATCTGGTGCGCGGAAGTCCTACCGGACGGGAGCGACGCGAGAGCCAACCCGCCCGAGATCGGACGTGGGCGGCGAGATCTGACGCAAACCTGCGAGATGCTGACCGACCGCAGCTACCGGATCGGCTTCCGCCGGCTACAGGACGGGACTGCGGCCGAAGCCGAGGATGCGCGCCTCATCATCGTCCCTCCAGGCGGCCGCAGCCTAGCCTACAAGTTCCAACTCACGGAGGCGGCGGTAGCGAGATATCTTCCCGGCCATGAGCCGGCGCGTCGCTTACCATGAAGCATGGAAGACGCCACCGCGGCCAAGATCGCCGCGCTTTGTGATCAAGTCGAGCGGATCTACCAGACCGGCTGCTACCCGAAAATTTCCGTCGAGCGGACCTGGTCCAAACACAATCCGACCATTGAAGGCGAGATCGCGCGTCCCGCCTCCATCCGCTGGTATCTCGAGCGCGAACTCCAGAAACTCACACGCCAAGGCGCGACCATCGAGGTTCGCCCGTCGCGCAAGCGCATCGATCTCGACTCCCCCGAGCTGCTCCAAAAGATCGACGAGAGCTCGCTCGACTTCACGCGCAAGAAGCTCTTCCTCTTTGGCCCGGAACGCGTCGACCTGTCGCTCGAACGCCTAGAACATTACACCGCGACCGAGGCCCGCGATTTCCAGCGCGTCATCCTGCTGACGAACTATTCGATGCACATGGAGGCTTTCGCGGAACGCTTCCCCGACTGCGTGCGGCCCTCACGCGCGGGCGCCCAGATGCCCGCCTACCACCACGTGCTGCCGGGCAACGCGGGCTTCAGCATCGTCAATATCGGCGTCGGGCCGTCGAACGCCAAAAACCTCACCGATCACGTGGCCGTCCTGCGACCCGACGCGATGCTCATGATCGGCCACTGCGCGGGCGTGCGGAACCATCAGGAGATCGGCGATTTCGTGCTCGCCTCCGGCTACCTTCGCGCCGACCGCATCCTCGACGACGCGCTGCCGCTGAGCGTGCCCGTGGCGCCGAACGTCGTCCTCAATCGCCACCTCGCCCGAGCGCTAGGCGACGCCGATCGCGGCTACCGGCTCGGGACGGTCTACACGACCGTCGATCGCAACTGGGAGCTCAGCTTGAGCGGCGCCATGCCTGATCTCCAGTCGAGTCGCGCCGTCGCCGTGGATATGGAATCGGCGACCGTCGCCGCCAACGGCTTCCGCTATCGGATCCCGAACGCGACGCTGCTTTGTATATCCGACAAGCCGCTGCACGGTCAGCCCAAGCTGCCCGGCGCCGCCAAGCGTTTTTATGAACGATCGAAACAGCAGCACCTGGCCATCGCCCTCGACGCGCTGACCGGCGCCCACGGGGAATACCCTGAAGGCTTCCCCACGAGCGAACTGCGGGCGCCGGACGAACCGCTGATCCGCTAGCGGTTTTCGGGTTGCGGGAAGTAGGGCTTCTGACGCGCTTCCGGCCGGGTGTCCAACGGCTGCGCGGAAAAGTGGAGACCGATCAAGAAGCCGTCGCCTTGGGGCGTCGAGTGCCGAACCGTCCCGATGCAATCCAACTGGTCGCCGAACAAGCGCGCCCGAGCGTCCGGAGGGATCGAGATCGGCGAGAGCACCGCCGCTCCGACCGGAGACACGTTGACCACGCGCACGTCGGCGTCGAACGTATCGGCCGCGAGAAAGCCCCAAGTGATCCGGCCCGGGCCGCTCACCGGGTAGCGGTCGACGCGGCGCTTCTCGTCCTTCACTACATACAGGCCGATCTTCCAGCGGCCGAAGCGCGGACGACTGTAGCGAACCACCGCCTTCTGTTGGACGTCCTCTTCGTCGGCGATCCAGACCACGCGGCCGGGCTCAATCGGACGGTCGCAGAAGACGCCGAGACCGTCTTTGGACTCGTCGCGCAGCTTGGTTGTTACGGAGTGGATCTTGTCGTCTTGATCGACCCATTGGATCGTGACGACGCCATGGGCCGCGAGGCGGCTTTGAAGCCTCCGTTCGTCGACGCCCGGCGGCGCGGGCGGCGCGATCACGGTCGTAGCTGAAGCGGCGTCCGACATCGAACTCCCACTGCGATTTTGCCCCCGAAACGCACGCGAGGCTATGGGGGATTCGCCCGAAAAGGCGCCAAACCACAGTACCGGCGGTACAAACGATCGGCCTATCGAAAAGTGGAACGGATGTAACGGGGCGCTCGATCAGTGCGATTGGCGACGCTAAGATCGAGGCGCCCCGCTCCTCAATTTGCGAGCGGCCCGAAAGCCCTCTTCGGCGGCCGAGGAGGAGGCTGGAATGCGAGGTCAAAAAACCCCGCTTCCGCCGAAGAATCAGGCTCTCCGACCTCCCGCCAGGAAGGAGGAGATGTTCAGCCGCCCGAACGCCACCGGGAGAGAAAACGTTCAGATCAGCGTCACATTTCCTTCGACGGCGGCCCCTGCGAACGCGTTTCACGGCGCCTGAACGGACGGGACGATTACCATAGGCGGAATGTCCGAAATCGAACCAAGCGCGCCCGCGGAAGTCGCGCAGGCGCTCGCCGACGCGCAGGCCGCAGGGACCGTCGTCGAGACCGGCGGAGCGTTCACCAAGCGCAGCTACGGCGGCGCAGTCGCCGAGAGCGGCGCCACGATTTCGACTCGTAAACTGGACCGCGTGCTGGCCTATGAACCCGCCGACCTGACGATCAGCGTCGAGGCCGGGCTCCCCTGGCAACGGTTGACCGAGCTGCTCGCCGAGAACGGACAGATGCTGCCGCTCGATCCGCCCTTTGCTTCCGGCGCCACGGTCGGGGGCGTGATCGCAACCAACGGCAGCGGCCCGCGTCGGCGCCGCTACGGAACGGCGCGCGACCTCGTGATCGGCATGGAGTTCGCCACGCTCGAAGGCAAACTCGTGCAGTCGGGGGGCATGGTCGTCAAGAACGTGACCGGCCTGGATATGGCCAAGCTCATGATTGGCTCGCTGGGCACGCTGGCGGTCATTACCCGCGTCAACTTCAAGATCTTTCCGAAGCCGCAACATTGGCGGACCTTTCCTTTTCGCTCCGCGGACTCGGGCGCCCTCGTCGCGCTGCGCCACCGCATCTTGAAGAGTCAGACCGAGCCGTTCGCTTGCGATCTGACGCCGCGGGACGGAGCTTTCACGCTCGCGACCGAGGCGGGCGGAAGCGAGACGTTGCTCGATCGCTACGCGAAAGACTACGGCGAGCAGGCTTCGGCCGCCGGAGTCGAGATGGACGTCGCCGCCGACGGCGAAGCCTTGTGGGAACCAATCCGTCGCTTCCAAGACACGGCCGCGGCGGCTGGACAGTGCATCGTTCGCGCCTCCGTTACGCCGACGCGCCTGGGAGAGCTGCCGCCGTTGCTCGCGGCCAGCGACGACTGGCTGATCCGGGCGGCGAACGGAGTCGCCTACGCCGCGGTCGCGCCCGCGGGCGCCGCGTCGCTCGTCGCCGAACTGCGATCGGCCAAGGTGGAGGCGGTGCTTGAGTCGGCTCCCGACGAGGTGAAGAAAGAAGTGGACGCGTGGGCCGCGCCGGGCTCGGACTTCTTAGCCATGGAGCGCCTCAAGAAGACGTTCGACTCCGGCGGGTTGCTCAATCCGGGCCGTTTCTATGGTCGGCTCTAAGGCTTCCACAATTGTTGCGATTCAATTCGAAGCGCTCGGTTGAATTTACTTGACGCATTTTCCCAGGCGATAGCCATTGTCAGTTCCAGGATTTCTTCTTGGTTGTAATGGCTTTCTAATTCGGCGTAGAGTGCGTCGTCTACGTCTTGGTCGCTTAGTGTGATCGCATCGGCGTAGCGCAGGGCGACCTTTTCCGCCTCGGTAAATAGCGGCGAGGTTTCATATTCGCCCAGCGCAAGGATCTTCTCCTGTGAGACTCCGGATTGGCTGCTCACGGCAGCGTTGATGTCCTGTCAGAAGACGCAGCCGTTCAACGCCGCGACTCGCCGATTCACTAGGGCTCCGAAACCGGCTTCGATCTTTCCTGACGCCGCTAGGGCTTTCCACATGCCGCGCACCGCCGGGTACAAGGCTGGATTGTGCGCGCAGATCAGCGACGGCTTGAGCGGCGCGCCCCAGTGCTCGGCCTGCGCTTCGAGGTCGCGTCGGATGCGCGCGTCGGTCTCGTCGATTTTCGCTTCAGGAAGTCTCGCCATGCTTCATCTCCCAGGTCCTCGCCTCGGTCGGAATGTAAGAGAGAATTGTAGGCGGTCTCGTCATCGATGTCTTTCCGCCACGTAGCTGCCTGGGTCGTCGTCGCTTTGGGGTTCGTCGCCGCCGCTGCCGGTCAAGCGCCGCCGTTGCCCGAGCGCGGCGTCGCGGCGCACCGTGGAGCGAGCACGACACATCCAGAAAACACCATCCCCGCGATCGAGGAAGCCGTCCGCCTGGGCGCGCGACAGATCGAGATCGACGTACGGCTGACCTCGGACGGAAGACTCGTCTTGCTGCACGACGCGACGCTCGACCGCACGACCGACGTCGCCCAGGTCTTCCCCGCCCGCGATACGCGCGAGGTCGCCGCCTATACCTTTGACGAAGTGCGACGACTCGACGCCGGCGGTTGGAAAGGGGCGCGATTCGCCGGGTTGAAGATCCCGACTCTGGAAGAGGCGCTGGCGGTGATTCCACGCGATCGGTGGGTCAATCTCGACGTCAAGGGTGAGCGCGAACTCGGAGCCGCGACCGCCCGCGAAGTTCTGCGCTTGGGGCGTGAGCGCGAGTGCTTCCTCTCGCTGCGAGGCGCGGCACGCGAAGGCGCTCTTGAGGTCGCGCAAGGCCGCCTGCTGCTCAACAACATGGAGCGCCAGAGCACGTCCAGCGAGTACGTCGACCGGACGATCGAAGGCGGCTTCGACTTCATCCAGTTTCTGCATGATCCTTTTCCTTCGGACGAAGATATTGCTCGCCTGAAGGACGCCGGGGTCCGCATCAATTACTGCTGCTCGAACGATCCCGAAGAGATCCGACGATGGTTCGAGGCGGGGATCGAGTTTCCGCTTGTCGACGACGTCGCCGCGGGCGTGGACGCGGTGCGCCATGCAGGCGTGCCGTAAGGCGAAGGGCGCCGGACGTACAATAGCGTCGATGAACCGCCGTAGTTTTCTAGCGTCGCTCGCCGCTCTGAGCGCCTGCTCGCAAACCGCCGGTCCGCCGACGGTCCTGCTGCGCTCGGGCTGGCAGACCGAAAACATCGGCGACATCGCGCACACGCCCGGCGTCTTGCATCTGCTGGAGCGGCACCTCCCGGAAGCCAAGGTCATCCTCTGGTCGAACGCGCTGGAAAACGGCGTCTACGCGATGCTCGACCGGCGGTTCCCCAACGTCGAGATCGTCAGCGGCGAGCCCGGCGAGCTCGGCGAAGTTTTTGATCGCGCGCACTTCCTGCTGCACGGCTCCGGTCCGAGCGTCGTCGCGAAGAACCATGTCGCCGCCTGGAGCGAAGCGACCGCCAAGCCCTACGGCATCTTCGGCGTCACGATTTCGCTCGACGGCGAAGCCGCCAGCGCGGCTCTCGACCCCGACCTAAAAAGACTCCTGGAGGGAGCGGAGTTTGTCTACACCCGCGAATCGCGATCGCTTCAGAACCTCATCTCGGCAGGCGTCGAAGGACCCAAGCTGGACTTTGTTCCCGACGGGACGTTTTCGGTCGACGTACGCGACGACAAGCAAGCTGAGGATTTCTTAGAGGCGAATGAATTGGCGGAAGGCAAGTTCTTATGCGTGATTCCGCGCCTCCGCTTTACGCCCTATCACGAATTCAAATCCGTCAATTGGTCCCAAGGGAAGATCCGCACTCGAACGGAAGTCAATGAGGCGCACGCGGAAGAGGACCACGCCAAACTACGCGAAGTTATCGTTCGCTGGATCGATCGAACCCGCGGCCAAGTCTTACTCTGCCCGGAAATGACTTATCAAACGGAGATCATCGACCCGCTGCTGTTTAATCCGTTGCCGGACCGCGTCAAGCCCTCGGTCGTACGACGCAAGCAGTATTGGCTGACCGATCTCGCCGCTTCCGTCTACGCCCGCGCCGGGGCCGTCGTCAGCTTCGAGTGCCACTCGCCGATCATCGCCGCCTCAATGGGTACGCCGTGCTTCTACGTCCATCAACCCGAAGACGGCATCAAGGGACAGATGTGGGCCGACGTCGGCCTACGCTCGTTTGAAGTCGAGGAAGCGACCGGCGCCGAGATCGCCGACGCCGTTCTAGAAGTCCACGCCGATCCTGAAGCGGCGCGCGAAAAGACCGCGCAAGCCGTCGCCTTCGCCCGCGAACGCCAACAGCGCGGAATCGAAGCGATCAAGCCCAGCCTGCCTGTCCAAGGCGGCTAGACGTTAAGGCCCGAGCAGCATCTAGGAGCGCAATTGCTCGATCGCCCATTGCGCGTGCTCCCGGACCACCGAATCCTCATGCTCGGCCAACCGTCGTAGCGACTCCAGGTAGCGCCCGTCCCCGCTGTTCCCCATCACCGTCGCCACATTGCGCAGAAACCCCGCATAGCGCGCCCGCTCGATCGGCGAGTCGGCGAATCGTCGCTCAAACTCCTCCTGCGTGAGCGCCGCCATCTCGGCTAAATCAGGCTCGGCGTGAGCGGGAGCGAACTCAGGCGCCGTTCCCACCGCCGCTCGCTCCGGCCGGTTCCAGGGGCAAACGTCCTGGCAGATGTCGCAGCCGAAGACGTGGCGCCCGACTTCAGCACGCTTCTCTTCCTCTAGAGCGCCTCGCTGCTCGATCGTCCAATAGGAGATGCAGCGCCGCGCATCGAGTGCGTGGCTGGGACCGCCGCCTTCCACGGGAACCAGCGCGTCTGTCGGGCAAGCATCGATGCAGCGGGTACACGTCCCGCATCGATCCGGGGGCGGCCCGTCGGGCTCGATCTCCAACGACAGCAGCACCGCCCCCAGCAGGGTCCACGAACCGATCTGTTCGTTGATCAGGCAAGTATTTTTTCCGATCCACCCGAGCCCGGCCTGCCGCGCATACGCCCGATCGAGGAACGGCGACGTGTCCACGCAAACCTTGAACCGAAACGCCCCTGCTTCGCCCTTCAAGCGCTCGATCACCTGGTACAGCCGATCCTTCAGCGTCCGGTGATAATCCTCGCCCCACGCATACCGCGCCACCCACCCGCGGGCCGGGTCATCCTGGTCGACCGAGTAGGGATAGGGCGCGTTGTACACCTGCCCGACGCAAAGAACCGACCGAGCCGTCTTCAGCAGCGTGCGCGGATCTCCCCGCATCTCGCCGCGACGCCCCTCCAGGTATCCCATCGCCCCGTGATACCCGCGTCGCAGCCACTCCGGGTAGAACGCCGCCTCGACGGTCGGCTCCGCCCGAGCCACCCCGGCCAGTTCGAAGCCGGCCTCCCGGGCGATCGTCTTCACCCGCTCCCGGTCAAAACATCCCACGCCGCCATTCTCTCGCGAACGCGAGCGATGCGCTCCCCGGCCCGCCGCCGACGACTTCTAGGGCGATCTCCGCGGTTCCAGCGTTCTTAGAGTCGACGGAGGCGATTGGTCCGTCGGCCTTCATGGCGCGCAGCAGTCGGTCGAATGCGGCCTGGCGGGAGTCGTGGCTCATCTTCCGCCGGCTGGAATCGGGGATGAGGTATCAGCGGATCTTACGTGCCGAGTCCTAGCTCGCTTCGAGGCCCGCCGCCGGCTAGGCGCTCTGCCGCTTCCTGCGCACCGCGAAGAGGGCTCCGGCGCCCAGCAGCAGTAGACTCAGGCTCCCTGGTTCCGGCACCTCGTCCGAGACCACGTTGAACGTAGCCTGATAGGGCCAAGGAGTCCTGGCTCTGCGAACGTCGCGCGTTTGGAATCTGAGCCGGTAGGAGCCAGGCCCCACAGCGTCAGACCCGAAGAGCGGGAGTAACTCTAACCCGAAGGTATCCGAACTCAGCATTCGGAATTCGCTGTCAAATATGATCCTCATCCCGAATGCGGCATCTTGTGGCGATGGAAACGTGAGACTGTCCAGGGTGATCGAAACTAGCCGCGTTCCAGGCGCCACCTGAAAGACGTAAGTGTCCCCCACGTTGGGTACGACAAACCCGGGGAGTATGCCCCCCGCGAGTGTGCCGACAATGGTGTTGGCTCCGGGCGCCAGAATTCCGAGATTAGCGGTCCCCGCGTTCGGCACGCTTCCGTCAACGGCTTCGTTGTAGATGATGGCTGCCTGAGCGGAGCCGGCCAGCATCAGAGCCAAGATTAGTCTCTTCATATGGATACGAACCTAGCCCCGACGCAGCTTCGGAGCAAGGGACAAAAGACCGCATCCAGCCAAATGCCCCCTAATGCGGCCTAATACCGCTTGATGCCGCCGTTGTGACCTCTGCTCCGCGGGCCCTCCCGCGCGTTCAGCGTCGAGGTAGCGGGAAGCCTCAGCGGCGGTCTCTTTCCAGCTCGAGCCTCAAATCGACCATCTGCAGGCGCAGCGCCTCGACGCCTGCGCGGATCTCCCTCAGCACCTCTTGTTGCTCGACGCGCCGGCGCTCGCTCTCTTTCGCCTGGGTTTCCAGGACCGCGACCTTTTCGTTCAGCGTCTGAAGTTGCGCGCTTGATGAAGATGCGTAGAAGCCGCCGCCGGCGAGCAGGATGGTTCCGAAGGCGGCGGCGACCGCGCACCAGGCGATTCTCGCGAGGAAACGCCTCGCGCGGTACCATTGGCTCGGTATGTTGGAGGGCTTGAGCGGCGCGGATCGCCGCCGATTGGCCGGGCTTGTCGCGGTCGGTTTCTTGCTCCGAATCGGCGTCGTAGCCGTCTTCCAAGCCTGGAATCGCCCCCCGGATTGGAACTTCGCCGGGGAACTGGGCGCCATCGCCAAAGCGCTCGCCGAAGGCCAAGGCTGGGCGAATCCGTTCGACGTCGAATCCGGCCCAACGGCCTGGCATCCGCCTGGGTGGACCGGGTTTATGGCGCTGGTGTTCAGCGTCTTCGGCATCCGCACCCCGGCGTCCGCCTTCACGTTGCAGTTGATCCTGTCGGCGGCCTCGGCGCTCACCGCCGTTCCGCTCTTCTTGCTGGGCCGACGCATCTTCGGCGTGACCGCCGCGTGGGCCGGCGCCGCTCTGTGGGGCGTCTACCCGAACGCCGTCTGGTACGTGATGACCTCGGTCGAATCGGCCGCCGGCGTTCCCCTGCTCATCCTCACGCTGCTCTATCAGCTCGACTGCCTGAACGACGAGAAGCCCGTCTCGAGCTACATCAAGTACGGCGCGCTGCTCGGCGGATTCGCCTTGTTTCGCGTCACCCTGCTTGGCCTGGCTCCGGGCATCGCCGCCGTGTTGTGGTTCCGCTCCCGGCTGCCGCTCCAAGACCGCGCCTGGCGACTCGCCCTGCTGGGCGGTACGGCCGCGTTGATGCTTTCGCCGTGGATCGTGCGCAACTGGGTGGTCATGGGCAAACCGGGCCTACGCTCCAACCTCGGCGTCGAGCTCCGAATCGCCAACAGCGAACTCCGCTGGCGCGCCTTCCGCGACCCTTCGGCTGAGCAGAATCGCTTCCTGCTCCATCCTTCCGGCTCGAAGAAGGAGCTCGACCGCTACCGCGAAGTCGGCGAGACCGCCTACGTCAGCGAGGCGATGGCCGACTTCCGCTCCCACTTCGCCGCCCACCCCGAGCGCATGGCCGAGCTCACGGCCTACCGCATCGCCGCCTTCTGGCTCGGCCACTTCCGCCGACCGAGCGTCGAGTACGAGGGCAACCTCAACACCGGTCTGTCGCTGAGCGTCTTGAAGCGCATCTGGGCCCCGGCGGCTTCGCTGCTGGGCCTCGCCGGCATCCTCCTCGCATGGCGTAGGGGATTGCGTATCGGCGCGGCCGTCATCGCCCCGATCCTGCTGCCGCTGCCCTACTACTTCACCAACGTTTTCGGCCGTTACCGCATCGAGGTGGATTCCGCGATGGTGCTCTTCGGCGGGTACGTCGCCGCGGAGCTGTTCCTGATGGCGCTGCCGCCAGCCTGGCGCGGCGCGGCGCAACCCACTGCCGAACCGGCGCCCGAGAGCGCAAACCGTTGATTCTAGGGACATCGCGGCCCGCGAGCGACTCCCGTTCAATCCCCCAAATCCCCGTTCGCTGCAAAATATCCCCGTTCGCCGAAACGGGCTAGCACGCCGTGCTAGACACGCCCTAACCTGTTGAGAACGAATAAGCTGCGGGAAGACTTCGGCCGCGAGGCCTGCTTCCCACCCGCAAGCAGCCCCCTGGATCTGTAAGAGCAGTTGTCAGTGGAAGCAGAAGTCTAGACGCTCGGAGAAACCTCACCTCATGCCAAAAGCCGTCAAGTACGTAGAGAAGGGTCTTGCCAAGGCCGCCACGGGAATGTGGAAGTTCGCTCGCTATATGGACGAGCGCAAAGACCCCAATCCGTCGTTCACGCCGAACTGGTCGGAAAAGCCCATGCTGAAGTCGTGGGAGAAGTCGAAGCCCCCGTTGGGCTGGCCGCGTAAGACCGACTCGCTCTGCCCGAAGTGCGTGATCGAGGCCCGCGAGGAGATCATCTCCGGCCAGGTCGACTACAACGTTCTGAAGTCCGAGAAGGTCGGCGAAGTCCAAGCCACCATCGTCGAGCGGGACGGCCAAGTCTGGATGATCAAGGAGTGCCCCGAGCACGGCAAAATCGAAGACTTGATGGCGATCGATTCGAGCTTCCTCGAGCACATCGAATCGCAGTTCCCCGGCCGCGACATCCAGGCGCACAACGACGAAGAGCTGCACAACCACGGCACCTCGACCGTGCGCTACGGCCGCGGCGCCGTCCTCACCGTCGACCTGACGAACCGCTGCAACATGATGTGCGACCCGTGCTTCATGGACGCGAACCAGGTCGGCTTCGTGCACGAGCTGGAGTGGGACGAGATCAAGACGATCCTCGACAACGCGATCACCATCAAGCCGCGTCGTCAGATGTCGGTGCAGTTCTCGGGCGGCGAGCCGACGATGTCGCCGTACTTCTTGAAGGCCGTTAAATACTGCCGCTCGATCGGCTACAACTCGGTCCAGGCCGCCACCAACGGTATTGAGTTCGCGAAGTCGCGCGAGTTCGCGGAAGCCGCCGCCGACGCCGGCATGCGCTACGCCTACCTGCAGTTTGACGGCATCGGCAACGCGCGCAACTCGCACCGCAAGATCGGCAACATCTTCGACGTGAAGATGAAGGCGATCAACAACATGCACGACGCCGGCATCGAGATCGTGCTGGTGACGACGATCGTCAACAACATTAATAACGAGGAAGTCGGCCCGATCATCCAGTTCGCGCGCGATAACCCCGGAAAGATCGCCTTCGTCAGCTTCCAGCCCGTGTCGTTCACCGGCCGCGACGAAGAGATCACCGACGAGCGGCGCATGAAGCAGCGCTACACGCTCTCGCACTTGGCGCACGACGTGAAGAAGCAGCTCGACATCACCGAGCCGACTCGGGATTGGTTCCCGATCTCGGTGATGGGCTCGTTCGTCGATGCGGCCGACCTGGCGCACGGACCGGACGCCCACTGGGGTCAGGTCTCGTGCGGTTGCCACCCGAACTGCGGCGTCGGCACGGCCTTCATGATCAACAAGTCCACGAAGGACATGGCCGCAGTGCCGGAGTTCATCAACGTGCCGCAGTTGACGCAAGACATCCGTCGCATCAACGACAGCGCACGCAGCCGCTTCGCCACCAACGCTCAGTTGGCGCTGGCGCTGCTCAAGAACTACAACCCGCTCAAGGCGCCGAAAGACTTCTCGATGTTCGACCTGCTGAAGAAGTTCGATAAGAGCTTCGCGCTGTCGGGCAAGAACTACGGCAAGGGCGTCACGCGTCGTAAGGACCCGTGGAACTTCCTGTTCGTGGCGGGCATGTGGTTCCAGGATCTGTTCAACTACGACTTCCGCCGGACGGAGATGTGCGTCATCCCCTACGGCACGCAGGAAGGCGAGATCAGCTTCTGTGCGTACAACACGGGCATCGGCTGGCGGAACATCATCGAGAAGATGCACATGACCGCCACGCTGACGCAGTGGTACGACGAGCACGGCCGCCACAAGATCTACGCCGGCGGCAAGCACGTCGACGTGGAAGACCTCGACCACAACCTGAAGCTCGACCCGGCCATGGTGGCGCGCGGCGAACAAGACTTTGAGGGCCCGAAGAACGCCCGCGAAGAGAAGATCGCCGCCCGCAACAAGGCGCTGGAAGAGGCGAAGGCGAAGGGCGAAGCGGCCCCGTCGGTGAACGGCGGAAAGAGCGGCAAGAAGATCCTCTCGAAGGAAGAGGAAGCCAAGCTCATGAAGATGTACCGCGAGCAGGTGCTGAAAGAGCCCCCGGCTCCGAAGCTGATCCAGATCGGCGGGGCTAACGGGGGTATTGCTCCGGCGGCGAAGAAGGAAGAAGAGACTGGGGTGGCCGGCGACTAGCTCGCTCTCTCAACCTGAACTTGCGAAGGCCCGGCGCGAAAGCGCCGGGCCTTCTACGCTCACACGGACATCGAGCCCGAATCAAACGCAGCACGGCCCGCGTTCGCAGTCCCTCTCCCCCGCTATTCACGGTCCTGCAGTGACACACCATTGTTCGGTGTGCTAGAATCCCCGCGCCTCCCGGGGATGATCCATTGACCATTAGAGACTACCTTGAAAAATCCCGCGTAACCCTTCGTACAGGATTCGAACCCGCACACTGGTGCAACCCAGCGAAAGGGTTTGTGTTCGAGAAGGCAAAGCTTCGATTCGGAAACCTGTTGGATTCGGATACGCAACCGACCACTTGGCTTGATGAATTGCTTTCAGGGGGCATCACGCTTCCCCACACACCAAGCGAGCATCCGAACCCACTTACTATCCTATTGACTGGTCCACCGGGAACAGGCAAGACGCTCTTCGCCCTTCAGCTGTGCCACAGCTGGGGGGGAGGTGTTCAACTCCAGGTCCCCGGCGAGAAAAGCGCTCATAGCATACCCGCACTCAAGAGCTGGTACGTCACAACGGAGGCGCATCCTCCGTGGATAACCGATAATCTCGACTCACTGGGATGGTCGAACCTCGACCGTATTGCAACCAAGCCAAACCCAGAAGTAGGCGAGCGTGCTCGTCTACTAATAGAATCTACCCGGGATCTAGAACGCCTAAGGGAACTAGCTCAGCCGGGAGCCCATGACGAGTCGACCTTTTTCAAGTGGATCCATCTACTTCAGGAAGAGCGAGGACACCAGCACGACGTTATCGTAGTCGACAGCCTGAACACGATTCCGAGCGCAAAGGACAAGACGCAACTGTACGATTCTTTCGCCAGTCTTGCGCGATCTCGGTGCCTAATTTTGATCGTTATTTTGGATTCTGCTCCAGACGATTCGGGGCACCATCACTGGGAGTTCCTTTCCGATGTTGTCATGCGGTTCGACTGGCGCAGACAACACGGCGACTATACAGTTCGCACTTTGGAAGTCGTCAAGACCCGCTATCAGAAACATGTCTGGGGACGACAACACCAAATCAAAATACTGTCAGACGTCAGCAGCTTGGGCGCTGACAAACCGACCACAGACCAAGACACAGGATTCCAACGTCTACGAGCACACCCCTACTTACCCTGCGGTGGCGTAACAGTTTACCCGTCGATTCACTGGGTTTTGTCTCGATACAAGCGGAACATCCCCACGACCACGACAGACTACCTAACGTCTAGTATCCCGCATCTCAATCATGCACTCGGAAAAACGAGCCCCGGCTTTCCGAAAGGGCGTTGTACAGCTCTTGTTGGAGCACGTGGCGGGCACAAGAGCCACGTGGGCTATTCCCAGGTGCTAACGGACATCCTGGTCAACGATCAGAAAGCTCTCGTGGTTTCCCTTCGTGACAACGAAAACACGACGAAAACCAAGATGACTGAGGTTCTCGCTGAAGTAAAGAGTGCTTCGCAATCTAGGACGGGCGGAATTCACGGCACCATCAAGTCGCTGACCTCAGTTGACGAGATGCTGGAAGAAGGCCTTCTGGAGATCGACTATTACCATCCTGGATACATAACGCCGGAGGAGTTCTTTAATCGGCTGTTGTTGAGCATCAACCGCCTTCGTGGCACAGGACGATCGACTAATGTGACTCTATTTTTTAATAGCCTAGATCAACTATGGTCGAGGTTCCCCCTTTGCTCCGAAGAAAGTGTATTCGTACCGGGACTAATAAACACCTTGAATGCAGAAGGCGTTACGAGTATTTTCGCTACACGACCAGATCGCGACGGACGACAAGAACATTCGGCTTTGCTCTCTATGGCTGACCTAATTCTCGCGTTCAAGCGCAAAAAAACATCACGTCGCGGATACCTCAAAGCGTTCGAACGCACCTACAATAATGCCCTGGCCGCGAGCACCCCGGTAAAGGGAAAAACTCTCGCCATAGAGCTGACAGTTGAAAGATTCGGAGCTGGCCGCTCGGCGGGCGCACGAGGCTACCTGGAACTGGTAACGAAGGGCTCATTGACTCACGCAATAACTCAACAGGAGGGCCTGCTCCTGGCACCACTCTAATGCCTCCGAAAGTCTCGCGTAATGGTATTGCGGAAGGTGTCGCCAACTCGGTGGCGGCTCTCCTCTTCATGGGATCTGTTGGGTTGTGCCTTGCCTCGGTAGTCGAACTGGCTCAAGGGCTCAAAGCCTACTACGAAGCACCCAATGCCCCCAAGCTGCTTGCAAAGTCCTTCAAGGCGGTCGAGATTCTCTTCCTATCGCCGGTACCATTTCTTCTTCACGTTCGCGTCGTCCACTATGCGCTAGAAAAGCCAGGGGCTGCAGAGCGCCTGACCTCCCTCAAGCAGTTAATCGTCGGTCTAATGACGGCCACGCTTGGGGTCGACTTGATTGGCATGTTCCTTTCAGGAGAGTCGATTTCGTTTGAGGAGACATCTCTAGAGTTGATGGCTTTCGCTCTTTTCGCAAGCTATTCGATCTTGCAGGGCAAACGGCGGGGGCATCGGGGACAGCCGACAGGCCGAGAGTAACATCCGTGGAGTGTCCGTGGCCGGAAGAGACTAGCCGGAAGTCGGTCAAGGGAAACCCCCGGGACATCGCGCGGTGTCAACAGGAGGAACCACGCCCTGTCGCAGGAAGCGCCAGCCCTGACTTACTCAAGGCATCGCCGTAGTGGGCCGTTCGCTGCCGCTGGCGCTATGGTTTCAGCCAGCGGGGAGTCGGGCGCTCCACCTCTCCTCTTGGGCGGGCTCCTGCGCCGGCCGTGCCCTGGTCTCCAAGATCGGCTCTGACTTGGTCCGCAAGCTCAGTCAAGCGCGCCACCACGTCCGGGTGCTTGGCCGCGACGTTGGTTGTTGAGCCGATGTCCTCCACTACGTTGAACAACAATGGCTCCGAGCCCTCGCCTGGCTTGAAGTGTGGATGGCGGTCGAAGTGTTCGAGCGGTACGAACAGTTTCCAGGGGCCGCTTCGGACCGCTTGTAGCTGTTCCCGGTCGTAGAAATAGAACGCCTCGTACGGCGACTTCGCGTCTGGTTCTCCGTGGAGCAGCGGCCGGATGTCGTGCCCGTCCAGCTTGCGGTCGGCCGGCGGTTCGCCGCCGGCCAACGATACGAACGTCGGCAGCACGTCCATCGTCGTCGCAAGCTCATCGCTGACCGTGCTGGGCGGGACCGTTCCCGGCTGCCAGGCGATCAGGGGGATGCGCTGTCCGCCTTCGGCCGTGCTGTAGCCGCGTCCGTAGAGGGGGAGGTTGCTGCCGCGAGACAAGTCTTCCGCGTTGATGGGCGCGCCGTTGTCCGACGTCCACAGGACGAGCGTGTTTTCGGCGATCCCCAGTTCGACGAGGCTTTCGAGGATTCGTCCCGCCGCCCAGTCGAGTTCCTCCACGGCGTCGCCCCAGGGGCCGTTTCCACTCCTGCCTTGAAACGCCGCGCTTGAGAACGGGGTGCGGGTGCTTCCCGGCATCGCGTGCGCCAGATAGAGGAAGAACGGTCGGTCGCGGTTCTCTTCGATGAACGCCACGGCCCGTTCGGCCTCCCGCTTGGTCAAGGTATTGCGGTCGGCCGGGGCCTCGATGACCTTTTCGTTCTCCATCAGCGGAAGCGGCGGCCAGTCGGCGCCGTCGAACCGCTCGCCTGACCTTTGCCCTGCCTCCTGCGTCATGTCGTCGCTGTAGGGGATGCCCCAATAGGAATCGAACCCTTGCCGAGTGGGCAGAAATTCAGGCTGGTCGCCCAAGTGCCATTTGCCGATCAGGGCCGTCGTATAGCCCCGCTGTTTGAGCAGTTCCGCCACGGTGATCTCGTCCGGGTGCAGACCGTAGGGCGAGATCGGACGCAGCACGTGCTGATCCCGCTCATTCCAGTGCATTCCCACGCGCTGCGCGTAGGCGCCCGTCATCAGGCCGGCGCGCGAGGGCGTGCAGACGCCGGAGGTCGAATAGAAGTGGGTGAATTTTCGGCCCTCCCGCGCCATGCGGTTCAGGTTCGGCGTGCGGTGCAGGGTGGAGCCGAAGGGCTCGACGTCGCCGTAGCCCAGGTTGTCGCACCACAGGATGACGAAATTGGGCGGACGCGATTCCTGCGGTTCGGTCTCGCCGCAGGCAGCGGACAGCAGCAGCAGTCCGATGCAGAAGAGAGCCGGCGCAGGGAAACGGGCAGTCACGGGCTGTGAAAAATTTGATTGGGCGTGATTCAAAGGCGAAATTGCTTGGTTGAAGGGCGTTTCCGCGCGCTCCGCGGCATGGCCGCAGATCGCGCGGAAACGCCTAAGGACGAAGAACAAAGATGGACGTATCGCATTGATTTCCCATGGCTTGCGCCATGGGCTAACGAAATGCCGCCCTCCGGGCTGAGCAACGGGCTCTTGCTTCGCAAATCGCCCTATACCCGCTCCATCACTGTCGCGGCTCTGCTGGATCCGACCGCCGTTGATTTTTTCACAGCCCCTCACGGTCGGAGCCAGTATAGGCTCATGTCTCTAGGGTCCGACGGCGATTAGCGCCGGTACGTCCAGCGTCACTCCGTTGATCTCGGCGTTGAACAGGTATTCGCCCGACGGAAGGTCCGGGATGATGAGGTTGATCTGGTAGAGCCCGGAGCCGACTAGCCCGGCGAACTGGACGGTCGCTTCCACGTCGCCGAGCCGTACCGTGACCGGGCTCGCCAGCGGCGTCGCTCCAGTGACGATCTGCTCGATCGGCGTCGGCGGGTCGGTCGGTCCCCAGCCGGTCCCAAAGAGCTGGACGATGTCGCCCGGCGCCGCCGGCCGCGTCGTCACGGCCTCGCCGAACAGGCCCGCCGGCCCCAGGAACGTACCGTCCAAGTGGACGCCCGCCGCGAATACGCGCTCCTCCGGATCAAAGCGGAAGAGCTGGGGCCTGAGCGCCGTCTTCTGCGCGGTCACCGGAAAACTCTCGCCCGTCGGCGTGGTCACCACGACCTCGACCGGCCCCGTCGTTTCGTCCTCGTCGATGAGGACGTTGATCTGGTTCGGACTGATGAACTGGACGAAGGCAGGTTTGCCGTCCACGGTCACGCTGACGCCGTCGAGCTCGGTCGGCAACAAGAGGGTCCCTTGTCCGACGCGGGACTTCGCCGCGGCGGGCGTGGCGATGAAGTCGTCGTCGCCCCACGTGCGGGTGGTCTCGATGAAGAAGTCGCCCAAGAGCGTCGCCCATCCGCCGGAGACGACGCCGGGCTGGAAGGTTGCGCCCTCGACCACGCCGCCGCCGGCCACGATCGGCCGGGTACTGTCCGCGCCTTCCTGGGTGATGACGAGGTTACCCGAGTCGGTCTCGATCTCGAACTCGCGCTCCGGCCCGTCGTTCTCGGGGAGGAGCAGGCGCAGTCGCGCGGCCCCCGGCAACTCGACCGTATTCACCAACTCCTGCGGAACGCTCTGCTGTGGGCCGTCGCTCGGTCCGAGCAGTTGAGGCTTGATCAAGATGATCGTGTCTCTGGTGCGGACGGTCGTGCCCGCGGGATTGGGGAAGAGGACGTCGACTAGTTGCTGACTGCGGTCGAATTGCTGTAACCACGTCGTCGGGATCAGCTCAGCGTCGGAGGCGTAGGAGTATGTCCCGTTGTATCGCTCCTCGGACATGGCGCCGCCGATCGTGGCTCGGACCCTGAGATCGATGTTGGTTGGACCAGGCGGCCCCATGATCGACGCTACGACGTACTCGCTTGTGCAGTTGAGCATGTACTGATTGCGGCTACAGGGCACGCGCTCGGGCATCCCTTCGAGATTCAGGTAGAACATGTTGGGGCTGGGCGTCTCTTCAATAGAAAAGAGCAACGGGTCCGTCCCGACGGCTTGATACTTGAACGCATCCGGCGGGCCGCTGACGTTCTCCAACGTGACGTTCCGCGCCGTGTAGAGGCCGATCATAGGAAACTCGCTCGGAGCTTGGGGGTTCAGAATCTGGACGTCGATCGATTTGGTGTAGGTGATTCGCTCGGCGAGGGTATCGTCCTCGATGTCAACGCGGCATACCGCGCTGCCGGGCGCCGTACCGGCATTCACTCGAAACACCGTCGTCTCCTCCGCGGTTAGGATTTCGGCGATATCCGGGTAGCACGCGCCGCCGCTTATCCTCGCGAACGGAGTACTGGGGCTGGAGAACCTTCCCACAGTCACATCAGCGGAATCCCCGGGAAGAAGAGTAAGGGCCGCCGTGCTGAGTTCCAGGCCGACTTGGATCAAGCCCTGACCGAGCCACAGCATCCCGTTCTCGTCGATGATGCTGACGGTGTAGGCCGTTTCGCCACACTGACGGCCGAGAACGGTGAACCGGGTGCTGTTGATCGGCGCCCGAATGACTTTGGTGCGGAAGTCGGCGCCACGCTCGATGGTCGCGACCTCTGGATTCGCGACTCGAATTTGGACGTCGAACTCGTCGCCGAGTTTCGCGCCGGGCGGGAAGAACGCGGTCGCGATAACGTAGCCGTCCTGGGTCGGGACTCGAATCACCTCCTGCACCGGCAGTTCGCCGGGCGTCTGCGCAGGCAAGGCGCCGGCCAAGAGCACGTTCAAAGTAAGAAGTACAGCAGAAGAAAGATTGCGATTCATCGGGACTCCAGAGGAAACACTGAATGCAGGGCCAGCATACTCGCAGACGAGTTCGGCGAGCAAGCCAGGAAATAGCGATTTCTTGCGACCAATTGGAAGTTAGCCGAATCCAATAAGAAGAGAGATCAGGAGGTGAGAAATGGATCTGACTACACTGATCATCACCTGGGTCGTGGTGACCACAATCGTCGTTGTACTGGCGTATATACGCCTGACGATGGGCCTGCATGACGTTCTGGAGGTACACCTCTCCGGGAACGAGCCCGCAATTGAACCTAGAGAGCAGCGAAGGTTCACGCGAATTCAACGCATCGACCGAATCGGAATTCCGCTCACGGTCCTATCCGCCGTGGTCGCGGTCGCGATCTTGCTGGTGTGGGCTATGGAGCAAGCTGGAACTTCCTAAGCTGTCCGTCGTGACCGGACGCAAGAAGGGTTCCGCCGCCGGACGTCCGACGGCGGAACCTGTCCTACTCGCAAGCCAGCGGCTTGATGGACGAGATCGCGCGGTCCCAGTTGCCGCTCCAGCCCGTTTCCAGATTCATCGTCGCCGGGCCGTGGAAGCTGATGCAGTGTCCGCCAAAGTTGATGTCCTCGCAGATCTCCCACTTGCCGCTCTCGACGTGGAAGGAGCGCGGCCAGTCGTTCATGTTCCCGCCATCGCGGATGAAGTCGCGCATGTCCGACATCTTGGCGTTCTCGAGCGTGTAGTGGTCGCCGGTTCGATCCGGGTTGCCGTAGATCGTGAACTTGGGCGTGCAGCCTGAAAGTTCCGAGCCGCTGATCACGTATTCGCCGTCGGGTTGGTTGCAGTTCTGCGAGACGCCCGATCGATAGAACGTGGTCGTACTTCTCGATCCCGTGTTCTGCCAGATCGTATATGTGCCGGCCTTCAATTTGGCCACCACGTATTCGTTGGCGTCGACGTTGCAGCCCGGCCCGTCTTCCGTGCTCCAGTTTTTGCGGCAGGATCCGCTTCCCGTGCCGCCGGGGCTCACGGTGAACTTATCCCGACAAGAAAGCTGTGCGACGTCGCCCCAGTCATAGAGGCAGATATCCAAGTCGGAGCCGTCGCAGCTCTTGACGTGAATGTAAGCGCGTCCCTCGGAAGCCTGGGGAAACGTGAAAAGGGTCGCAGCCAAGACCGGCAGCGCGAACAGCATTTTTCTGGTGATTGTCATGATGCTTCTCTCCTACGCGCGAGCGACGCGCAACGGAGCGCCCGGCCGTGTCTCCGCGAGCCGGGGTCTCATTCGTGACAACCAGATCTAGCGTCGGCATCCGCCAACCAGGCGCCGGCCGATCATTGGGTAAGCCTCGCTCGGGCCGTCTTCGGGCGTCGGCGACGGACCGCCAGGAAGCCCATGCCTGCCAGGAGCAGAGCCCAAGTCGCGGGCTCGGGCGTCGACAGCGGCCCCGTATCGGGACCGGCTCCGAACGCCACGTTGTCGACTCCGGCGCCGAGGCGCTGCGACAGCGAGATTCGGCGGATATCATCGCTGTCCGACACCCAGCCCAGGAAAGACTGCGTGTGGTTCAGGCTGGCCAACAGGTTGTCGGAGCCGTCGAATACCTGCACGAGTTGAGGGAACGTAGAAGTGGGTTCCAGTATGCGGCCGGCTAGCGCGAGCCCGAGGTCGAAGCCGACTGCTCGCGTGCCCGGCTGAAAGAGCAGATCCAGTGAGTCCCCAAGAGGAGTACTGATCCAGTAGAGGCCGGGAACGATGAGTTCAGACGTCAGGCTGCCGCCTGAAGACTGAAGCGTGAGTCCGGGGACGATCTCCCCTGGCGAAACGATCGCGTTGGAGGTGTTTTCGTCCAGAGGGCCGGCAAAGGCTCCGTTGGACGTCAGGCCGTTGAAGTCCTCCAGCGTCGTCGGCCCCGAGGCGTGGTCGAACGAGATGCGATCGGTGTAGGTGACTAGGGCGGCCGGAGCGGCGCTGGACAACGCGAGCGCGGCGGTAAGAAGGGTCAGGATGCTTCTGTTCATTGGAGGATTCGAAGGCTTGAACTCGATCAAGCCCTTCCATCCTCGTCCGCGGCGCTAGGAGATGTCCCTAAGTAGGGCCGCCTAACACTCCATCCGCCCTGCCCTACGACCCTTAGCCCTAATGAACCAGCGGCGGGCTTAGCAGCCCGTTCCGCCTGGGGCGACGGATCGGGCCCGCTTACTGGCAGGCGAGCGGTCTGATCGACGAGATGCGGCGGTCCCAGTCGCCGTCCCAGCCTGCCTGTAGGTCCATCGTTCCCGTGCTGCGGAAGCTGATGCATGTGCCGCCGAAGTTGGCGTCGGAGCAGATCTCCCACTTGCCGCTCTCGACGTGGAAGGCACGGACCCAGTCGTTCATATCGTCGTTGGCTCGGAAGAAGTCGCTCATGTCGCTCATCTTCGCGTTTGAGAGCGTGTAGTGGTCTCCGGTCTGGTCCGGACTCCCGTAGATCGTCATCTTCGGCGTGCAGCCTGAGACTTCCGACCCGCTGATCACGTACTCGGCTTCGGGGTTGTTGCAGTCTTGCGAGATGCCCGAACGGTAGTAGGTGGTCGTGGAGTTCGAAGAGTTGATCTGCCACATGGTATAGGTCCCGTCTTTGAGCTTGGCCACGCTGTAGTCGTTTGCATCGACGTTACAGCCCGGGCCGTTCTCCGTGCTCCAGTTCTTCCTGCAAGAGCCGGTGCCCGTATCGCCCGAGTTGAGCGTGAACTTGGATCGGCAAGACAGTTGAGCGACGTCGCCCCAGTCGTAGAGGCAGACCTCCATTTTGGAGCCGTCACAGTTTTTGACGGTGATGTGGGCGCGCCCCTCGGAGACCGTGGGGAAGGCAAAGAAGGTCGCCGCCAAGATCGGCAGCGTGAACAAGATTCGTTGGGTTTTCGTCATGACGGCGTCTCTCTCGGCCCTTCGCATCGGGTGCGGTTCGGGCTTGTATTGGAGACAACCGGATCGCTCGGCGAGCTACGCCAAGCGACGGGAGGAGTTTTGAGGGGGTGGGAAAAGAATGCGAAATTGCTTGGTTGACGGGGGCAAGCGAGATGTCGCGCTTCGGGCTGAGCCCCAACTAGCGAAACAACGGGCTCTCGCTTCGCGAATCGCCTTGGGACCCGGCACTCACGTACCGGGCTCTGACGGATCCGACCGCTGTTGATTTGTTCACAGCCCCTCAGGGGCTGCAAAAAATTCGAACCGGGCGGTCGTGGGGAATTGGATGGTCGTTGTGGTTTTTCACAACACCTAAGCGGACGGGCGTCGTAGGAGCTACGTTCGGCGTTGAGGGAGCGGTAAGCTCTAGAGGCCATGAGTCGCCCACGCGCAGCATTACCGGTGTCGGCAGCGATCGTTGGGGTCTTGGCGCCGCTGGTGCTGGCGGCGCAGATGCCGCCGGGCTCGGCTGAATATCGCGCCCGTGACTATGCGGCCGCCTTGCCGCTGCTGCGAACGGCGGCCGACGGCGGTGATCCGATTGCGCAGTTCCTACTCGGAGAGTCTTACCGTGAAGCCCACGGAGTCCTGCGGAACAACCAGACATCGCAGCGATGGTTCGACCAGGCGCGCCGCCCGCAGCTTCCGGCGCGGCTGTCCCGACCGGCCTCCGACGGCGATGCGTTGGCTCAGACGATCCTCGGCATCTGCGCCGAGCACGGTATCGGAATCGAGTCTTCCCGGGAGGCGGCGCTGACCTGGTATCGCAAGGCCGCGGAACAGGGCTACGCGCAGGCACAGGTCAACCTCGGCGCCCTGTTGCGAGCAGAGGGAGCGTCGGAGGCCGCGCTCAAGGAGGGATTCGACTGGTTCAAGAAGGCTGCCGACCAAGGACATCCCATGGGGACCTACAACGTCGGCGTGGTGTACCGGGAGGGGTCGGGGGTGGAACAAGATTTCGCGGCGTCGGCCAAGTACTTCGCGAAGGGCGCTGAGTTGGAGTACCCCGGCGCTCAGTTCAATCTCGGCATGGCCTATCTCCAGGGCCAAGGCGTTGCGCAGGATGACGCGCGGGCGGTCCAACTGTTCAAGTCCGCCGCCGAGGAGGCCTATCTACCGGCGCAGTTCAATCTGGCGCTTTCGTATTTCCTTGGTCGAGGAATCGCAAAGAACCCGGTTCGGGCCTACTACTGGGCCCGGCTTGCTTCGCTGGGAGGACATCAGACGGGTCCTCGGCTCGCCAAGGACGCCGCTGCGCAGATGACCAAGGAGCAACTCCGCGAGGCGGATTCCCAGATCGCGGAGATCGTCGGCGGCGGTAACTGAACCCAGCGCGCCGGGCGCGGCTAGAGCTTCGGATAGATGCTCTTCAAGGCCGGATAGAGCGATTGGAAGACCGGGTAGCCGCGGCCGTAGACGTCCGTGAGCGCCGCGGGCGGTTCGACGCGGTTGGCCTCTTGGATCGTCGCCGAGCAGGCTTCCTCGACGGATGCGTAGGGCCCGGCGCCGGTCATGGCGAGGAGCGCGGCGCCGTAAGCCGAACCTTCCTGGGTTTCGAGCGTCGTGATGGTCTTGCCGAAGACGCCGGCGAGGATCTCGCGCCAGAAGGGGCTTTTTGCGCCGCCGCCGGAAGCGCGGACTTCGGAGACCGAGACGCCGAGCGATTCGACGATCTGGAGGCAGTCGTTGAGCGAGTAGCTGACGCCCTCGATCAACGACCGAACCATGTGTCCGCGCGTGTGGGCCGCGGTGAGGCCGATCCATCCGCCGCGCGCTTGCGCGTCGAGGTGCGGCGTGCGCTCGCCCATCAGATAGGGCATCCAGTAGAGTCCTTCTGAGCCCGCCGGGACCTGCGCGGCTTCGTCCATCAACAAGTCGTATGGATCGACCGATTGATCCGCGGCTTGGGCGACGGCGTCTCCGGCGAGCTGGTTGCGGAACCACTGCAGGCTGAGTCCGGCGCCTTGGGTGACGCCCATGACGTGCCACTTGTCGCGGACGGCGTGGCAGAAGGTGTGGACGCGGCCGCCGGGGTCGTAGGCGACCTCGTCCATGTGGGCGAAGACGACGCCCGAGGTGCCGATGGTGCACGAGACGACGCCGCTTGAGACGATGCCGTTGCCGACGGCGCCGGCGGCTTGATCCCCTGCCCCGGCGACGACCGGCGTGCCCGCCTTCAATCCGGTGGCCGCCGCGGCCGAGGCGCTGATTTGGCCTACGACGTCGCTTGATTCGGCGACCGGCGGAAGGATGGAGCGATCGATGCCGAGCTTTTCGACGAGGGGGTCGGCCCAGCGACGATGGACAACGTCGTAGAGGGCGGTACCGGAGGCGTCGGAGACGTCCTGGCCGCGCTCGCCGGTGAGCATGAAGCGGACGTAGTCCTTGGGCAGGAGCATCGTCCGGGTGCGCTCGTAGCTTGCGGGATCGTGGTCGCGGACCCAGAGCAGCTTGGGCGCGGTGAAGCCGGTGAGAGCCGGGTTGGCGGTCTGCTCGAGGATCATTCGAGACCCGGCGGTCTGATTCATCCAATCAACTTGATCTTGGCTGCGTTGGTCGCACCAGATGAGGGCCGGGCGGATCACTTGATCGGCTTCGTCGAGCAGGACGAGACCGTGCATCTGGCCGGAGAAGCTGACGCCCGCGACGTCGTCGCCGGAGGCTTCGGCTTTCGCTAGGACGCCGCGGATCGCTTGCTGCGAGGCGTCCCACCAGTCTTCGGGGCGCTGCTCGGCCCAGAGCGGGCGCTCCATGCGCATCTCTTCGTGCGCGGCGGTGACGCCGGCGGCGATTTTGCCTTTTTCGTCGACGAGGAGGGCGCGCGAGCCGCCGGTGCCGATGTCGAGTCCGAGCCAGTACTTCATATGCGTTTCATGTGCATTTCATCTGCGCAGGCTAGGATCGCATACTCGTTCCGCGGCGATTCTTGGCCGGGGCTACGGCTGTTTCTCTTCGACGCCGGTCGCTAGGATCGGCAGGTAGGCGGCGCCGTAGATGCCGGCGCGGCTGCCGAGTTCGGCTTGGGCGACGCGCGTTTCGGTATTGCGGAAGGTGAGCGACCGCTTCTCGATCTCTTGGTTCATCGACGGCGCGAAAAGATCCCAGGCGGCGAGCACGCCTCCGCCGACGAGGTAGAGAGGGAAGTTGAAGAGGTTGATCAGCGAGGCGATGCCGACGCCGAGGGCCCAGCCGGCGTGGCGGAAGATCTCGATCGACTCCTCGCAGCCTTGCTCGGCGGCGAGTGCGGCGTGACGGGGGGTGAGTTCCCCGTGTTCGGCGAGGAATCGCTCCAGCACCGGCGAACGGCCCGATTGGGCGACCTCCGTCGCGGCTTTGCGGATGGCGGTGCCGGAGGCTTCGGTTTCGAGGCAACCGATGTTTTGGCAGCCGCAGACGTGGTCCGAGCGCGGGTCGACGGTCATGTGGCCGACCTCGCCGGCCATGCCGTCTTCGCCGTGGACGACGGCGCCTTTCCAGACAATGCCGCCGCCGATGCCGGTGCCGAGCGTGAGCAGGATCAGCGAATTGACGTCGCGGCCGGCGCCGAGCCAGACCTCGCCCATGGCGGCGGCGTTGGCGTCGTTCTCGACGATGACCGGGAGTTCGAGGGCGGATTCGAGGCGTTCCTTGAGGGCGAAGTCGTTCCAGCCGGGCAGATTGGGGGCGCGGGCGACGACGCCTTCGTCGATGCGGACGAGGCCGGGGACGCCGACTCCGACTCCGATCAGCGAGCTGCCGGAGTGGCCTTCGTTGACTTCGACGATGCCTTCCACCATGCGCTCGACGACGCGCTCGGGGCCGTCTTCGGCGTGGGTCGGAATCTCGAAGTCTTCAAGCACCGTGCCGTCGGCGCGAACGGCGGAGGCGCGGAGGTTGGTTCCGCCGAGATCGACTCCGATGGAGAAGTTGGACAAGCTCATCAGAATAGCAACCCGGGCCGGATATGATGGTCGCCATGCGCATGCTGCTGTTGGTCCTTCCGCTTCTGTCCGCGGGGCTGCTTTCGGGCGCCGAGGCGGACTTGAACGGGCGATGGGTGATCGCCAATGAGGATGCGACGGCGAAGCGCGTGCTTTGGCTGGAAGTGCGCGGCGCCGGAACGAAAGAGGTGACGGGCAGCGCGGTCGGCATGGCGCCGGGCGGGCAGGTGGACGCGATCGTCGATGCAAGGATCGAAGACGGCGAGCTGCGTTTCCACATCGACCGCTATACCGGGCGGGGCGCGGAACGTCGCTTCGTCAACGCGCAGACGAGCGCCAAACTCGTCGGCGATCGGCTTGAGGGCGTGACGCGCGCCGACGGACGGGTGATTCGCTGGACCGGACGACGGGCGCCTGAGCTCGATGAGCGCGACGACGGAAGGTGGAAGAAGGGCGAGCCGGTCGCGCTGATGGACGGGACGAGGATCGACCGTTGGACGACGCTCGATCCGAGTCGGTTGGCGAACGATTGGCGCGTGATTGAAGGCGTGCTGGAGAACGCTCCGGGGGCCGACGTTCTGACGACCAAGGAGAAGTTCTGGAACTTAGATCTGCGGGTCGTCTTCCGCGTGGGCGAGGGATCGAACGGCGGGATCGGGTTGCGCGGCCGCTATGAGATTCAGATTCTCGACGATCATGGGCGACCGCCTTCGAAGAGCGGCATGGGCGCGCTGTACAGCCGCGTTCCGCCGATGAAGAACGCCGCGTTGCCGGCGTCGGAGTGGCAGACGTTTGAGATTCGGCTGATCGGGCGCGAGTTGACGGTGCGCCTCAATGGCGAGCTGATTCACGACAAGATCGAGGTCGAAGGCTTCACGGCGATGGCCTCGGATTGGCGCGAAGACAAGCCCGGGCCGATCACGTTACAGGGCGATCACGGGCTGGTCGAGTTCCGCGAGATTACGCTGACGCCGCTGACGCGGTAGAGCGGCCGAAGCGCGTATGATGAGGGCCATGCTTGGACGTTCTCTCGCCGTTCTCGGCCTGTTTGCATGCGCCGCGACCGCGCAGGTTCCTGAAGGCTTTGAGCCGATCTTTAACCACCAAAACTTGGCCGGTTGGCACATCTCGTTGACCAACCATCACGGGCAGACGAGCGAGTGGCGGATTCGCGACGGGGTGCTGACGGCGACGCAGCGGCCCAAGGACGAGGGCGGCATTTTGCTGACCGACGAGACCTATTCGGACTTTGAGGTGTACCTGGAGATCAAACCGGATTTCGGGTGCGACGGCGGGTTGTTTTTGCGCTCGAACGAGGCCGGGCAGGCGTATCAAGTGACGCTTGATTATGTGGAAGGCGGCGCGATCGGGATGATCTACGGGGAGCGGCTCCAGGGCGTCGAGACGACGGCGCCGGACGACTGGGAGGGGCGCTGGAAGAAGGGCGAGTGGAACAGTATTCGGGCGCGGATTACGGGCGACGTTCCGCGGATCGAGGTGTGGATGAACGGCGAGAAGATCAATGATTTTCGCGATATGGAGAACCATGCGGTGAACCAAGCGACCGAGGGGATGATCGCGGTGCAGGTCCACGGCGGAGCGCGTTGTGAGCCGGGTAAGTTTCAGCGGTTTCGGAATATCGCCGTTAGGTCTTTGGATTGAGTCGGGGATTCGTGGGTCAGAATTGTTGGCCGCTGTCCGCTGACCGTCGCTCCGCTGTCCGGAAGAGGCGTACGTGGGCCGGACTCGGCATGCCGAGCCCCTACGGGTGGACGGCGGGCGGCGGTGAAGAGGAAAGGACGGGCTAGTCGTCGTTGAGGCGGAGGCGGAGCCAGACGGCGCGGCCGGCTTGGGCTTCGATGACTTCTAGGGATGCTCCGGGGACTTCGGTCTTGTCGCCGGTGTTGAGTAGGCGGCCGAGCTTTTGGGTTACGAGGCCGGAGACGCTGTCGACGTCTTCCGATTCGAGGTCCAGGCCTAGTTCGCGGTTGACGCGGTCGAGGGGCAAGGCGCCGCGAATCTTGTAGACGCCCTCTTCTTCCGGGACGATCTCGATCTCGTCGTCGTCGAATTCGTCGCGGACGGCGCCGATCAGTTGCTCGACGACGTTGTCCATGGTGATCAGGCCGATGACCGAGCCGTACTCGTCGGCGACCGCCGCCATGTGCATGCGCATGGTCTGCATCTGACGGAGCAGGCGGTTGATGGGCAGCGTGTCGGGGACGGTGCGTAGGGGTCGGGCGATCGTGCGCAGGTCGAACGGTTGGTCGGCGGCGAAGCCGAGCAGGTCCTTCACGTGGACTAGGCCGATGATCGAATCGAGCGAGCCTTCGCACAACGGGAAGCGCGTGTGGCGCTCGCGTCCGGCGATCTCCAGGCATTCCTGGAGGGTGGCGTCGGCGTCGAAGAAGACGATTTCGCCTCGGGGGAGCATGATCTGACGGGTGGTGACGTCGTCGAAATGGAAGACGGCGTCGAGGAGTTTCAGCTCCGAGCGGGAGATTTCGCCTTCCTTGCCGCCGAGACGAATGACGGCGCGCACCTCGTCTTCGGTGATCTGGGCCGTGCCGCCGTCGCGGGTGAGCAGGTCGGCCAGTTTTTGGGTGGCGTAGACCGCCGGGGCCAGAGCGCGGCGCATCAGGTTGAGCGGAGCGACGATCCAGGGCCAGACCGTGCGCCAGCCGGTGGCGCCGTAGGTCTTGGGCACGATCTCGGCGAAGAACAAGATCAGGAAGGTCAGGATGAGCGAGAACAACGGGACGGCGCGTTCGCCCAGCGCGTTCGCCGCGAGCATGCCCGCGACCGCCGCTCCGGCCGTGTTGGCGACGGTGTTGAGAATCAGGATCGCCGAGGTGGGCTGGGCGATCTTGCGCTTCATCTCGAGCATGCGCACGGCGGCGGCTTGGTGCCGGCCGCCGGACGCCTCCGCCTCGAGGGCGCCGACTCGGGTGGAGTACAGCGTGGCCTCGAACAGAGAGCACATGGCGGAGATCAGCACCGTCACCGATACGACGACGATCAACACGGTCATGGAAAGAGGATACCGACGTTCGCCGAAAAAGACTCTCGAACGCTCTAAAGGCGGCCGATAAAGCTACTGACGGAAAAAGACTCCGCAAGCCCGGCGCAAGGAAGCGCCAAGGAGGGCGAGATGACGATAGGAGAGACCAATACGGTTCGACAGGCGGCCGAAGCGAAGGCTTCGAGCTCGAAAGCGCCCGAACCGGCGTCGGACAAGGTGCAAGCGCGTCGCGAGTTGGAAGAGGCGGTGCGTACCGCCAACGAGTCGGGGGCGCTCGGCCCCAGTAGTGAATTGCAGTTCGCGATCGACAAGGAGAGCGGAAAGGCGCTGATCCGGATCGTCGATCGCGTCACGTCGGAAGTCATCGTGCAATTGCCTTCGGAAAACGCTCTGCGTGCAGCCGAGGTATTGAAGAATCTGAAGCCGGGAGACCGGATCGCATAGCCCGTATCGCCTAGGCCAAAGGACCCTGCCAACGATGTACTCCCAACCCTACGTCGAGAACGAAGTTCTCAACCAAGACCCCGTCGAGCTGGTCCGGCTGCTCTACACGAAGGCGATCGTCAAGTTGGGCGAAGCGTCCGAGCACTTGGCGGCGGGACGCATTCCTGAGCGCTCGGCGGCGCTCGCGCACGCCTCGGAGATTCTGGTCGAACTGCAAGGCTCGATCGATCGCGAGAAGGGGGGCGAGATCGGCCTGCGTTTGGCGCAGCTTTATGACTACATGCTGACGAGGCTGATCGACGCCAACGCGGAACAGCAGGCTGAGCCGATTGAAGAGTGCAAGCGGCTGCTGGAGGTCGTGCTGGAGGGTTGGACGGAGGCGGCCGCGGCCGCTCACCCGACCGAGTCCGATACGCCCGAAGAAGCGGCGGCCGCGGCGGAGGCCGCCGGACACGCCTGGACGCTGTAGCCGGGGCGAGAACGCGATGGGAATCACTCCGCTCAATTTCACCGGATTCAGCGACTTCTCGGAGAGCTTCCAGACGATCCTGGAACGCACGTTCACGGTCGCCAATCTGCCCAAGACGAATCTCGAAACGGAGAAGACCGTCTTGGCTGGGCAAGAGCTGGAGCTGACGGCGCTGCGCTCCGATCTGCAAAGCCTGCAAGGGCTGTTCTCCTCGCTCGGGCTCACTGTGGCGCAAGGGGCGGCCTCGACGAGTACGTCCGACGCCGAAGTCGCCTTGCTGACCGCGACCGGCGCCGTTGCGGAGGCGAGCTACGACGTCGTGGTGACCTCGGCCGCCGAGAAGGCCCAAGAGGCGACGGTGGGCGGGTTGGCGGATTCGAACTCGACCGCGCTCGAAGCCGACGGCATCTTCAAGTTGACGCTCGGTTCGACGGAGACGAACTTTGACCTGCTGACGATCGGCTCGGGGCGTACGGCCGGCACGACGGGCGCGGCGACGCCTGATCCCAAAGTCTCGATCGACGTCGACTTCGCGGGGACCGGCCTGACGGAATCGATCAGCGCGGAGCTCGAGAGCTTCTTCGTGGCGGGAGCGGCGCCGGCGACGGTCGGCGCGGGCGATACGATCTCGGTGACGTTTACGAGTACGACGGGTTCGATCTCGGAGACGATCACGACGGCGGCGTTTGCCGGCGGCGAGGACGCGACGGCGATCGCTTCCGCTCTCAACGACGCCATCACGGCGAACGGCGAGTTGAACGGAAAGGTCTCGTTCAGCGACGAGGGCGGCGCGCTGAAGCTCGTCGTCGCCGACACGGCCGGCACGGGATTTACGTTCACCTCGGAGTCGACCGGGACGACGGTCTCGGGGCTTGAAGCGGGCGGAACCGTCGGCGGACAGTCGGCGGAAGAGATCGCGACCGCGCTCAATGCACAGGTGGCTCTCAACGCGGATCTGGCCGCCGCCGGAGTGACCTTCACGGCGGTCTCGGGCGAAGTTCGCATCGAAGGCGACCAAGCGTTTACGGCCACGTTTACCGACAACGCGCAAGGCACGGGCTTCGCCTCAGGGCTGGCGGGCGCGCAAGAGGTGGCGGGGTACGACAACACGCTCAACGGATTGCGCGACGCGATCAACGACGGCGACTACGGGGTCACGGCGGCGATCATCAACACCTCGTCCGATCTTGAGAACCCTTCGTTCCACCTGACGATTACCGCGGACGATACGGGCGCGACGACGTTGACGCTCGACAACAGCGGCGACGTGAACTTGCTGACCTCGGTGAACCAAGGATCGAACGCGGACTTCACGGTGAACGGCCTGGCGGCATCGAACGCGAGCAACACGATCACCGGCTTCGCGCCGGGATTGTCGTTGACGATCGTCGGCGCCGGGGAGGCGACGTTGCGCGCCGACGAGGACGCGAGTCTGCTTTCCGGGCAGTTGGAAGCGATCGCCGAGCAGTACAACGTGGTCGCCGGACGGTTGCAGGGGCAGATCGGCGAGAACGCCGGAGCGCTCTCGGGCAACATTCTGGTGCGACAGGCGCAGCAGACTCTGCGCGCGATTACGAGCTACGTCGGCGGCTCGACGACGATCGGCTCGGCGGTCGAGCTGGGGTTCGAGCTTTCGCGCGACGGGACGTTGAGCTTCGATTCGAGCCAATTCAATTCGCTCTCGAACGACGACTTTGAAGACGTTCAGGAGTTTCTTGGCACCAGCTCCACCGGGTTCGTCGGCTTCGCCTTCGACCAGTTGAAAGAACTCGCCGATCCGGTGACCGGACAGATTCAAACCGCCTTGAGTTTCTTGAGCGAATCGCAAGAAGCGCTGACCGCGCAGATCGAACAGATTACGGAGAGGACCGACCAACTGATCGCCACGCTCGAGCTGCAGTTCGCGGCGGCCGATCAGCTGCTGGCGGAACTCGAATCGCAGCAGAACCTGCTGACCAATCTGTTTGAAGCGGCCAACGCGAACAACAACTAACGATGGACGCCGAGATCCTAGACGAACTAGAGGCCGCCACCAAGGCCTTTGCCGCCGCCGCGGAATCGAACGATGCGGACGGGGCGGCGGACTTGCTGACGTTGCGCGGGCGGTTGCTGGAACGGCTGCTAGATAGCGGGCCGGCGAGCGAGGAGGAGCGCGAGCGGTTGTTGGTGATTGCCGATGCCGGGCGCGCGGCGATTTTGCCGCTGACGGCGCGGAGGTATTGGTTGGAGACGCGGATCGCGGATTCGCGGAAAGCCGTGCAGGCGCAGAACTCGTTGCGGCCGTATCGTGAGACGAAGGGCGGGCGGGTGAATGTTACGTCGTAGACGTGGCAGGCGGGCTCGGGCTTGAGAGAGGCGGGTTTTGGTACAAAGGGGCGATGCGTGCCCTCGCCTTGTTCGGGTTGGTTGCAGCGGCCGTGTGCCTGCTCCCGACCTTTGGCGAAGCTGCTAGGGCGCAAGGCGCGAATGCGGAGTGGTCTGAGGATTTCTCCGGTGGTCTGGACGACTGGATTGTCCCGCTTCCCAAGGATTGGCGACAGCTTGAAGAGGACGGCGACGGGTTCTTGCGGTTGGCCGTCGGCTACCCGATCGGGACGCCGCGCCGGCCGGTCAAGTTCGCCGTCTACAAGCCGGCTTGCGTGGGCGACTTCGAACTCGACGTGCGCATGCGGCGTCACGAGCGGAGTTTGATCGTCGTCTTCGGGTATCAGGACCGCTCGCGCTTCTACTACACCCACCTCTCGTCCGACGACGGGACGCACTCCGTCCACAACGGCTTGTTCAAGGTGCACGGCGGTTCGCGCTATCGGATCTCGGGCCTGGACACGCCGCCGGCGCTGCCGTCGGAAGAATGGCACGACGTGCGCGTGACGCGCGTCGGCGACGAGATTGCCGTCTATATCGACGACGCGGAAGACGCGCTGTTTACGGCGCGGGATCCCTGGTTCCGTTACGGGCGAGTCGGACTGGGCTCGTTCGACGAGACGGGGGACTTTGACGACTTCCGACTTTCCGGCGCGGCGAGCGAGGCTTGTCGCGACGACGACCTATCGCCGCTGGATCCGTAGCCGACCGAAGACTCCTCTTATGGCTCTAGAAATCATCCGCCCCGAGGCCAACGCCTCTCGGACCCGCGTGGTCATCTTCGACTTTGACGGGACGCTCTCCTTGGTCCGCGCGGGCTGGGTCGACGTGATGATTCCCCAAATGGTGGAGGGGCTGTTGGCGACGGACTCCGGCGAATCGGAGGAAGAGCTGACTGCAATCGTCACCGAGTATGTGGGGCGCCTGACGGGACGCCAAACGATCTACCAGATGATGGAGTACGCCGACCAGGTGAAGAAGCGCGGCGGGGAACCGAAGGATCCGGTCGAGTACAAGCACGAGTACCTGGACGCGCTGATGGTCAAGATCACCGACCGGCGCGAAGGGCTGCGTTCGGGCCAAACGGCGCCGGAGGAGATGATGGTTCCCGGCGCTCGGCAGTTCTTGGAGACGTTGGTCGAACGCGGGCTGACGCTGTACCTGGCTTCGGGAACCGATCAGCAATACATGCGCGAAGAGGCGGAGCTGATCGACGTGGCGAAGTACTTTGAAGGTCGCGTGTTCGGCGCGCTGGACGACTACAAGAGCTTCTCGAAGAAGATCTTGATTGAGAAGTTGATCGCCGACAGCGACTTTGCGGGCGAGGAGTTCCTGGGCGTCGGCGACGGCTATCCGGAGATCGAGAACGTCAAGAAAGTCGGCGGCGTCTCGCTCGGAATCGCCAGCGACGAGCCGGACTGCGTGGAGGTGGATCCGGTGAAGCGCGAACGGCTGATCGGCGTAGGCGCGGACTGGATCGTGCCCAACTTCACGGATCTTAATCGGCTGACGGCGGCGCTGTTTCCGAACGGCTGACGGAAGACGCGGGAACGGTTACGGGTCGAGACATGGCATCCAAATACGAAACCTTTGATCTCTCGAAGCTGAACATTCGTCCGCTCGGCGAGCGCGACCACGACATGGACCTTTCGTGGCTGCTGACGCTGGACGACGAGCGGACGCCTGCGTTCGAGCATCCCGATTTGCCGACGGTGGCCGAGCGCCTGAAGGCGGCGAAGGAGCGCGGGTCGTCGCGGATCTTGCAGATGGGCGCGCATGTGATCAAGCAGGGCGTCTCGAGGCACCTGATCGATTTGCTGGAGCGCGGCGTCTTCACTCAAGTCGCCTTGAACGGCGCGGGAGCGATCCACGACTACGAGCTGGCGCGCATCGGCGCGACGACGGAGAGCGTGCCGCGGTATATCCGCACCGGCGAGTTTGGTTTGTGGAAAGAGACGTCGGAGCTGAACGAGATCGCAGAGGAAGCGGTGGAACACGAGCTTGGTTTCGGCGAGGCGATCGGGCGGCGGATCTTAGAGCGGGAGTTGCCGCACGGCGACGACAGCATTTTGGCGGCGGCGTATCGGCTGGGAATTCCGGCGACGATTCACGTCGGGATTGGGTACGACATTGTCCATCAGCATCCGAACTGCAACGGAGCGGCGATCGGGGAAGCGAGCCATCGCGATTTTCTGATCTTCACGCGCGGGGTGGAGAACTTGGAGAAGGGCGTGATGTTGAATTTTGGCTCGGCGATTATGGGGCCGGAGGTGTATCTGAAGGCGCTGGCGATGTCGCGCAACGTCGCGCGGCAGGAGGGACGGCAGATCGCCGACTTCACGACCGCCGTGTTCGACCTGGTACCGATCGGCGGCGACTATCACAAGGAACTGCCGAAGGACGACCCGGGATACTATTTCCGCCCGCACAAGACGATCTTGGTTCGGACGGTCGTCGACGGCGGAGAAAGCTTCTATTTGCGCGGCGATCATCGCGCCGCCTTCCCCGCTCTGCGTAAAGCCGTGCTACAAGTTTTGTAGCGTTCGGGCGGAGCGAGGTCATTCGATGAAGTGGTCCGCGTTACTTAAGAAATTCAACGCCGCGCGGGTCCTGGTCGTCGGCGACGTCTGTTTGGACCGCTGGTGCCGTTACGATCCGGAGGCCGCCGAGCCTTCGCGCGAGACCGGGATTCCGCGCACGGGCGTGGTTGAGACGGTGGTGACGCCGGGGGCCGGGGGTACGGTCGCCAACAATCTTTCTTCGCTGGGGGCGGCGCGGGTGGCGGTGATGGGCGCGATCGGGCAGGACGGTTTTGGGTTTGAACTGGAGCGGGCGCTGACGCATCGGCGCATCGACTACTCGCTGCTGGTCGCCGCACCTGAGATCCAGACTTTCACCTACACCAAGGTGATCAATTCCGAGACGGGCATCGAGGACAAGCCGCGGGTCGACTTTATCAACGACGGTCCGTTGCCCTCGGACGCGGAGGACCAGTTGATCGCGCAGTTCAGCTCGGTGTTCGAGGACTTTGACGCGATTATCGTGTCGGACCAGGCCGAGACGGAAGAAGGCGGCGTGGTGACGCCGGCGTTTCGCGAAGTGATCAACGACGTGGCCGAGCGCAGCCCGGAGAAGCCGATTGTGGTGGATTCGCGTCGGCGGGTCGGCTACTTCCGCAACGTGATCGCGAAACCGAATGAAGACGAGGCGGACGCGGCCTGCGAGAAGCTGTTTGGACAGCGGGACTACGAGCGGCTGCGGCAAGAGATCGGCGGCAAGCCGCTGGTGGTAACGCAGGGCGAAGAAGGAGCGCTGCTGCTGGACGAAGACGGCGCGCAATCGATCGCGGGGCCGGAGACCGGCGAGCCGATCGACGTGTGCGGCGCCGGAGACGCGTTCTCGGCGGGCATGACGTTGGCGCTGGCGTCGGGCGCAGACTATGACCAGGCGGTCCAGCTGGCGGTGGTGGCGGGCGGGATCACGGTGATGAAGGCGGGCACCGGCACCGCGACGCCGCAGGAAATTCTGGCCGCGATCGATACCATGAGTCACGACGAGCTTTGAACACCTGATGAGTTTCCCCAGCGAATACGCGCAGAAACTGCGCGCCACTTTGGATTCGATTCCGCTTGACCGCGTGGATGAACTGATTGAGATTTTTCGCGAGGCCCGCGATCAAGACCGGCAGATCTTTGTCTGCGGCAACGGCGGCAGCGCGGCGACGGCGAACCACTTTGCCTGCGACATCGTCAAAGGCGCGAGCTTTGGGCGGGAGAAGCGTTTCCGCATTCAGGCGTTGAGCGAGCAGGTGCCGACGATGACGGCGTACGCGAACGACGTCGGGTACGAGGTCGCTTTCGCCGAACCGCTCCGAAACTTTGCTCGGTCGGGCGACGTGGTGCTGATCATCTCCGGGAGCGGCAATTCGCCGAACGTGCTGAAGGCGCTCGAGGCGGGCCGGGAGATCGGGTGCAAGACGGTCGCGTTGACGGGGCGCGGCGGCGGCAAGGCCGGACCGCTGGCGGACTTTGCGATCGAAGTCGACGACACGCACATGGGCCGCGTGGAAGACGCGCATATGGTGATCACCCATATGGTGGGCTACCACTTTATGGAACGGGAGTAAACGCGTCTTCTTGAACACGACGGCGTCCACGCGTCTCGCCCGACTGAGCGAGCTCTTTCTCGCCTACGCTCCGTGGATCGCCGCGGTCACGCTGGCGGTTGCGCTGGAGCGGGCATGCCGGCTCAACACAGTTTTGGGGGCGCAGCCGGCATCCTACGCGTAGGAGTCCCCCATTTCGCTCCGTCCTTGGGATCCAATATTGAACCATGAAACGCGTCGCCACTCTGTTCCATCGCCTGAACGAGTTCTTTCTCGCACACGCGAATCTGATTGCGGCGGCGACGCTCGTGCCTGCGCTGATCTACCGCTGGGCGGAATCGACCGGTACGTTCATCAACCCCGACGAGGCGCAATACTTCGAAATGGGGATCGCCGAGACCTTCGTTGAGATGTTCCGGCGCTCGAACCAGACGCATCATCCGCCTCTGATTCCGATCCTGATTTACTGGACGACGCGTTGGACGGTCGCGGAGTGGGCGATACGGCTCTTCCCGATGGCGGCGGGAGTGATTGGGCCTTGGTTTGTTTACCGCTGGCTGGCCTTGGTCTGGAATCGGACGGCGGGCTATTTGGCGCTGGTGATGCTCGCCTTCTCGCCTTCGCTGATTTGGCTCGGGGCGCAGGCGCGCGGGTACACGCTGGCGCTGATGGGCGCGGCGATCAGTCTGTACGGGCTGGAGAGGGCGATGCGCGAGCGCGAGCCGCTGCGGCCGATGCTGATGGCCGCGGCCGGGTTGTACTTGGCGATCGTGAGCGAGTTCAACACGGCGTTCTTCGCGGGGGCGGCGGGGGTCTACTTCCTGTTGCGGGCGCGCACGGAAGGGTTCTCCGCGGGGTTGTGGCGGCTGTGGGCCGCGGTGCAAGCAGGGGGCGGGGCGCTCTACGTGCTGCTCACCATCACTCACATCCTTCCGGCCGCGCTGTACATGAATACAGACCGCGCTCGCGCTCCGGGCGGCTATATTGTCCTCGGGTTCCCTCAGGACGGGGAGAACGGGCTCGTCTTTCTGATCAAAGGAGCGCTTAGACAGGCGGCGTATCTGGGCGCGTCGATCCCGATCGGAGCGGTGTTCGTGGTCGGGTGCGCGCTGACGCTTTGGCTCATCTGGAAGCGACGCGACGCGGACGAGCGGGTCCGGTTGGCGACGACGTTGACGCTGCCGGCGGTCTCGTTCTTGCTGGCGGCGGCGGGGGCGTTCGCAGGGGTCCATCCGTTTATGGGGTCGCGTCACACGACGATGTTGCTGCTGCCGTTGGTCGCGACAGCGGCGCCGGGGTTGGCGCGGATCTTTCGAGGACGGGAGGCGTTGCTGATTCCTCTGGCGGTGATCGTCGCCGTGATCTGGCCGATGGTCGGCCGCCATGATCCGCACAACATCCCCGTCGCCCGCCATCAGCGCGAGGACGTGGTCCGGGCAGCGCAGACGTTCTGCGAGCAGGCGCCGGAAGGCGCTCACGTGTTGATTGATCGAGCGGCGTGGAGGGTTTTTCGCTACTACCTGACGTTGGAAGGATGCGGTCCGGGATTCGATCCCGGGTCGGACGGCACACGCTTTCGGCTGACGATACCCCGATATACATGGTCGGATGAAGGACAGCCGTACGGCTCGCTGATGGAGCTCGCGGCGGAGGACCCGCAAGCGGCCGAGGAGACTTGGATCGTGGACGGGGGCTGGGTCTTGATGGAATTCGGGACCCGGAAATTCCGCGAGATCACGGTGGAGCGTTTCGAGTTCAACGGGGCCATGCGCATTGTGCGGGTGGCGCCAAAGAGGGCCCTCGAGGCGGCGGCCGACGCAGCGCCGTAATCGAGCGCCGTGAAGAAACGCGTCATCATTTGCGGGTATCCCAAGAGCGGGAATACTTGGTTGACCCGGCTCACTGCCGAGATTGTGGGATGCCCGGTCGCGGGTTTTTGGACCGAGCCCGAGAATCAGGAAGAGGCGATCGAAGGGCTCGACCGGATCTCACCGTTCGAGTGCTTCAAGGCCCACCATGGGATCGATGATTACCGTCGCTCGTTGGCCGCTCACGGCAACGGTACCGAGAAGCTGATCTACGTCTATCGCGACCCGAGGGACGTCGTCGTCTCGATGAGCCGATATTTTGCCCTGCCCGGCCTCAACGGTCTGCTGGGACGGGCGCTGAAGCGGATTCCGGTGGTGTCCGTCGTCTACAGGCGGACGTTGGGGAGCCGGAAGCGCCGATTGGAATACTGGACGGATGTACTGATTCAAGGTCGGACCGAGATCGGCTGGCTGGGTACTCCTTGGGGGCGGCACGTTTCCGGCTACCTGGATGAGGAACTCGGGCTCGCCGTCCGCTACGAAGACTTGAAGCGGGACGCGCTGCGCGAAGCACGCCGAATCGCGGACTACCTCGGGATCGAACGGAGCGACGAGGAACTAGAGGAGGCGATCCGGCGACAGAGTTTCGACGTCAAGAAGCGCCAGTTTCTTGAGCGGGGCGACGAAGCCAGAGCGGCGTTCCTACGCGAAGGCCGTTCCGGCGGGTGGAAGGAGGGATTGGGAGAAGAGAACGCGGCGCGCATCGATGCGGCGCTGGGGCCGCTGCTCGATCGGCTGGGCTACGAGCGATTGCGATGGTAGTCAGCGGCGCGCTTCGCTCCGGATGCAGGACTCCTTCCAATGCTGCAAACGGGTCTTCATCCGCGCGGCGACTTCGGGGGCATTCTGTACGATGTTGTACCGCTCGCCGGGGTCGACGGAGAGATCGAAGAGGAGGTCGTGGTCGGCGCGGGCTTCGTCGAGGTAGCTGAGGAACTTGTAGCGGTTGTCGATGAGCGCGTGGTTGGGCGAACCGAAGCGTTGATTGGTTCCCTTCTCGCCGCCGTCGGGCGTTTGGAAGGCGATCGGTTCGGGACGGTCGTCGACTTCGCCTGAGAGCAACGGCAAGAGGTTGACGCCGTCGATCGGTTCATCTGCCGGTTGATTGGGGCGCTCGACTTCGAGGCCGGCGACGGCCGCGGTGGTGGGGAGGTAGTCGAGGGTCGAGCAGGGGACGGAGGTCGATTGGCCGGGGCGGACTCTTGCGGGCCATTCGAGGATGCCGGGAACGCGGACGCCGCCCTCGAAGAGACTGCGCTTGCGGCCGCGTAGGGGACCGGCGGAGCCTCGGCGATTGCCCTCCCTTTGACCTCGGCCTTCGGGGCCGTTGTCGGAGCAGTACCAGAGCATGGTGTCGCCGGCGACGCCGAGTCGGCGGAGTTCGGCGCGAAGGCGTCCGACCTGTTCGTCGAGGGCGGTGACGCAGCCGTAGAAGTGCTGCTCGCCTTCGCTGAAATCGGAGTACATGGCACGGTGGCGGGGACCGGCGCGGACCGGCTCGTGCGGGGCGTGGAACCAGACGACGGCGAAGAACGGGACGTCGTCTTCGGCGGCTTTGCGGATGAACGGGACGGCGCGATCCATGATGACGCGCGAGTCGTCGCCTTGGAGGTTTTCGGTCGCGTACTCGCCCGGACCGGTCCAGTACTTGGAGGGGAAGGACTGCTCGGCCATCGGGTTCCAGGTGGGCATCTGGACTTCGGCGGAGAAGGATTCGTCGAAGCCGCACTCCCATGGCGGGGAGTAGTGCTCGTGCGTGTCTTCCCTGCCCCCGCGGCGGCCGTCGCGGAGGTCGCGGGTGAGCGTTCCGAGATGCCATTTGCCGAAGTGACCGGTGCGGTAGCCGCGCGTCTTGAGGGCTTCGGCGAGGGTGAGCTCGCGGTCGCGCATGTGCCCGGCGTTGGCGGTGAAGATGCCGTAGCGGAAGGGATGGCGACCGGTGAGCGCGCTGCCTCGGGTGGGCGAGCAGACGGGGGCGCCGGCGTAGAAGCGATCGAAGCGCATCCCCGATCGGGCCATCGCGTCGAGGTGCGGCGTTTTGAGATACGGATGTCCGTTGTAGCCCGTGTCGCCCCAGCCTTGATCGTCGGCCATGACGAGGATGACGTTGGGCGGCTTCTCCTTTCGCTGCGCCGATAGGGGCGCAGCGAGAAGGGGAAAGAGGGCGCGGCGGGTGAGCATCAGGCTTGCTGCACGACGCGCAGGCTGACGTTCTCGATCATGTCTTTGGCGGCTTCGCCGTAGGCCTTCATGTGCGGGGCGACGCTGTGGGCTTGGAGGTGCTCGACGGTCTCCCACTGCTCGACGACGGTGACGCGCGAGGCGCGCTTTTCCTGTGCGGGGTGGCCGGAGTCGACGTCGACCGCCGGGTAGTAGTGGATGCAGCCTTCTTCGGCGAGGACGGCGGGGCAGTTGGCTTTGAAGAGCGCGAGGAACTCGTCCAGGCGGCCTTCGCGGATGTCGATGGTGGCGATGACGTCGATCATTGGGATTTCCTTGGTTGCGGGTGAGGGGATAGTTTAGCTTGATGCGGACGGGGTGCGGGGGCTTGCTGTCCGCTGTCGGTCGCTCCGCTGACCGGAAGAAGGGCTGGTGCTGCGGTGTGCGGGTGGAGCAGGGGGTGCTTGGGTTGGTTCTTGGCGGGCGTGGGCGGGGCCGGCGGGCGGATTTGGGCGGAAGGGTGGCTGGATTGAGCCCTGCAGTCGACTGGGGACAGTCCGCACGCGCTGGGTCGTTTCCGTGGCACTGTGGCTTTGATGGGACAGTCCCCGCGGGTGGCTTTCGTGGGCTGGTTCTCCGCTCGCGCTCCAGGCCGCCCGCGATCAACTCAAACCGAAACCGCCTAGCACTCAGGCCAACGCCGCGTAAGATACGAGTTCCGGAGAGTCGCCGCTTTTAGCGGGACTCCGGACATCCTCCAGAGATGCTACGAACGATGGCAAGAGTTCTAGGCCCTATCGTGGTCGCGTTTCTGCTGCTCTACGTATCTCCGAAGGTGTTTCGCAACTTCCTCAGCGATTGGAGAGCGGGTGGATGGCCGACAGCAACCGGGACTATCGAGGAGGCTGAAGTCATAGAGCCCGCGTCCAACCGGGGCGAATTCCGGGTTAGATTTCTCTACACTTACTCTGTACCGGACGCGGAGTACTCGTCAGAACGGTACAGTTTTTGTATCGGTACATCGTTCGACGACAGAGCCGACGCCAATGAGCTTCTTGCGCGGTATCCCGTCACGACCGAAGTCCCAATCGCCTATGACCCTGCCGACCCGGCTATCAGCGTGCTAGAAGCCGGGGTGAGCGGGCACTGCGTAGTTGTTGTGGTTGCCTTTGTCCTCGCTTGGATATCGGTGTTGGCGAGCGCTGCCGTGCTCCTGCGCCGGATTTGAACGGAAACCGGGGGAACGGTGCCCGAAGTGGGACGGGGTGACCTGCACACCGTCTCCCTGGGTGGGGTGGCGGTTCTGTGGGCGGATCTGGTTGGAAGGGTGGTTGGGTTGGGCGTTGCAGCCGACTGGGGACAGTCCGCACGCGCTGGGTTGTTTCCGTGGTGCCGAGGCCTTGATGGGACAGTCCCCGCGGTTGGCTTCTGTGGGCGGTGTTCTCCGCTCGCACTCCGCCAGGGATACACTGGGCGTGATCTTCAGGAGCGCTGAGTTTTGAGTGAGCCCCGACTTTCTACCGCCTGCTGTTTCAGTCCGTCGAGCGTCGATGGGTCGGTAGTGGCGGATCTGATCGAAGTCGAATCAGCGCTGGATCTGACGAAAGTTGTGTCGGCGGACTTTCCGCATCGCGGTCGGTTTTTCCCCCGTAAGCACCTACCTCAGTTACGAGAACAACACCCAGTGGGCAGCCTTATTCTGCGCGGTGAGGCCGATTCCCTGACGGTGGCCACGGTAGCGAAATGGGATGTCCAGATGCTGTACGTCAATCGAGCCAGCGGGAGCTTTGACGTGGCCGGTAACCAGTCCCAGATGTCCCGCCTGAGCAGTGCTGTCGGGTTTCGTTTCGCCTCCCTCTCAGACCCTGAAGACGCGAAGTGGCAGTCCGAAACGGACTTCGATTACTATCGGCGTGCTGGACGCAAGGTGGATCCGTCGCTCATCTCGACCGACGAGAACGGCCGGGAGACGGTAGATGTCTCAAACAACCCTGGTCGTTGGGCCTTCTTCCCTGGTATGCGACTGGAAGCCTCATGGCGGATGTGGTTCGCGGAGTACGCCCAGCAGTGGTTCCCCGTGGATCGCCTCATGGCTTTCCAGGGCGCCACGCAGATCGAGAAGCTGCCGAACGGAGTTGTGTTCGTCGAACTCTTCGATGATCCCGAAGCTCCGGATGGGGCGGTACAACAAGCGTTTCGCGATTGGATGGGATTCGAAGTGCTGGAACGCGAAGCCCGGGACTACCTTGGCAGGCCTAGAGGCAGCGCCTCCGTTGAGATCGAGACGATGGAGAACGGCGGCAGGGTCTTGCGGTCCTGGGAGAGCCTGACTGGAGCCGTTGTTCCTCGCGACCTCGCAGATCGAGTCGTCGAGCGCGTGTATGACGCCAGAGGGAAGCTGTTGTCGACAATCAAAGAGCCACTTCGGCGCAGCGGAGCGGGCAGTGACGGAGCTACGGATCGCAGCGGGTGACAGCAGAGAGGGATGGCTCTCTTGAGCCGCGGCGGGACTGAGGTCTCGCTGCGGGCTGAAGCCCGCGCCACAAGGGTTGGGTGGTCCCTTGGGAGACCGGGGGCATCGAGGATGGCGGTTCAGCGGGCGGGATTGGGCATTGCAGTCGACTGGGGACAGTCCGCACGCGCTGGGGTGTTTTCGTGGCGCTGTAGCCTTGATGGGACAGTCCCCGCGGTTGGCTTCTGTGGGAGGTGTTTGGGCGGAAGAGTGGTCGGGTTGGGCGGTTGTAGTCGACTGGGGACAGTCCGCACGCGCTGGGTTGTTTCCGTGGCGCTGCGGCCTTGATGGGACAGTCCCCGCGGTTGGCTTTTGTGGGCTGGTTTGGGTGGGTTGGGTGGGTTGGTGGTACGCTCAGCCGTGAGCCTATGACGTGGTTGAAGACGGTGGTGTTGGCGAGCGTTGTGGTCGGGGTCGTCGCTGCGGATTGGAATCAGTGGCGGGGACCGGGGCGTGACGGGGTCTCCGCGGAGACCGGGCTGTTGGCCGAGTGGCCCGAAGACGGGCCCGATCTGGTTTTCGAAGCCAAGGGGTTGGGCGCCGGGTACTCGTCGTTCGCGTTTGCCGACGGACGACTCTTTACTCAAGGCCAGAAAGATCGTAAGCAGTACTTGATCGCGCTGGACGCCGAGACGGGCGAGATGGTTTGGGAGACCGAGCACGGCAAGCCCTACTCGAACGGGCGCGGCGACGGTCCGCGCGGGACGCCGGTGCTCGACGGCGATTCGGTCTACGTGTTGGGCGGAGACGGTTCGCTGATTCGCGCCCGGCAATTGGACGGCGAGACGGTGTGGCGCATCGACCTGCTCAAGAAGTTCGGCGGGCGCAATATTCGTTGGGGGTTGAGCGAGTCTCCGCTGATCGACGGCGAGCGGCTGATCGTCAACGCGGGCGGCCCGGGCGCGAGCGTCGTCGCGCTCGATAAGAACTCGGGCGAGGTGCTGTGGAAATCCCAGGACGACGAAGCCGGGTACTCCTCGGCGGTCGTGGCCGAGGTCGGCGGCGTGCGGCATTACGTGCTGCTGACGGCGGCGGGCGCGGTCGGGCTGAGGGCGGAAGACGGCGAGCTGCTGTGGCGTTACGCTCCGGTGGCCAACCGCACGGCCAACGTCGCTACGCCGATCGTGCGCGGGAATCAGGTCTTCGTCTCCTCGGATTACGGCACCGGCGGGGCCCTGCTCGAACTGAAGGCGGAGAACGGCGGCGTGACGGCGGAAGAGATCTACTTTACGCGCGACATGCGCAATCACTACTCGAGCTCCGTGCTGGTCGGCGATACGTTGTACGGCTACTCCAGTCGCATCTTGACCGCGTTGCAGTTCTCGACGGGCGAGGTGCTGTGGCGCGACCGGTCGGTCGGCAAGGGGCAAGTGATCGTGGCCGAAGGACGGCTCTATCTGTTGGGTGAAGACGGCGTAGTCGGGATGGCCGAGGCCGATCCGGGCGAGTACCGCGAGATCTCGCGCTTCGATATCGGCCGGGGCGACTATCCGACCTGGACGTTGCCGGCGATCCACGACGGTCGGTTGTGGATTCGCGATCAAGACTCGCTGTTCGCCTACCGGATTCGCTAGCAAGAAAGGATTTCTAGATGCTCTTCTCCGATCTACTCCGTGAAGCGATCGACAGCGTCGACGGGGACGTTCCGGCTGAGATGCGCGACCAGATCGTCGCCCAGGTGCAGGATTTTCTGCAGGCCTGGGTCGCGATCCACGAACCGGATGAAGACATGGAGAAGCTGGACGATCCGCAGCGCGTGCTGATCTTGCAGTTGCTGGAGGAATTGGAGGATAAGATCCAGATTCCGATCCATGATTTGAATGCTGGGAGTGAGTAGGCGGTCGGGGCTGGGCGGTTGTAGTCGCTGGGGACAGTCCACACGCGCTGGGTTGCTTCCGTGGCACTGTAGCCTTGATGGGACAGTCCCCGCGGTTGGCTTTTTGTGGGCGCGTTGATGCGTGATTGGAGCGGGTTCGGATGGATGTTGACCTTTGCCGGGGTCGCGTTCATCGTGCAGCCGTACGTTTACCGCGGGCTTGGACTGTGGATCGACGACCGGTTGGTCGCTTTTCCGCTCTCTTGGTTGCTGACGGCGTTGCCGTTGTCGTTGCTGCTGCCGCGTCCGGAGGGGGTGCGGGCTTGGGCCGGGAATGCGTTGGGGTTCTCTCGGCGCCATGGGATCTACTTGGCCGGAGGGCTCACGGCGGGGGCCGGGTTGGCGGGCGGGATCGTCCTGATCCAATACCTCGGCGGGTGGATCACTTTCGTCTCCGGCGCGGAACGGGTTTCGTGGGCGTCGGCCGATCCGATTGCGACCCTCGTGCTGAGCCTGCTCGTGTTTACGGCCGCCGCTTCCGGCGAAGAAGTCCTACTGCGGGGCTACGGCTTCCAGCAGCTCAGTCGGGCGCTGACGCCGACGGGGGCGGCCTGCGCTTCGGCGCTGACTTTCGGGGCGCTGCACGTGAAAAACCCCGGATCGAGCGGTCTGGCGGTGCTCAATACGGCTGAGTTCGGCCTATTGTTCGGGCTGGCGCTGGCGCGCCACCGCTCGTTGTGGCTGCCGCTGGGGGTCCACTTGGGATGGAATCTCTTGTTGGGGTTCTTGGGCGTACGGATCAGTGGGCTTACAATAAGCGTATTCGGCTTGAACGGCGTTCCCGGCGGCTCGGAGTGGTGGAGCGGAGGCTCCTACGGGCCTGAGGCGAGTCTGCTGACCACCGCCTCCGTGGGCCTGGCCTTGTGGCTGATCTGGCGCGCGCCGGTTCTCGACGATGACGACCGTCTGATCTGGGACTCGCCTGCTGAAGGCCCAGGGACGCCGGTAGAAGAAGAATGCGAATCGTCGCCTACGCCTGCATCGTTGCCGTCGCCTCGGTCGGCGCGGCTCAGGCAGCCCTAGACGAAGGCGCTCGGCAGCAACTGATCCGCGATCTGACGGCCGAATACGGGACGGCGCGGCTGCTGATTCCGCGCTCGAAGAAACCGCTCGACATCCAGCCTGACGGATCAATCGACGCACAGGTTTGGGGCGCGGCGATGAACAAGTTCGGTCCGGCGGCGCGGCAAGGGGACTTGGTCCAGATTACGCGCGTCGAGGTGAAGGGGAGTCGGGTCGTCTTCGAACTGAACTACGGCATTAAAGGCGGCCGCAAGTGGTGGCACCGGGTGCAGGTTTCGGGCGGCGGAGGCGGCGGCATGGGCAACGGTCGCCAACGCGGAACGACGCTCGGCAACGGGCAGCAGACCCACGCGCCGGGCGGGACGGAGATTGCGCTGCTGTTCGAGGGCGAGATCCCCGAGCAGGGTTCGGAAGAATTCTTGAAGCTGCTGCGCCCGGTCCTCGACTTTGACATGCGCAGCGCCGATGAGTTGTATATGGAATCGATCGACCCGAAGTTTCGGGCGGCGATCGAACAACAAGAAGTGATCGAGGGCATGGATCGGGACATGACCCTGCTGGCGATGGGCAAGCCCGACCGGAAGGTACGCGACTTCGACGAAGGCATTGAAACCGAAGACTGGATCTACGGCAAGCCGCCGGGCGACGTGGTCTTTGTGACGTTTGAAGACGGGACGGTCATCGGCGTGAAACACGCGCACGCGAACCTAGGCGGACAGGTGAGCCAGACGAAACCGATCGAGCGCTGAGTCCCCGCAAAACAAGTTCGGGCTGTCCGACCGCTGCGGTCGGCGCCCCGTGAGTTCGGACATTTTGTCCGTAGGAAAGAAGAAGAGGAGATTGTTTCCATCCATGGCTGTAAAAGTAGGCATCAACGGATTCGGCCGTATCGGCCGCAGCGTGTTCCGCGCCGCGTTCAATAACGACGCCGTCGAGATCGTCGGAATCAACGACATTACCGACAACCACACCCTGGCCCATCTGCTCAAGCGTGACTCCGTTATGGGCAACTTCGCCGCCGAGGTCAGCGCCGACGACGAAGGCGTGACCGTGAACGGCAAGAAGATCAAGATCTTCTCCGAGCGCGACCCGGCCCAGATCCCCTGGAACGAAGTGGGCGCGGAGATCGTCGTCGAATCGACCGGTCTGTTCACCAAGCGTCCGGACGCGGCCAAGCACCTGCGTGACGGCGTGAAGAAGGTCGTCATCTCCGCTCCGGCGAAGGAAGAGGACATCACGGTCGTTTTGGGCGTGAACGACGACAACTACGACGCGTCGAAGCACGACATCATCTCGAACGCCTCCTGCACGACGAACTGCTTGGCGCCGGTCGCGAAGGTTCTGCACGAGAAGTTCGGCGTCAAGAAGGCGACGATGACGACGGTGCACAGCTACACCAACGACCAACGTACGCTCGACTTGCCGCACTCCGATCTGCGTCGTGCGCGCGCGGCGGCGTTGAACATGATCCCGACGAAGACGGGCGCCGCGGCCGCGATCGGCCTGGTGATGCCGGAGCTGAAGGGCAAGTGCGACGGGTTCTCGATCCGCGTGCCGACTCCGAACGTGTCGGTGGTCGACTTGGTGGTCGAGCTCGACAAAGAGACGACCAAGGAAGAGGTCAACGCGGCGCTGAAGGCGGCCTCGGAAGAGGGCCCGCTGAAGGGCGTGTTGGGCTACACCGAAGAGGAACTGGTCTCCTCGGACTTCCTGGGCGACTCGCGTTCGTCGATCGTCGACTCGCTGATGACGCGCGTCATGGGCGGCAACATGGTGAAGGTGCTGACCTGGTACGACAACGAGTGGGGCTACTCCTGCCGCGTCGTCGACCTGTGCGGCAAGCTGGCCGCCGAAGGTCTCTAGGCCCGCTCCGGCCGGAAGCGCCGGTAAGGAACCAGGGGGCGTCAAGCCGGCTCGTTCGAGTCGCTTGACGCCCCTTTCGCTCGTGTGGGAGGCTCGGGATCGTTTGTCGGCAGGTGGTCAGCAACAGTACTCGGCCGACCGCGCGGACGGAGCTTGGCTGTTTTGGAGCCGCTTTGTCGGTCTAGCGGCGGTCTACGCCGCGCTCGGGATCTTCGTTCTCAGCCCCGAATGGGCTAGCTCTGCGGTCGGACGCATCATCTGGCCGTCGAGCGGGGTGGCCTTGGCCGCCGTGATGCGCTGGGGGAACCGGATTTGCCCGGCGGTTGTGATCGGGGCGGGCGTCGCCACGTACGTCTCTGGGGGCGGCTGGCCGTTTGTGCTGGCGACCGCGCTCGGAAACGGGCTCGAAATCTGCGCGTGCGCGACGCTGCTGCAACGTCTCGACTTCGACTCGCGCTTCCGTCGGGCTCGATCCGTTCTGCAATTTGTCGGGGTCGTCTCGGCGAGCGCCGCCCTGAGCGCTTTGTTCGGCGTGCTCGGAATGGCGGCGGCGGACGAGGCGCCGGCTGAGATCCTGCCGAGGATCGGCTGGCTCTGGGCGGCGGGCCACGCGATGGGCTCGATCGTCGTCGCCCCGTTTCTGCTGACGCTGGGACAAGCTCTGCAGATCGTCCGGTCCGGGCGCCGAAGGATCGAATTCGTGGCCGTTCTGGCCGGGCTGGCCGCGATGGCCTTGGCGGCGTTTCGGATCGATTCCGGCGCGTCTCTGGCCTATCTGCCGTTTCCGCTGCTGGTCTGGGCTTCGGTGCGCTTCGGGCCGCCCGGCGCCGCTCCGGCGAATCTCATCTTGAGCGGTTTGGCGTTGTGGTGGACGGCTCGGGGATGGGGCCCTTTTTCGCAGGCCGACGACGGTCCCTCGACGTATCTGTTTACTTGGGGTTACGCGACCGCGACGGCGGCGACCGCGCTCTTTCTAGCGGCCTCGATCGCGCAGGGTAAATCGGCCGAGAAGCGCAGGCGGCGGCAGGCGGACGACTATCGATTCCTGCTGGAGCAGGCGGCGGACGGGGTGTTGATCTTCGCTGAAGACGGCGCTTGCTTGGAAGCCAACTCCCAGGCCTGCGAGATGCTCGGGCTGCCGGCGGATCAGTTGCTTGGGTCTCGTCCGCGCGACTTGGTGGCTCCTTCCCAGGTCGATCTGGTCGAGCAGCAAGTCCGGAGCCTCCATGCCGGGGGCGCCGACCGCTTTAGTTGGCGTATGCGTTCGCCCGGCGGGAAGAACTTCCCTGCCGAGGTGAGCGCGAAACGGTTTCCCGACGGCCGGGTCCAGGCGTTTTTGCGTGACGTGACGGCGCGCCAGAGCCTGGAGGCCCAGCTGACGCAGGCGCAAAAGCTGGAGGCCGCGGGACGCCTAGCGGGGGGCGTCGCGCACGAGTTCAACAACTTGTTGACCCTAGTTATCGGACACGCGCTGTCGGTGCGCTCCGAGCTGGAGCAAGGCTCGAAGGCCGACGACCACCTCTCGAAGGTCGTCTCCGCAGCCGAACGCGCGGGGAAGCTGACGCGACGGCTGTTGACGTTTGCGCGCCAGCAGCCGGCGGAGCCTCGGGTGCTGGAACTCAACGAACTGGTCTCGGACATGGCCGGGGTCCTGCCGCGGATGATGGGCGAGGACGTCCAGTTCGTCACGGTCCCCTCGAACGAGCCCTGGCTGGTGCGGGTCGACCCGGGCTTGCTGCAACAGGTCATCCTGAACGTGGCGCTCAACGCGCGCGACGCGATGCCGGACGGCGGACGGCTGGTGATGGAGTGCCGCAACATCCACCTGACGGAGTCTCGCGCCGGGAAGGCGGCCGCGATCGAAGCGGGCGACTACGCGGTTTTGGCCGTCACCGATACGGGCAAAGGCATGTCGACGGAGGTGTCCGGGCGCGTGTTCGAGCCGTTCTTCACCACGAAGAGCCTGAACAAGGGCGCCGGTCTGGGCATGGCGGTCTCCCACGGCATCATTCGTCAAGCCGGCGGCGATATCCGGCTGATCTCCGAGCCCGGGAAAGGGACTACGGTCGAGATCTTCCTGCCGCGCGTCCGGGGAACGAGCGACGAGATTCCTCGACTAGTCCACAAGCGATTGGAGAAGTCGAACGGCGAAACGATCCTCCTGATCGAAGACGAGAAGGGTTTGCGCGACCTGGTGGTCGACGCGCTTTCAGCGCACGGCTATCAGATGTTGACGGCGTCCGACGGCGAGGAAGGCATTCGGATCTGTAGCGACTTGGAGCGTAGGATCGACCTGATCATCTCGGACGTCGTCTTGCCGGGCGTGGCGGGCCCTGAAGCCGTTCGCGAGATCCGCAGGAAACGGCCTGGGCTCAGCGCGCTGTTCGTTTCCGGCTACTCGGAAGAACGCATGACCCGCCAGGAGCTCGAGCGCGTGGGCACGGGGTTCTTGGCGAAGCCGTTTCGTCCCGACGAGTTGGCGTCAACTGTTCGGGCGATGCTTGATGACCCGGCGAGAGGTTCTCAGCGGGCGGCGTCCTAGACCGGGACGGACGGACTAGAAGATGTTTGCCCCATCCTTGGCCTGACACGCCGCGGTGATCTGAATCGGATCGGGATCGCTGGGGATGCCGGTCACGCTACAACTCCCGTAGGCGTAGGAGTTGCCGGTCCGGACCGTGCAGGAGGTGACGGGGCCCTTGCCGCTGATGGTGACCTCGGGGGCCTTCTTGGCGTCCGCGGCGGTGCAGTCGATCCTGAATCCGAACATGCCGTCGACGGTGACTTTATAGGTACAGGCTTTTCCCGGATCGGCGGCGCAATGGTAGTCGGTCACGAGGCCGGTCGAGCTTCCGCCTCCAAGGTCTTGGGCGTGGGCGGCGACGGGGATCAGTGCGGCGAATGCAAGAGCGGCGAGTGCGAGTAGGCGTTTCATGGCGATCATTCCTCCCTTCGGAGAGAGACAACCGGATACGCCGGGGGGTTGCGCCACGGCGCCGCGGCTGTTGTGGGGGAGGAGGCTGGATTTCGGGGTTTCGAGGGGGCCCTGGCGGACTCGGCATGCCGAGGGCTTACGAGTGGGCGACGGGCTCGCGGGAGCTTTGCGCCATGTCGCTGGGCTCCAAGCGAGCCGAGGCGACGCCGGTTCCGACCGACGATCCGCGCAAGAACCGGTAGGATGAAATCTGGTTATTGGCATGGCGGGCGATGGCGTCGTGAGGTTGGACCAGCGCGTCGAGGCGCTGCTGGCTTGCGGGCAACCGAAGGAAGCCGTTGCGGCTTGCGACGAAGCCCAAGCCGGCGCCTATGAGCTACTGCTGGCGGGAGTCGCACTGAGCGACGCAGGGGAGCACGACGGCGCAGTACGGACGCTGAGGAGAGCCGCGGAACGCATGCCGAACTCTCGGACCGTCTTGACTCAGCTCGGTTCAGCGTTGGAGAACGCAGGGTTTCTGACTGAAGCCATCGACATCTTCGAGCGCGTGGTGGAGATCCCGCTATCCACGGAGGATGCGGAGGACGGGGTCGAAGAAGTCTGGGGACTCACGAACCTCGGCGTCTCCTACAGCCGTGCGGGCAGGCTGGACGAGGCGCTGGAGACACTCAAGAGAGCCGTCGAGTCCGACCCCACGTATGAAGAAGCCCATCTCAACCTGGGCGTCGTGTACTCCAAGCTTGATCGCCCCTCGAAGGCTGAGGACCACACGCGCATCGCGCTGCGGCTCGACCCGAAGTACGCCTACGCGCATCACAACCTGGGCCGGTTCTTGCGCGAACGAGAGCAGGACGAAGAGGCGCTGGCGCACTTCAAGAGAGCATGGGAATTGAAACCCGACTTCGGCCTAGCCCACTCCGAGTACGGCCAGTTGCTGCTTGACCTAAAGCCAGAGCGCGAGAAGGAAGCCGTCCGCCACCTCAAGCATGCGGCAGGCGACGAAGAGCCAGACGTCTGGGCCTTCCTGTACCTCAGCCACTGGCACTACCGGCACGATCGACTGGACGAGTCCCTGCGATGCGCACATCGTGCACTAGAGATCAGCCCCGAAGAGCCGGCGGCACTACTCCGTGCAGCCTGCGTACTCGAGGCGCGGCGTCAGTGGGACCAGGCAATCCCGCTCTGCGAAACGGCTCTCACGTTGGCCCCCGGAAGCACGCAGGCAATGGAGAGCCTAGCGAACTGCTGGACGTTGAAGGGAGACTTGAAGCGAGCCCGGCATTACCTAGACCAAGCCGCCGCCGAGCCCGGCGAGAAGTCTCGGCGCCATCAGAGACTCCAGTGGGCTCTCGAAGAGCGTGAAACGCAAGCGTCCGCCGATGAGTGGGCTGAACTCGCAGACGAAGACCTCAAGCCGGTTAAACGAAAGTGGTAGAGGTCGCGAGGGCTTACTTGGGCGGGCTGATCATGATGTGGGCGCCGGCGGTACCGGGGTACATCAACCAGGGTTCGTTGCCCGGGCTCGTCGTCAGACCGGTGGTCTCGGGCGTGGCGTAGGGCGTGTAGACGACCCAACGTAGATAGCGCTCTTCGATCTTGTCCGCGGCGGCGTCGTACCCTTTGCCCGTCACGACGTAGAGCATGCGCGGTTCGCGCGGCATGGGGATGCGGCCTTCGTCGACGTCCTTCCAGCGGACTTGGTGGCGCTCCTTGCCTTTGAGTCCTTGGGCGGCGAGGTCGCGGCCCCTTTCCATGAACGGCCCTAAGTCTTCGTGGTAGCAGGCGACGGAAAACGAATCGTTGCCGGGCTTGTCGGCGAGGCAGATGAGGTCGTTCGAACCTTGCTTGAGCGGGACGACGCGACCGTCCTCGGCATATCCCAGGACGGCGGCGCCTTCGCGACGATCTTCCGGGGCGGCGTGCAGCGCGGCGGCGATCTGTTCCTCCGGCGGCGGGACGTGGTGGGCGGCCGGAAGCGCGAACGGGACGAGAGCGAGCAGGGCGAGGGTACGCATGGCTGCCGCTTAGGATACGTCAGACGGAAACAGTTCGGCGTGACGGCGCAAAAGAAAAGGGTCGGTCATGCCGGCGACGTAATCGCAGACGACGCGGTGGGCCGGTTCGGACTTGAGCCGCTGCCGATGCACGCTCGGCAGCGCGTCAGGCAATCCGAGCAGCGCCTCGAAGAGTTGGGCGACCTTCTTGGCGGCCTGCAACGACTCGCGCTCCATGGCCGCCGAGCGGTAGACCTTGCGGCGCAGGGTTCGCTTGAGATCGGCGTCGGCTTGGGCCGTCTCCTCGGTCATGCGGGCGAGGCGGGCGGGATGTCGGCGGACGGCTTCCACGTCCGACACCGCGGCGTCTTGAGCGGCGGCGACGGTGCCGGCGATGAGGCCGGAGACGAGCTCGTTGAGCAGGCTGCGCAGCGCCTCGTTGAAGACGCGGCGGGGGTGCGCTTGGGGATGAGCCGCCTTGGCCTCGGCGAGCAGTTTGGCGAAGAGCGGGACCTCTTGGGCGACTTCGTCGGGTCGGAGCAGTCGAGCTTCCACGGCGTCGTCCAGATCGGCGGCGTTGTAGGCGATCTCGTCGGCTAGATCGATCAGTTGGGCCTCGAGCGGAGGGCGGCGTCCGGGGAGGTATTGATCGGCGAGTTCCGACTCGCCGGGCTCGAAATCTGACGAGTGCTTGAGCAGGCCCTCGCGCACTTCGAATGTAAGGTTGAGACCGGGAAAGTCGGCGTAGCGCAGTTCCAATCGGTCGACGACGGCCAGCGCCTGACGGTTGTGGTCGAACCGCTCGCCGAAGCGCCGCATCTGCTCGTCGAGCGCCGCCTCTCCGGTGTGGCCGAAGGGAGGGTGGCCGATATCGTGGGCGAGGGCAAGCGCCTCGGTGAGATCGGCATCGAGCCCCAGGGCCTGGGCCGCGGTGCGCGCCACTTGGGAGGCCTCAAGCGTGTGGGTGAGCCGATTGCGGAAATGATCCGAGAGCGGTTCGGTGAAGACTTGCGTCTTCGATTCGAGCCGCCGGAACGCGCGCGAATGGACGATGCGGTCTCGATCGCGCTGGAAGGGATTGCGGTAGGGGTGTTCGGGCTCGGGGATGCGGCGGCCGCGACTCGACCGAAGCGGGAAGCGAAGATGCGGGAGCGACACGCTGTTGCGGCCCCGGCTCGCTCTCGTTACGAGCCTTGCGGGAGACGGCTGAGCGCGAGCGACGCCGCCGCGCTGACCGGCCCTTGGACGTCCGCCAACTCTTGGAAGATCGGGCGCGCGGCCTCGGGGTCGTGATCGGCGAGCATCCGCCCCAGCTCGAGCTTCGCGCGGGAGGCGGGCACCACGGCGGTGGGATTGGCGATCAGCGCCTCGAACTCGCTGCGAGCTTCATCGACCTTGCCTTCTCGGCCGAGCATCTGGGCCAGAGTCAGGCGCGCCAAGCCGGCGTAGTTGCCGCGGGAGTTGGATGAGACCAGATTCTGAAGCCGCGTACGGGCTTCGTCGTTCTTGTTGTCCTCGACCTCGAGCAGAGCGAGGTAGTAGTCGGCTGCGACCGCGAGATCCGAGCCCGCGTGGTCGACTTTGATCTGCTCGAAGGCTTCCGTGCTGCGGCGCAACCGCTCGCCGGTGGTCGCGAAGGTGACGATGCCGGGGCGCTGCTCGGTCGTGACCGTGCCGTGGTAGAGACGGATCGCGTCTTGGAGCGCCATGCGGGCCTCGGCCTCGGACGCCTGGCGGCTGTTGTACCAGGCCGTGCCGCCGACGATGCCCGCGACGACCAGAACCGCCGCCGCGATCAACGGATTGCGGTGCTTCTGGAAGAAGCGGACGCCCTGCCCAACCTCGTTGACGAATTTATCCTGCTTCAGCTCTTTTCGACTAAGGCCTGCCACGTGAACCCCTTATACCTACTGCTTTGCTCATCCTAGCAGGGTCGCTCGATCAGGATGAACCGGCGTCAGTCGGCTCGCGACGCGGCCTCGCGGAGCAGGCACGGGCTGTTGCTTCGCCAATCGCCCTAGGGCGGGCTGGAGGCCACTTGAGCTGCGAGGCACCGGGGAACTTTAGTACCATTACCTCTAAGGTTTCCACGTAGGCCGCCGATTCAAGTGAATAACGCTCCTGACCTTAAGGCAAACCCCTGAAATATAAGGGAAACCCTTGGCAGCAGGCCTAGAGGTGTGTATACTCGCCGTGGTAATGCTTCGCGACCTAGAGCGTACGCCCATTCTTAGCCCGGACGGACTAGTCCTAAGCAAGAAGAGCCGTGGCGAACTCAAGCGTCTGGCCCAAAAGTTAGGGCCTCTCGCCGACGCCGTTGAGGCGCGTTGGGCGAAGCGTCTGCCTGAGGTTCTGGGACGAAACCCCGAAGAATCAACGCTTCGAGCGCTGCGTGCGATCAATGCGGGCGCGGGCGTGGAGGCTTTGGCGGCTGGACGTCTACAAGATTTCTTCGAGAACGTTGAGTACCATTCGCGCCGTTTAGCGAAACTCGACGTGGCTCCCGCGCGCGCCCTAGCTTCGGTCAAAGAGTACCGGTCCGTACTAGTCAAGGCCTTACGACGTGCGGGGAGGAGCGAGGCCGACGAGCTGGAGACCGCGCTCGACCGACTGCACTTCGCGATCGAACTCACCCTAAACGACGCCTACTACCAGGTCCGCGACTTGGAGGCGGCGGCGTTCTACGACGTTCTCCAAGATCAGCTAGAGACGCTCGGCGCCAACGATCTGATGAACCGCGTGCTGGATACGTTGATTCGCACGTTCCGAGCCGACGGCGGCGTGATCGTGCTGGCGCCGCAGGCCGGCGCGGAGGAGTTGACGGTTCAGGCCTGGAAGGGGATGCGCAAGACGACGGCGCGCAACTTCAACGCGACGGTCGGCGAGGGCTTGATCGGAGAAGTGGCCGCGGCGGGGACGCCCGAGGCCGTGGTCGACGTGGCCGAAGACGAGCGTCCGGGTTCGGCGAGGATCGCTAAGAGTTTCCAATCGATCTGGGCGGTGCCTCTGACGGTGCGTGGCAAGGTGACCGGCGTCGCGGCGTTGAGTTTCGAGCGGGAGTACTTCTGCCTGCCTCGGGAGATGAAGCTTTTCGAGGCGATCGCCGAGCGTTGCGCGTTGGCGATCGACAAGGCGCAACTGCTCGAAGAGTTGCGCGAGCGCGAGGAGCGCATTCGGCAGTTGGGCGAGCACATGCTCAACGTCGAGGAAGAGGAGCGCAAGCGTATCAGCCGGGAGTTGCACGACGAGGTGGGCCAGTCGTTGCTGGTCGTCCGTCTGTCGCTCGAGATGATCCAGTCGACGCTCAACGAGAAATCAGAACCGCACGAGAAGCTCGGCGAGACGCGCAAGGTCGTGGAGGACGTGATCGTCGAGATGCGGCGGTTGATCTCCGCCTTGAGCCCGTCGACGCTCCAGATGTTGGGATTGCCGGCCGGAATCCGGCAGTTCGTGAAGAACCTGGGCCACACGTTCCCCGGTCGCGTAAAGATGCGCATGACGAACGTGGACGATCTGCCCAACGGTTCGAAGACGATGATGTATCGCCTGGTGCAGGAGTGCATGACGAACGCGGTCAAGCACTCGAACGCCGGGAACGTCAGCTTGCAGCTTTCGCGTCGCGGCAGCGCGGTGCGGATGAAGATGCAGGACGACGGAGTCGGTTTCGACTTGGCGGAAGCCAACCGCAAGCGCGAGAGTTTCGGCCTGGCCGGAATGCGCGAGCGCGTGGCGCTGCTGGGCGGAGATATCGACATTCAATCGGCCCCGGGAAAGGGAACGAAGGTGTCGATCGCGATCCCCGTGTGAGGACGCGGGAGAAGAGAGAGGAAGGAGAAGGAACTGTGTGTTTTGGAGTCGCGGTTGGAGGGAACGGTCGCGGAGCTTCGGCTCTAGAGATTGTCGAACCGCGCTTAGCCGTATGGAAAGGAAGAAGCTTCCGTAAGGAGAAGCCGATTCGCTGAGGTGAACCAATGCCGAAGATTCGTATTCTGCTCACCGATGACCATACTTTGTTCCGGCAAGGAATCCATAACTTGCTGGACAAGGAAACGGACATCGACGTGGTTGGGGAGGCGGCCAACGGAACTGAATCCGTGGACGCGGTACCGAACCTACGGCCCGACATCGTGCTGATGGACATCGGCATGCCGGGTCTTTCGAGCTTCGAAGCGACCCGTCAGATCAAGAAGCTGCGCCCGGAGACGAAGGTGCTGTTCCTGACGATGTACGACGACGAAGACTATCTGGTCGAGTGCATGGAGGTGGGCGGATCGGGCTACGTGCTCAAGGACTCCCCCGCCCCGCAACTGCTGGCGGCCATTCGCGACGTGCACCGCGGAGGCAGCTATCTGTCGCCGAAGATGCTCTCGCAGTTGGTGGACGACTTCCGTTCGCGGATCAAGTCCACGCACCGTCAGCCGCGCTTTGCGACGCTGACGCCGCGCGAGAAGGAGATCCTGAAATTCCTGGCTGAAGGTCAGTCGGTGAAGGAGATCGCGCAGCATCTGAACCTGAGCGTGAAGACGGTGGAGGCGCACAAGTTCAATCTGATGCGCAAGCTGGACATCCACAACAAGGCGCAACTGGTGCAGTACGCGATTCAGAAAAAGATCATCAAGATTCCTATCGGACCGTGAACCCTCCGTAGGAGTAACCGAGACCGGGATTCGCTGGGCGGCGAATCCCGGTCTTTTTTGGTTTAGGGGGGCAAGAAGCGCAGGTTGAAGGGCCTTGGAAAATTCGAACTGGCGGGTGCTGAATAGACGGTCGAAGTCTTCGCAGCTTTTGTCGTTGCGGGATTGGCGAAGGGCGACGTGCGCGGGACGGGCGCCAAAATGAATGACGGAGACGGATGTAGATAACGGAATCTAAGATTCTTGCTTGCGAGGCCATGTCGACGCGGGTGAGGCTTCACGTGCGACCGTGGTCGCGGGCTCACGCCCGCGGCACTGTTGTTCGTTAGGCGTGGCCGACGCCGGTGAGATCGTCGATTTCGTCGTCGGCTTTGGCGATGAGCTCTTCGGCGGTGTGGTGCGAGATGAGGCCGTCGACGACGGCGGTCTGGATGGCGGTTTTTTCGGCGCGGAGGAGACGGGCGCGGGCTAGCTTCTCCTCTTCCTCGGCCCAGTGGGCGTTCGATTGGTGGAGGCCCTTGATGCGGTCTTCGACGTGAGACTGCTCGCGGAGGAGTTCGGCGCGGAGCTTTTCGTAGACGGGCGGCGAGACGGCGTGGTCGTTGCGCATGACGTCGAGCTCTTCGAGCGAGCGGGCTACCGCGGCTTGTTCGACGCGGACCTGATCGTACTCGTTCTCTGAACCCGACTCGATCCCGAGGAAGCGCAGGAGCGGAGGAATCGTTAGGCCCTGGACGATGATCGAGAAGGCGACGACGCCGAAGGTCATGGCCATGATCGACGAACGGTGAGGAAAGTCGGCGGGCAGGCTGAGAGCAAGGGCGATCGAGACGCCGCCGTGGATGCCGCCCCAGGTCATGACGTGGCGCCAAGCGAGCGAGATCGGCTTGGATAGGCGATTGGCGACGGGCACGACAGTGTAAACGGCGATGGCGCGACCGACGAGCACGGCGACGATGGCGAGGGAGATGGGCTGCCAGTAGTCGGCGAGGTCGAGGATGTGCACCTCGATTCCGATCAGCAGGAAGATCAGCGAGTTGATGACGAAGCCGACGTATTCCCAGAAGGTCCAGAGTGCGACTCGGGTGCGCGAGCTCATGCCGACCTTGGCGCCGAAGTTGCCGATCATCAGCCCGGCGGCGACGGTAGCGATGACGCCCGAGACGTGCAGGAAGTGTTCGGCGAGAAGGAAGCTGCCGTAGGCGAGGATGGTGGTCAGCGTGATTTCGACTTGCGGATCGTCGATGCGTTCGCTGACTCGGCTGACGACGTAGCCTAGGCCGAGGCCGATCGCGGCGCCGCCCAAGGCGACGATCAGAAACTTCATCACGCCCGCGCCGACGCTGAGTTCGCCGGTCAGCGCGGCGGCGACGAGGATCTGGAAGATCACGACCGCAGCGCCGTCGTTGAACAGGCTCTCGCCTTCGACCAGGACCGCTAGACGCTTGGAGACGCCGAGTTGTTTGAACAGGGCGAGGACGGAGATCGGGTCGGTGGCGGAGATGAGGGCGCCGTAGACGAGAGCGATCGCGAGCGGCAGACTCGTCACCAGCGAGACGGCGTATCCGGTGACGACCGTGGCGACGAGGACGCCGACGATCGCGACCAGTAAGATCGGGCGGATATTGTCGAGAAGGGTACGGACGTTGATGTTGATCCCGGCCTCAAAGAGCAAGCCCGGTAGGAAGACCATGAAGATGATTTCGGGCGTGAGCCATCCGGACGAGTCGCCGGCGCCGAGGTGCTCGATGATCGGCAGGTGGAAGAGGTCGATGACGAAGCCGCCGAAAACCAACGCGATCGTGTAGGGCAGTCGCAGTTTGCGGGCGACCATCCAGATCAGCGAAGCGGCGATCAAGAGGAGCAGGAGAAACTCGACGAGGACGGTGGTTTCCATGACCGCCTCCAAGTCTACGGGTTTTCGCGGGTATCCGAGGAATCCCCTAGGGACCCCCGTACTAACGATTTCTGATTGAGTACCCGGGTTCTATTGACCGAAATCGGGCGCTCGCGCAAATTGAAATCACCATGTTCGCGCAACTCTTCGGATCTTCTTCCTCGCCGGCTGAGGCCCAACCGCCCGTACCGGAGCGAGCGGACGAATGGAGCCACCTGATCGAGTCGATCGTCGAGGAGTCCACAGATCTCGCCGACTACAGCGAGGAGATTTGGGAATCAGCGGAGGCGGCCGCCTCGATGCGCTTTCGCAACGCGTCGGGCGAATGGGAGGAGTGCGACGCGGCCATCGAACATCGCGACGACTATCGGGCGCTCGTGACCGCTCCCTACGCCCTGGAAGAGGGCGATACGGTCTGGCTCGAGGACGAGGAGGTCGCGCGGCTCTATGTGGTGCAGCGCTCGTCGTTGATCCACGACGGTTCCCGGCTGGAGCTGCGCATTGCGCATGTGGAACGACGCCGCACGTCGAGGCGAGACGAAGACTCGCTCGGTGAACTGCAGCTCCTGACCGGCGAAGATGATCGCGTGCTGAAGGTCACGGTGAACAACGTCTCCGGAGGCGGAGCGCAGGTCGAATCGCGCGAACCGCTCGCCGATTGGGTTCCGGTGCGCCTGCGGTTTCGCGATCGGGATCTGTCTGGAGCCGTGCGGTATTGTCGGCGGTACCAGGGGATGTACGTGGCGGGAATTCAGTTCTCGTTTGAGCCTTCCGAGCTTTCTTGAGTCGGCAAGTCGGGCGCCGGGGCGCCTTGGCGGCGCTCACGTACGGCTCGTCTCTCGGCGCGCAGGGCGAGACGGCGCTCGGCGAGTCGCCGTCGCGCTTGTTGAGCGTAGTCGCGCGGCTGCCTGAAGCGGCGATCGGCCGCTCGTTTCTCCGCGCCTGCGGGCGGCAGGGGATCCGCGGGCGGCGGGGGATCCGCGCCGATCGGACTGAAGGCGCCTGCGATCAAGAGGGCTGCCAAGGCGAGACGCATCCACGCCCTTATCGTCCGACGGCTCGCTGAATTTATACTGAAAACGCTGATGTCGAGCGCGCCGGTCCTGGTATTGCACTACAACGAGTTGTGGCTCAAGGGCTGCAATCGTCCGCAGTTTTTGAGGCAGTTGGAGCTGCATGTTCGAGCCGTACTCGAAGACCTTCCGGTCAAGCTGAAGCGGCACGCGGATCGAAGCATGATCCTTGAGACGCAGGACGCCGAGTCGGCGGGAGAAGCGGTCAAGCGACTGGCTTGCGTTCCCGGCTTGGCCTACATCGGTCGCGGCCGACGGACGGAGCCGGAATGGGACTCGATCCTTGCGCTCGGCGTGGAGATCACGATGGAGCAGCCGGACGGCGCGTTTGCGGTGCGGGCGAGGCGCTCGGCGCAGAAGCTGCCCTTCACGTCGACCCAGATCGAGCGCGAGTTGGGCGCTCGCATTCTCGAAGAGTCGCGGAAGGCGGGGAGGAACTTTCGGGTTCGCTTGAAGGAGCCGGACTTGACCTGCCGGGTGGAAGCGACTCCGGCCGCCGCTTACGTCTATGCCGAGCGCATTGAAGGCGTCGGCGGACTTCCGACCAATACCGCCGGGCGGCTGATGTGTTTGCTTTCGGGCGGGATCGACTCGCCGGTCGCGGCGTACAAGATGCTGCGGCGGGGAGTGCGGGTCTCGTTTATCCACTTCCACGGAGCGCCGGCGCAAGCGGGCGAGGAATCGGAGCCGATCGCGCGCGAGCTGGTCAAGCAGTTGACGAAGTATCAAGGGCTGTCGCGGCTGTTTCTCGTGCCGTTTGACGCGATCCAGCGAGAGATCGTCGCGCATGCGCCGGATGAGTTCAGGCTGCTGATCTATCGGCGGATGATGTTGCGGATCGCGGAGCGTTGCGGGCGTTCGAACCGCTGCCACGGAATGATTACGGGGGACTCGATTGCGCAGGTGGCGTCGCAGACGTTGCAAAACGTGGCGGCGGTGGATGCGGCGGCGGGGCAACCGGTCTACCGGCCGCTGGCGGGCGACGACAAGCAGGAGATTATGGATTTGGCGCGGAAGATCGGGACCTATCGCCTCTCGACCCAGCCGCATACCGACTGCTGTCCGGCCTACCTTCCGCGAAACCCTCGCACGCACTCAAGCGTCGAGGAATTGGACGCCGCCGAGGCGAATTTGGACTTGGACCGTCTGTCGGATATGGCGATCGGGTCGATGACGAGGGAGACGTACGAGTATCAGGCTGGAAGGGTCCGACTGAAGGCGAGCAAGCAGTATTCGAATGCGCGGAATGACGAGAAGAGCCATGTCTTGGCGGGCTAGCGGCCTGTTGGCCGGACTGCTGGCGGCGAACGCGGTTTATGCCCAGGCGCCGGAGGACCCGGATGCGCCAGAGTTCGCCATCGTCCGAATGGAGCTGCGCGATTCGCCGAACGGGTATCGCATTCCCGACGACTCGGTCTTCTATCCCGGCGAGCAGGTACACGTCGCCTTCAATCTGTCGGGGTATCGGATCAGCGAAGACTACCGCATGAAGGTCGGTTACACGATCGAGACGTCGAGTCCGCTGGGCAAGCCGTTCGCCGTCGCTGAAGGAGGCGAGTGGGACGAGGAGATCGCCCCGCAAGACGAAGGTTGGGAGCCGGCGGCGAAGTACACGGCGACGCTGCCGCCGCATGCGCCGCCGGGCGTGTACACGATCCGGATCGAGGCGACCGATGAGCTCGCGAACGTGTCGGCGGAGCAGTCGCTTGAGGTGCGGGTGGAGGGGGACGCGGTCGAGACGTCCGAAGATCTAACGATCCGCAATTTCGAGTTCACCTTGACCGAGGGCGGGACGCCGCTGGGCGACGAGCCGACGATTCCGCGCGGGCAGACGCTGTGGGCGTCGTTCTACATCAGCGGATACCTGATGACGGCGGACAATTCGTACGACGTGGAGTCGTCGATGAAGATCATCGATCAGGAGGGCGAGACGATGATCGAGTTTCCGGCGCGGGGAGAGAAGGGGTCGCCGTTCTTTCCGCGGGTGTGGCTGCCGGGTGGGTTTCGGTTGGACTTGGAGAGGAGTACGCGACCGGGGAAGTATACGATTCTCCTGGAAGTGAACGACAAGCTGGGCGGAACTAGCTTTCAGGCGGAAGAGTCGTTTCGGGTGAAGTAGTCGCGGTCTGTTCGACGGCGAAGGCGGAGGCGATGAGCAGGCCGCCGATGAGGGTGTTCCAACCGACCTGCTCGCCGGCGATGAAGTAGCCGAGAAGGGCGCCTACGACGGGTTGGATGAAGAGGCTGAGGGCGACCTTGCCGACCGGCGCATTGCGGATGGCCCAATACCAGATGGTGTAGGAGAAGAGCGACGCGGCCCAGGCGAGATAGAGGATCGAGAGCCAAGCGCGCGAGGTGAGTTCGGCGAAGCGGACGTCGTCCCAGACGCCCGCGAAGAAGACGGCCGCGCCGAGGAACCCGGCGGTCTTGAGCGCGGCCATCGCGGCGAGCGGGTCGTAGCGGCGGGCGACGCGGCCTCCGGCGACGGTGACGGAGACTTCGCAGAGGATCGAGAGCAGGAAGAGGCCGTTGCCGTAGAGGCGATCGGCGGTGACCTCGCCTCCGAGTCCAGCCGCGGCGACGCCGACGCCTGAGAGGACGAGGGCGCCCGCGACGCCGAGGGTCCCGGCGACGACGGTGCGCAGCGTGAGGCCTTCGCGCAGGAAGAGCGCGGCGGCGAGCACGGTGAAGACCGGTTCGAGGGCGACGAGGATGGCGACGTCGATCGACTGGGTGTAGCGCAACGCCGTGACTTGGAGCGTGGGCGAGACGGTGAAGTTGAGGGCGCCGAGGGCGGCGATGAGCAGCCAGTCCTTGCGGTCGAAGCGCGGCAGACCGCGGCTCAAGACGAGCGGGAGGAAGCCGAGGGCGGCGAGGCCGTAACGGAGGGTGACGACGGCGCCGACGGGCAGTTCGTCTCCGGCGAACTTCATGGCCAGGTAGCTGCCTGCCCAGATGGACTGGGCCGCCAGCAGCCAGAGCCACGTGCGGAGGTTCAAATTCGAGTGTACGGAAAGTCGATGCCGTATACGACGAAAAGGCTCGTGTCGTCGCGGGCCTCGCCAAGACGCCGGAATCGGCCTCCGTGGGAGCTGATCAACGACTCGATGAAGTCCAGGTCAGCGAAGTCAGCCCAACCCAGGTAGAGTCGCCCGCCGGACCTCAAGAAATTCGGGAGACCTTCAAAGAACCGATGGACGGTCCGATGGCCGGGATCCCAGACCGACCTCTCGACCGCTTCCTGGGCGGGGTGGTCGGTGTAGGGCGGATTGAAGACGACCACCTCGAACGGCCCCGCCTCGATTGCCGGGAAGAGGTCGGCCTCGACGACCTCCAAGCGGTCGCGTGAGTCGTGCCGGCGGGCGTTCAGGCGAGCGGTCTGAACGGCGGCCGGATTGACGTCGGTCGCTACGACTCGACGGGCCGTCTTTGCGGCAGCGAGGGCGATGACGCCGCTGCCCGTCCCCGCCTCCAGTACCTCGTCGTCGGGATCGATCCGCATTGAGCCGATGATCAGGCTGCTGTCGAGATAGGGCGGAAAGGCGTCGGGCAGAATCGTTAGGCGGAAGCCGGCCGCCTCGACCTCCATCGGCTCGGTGCGGTCTCGCATCGCTTGGACGTAGCGACGTTGGAGTTCGAGGACCTCTTCGCGGCGGACTTCCATCACTCCGGGAAGAAACGGGCGCTAGAGATCGCCGCGCTTGGCTTGGTCGAGGATGTACTCGGAGTTGCGCAGGGCGAGCGACATCATCGTCAAGGTGGGGTTTTGGCAGGCGACGGAGGGGAAGACGGCCCCGTCGGTGACGAAGACGTTCTTGACGTCGTGGGCTTGGCCGAATTGATTGACGACCGATTGCTTGGGGTCGTCGCCCATGCGCGCGCCGCCGACTTCGTGGGTGGCGCCGCCGGGCCAGCGGGGGACGGATTGGCGGACGACCTTCTTGGCGCCGGCGACGTGCAGAAGCTCCTCGGCTTCATCGAGCATCATCTTGTAGAGCTGGAGCTCGTTGTCGCCCCACTGGACGTCGAGGTGGACGGCCGGAACGCCCCAAGCGTCGGTCACCTCGGGGTCGAGCGTGACGCGGTTGTCGTAGCGCGGGAGGCATTCGGCGTAGGCGGAGATGCGGAAGCTCCAGCAGTCGTCGCGGTCGACGACGGCTTGCTTGAAGCTCTTGCCGAAACCGGGGACGTGGGCGATGGCGCTCGGCGAGCCGTAGCTCGATCCGTGGCCGCCTTGCATGCCGTAGCCGCGGATGACGCCGTTGGTGTGCGGGCGGTCGAGGTTCTTGACGCGCGGCAGGTAGAGGCCGTTGGGCCGACGCGGCGGGCCGGACCACTTGGCGGGCTCCTGTTGGCCGATGTCGCCCATGGCGGAACCGGCGATGTGATCCATGATGTAGCGGCCGAGGACGCCTGAGGAGTTGCAAAAACCCTTGCCCGAGTTGAGCAGCAGACGGTTGGATTCGAGCGTCGAAGCGCAGAGGACGACGACCTTGCCGCGCGCCTCGCGAGCGGTGCGGTCTTTGGAATCGATGTAGGCGACGCCGTTGGCGAGGCCGGTGTCGGGGTCGGTGGTGATGTGGGAGGCGACGGCGCCGGTCTGGACGGTGCAGTTGCCGGAGGCCATGGCGTCGACGAGGGTCGTCCACAGACTCGAAAAGTAGGAGTGGGTGATGCAGCCTTGCTCGCAGGGGCCGCAGTAGTGGCAGGCGGCGCGCCCGTTGTGCGTCTTGGTCAAGATGGCGGTTCGGCCGATGGTGACCGGGCGCCCGACTTTGCTCTCGACGGTCCGCTGGAAGTAGCGCTCGCCGCAGGTCATCTCCATCGGCGGAAGCAGGTTGCCGTCGGGGATCTGGCGCAGGCCGCGTGGCTGACCTGAAACCCCGACGTAACGTTCGACGCGATCGTAGTAGGGGGCGAGGTCGTCGTAGGAGAGCGGCCAGTCGACGCCGTAGCCGTCGTAGCTGCGGGGCTTGAAGTCGAAGTCGGCCAAGCGCCACGAAAGCCGGCCCCAGGTGAGCGTGCGGCCGCCGAGTTGACGGCCTCGGGTCCACTGGAACGGCCGATCTTCGGGCGTCGTATAGGGGTTGCGGACGTCGTCGACGAACCAGTGATAGTTGGATTCGCGAGTGGCGTACTTCATCGCCTGGATCGGGCGATTGCGCGCGATCTCCGGGGAGGCGCCGCGGTACTTGAGGTCGTAGGGACGGACGTGTTCGGTGAAGTCGGCGTCGGTGATTTGGGGCCCGGCTTCGAGGACCAAAGTGCGCATCCCGGCCTCGGAAAGCGTCTTGGCCACCCACCCTCCGGTGGCGCCTGATCCGATGATGATTGCGTCGTAGGGGTCGGTCACGGGCACTCAGGCGATTATCGCAAAGCCTGGACGGACGAAAGGTTCGGGCCGAGGCAGCCGATGGGAGCCCAGAACGCACTCTACAATTGGAGAATCTTGTTGGAACTCAAACGACAACTCGGCTTCTACATCGACGCACCCCAGGAGGAGATTGAAAGTGACAAGCGAAGACTGATTCGCTACATCAACTTAAGACTGGCCGCCGACGGGCTGACCGCGGCGGAGAACGAAGGCGATTCTGAGTTCGCGGACGTCGCTCGCGGACTACTCGAGAATCATCAGGAGAAGACGCGCTTGCTGCGCGAGCACCGCTGCCCCGTCGATCAGCGGATCGAAGACTTTTTGGCGCGCTACTGCGCCGATCTCAATTTGGAAAGACCGCTGCGCTTGCCCTCGCCTACGTTCGCTCTGGACCGGCACGGCATGGCGCGCGAGCTGGCGGTCCCGGCTGAGGGAGACAAGTTCAAATCGCACCTGGTCGAGTCCTACCGGGTGACGAACGGCGTGCTGCACAACCCGCGTCACGACCGTCGCACGACCAAGGGCACTTTCCACGTGGTCGAAGGCGGCCTGCCGGTTCCGGGCGACAAGAAGTCGGTGCCGAAGCACGTCTTCGCGGCGCTGTTCGAGCGCGCGGTGCAGGCGCCGGACGATTTGTTGGAGCTGCCTTACACGTCGAACCAGGAGGAGAAGGCGCGGACGTTCGTCTCGTTGCTGCTGCGGCCGAAGGTGTGCCCGAAGGTACCGGGCTTTATCGACGAGAAGACGCTGGAGGTTCGCTTCTTCGCGCCGGGCGGACTGGTCTCGAACTTGGATTTTGTGGAATCGATCTTCGGCAACGCCGGCGATCCGAACCTGCCGCAGAACGACGCCGGACTCGACGTGCAGCACTGGACCGGACATACCGGCTGCGTTCTGTTGGCGACGCACCTGGGTTCAGTGACCAAGAAGGAGGTCGGGCTGCCGCACGTCAGCGATGCGACGGAGCGTCAGAAACGCGACGGCATGTGCTGGGAGTCCGAGACGGAACTCTATAACGAAGGCACGCCGTTCAAGATCGTCTGCCGCAACGACGAAGGCGTCGTGGTGACGGTGATCTCCGACAACTACTTCGGCTACTGCAAGAAGGAAGTCAAGAGCCAGATCAGCTACTCGGCCAACCTCTTCGGGCTGACCGAGGAAGAACACGCCGGCGGAGCGATCGCTTACCCGAGCTACAACCTGGGCAACGAGGTCGTCTTCAAGGCCCATGCGCGCGCGCCGCGGACGTTTTCCGACGTCGTGGTCGACTACGCCGACTCGATCGAAGTGCATGAGGAGGGCTATGCGGTCGACAAGCAGTTCCCCGAGCTGATCTACGTGCCCGAGAACGCCAGGGCTAGCTTGGGCGAGCAGGCGGTGAGCTGGACGACGGCGGGGAAAGAGCGCCACATCCCGTTGCTGCCGGGCAAGATCTACATGGGGCCCTCGGGCTACCAGGTGCGCATGGAGAAGCATCCGGCGGCGCCGACTTGGCGGCTGATCGGCACCTCGGGCGAAGGGACGTTCTGCCACAAGCCTTGCACGGTCTCAGGCGGCGGCAAGAGCGAGATCTCGAAGTCGCTTCGAGACTACATGCACTACGGCCCGATCTTCGTCTCCGACGTCGAGCACGACTTCAACAAGGTCGACGAGATCTTCAACCGCGACTATCGCGACCGCTGGAAGCCGGCGACTTGGCAGCAGGAAGTCTACTCGCAACGAGAGAGCCGCAAGCTGCTCGACCCGAAGCGCTCGTTGGGCAGCGTCATCAAGCTGTTGACGCCTTCGCCGGACTACACCGACGAGTTCAACCAGTGGCTGCACGACACGCCGAACCATATTTCGGCGATCGTGCTGATCATCAAGCGGTTCTACAAGCCGGAGTGGGAGGGGGACTGGCGCAGCCGGTTCCACGTGGACATCATCAACGGCGAGCCGGGGTACGAACTGAAGTTCGGCGACCGCAAGTTGGTGGGCACCTACCTGCGCGTGGGCTTGCTGGACGACGGCGTGTGGCGGACCTTCAAGGCTCGTCAAGACTTCGCCGCGGCGGGCAAGGTGCAGACGGAGGACGACATCTCCGCGTCGGTGATCGTGCCGCCCGACCGGTTCAAGAACAGCGTCGACCGCGACGTCGACCGCAGCTACAAGTTCACCGAGAACTGCGAGTACCGGCTGTTCCAGCGGCCGGACGACGCGATCCATCGCGGCTTGGACAAGCAGACGGAGAAGGATCTGGCGCGCATCGGCCAGAACTTCCTGTGCAACTTCGAGCCGTTGACGCTGGCCGAAGTCGAAGCGATGCGGCAATACGTGGTGGACTTTGACGCCTTCACCCCGCCGATGCAGGAGATGCTCTTGCACGCCGAGGAGAAGGGCGCCTCCTACGTGGTCAGCTCCGCCGAGCCGCGCAAGATCGACGGAGTCCCCACCAAGAACCCGCGCTACCTGCAAGACCGGCTCGATCTCTCGAACCCGCTGTCGAGCTATGCGGCCGCACGCGGCGCCCGGCTACTGCGCGGCGTGCCCGACGGCAAGCCGGTCTATCAGCCGGTGGACGCGGTCTTGTTCGGCCGACGCAACAACGCGCCGGAGCCCGAACGCGGGATTCGCGGGCTGGCGGTCTACGGGCCGATCCACTACCAAGAGCCGCCGGAGATGTTCATGGACTTCATGGCGTCTCTGACGGGCAAATCTCCGTCGACGACCGGCTTCGGCATGGAGGGCGCCTTGACCAAAGGCCCGTTCAACTCGCTGATTCCGGCGGCGGATCTGAGCGCCGCGTTCGTGAGCTATCTGTTAACGCGGCTGGACGGGTTCTCGTCGGCTGCGGGCGCGATCGGCCCGAACGTCCAGGTGGGCCACGACATCAGTCTGCTGGTGCCTGAGATCTGGTGCCGGCTGTCGCCTGAGGAGCGTCGCGCCCAGTACCTGCTGGACGAGGGGCTGCTTGAGAAGGTGGAAGACTACGAAGACGAAAACGGATTGGTGCGCGGCGCGCGTTTGGGCTATCGCATCACTTACGGATTCGTTCGGCGGTTCTTCGGGCGCATCTTCGATAACCCGGACAAGGTGTTCGACGACGCGATCCTCAAACCGGAGACGCAAGACCCGGCCGCCTTCGCCGACGGCATCCGCTACATCTGCGAGGCGCATGAGGCCGTCGGCAAGCAGTACCTCGAAGACGGCGCCGCCAAGGAGCTCTGTCCTCCGTTGCGGGCGCTGGTCGACATCATGGCGTACGGCGAGCACAACGGGATGAAGGAGTCAGATCCGGAGTTCCGGGCGCTGTTTACGCGCGAGGCGATGCTTGAGAGCGACTGGTACCAAATGCGGCTTGAAGTGAAGCGCGAACGCGACGAGCAACGAGCCAAGAAGACCGTCGCTTATCTCGAGAGCTTCGCGGCGAACAACCGGGTCGGCGAGGAGATGGCGCTCGATCGGCGGCTCTCGACGGCGCGGGCGGAACTGGCTCGCGTGCAGCGGGACGACTACATGGAGTGGCTGCGCGGCACGATCGGGGCGGATCCGCTGAGACCGCATTAGCGCGACAGTACTGGCCGGCATGACGACCGAGATTCGCCTGGGCGACGCCGACGACCTTCCCGAGGTCGTGCGGATCGCTCAGGCGTCTCCCGGCTCGGCGCAGTGGCCGGCGGAGAGCTACTCGGCGCTGATGAACCACGAGCGGCGACGGCTGTGGATCGCCGAGACCGACGGGCGGGCCAGCGGCTTTATGCTGTTCGATCGGCTGCCGGGAGACGAGGCCGAAGTCCTCAATCTGGCCGTCGATCCGGGCTTAAGACGGCAGGGCGTGGCGCGGGCGTTGATCGAGCGATTGCGGAGCGAAACCGGGGGCGCAATTTACCTTGAAGTGCGCGCCTCAAACCTTGGCGCACAAGCATTTTACGAGCGAACGGGCTTCCGAAAACGGGGAGAAAGAAAGGCGTACTACCACCGACCGGTGGAGAATGCCCTGGTCTACGTTAGCGACCTAAGTAGTTGATAAATTACGCACCTAGTCCGTTGCGGCCAAGCGGTCTCGTCTGCTATTTTGATGCTTCTTGGTGAGACCAGCGAACCCCACTTCGCAGCTCGAATTCTTCCTTACGACGGGAAGCTCACCGGAATCCTTTTTCTACGCCGCGGGCGAAGCTGTGCCCGCGGTCCACACCCACAACCTGAACCCTATGGAGGTCGTTCTATGCACACCCTGCCCGCGGATCAAGTCTCGCAGTTGATGGAATCCAGTGAGGCGTTTCGACACTTGGCGTCGCAACACGCCGACATCGATCGTAGAGTCGAAGAGTTGTCGAGTCGCAAGTTCCCCACTCCTGAAGAGCAGACCGAAGAGCATCGTTTGAAAGTTCAGAAGCTCCAGTTGAAGGATCAGATGGAAAAGCTCATGAATGAGCAGATGGCTCACGCCTGACCAGGCCTACCCAGACATTTCAAGAAAGATTGAGCGGCGAGCGCGCGATGCGTTCGCCGCTTTGCGTTTGACGGGGGGCTATTGGAGGTAGCGAGCGAAGGTTTCGGGCTGGACCTCGACGCCGAGCCCAGGGCCCGTAGGCAGCTTCCAGCGTCCGCGCTCAAACGTGATCGGCGATTCGACGATCGCTTCGCGGAAGGGGTTCTCGCTGCGGTCGCATTCGAGCCAACGCGATTCGGGGCTCGTGGTGAAGGGGTTGCGCGGGCGGGCGGCGTAGAAGTGCAGGGCGGCCGATTGCCCGACGGCCGAGCCCCAGGTGTGCGGGGTAACGTGGACGCCGGTGAGCGAGGCAAGCGAGGCGATCTTGAGGCCTTCGCTGATGCCGCCCGTGGCGCATAGGTCGGGCTGAGCGTAGTCGAAGGCTCGAGCGCGCAGCCAGGGTTCGAAGCCGAAGCGGGTGTATTCGGCTTCCCCGCCCGCGAGCGGAATGGAGGTTCGGTTCTTGATTTCGAGGTAGGCGTCGGGGTCGAGCGGCGAGGTGGGTTCTTCGAACCAAGTGATCTCGCAGTCCTCGATGCGGCGGGCGAGGCGCAGGGCTTCGATCGGCGTGTAGGCGTGGTTGGCGTCGATCATGAGAGCCGTCTCGGGGCCGACGATCGAGCGGACGTGGCGGACGAGTTCGGCGTCGCGTTCGGGGCCTCGTTCCCCGGGGGTTCCGACTTTGATCTTCATGCCCTCGAATCCGTCGGAGAGATAGCGGCGGGCTTCTTGCTCGAAATGGTCTTCGAGGCGGACGTCGTCGGGCCAGTAGAAGCCGGTGGCGTAGCAGCGGACGGAGTCGGTCTCTTCCCCGCCCAGCAGACGGTAGAGCGGCACGTCGGCGGCGCGCGCTTTGAGGTCCCACAAGGCGATATCGCAGGCGCTGAGTGCGGCGAGCACGGCGCCCTTCTGGCCGTAGTCGAGCGAGACGGAATAGAGCCGCGCCCAGATCGATTCGACGTCGCGCGGATCGCGGCCGAGTAGCATCGGCGCGAAGTAGGATTCGACGACGGGTTTCGATAGGACGGCCGGACCGTAGGCTTCGCCCCAACCGACGAGCCCGGAGTCGGCGGTGACGCGGACGAGCATCGCTTCGCGGTGGGTGAAGCGGTTTTGGGAGAAGGAGAAGGGTTGTTGGAGCGGGGCGCGGAGGCGGAAGGCGTCGACGGCTGTGATCTTCAAGGCGGGTCGATTGTATCGGATTAATCTGTATCGGATTAATCTCGAACTCAGCGGTTAAGCTGAGGACGATGATCCGTCCCGCCGCCAAAGACGACGCGCCCCTGTTGCTCGCTCTCGCGAGAGAAACGGCGATGTTTTCCGACGACGAGCTGGAGACCTTCGCAGGCATGTTCCGCGAGTACGCCGACGGCGCGCTGGGCCCCGGGCACGCTTGGATCGTCGTCGAGGAAGAGGGCCTCCAGGCGGCCGCTTACTACGCCCCGGAGATGATGTCGGACGGCGTTTGGAACCTCTACTTCATCGGCGTACGCGGCGCGGCGCGGCGGCGCGGGTACGGGGAGGCGTTGGTCGCCGAGACCGAGCGCGCCCTGCGCGAAGGCGGGGCGCGGATGCTGCTCGTCGAGACGTCGAGCATTGAGCAGTTCGTCCCGGCGAGACGGTTCTACGCGAAGAACGGTTTTGATGAAGAGGCGCGGATTCGCGACTTCTACGGACCGGGCCAGGACAAGGTGATCTTTCGGAAATCGCTACTGTAGTTTGTCGGCGAATAAGGCCGGGGCTAAGACCTGGACTTCGCGGCCGCTTTCGACCTCGACCTTGGCGGCGCGCGTCCAGACGTTGCGCCAGTAGGCGGCGCCGGAGTGTTCGTCGGGGTTGAAGCCGGCGAGCGCGAGGACCCGTCGTTCGCCGGGCGCGATCCCTTCAAAGAGGAAGCGGCCGTTGGAGGCGACGCGCGCGACCGCTTCCAGACGGTCTTGGCGGTCGAGCAGGACGGCGATCAGCTTTTCAGGTTCGTCGACGGCGACGCCTCCGGCGATCCAGCCGGCTTCGTCGAGTTCGACTGAGAGGAAGAGGTTTGGGGACTCGGTTTCGCCTTGGACGGTGATCTCGTGGTCGGGGGCCGGGCGTCCGTCGAGGCGCGCTCGCTTGAGGTAGTAGTGGACGTCGCGCTCGGGATGGTACGCGCTCGCTTCCAAACGGTAGCGGCCTGGGAGCAGGCGCGAGAAGCGCACGTCGCCTGAGGGTTCGACGCGGCCGGTGACGCTGAAGGGCGCGGGCAAGTCGACGCGGGTGAGCCGCACGTCGGCGTCGAGCCCGCGCGCACTGATCGAGAGTTTGCCGCGCAGGGGGACGGCGGGGACGAGGCGCAGTTCGTAGTCGCGGATCGATCCGTCGAGCACGTCGAGTTTCTGCGCGGCGCCGCGCCACTGGGCGCCGAGACCAGCCTCGGCGGCGAGCACGTAAGCGCCGGGGGTGAGGCCGCGGAACCGGAACTCGCCCTGGCGAGTCATCTGCTCGGGAGCGATCTCGTCGGTGGTTCCGGCGTAGCCCGTGCGGTGGAGGCGGAAGCGATCGGGGCGCAGGCCGGGGTTGAGGAAGCCGGAAAGGGTGAGGGCGGGACGCGTTTCAAGCCGGAGATAGAGGCCGCTGCGTTGTTCGCCGGCGGCGAGCGTGAGCGGGGCCGCTTGGGAGGGATCGCGAGCGCCCGGGTAGAAAACGGGAATGACTTCGTCGTCGAGGCGTTGGCCGTAGGGATCGTCGGGGGCGGGCTGGCGCACGACCTGGACGGAGGCGGGCTGCTTTTCGTCGGGCGGGCGGGCGTCGAGCAGGTAGGTTCCCGGCGGGAGTCCGTAGATGCGGAAGTCGCCGCGGTCGTCGGCTTCGGCTTCGGCGCTGAAGGTAGTCTCCGCTTGCTCGTCGATGACGCGGATGCGGCGGGCGCGCACGACGGCTTCGGCGAAACCGGCGCCGTCCTCGTCAGCGACGGTTCCGGCGAGGACGCCGGGGAGGCGTAGAAGGACGCGAAGGCCTTCGACCGCTCCTTCTTCGGGAACCTCGACGACGGGCGGCCCGGTCTCGTTGGGCTGCGCTTCGAAGGGAAGGTAGCCGCGGCGCTCGACGCGCAGGTCGAAGAGGCCTTCGGGGATCGACTGGAACTCGAAGACGCCGCGAGAGTCGGTGGTCGTGACCCAGCGGCGGGGCTCGGCGCGGGCGTGCAGGGTGACCGTGGCTTTGGAGAGCGGCTCGGTCTTCCGCGCGTCGAACACGACGCCCGAGACGACGCCCGCCTGAGCGAGTGTCGCGGTTAACAGGAGTGCGGCCAGCAAGCGCACGTTGCTAGAGGAGACGCGCAGGCGCGCTGGAGCGTGCAAACCATTCCGCCGCAGCCTCAGATGACATAATTACGGAATCGAACCTGCGCGCACCTCGTGGATTGCGCTTGTGCGGACGGCCTTTCTAGGCGGACAACTCTAGGCGGAGAAAAGCTCCATGAATCGCTTTCACTTTTTTGCTGCGCTGGTCCTTTCCGCTTCCCTGCTCGGTTGCGGCGGGGCGGCCGATGAATCGAACGCTATGAATCCTCTACTCCAACAATGGACCGGGCCCTACGGCGGCGTTCCGCCGTTCGATCAAGTCGAGGTCGCCGACTTCCAACCCGCGCTTGAGAAGGCCATGGAAGACGCGCTGGCCGAGATCGATGAGATCACTGCGAGCGACGAGCCCGCGACGTTCGAAAACACCATCGCGGCGATGGAGCGGAGCGGCAAGGCGCTCGACCGCGCGGCGACCGTCTACGGCGTGTGGTCGTCGACGATGTCGTCGGAAGAGTTCCGCGAAGTCGAGGGCGAGATTGAGCCGAAGCTGGCTGCGTTCAGCGATCAGATTCGGCAAAATCCCGAGCTGTTCCAGCGCATCGAAGCGGTCTATGAAGGTATGGACGAAGCCGGGCTGAGCGACGAGCAGAAGCGGTTGACGTGGGACTACTACACCGACTTCGTGCGCGCCGGCGCCAAGCTCAGCGAGGACGACAAGAGGCGCATCGCCGAGATCAATCAGCGGCTGGCGACGCTCTACACCGACTTCTCGAACAACCTGCTGCACGACGAAGAGAGCTACGTCACCTACCTGACGGAGGATCAGCTTTCCGGGCTGCCGGAATCGATCGTCAACGCGGCGGCCGCGGCGGCCAAGGAGAAGGGGCGCGAGGGCGAGTACGCGATCACCAACACGCGCTCGTCGATGGATCCGTTCCTGACCTACTCCGACGAACGCGAGCTGCGCGAGAAGGTTTGGCGCACCTATTACAGCCGCGGAGACAACGGCGACGACGCGGACAACAACAAGCTGATCGAGGAGATTCTCCGCCTGCGGGCCGAGCGGACCAAGCTGCAAGGCTATCCGACGTTTGCGGCGCGGGCGCTTGAGAAGCAGGTCGCCAAGACGCCTGAAGCGGCGATGGAACTGATGATGAAGGTTTGGCCGGCGGCCACGGCGCGGGTGGCGGAAGAGGTCGCCGACATGCAGGCGATCGCCGACAAGGAAGGCGCCGGGATCACCATCGAGCCGTGGGACTACCGCTACTACGCCGAGAAGGTGCGCAAGGCGCGATACGACCTCGACGCGGATGAAGTGAAGCAGTACCTACAACTCGACAAGCTGCGCGACGGCATGATGTGGGCGGCGAAGGAACTCTACGGTCTGGAGTTCGCACCGATCGACGACGTGCCGGTCTATCACCCGGACGTGCGGGTTTGGGAGGTGCTGCGCGACGGCGAGCACGTCGGGCTTTGGTACTTCGATCCCTACGCGCGGCAAGGCAAACGGTCGGGCGCGTGGATGAACGCCTACCGCTCGCAGGAGAAGATGGACGGCGCGGTGACGACGATCGTCTCCAACAACTCGAACTTCGTCAAAGGCGCCGAGGGCGAGAAGGTGTTGATCTCGTGGGACGACGCGCTGACGCTGTTCCACGAGTTCGGCCACGCGATCCACGGGCTGCTCTCGGACGTGACCTACCCGACGTTGTCGGGGACGCGGGTGGCGCGCGACTATGTGGAGTTCCCTTCGCAGGTGAACGAGAATTGGCTGTCGACGACCGAGGTGCTGAACCGGTTCGCGCTGCACCATGAGACGGGCGAGCCGATGCCGAAGGAGTTGCTTGAAAAGATCGAGCGCGCGGCCAAGTTCAACCAAGGTTTCGCGACGACGGAGTACCTGGCGAGTGCGCTGATCGACATGAGGCTGCACACGATGAACGATCCGTCGGGCGTCGATCCGGATGCGTTCGAGCGGGAGACGCTGGCGGAGCTGGGCATGCCGAAGGAGCTGCCGATGCGACACCGGACGCCGCAGTTCGCGCACATCTTCTCGGGCGAAGGGTATGCGGCGGGGTACTACTCGTATCTGTGGGCGGACTCATTGACGGCGGATGCCTGGGAGGCGTTCCTCGAAGGAGACGGGCCGTTCGACGAGAAGGTGGCGGCGAGTCTCCAGAAGAACGTGATGAGCGTGGGCAACACGATCGATCCGGCGGAAGGCTATCGGCGTTTCCGCGGGCGGGATGTGGATACGGACGCGTTGATGCGCGACCGCGGTTTTCCGGTCAAGTAGATCGGGCCGCGTGGCGGGGGGATCAGCCGGCCGCCGCGCGCGAGCGCTCGTCCTTCTCGGCTGCAACGCGTCGCGGCGCCATGCGTTGCGCGGCCAGTTGCGATTCGAGATCGCCGATCCGTGCGTCGCGGGCCGCTATCTGCTTGCGTAGCGCGGCGACGGCTTGATCGGCCTCTTGCAGACGGCCCTTTTCTCCGTCGGTCCGCTGGGAGACGCGCATCAGCTGTCGACGGGCGATCGCCAGTTCGCCTTCGAGCTGATCCATCCGTGCCTGGTCCGCGCGCATCCCCGGACGCTCGACGCGACGCGGCTTCTCGACTGTTCGGCGGTAGCGGAGACGCGCCAGGAACCAACCGACCGCGAGGCCTCCCAGGATCGCCGCGGCGAGAATAACAAGACTCATCCAAGGTTCCATCAAAATCCCCGTTGGCAAGAAGTATAGCCCTTGATACGACAAAAGTCGTGGACGAAGTCGTACATCGAGCCGGGGCCGCGAGCGATCGGAGTATTTGACCTCCCCGACCGCCAAGACTGACAATGAAACGAGTGCGCCCGTAGCTCAGCTGGATAGAGCGCTTGCCTCCGGAGCAAGAGGTCGCAGGTTCGAATCCTGCCGGGCGTACCAAACCCTCCTCGCAACTCGCTGGAATTAGGAAGGATCCGCGGGGAGGGTCCGGGCAAGGGGTCTTCCCCGCCCCACCCCAAAAGGCGAACAGAGGGCGCGAAGGGTCGCTATTCTGGCCAGCAATTGGCCACGCCGGTTTTGTCCGGCTCGCCCTCCCATCCGATCCCCGACGAGTTCAAAGGTCCGTTCAGCGCGATGACGCTGCGCACGGCCTCGCTCGCGCGGGCCGCATTCATCAACTTCGTCATCGGCGTCCTGACCGTCCGCGAGCGTTCGGACGAGGAACTCATCGGCATCGCTGTCGGCGTCTGGGGACTCGATCGCCGGGCCGCCCAGTATCGCCTCGATAGCTTCCTCGAGCGCGGCTGGTTGCCCGCGACCCGGACCGAAGAGAACGACGACTTCGTGTGGAGGTACCGCCGTCCATGAGCGCAGGCCCTGAAGCCCCTAAGTACCAGATCGAAGACGAGCTGACGCCGTGCGTCCACTGCGGCCGCGAGCGGCCGTACCGCGAATTCAAGCTTGACGCCTACGGCTTCGCCCATTGCGAGGAGTGCTGGCCCGAGGACCTGGTCGACCAGAAGCCGCTCCTCTCGATGCGCTTCGAGGAGCCGGACGTCGTCGAGATCCTCGGCCGCCGCTACCACCTCGAGTTCTTCCGCCAGCTCGAGGACGTCACGCCGGAAGGGCGCGCCCTGCGCGTGATCAAGAACGCCCGCGGTCAGACCTCGATCGAGCGCTTCGACCTGAGCGAGACGCGGCTCGACTGAAGCCCAGGAAAGGAGATCCGGATCCCATGCCCCAATCCATCACGATCGACGACGGCGAGTATCGCCTGTGCACCGGCGTCGGGCCGTTCAGCCGCGTCGTCTTCGAGATCCGCACCAAGGACGCGATGGGCGAGGACGTCTACGTCCCGCTCTCGAACGCGCCCGCCTCGGCGAGCGTCAAGGTTCCCCTCGAGCTGCTCAACATCCTGGCGACCTACGTCGTCGCCGCGGCCGACGCCCAGGAGCAAGAAGCCGAGGAGCACGCCGACGAATGAAGGAGGAACCATGCACTTCCGACGGACCGCAGCGGCCCTCAGCCGACCGCTCCAGTTCGGGGATCGCGAGCAGCTCGCGGCCGTCGCTTCCGCTCACCGTTTCGACGAAGCTCTCCAGCGATTCCGGCAAGGGAAAGACGACCTCTACACCGCCATCAAGGAGGACCGCGCCGGCCAAGAGGAGCGCGACGCCTGGGAAGTCTACGCCGGCGAGATGCGGCGACGCATGGGAGTCGACGACGAGCCGCCCGTTCAACTGGGCCGACCTGACGAAGGGGGATGACTGGGCCTATGACCTCACGCGCGAGAACCCGCACGCCGGCACGCATCCGGATGAGGACCTCGAGATCTTCGAGGGGCGCCGCTGGTGATGGCGGCGCCGCGGCAGCTCGAGATCTGGTCGGCGAAGCCGCTCAGCTTCCGGCAACGCAAAGAGCTGATCCGGTCGCGGCTCCGCGGCCTGGAATACCGCCAGACCGCCCGCGCAGAGCGCCGACGTCGGATCTACTCGGAGCGCCGAGCGAGAGACCAAGGGCGCCGCGAAAGCCTCCGCGTGGGGCCTCGGCAGATCACCATCTTCGGCCTGACGGATCCGCCGTCGCGGCCCCAGCAGCCGGAAGAAGTGTCGGAACGAAAGAACGGAGTTTCATGATGATGAAAAGTTGGATTTCGATTCTCGCGGCGCTCGCTTCGGCGGTCGTCGCTCCCTCACAGACGACGTCGTTCTATCTGCTCAACGACGACGGCGCCGTAACCCTGCACGCCGGCCTCGATCAACTGCGCACGGCGGTTACGGCCGCCGCAGCCGCGGGCGACTTCTGCGGCCTGTCGGCCTGGCGCATGGACATAGCGATCGTCAACGGGGCGCCGAGCGCGACGCCGCTCGCGCTGACGATCACCGCCGCGGGCGCCGATGTCGAGGAACCCGTCGCTGGGGTTCCCGAGGACTGCGACGGAGATTGCCAGGAAGCTCGCGCGGCGTCTCCGGATCCGCCCGGCGTGCCGCTTGAGCGCGGCGACGCCTGCGACTGCTTTGCCGTTCTTGAGTGGCCGCCCGCGCGCCGGCGCTCCGGGGAGCCCACGCTGTGAGCGGCCCCGGCCACGGCTCGGACTTCGGGTTCGGCCGCCACCAGGTGAGCGGGAACGGAACCGTGCGCGGTCCTCGGCGGTCGCGCGCCCTCATCAAGGCGGCGATCAAAGGCGCCATGGATCTCAGCATCAGCGGCCGTCTCCCGCTCCCGTCGCCCGGACTACGCGCCGCGGCCGCCGCGATGCGTGCCGGCGCGATGCTCTTCCGGGCCCGACGCGAGCGAGCCAAGACCTACGTGCACGGTCTAGACGTCGCGCCGACCGTTGAATCGATCGAGCGCGCCGTCGAGGAAGACGTGCTGCTGCCGGGCGACGTCCTCGCGTTCTCAGGTCGATCGCGAGTCTCCCGCCTCATCCGGTCGTTCACGGTCAGTCGGATCTCTCACGTCGGCATCGTCTACGACTCGATGACGATCGTCGAATCGACGACGTTGCGCGACTTTCGGGGAGTGGTCAAACATCCGATCGCCAACCTTGGCGAGTACCACGGGAAGATCTGGCGGCTGCGGCTGATCGATCGTCTCGCCGAGGATCTGGATCCGGACCGCCTGGCCGCGTTCCTCGACGCTCAGGTCGGGAAGGAATACGACGTCCGCCAGGCCGCCCTCAGCGGGATCGATTGGTTCTGGCGGAAGACGTTTGAGACCGAACGCGATTTCGCGAAGTGGTTCTGTTCGGAGCTGGTCACGGCCGCCCTCGCCGACCAGGGCCTCATCGGATCCGGCTACAACCCGTCGGAGGCGACTCCGGCGGACGTTTGGCGCTGGAACATCTGGGAGACGAAGCGCCCGCTCGATCTCGAGCTGCTGAGCGAGATGCGAGAGCCGGCGGACGACCCGCTCGACGAGCCGGTCGAATACGACGTCAAGGGAGACGGATGAAGCCGCTGTTGCACGAAGAGCGGCCGTTTCGAGTTGTGGCCGACATCGACGTCGATCGCTACGGCGGCCGCGTCTACTCGATCGACCGCTTCGAATCCGAAGAGCACGCGCGGCAAATGATGCTCTTCAGCGACGAAGACGTCCTGGCGCTCTACCGCGACGGTCCCGGCGAGGTGGAAGTACTCGAAGGCGAGCCGCTCCCCACATACGAGGGCGAGGCATACGACCGCTTCGGGCGTCCGCTCTCGGCCGAACAGTGCCTGGAGGCCGCGCGTCGCGCTATGGAGGCCCGCGAGGCCCACGATGCGGTCTCGACCAACAAGGGGGGCCGTCGCAGCAAGCTCACCGACGAGGACCGAGCCGCGATCGTCGAGGCCTTGGCGGAGGGCGAGGCGGCCGCCACGCTGGCGCGGCGGTACGGCGTGAGCGCCAAAACCATCTACCGGACCGCGAAAGCGGCGAGAGAGGCCGGGAAGCGGCCACAATGAACGAAGGCGATCGGGCGACCCCGCGTCGCCGGCGACGGGCCTTCGAGCTGTATTTTCCGGGCGGAGTTTCGCCCCTCGAAGTCTTTCGATAGGAGGTTCATTCAGCGATGCAATACAGACAGGACAAGGTCGGCGTGTTCGTCGACGTCGAATCAACAATCGCACGGACAGGCGGCTACGGCATGCGCTACGACGTCCTGAGGGACTTCGCCGCGCGAGACGTGGTCGGCGCGCCGATTCTGCTCAACGCATACGTTGCCGCTCCGGACCCGGACGAAGCGGCCCCGGCACGCCTGACGAACGCTCGCAACTTCCAGGCGGCGCTACGAGACTTCGGGTATCGGGTCGTCGAAGCCGCTGATCCGGACACGTGGCCGGCCGACGAACTCTATGCCGAGGTACGGCGGCGGTCGGAACGGTTGGACACCGTCTTGATCGCCACGAGCGATGTCGGAGCGCAAGACGTGGTTCAGGACCTGGTTCAACGGGGTCACCGCGTCGAACTGGTGGCCTTCAACGAAGTCGAGCCGGCGCTGTCGAACCGGGTCGATCTCTTCGTCTCCGGCCACTTGATCGCGGATCTGCTGCCGGCTCGCGGCGGAAAGGGCCAGTGGGGAGCCGAGGACTCGCGCGTCCGCGGCGTCTGCTACAGCTTCTCGCACGATCGCGGATTCGGTTTCATCCGCTACATGGCGGAACTGGGCGACCTGGCAAGAATCGACACGCGCGAGGAGGGCTCGCCATACAGGAGCGCGTTCTGCCACGAAAGCGAGCTGCCCGCCGGCATCTCGGCGGATGATCTACCTACGCGCGAGCACATCTTCGAGTTCACGCTGGCCGAATCGGATCGAGGCCTTCAGGCGCGCGATATCGTCGTTGTATGAGCGAAGCGGGCGGGTCGAGTATTCCGCGGCCGCCCTCTTGGCTTCATCGCTACGCGAAGGCCGAATGGAAGCGCATCGTTCCGGAGCTGATCAATCGCGGCCGCTACAACGAGTTCAGCGTTCAGCTCGTGGCGGCCTACTGCCAGGCGTTTGCCCGCTGGCGGGAAAGCGAGGAAGCCCTTGCGAAGTGGCAGAAAGCGGATCCGACGAAAAAGGGGGAGCCCCCACGGGTCGATCGACACGCCCTCAACGACATGCGGCAATTGGCCAAGGAACTCGGCCTCGGCCATGCGTCGCTAGCCAGGATCCGCAAGACCGAGAAGACGACCGGCGCAGGCGGGGCCCCACAGGACGCTCCGAAGGACAAGCTCAGGGAAATGCGCGACCGGCTCGGCGTACACCCAGGAGGCAAAAAGCGTGACTGAGGGGCTCGCCGCCTGTCATCACGAGTCCGGCCGGCTAACTCGCCGCACCTCAGCAGATCAACCGTTCTTCTTCCGTCGCCGCATCCGCGACACGAAAGCCGCTCCCAGCCCGAGACCAAACAGCCCCAACGTCGAGGGCTCCGGTACCGGCTCGGTCTCCGTCACGGAAAACCCGCCGATCGGCTTCCTGAACGGCGTCGTATCCGTCGCCTCGTCGTCGTAGGTAAAGCTGATGATGGTCGGGTTGAGCTCGCCGAAACGGGGCCCGAGCCGGACCTGCAACCAGCCCCAGATGAAGTCTCCGTCGTTCACCCCGTTGACGCGGAAATGGCCGGGCACCCAGTTGTCGTCGGAGTTGAGTACAGCTCCGTCGTTGGGTGCCGAGCGATCGAAGAAAGTCCAGACGAAGCCCGTGATCACACCTGTAGTCGACACGTTCGATCGAACCGCCGGAAACAGCGTGCCGGTCGCGAGAACGAGGTCGCCTGAGGAGCTGAAGGTGTTGGTTCGATATCGAATCGAACTCAGCAACACATCGTCGATATTCGTACTGTCGAAATGATTCTCCAGCGTGACCGTTCCGACGCCGCCGTCGCCGCCGACGGTCACCAGCGCCGCATCGCTCGCCTGCGGAACCAGCGCCGCGGCAAGCACCCCGGTCAGCGTGGCGGCTGAAGGCCGCAAGGAAGGTCGCAATGAAGACGACAACGAGTAGCTCCGCATGGAGCAGCTTGGATCGGTGTCTTGGTTTTGGTGCATGGGTTTTGTCGATTTCTTCTGTGCCGGCGAATGGTGGTTGAGAATACGACCACGGGCCCGAGCCTTGGGCGGACGCGGACGTCAGTCGGAGCGGCGGCGGACGCCGATCAGGGCGGCCACGCCGAGGACCATCAGCGACAAGGACCCGGGCTCGGGGACCTCGGAAGAGACCGGGCCGGTGTCGAAGGCGACTTCGGATAGGCCATAGGTGAATAGCCGGTTCCGCCTATGGTCTATCACCCGGCCGCCGCCGGTCGCCGCAGTCAGGACCCGGATCCGCAGGTAGCGGGCGTCCGTGTCGAGCAGGTCAAAGACCTGCGCTCCGGTCGTGTACGGAAGTTCTTGGCCCCGCGGACCGCCATCGTGGACCGCAGTAAACGAACCTACGAGCATCGCGTCGAGGAAGTCGACGCTGTTCGCCGTATAGACCTCAAAATCGAGGATGGGTATATATCCGATCATCGGGGCGTTCCAGAAGGCCAATTGGCGAATTTGAAAGGGAGCCCCGAGGTCGAAGTCGATGGGAACGCTCCCGTTGAAGGACCAACCGTTGAAGTATTCGTTGGAAGGCGCGTAGGCCTCATGCGTCGGCGACTGAGCGATGTAGGCATCAAAGTCGGTTGCGCCATCGATGTAGCCGACGGATAGGCCCGACTGATCGATCAATCCGCCTAATGATCCGGACGCCCTGTTCGGGGCCCTCACGACGTCGACGGCGGACCGGATGACGCCCGCCGAGGCGAGGTTGGGAAGGAAGCCGGCGACCAAGACGGCGAAGACGGCTAGAAGCCTGTGGCTGTGACTCATGGTCTTTTTCTACGCCCGCAGTAAGGGACTTTCATAGGGGCATTTGACAGCGACATAGCAGTATTAGGCGGCATTAGGGGGCATGACGCCCATTCCGGCTCAAGAAAAGGGTCATTTTGCGGCCTCGGCCCCCGCTCGCGTACCAGTAGGCGGGCGGCCCAGCTCGGCCGAACCGATGGATGAGGCACGCGTTGCTGGGACAAGGTGCGCGGGCCAAGCTGGATAACGTTACTCTGCGTAAGGCGAAAACTGAGGACGGCGGACGTTCAGATACGCCGGGCCCAGGTTCGGTCCGGTAAGGTGCCCAAGCGATTCTGCCCTGTCCCGCTCTGCCGAGTTCTTCTAGAGCCCGGCGCCGGCTGTCCGCCCGGCTGCGCTCGTTTACGCGGGGAACACCCGCGGCTGGAAATAGATAAGCGCTCGGCTTCCAAGCGAGGGTACGATCGCACGTGGCGTCGCTTTCGGCTGGGCTACCTCAACCAGAACCCCCTCTGTCTCACCTGTAGGGAGGGGGGGCGTATCGTTCCGGCCTACGAGATTCATCATGTGGTGCCGCTTCATGACGGCGGCCCTCGCTTCGAGGATTGGAACCTCATGGGCCTCTGCTCGAGTTGCCACGCCCGCATCACGGCCGAACTCGAAGGGAAGGGAGCGTATCGACGCTTCCGTCGTCGCTTCCCCGATGATCAGCAAGCGCTGGCCCGTGAGCTTCGATCGTTCTGCTTCCGAATCATTCTTGGAACTCGCTCTCAAGCTGCCGTTGAGTAGGGTCGGGCTAGGTCGCACGGACCGGGTTGTGATGCGGCCAGAGGATGGGCACTGCCATCCAGCCAACGCCTGCGATTCGTGCTCTCTGATCACCCCAATTCGGCCCCGATTCGGCCTCGTTTTGCCTCGATTTGAGGCTGTTTCGGCCCGTTTTCGCGTCGTTTCGGGGCCCCTGCGCGCCCGTTCTTTCGCCTGTTCTTCGAGCACGGCCGGGCCCGCCCGCCCCGCGGCCAGCCCTCGTCAACTTGTGACAAAACTAGTTTTGTCCCGGTGTACGGCGGCTGGCTAGGCCAGGCTATGTCCTTTCGATCGAGGACGATGGGTCGAGCCCCCGAGGCGAGTCCGGCCAGGGGTAGGGGGGATCGGATAGCTGGGGTCGCACCGACCGGAGACCGACCGGCTACTTTCTGTGAAAAACGCTCACTTTTTTTCTGGGGACCCGGCCCAGCCTCCGGCTCCGGCCTAAGGTCGTCGCCGGCGACCGCTCCGGAGCCGCATTTTCGGCATCGGCGGAGCCGGTTTCCAGGCGGACATTGGACAGCGCGGAGACGCGGGAGCTAGCCTCGAAAGCAAGGGCGGAATTGAACCATGCTCGGCCGATCCCGGTCTACGACGACGGCGCCGTCAAGATCTTCCGCGGCCGACACGAGGAGATTCTCCGCCACCTCGACCTCCCCTCGATCGACCTGGTCCTGACCGACCCGCCGTACGGCATCAACCACCGAACCGACTACAGCTCGCGCGGCGGCCGCAAGTTCCCCAAAGTCTTTGGCGACAACCGGCCGTTCGAACCGGCCGTCTGGCTGATGTTCCCGAAGGTCGTCCTGTTCGGCGCCAACCACTACGCGAACCGGCTTCCGCCGGCGCCGTCTTGGTGGATCTGGGACAAGCGCTGCGGGACGACGACGAATTGCCAGTCCGACTGCGAGCTGGCCTGGACGAACATCGGCGGCACCGCTCGGGTCTTCCGCCACGTCTGGAACGGCTTCCACCGGGACAGCGAGCGCGGCGTCAAGCGCGTTCACCCGACTCAGAAGCCCGTCGCGCTGATGCGCTGGTGCCTCGAGCGGTCGAACCCGACGGGAGTCGTCCTCGATCCGTTCATGGGCTCCGGATCGACGCTGGTCGCCGCCAAGCAGCTCGGCGTGCCGGCGATCGGCATCGAGACGAACGCGACGTACTGTACGGCGGCCGCGAAGCGGCTGCGAGGCTGATCCCCTCTTTGGATCCAAGCGAATGACGAAGGGAGAAAACTAGTGCCTAACCAAGCGACCTTGCACCAGCGGCTGGAGCTCCAAGAGGACGTCTCGGACGCGAACGAGCTCACGCGCTCGCAGTTGATTCACCAGGCGAGCGACGCACTGCTGAAGCTGGGGTCCAGCTCGACGCCGGCGGTCTCGCAGGTCTACGCCCAGCAGCTGACGCTTCCGGCCGGACCTCTCACTGTCGACCTCGCAGCGCTCGTCGACGGCGCCGGTCAAGCGCTCGACCTCACCGGCCTGAAGGCTCAGGTGATCAAGATCGTCAACGCGCCGAAGAGCGGGGGCGCTAACACGGCGGGGCTGAACGTCGTTCCGGCCGCGGTGAACGGCTACCAATGGGCGGGCGATGCCGACAGCGAGGCTACGCTCGCCCCTGGAGGTGTCTTGACGATCTACAACCCGGAGGGCAATCCCGACGTCGGCGCCTCGGCGAAGGACATCACGTTCTCGAGCGCGGACACCGACGCGGTCTTCCAGCTGATGATCGCCGCGGGCTAGTCCCGCGGTTCAACCTTGAGATCTTCCCGTGCAACTTCGATTAGCTTCTCAAAGGCTGACCTGAACTCGTCGTGCGCAGCATGGAGCTCGTCGTGCAAAGGGGGCGAATCTTCGAATTTCCGGGGCATCTCCCTCAGCTTGAGGTAACTGTCCCAGTCGTCGTACTTCGTAAAGAGCATCGCCCGAGCGCGAGCAGCGGATCCGTCCTCCAGGCTCTTCTTGTATCTGTCGGATCCGTCGAAGGTCGTTCTGGCTTGCTTGTGAAGGAAAACGTCGATCATCAGGTGCTGCCAGCTCAAGTACATGTCGAGCAGTCCACCGTAGGCGAGGACCTTTTGGTCCCAGACTCTACCGTGCTCGATTTTGACCCTCTCGGTCTCTTCAGCAATGCTGCGGACATCCTCGATCAGCGCTCTATTCTTGTCCTTTTCCGAATAGTAGGCAGGGCCGTCTTCCAGATCGGCCTCGTTGGCCGCCCTCTTGGAGATGTGCGCGGCCCACCAGGGCTTTACGATGTGGTACAGGCCCGCCATGATCACTAGGGCCCAAACGCTCTCCAAAGGAAAATTAATTGTTATCACGCTGAAGAGGGTACGCTTGCCAAGTGCATTTTTGTGTCCCAAAACCGTTTTGTCCCATTGACGTTCCAGGCCCGGACCCCGTATCCCATTAACTAGAAGCCGCGGGGCGCCGCGCTCGAGCTAGCTACTCGACGAGGCGAAGCGCACCGCGAGACGGTCTTACGTAAGGGGTCGTCGAGAGTACTTCGGTATTCTCGGCGGCCCCTTTTTCCGTTTCGGGGCGCCCTGCCCCGCGGCCTCTGGCGACGACAACAGGTGCCGTACGACGCGCAGGCCGGCGAAGCGATCGTACAGGCCTTCGCGGAGTTGGCGGTCTACATCAAGGGCCCTCTGGCCGGCCAACCGGCCGAGTTGAGGGCGTTTCAAGCCGAGTGGTTCCGGCAGATCTACGGAACGCTCGACGAAGAGGGCAAGCGGCAGTTTCGGACGGCGTTCATCTTGCAGCCAAAGAAAGTCGGCAAGACCTACCTCGCGGCGTTCATCGCTTTGATGATGATCTCGCTGTACGGCCAGTACGGCGGCGAGGTCTACTCGCTCGCAAACTCCCGCGACCAGGCGGCCGAGGTTTTCAAGGCGGCGCGGGACATGGTCGCCATGTCGCCCGGTCTCCAGGCGCTCGGCTTCTGGTTCGACGACGACGTCCGTCCGTCGACGAAGACGATCACCTACCGGCCGCTCAACGCCGTCTATCGCGCGCTGGCGGCCGAGCAGGCGGCGCTCCACGGCAAAGGCCCCTACGGCCTGATCGTCGACGAGCTCCACGCGATGCGCGACCGCGAGGCGATCGACGCGGTCCGCGAGGGCATGGGGATCTGGCCGGATCCGCTGACGCTCTACATCACGAATCACGGCACGCTGGGCGAGTCGGAGCCCTTCTGGGAAGAGTACGACTACGCCAAACGCGTTCTCGAGGAGCCGGACTTCGATCGCGAGTACTACGCGGCGATCAACGAGGCGCCCGACCGCCTGACCGACGACGAGCTGCTTGAGGAAGGGCCGCACTGGTACGAGATCCACCCCGGTCTGGGCGATACCGTCTCGGTCGACTTCATGCGGCGGGCGTGCCGCGAGGCGAAGGAGAAGCCATCGCAGCGCGCCTTCGTGCTCCAGATGCACTTGGGGCGCCCGACGCAACCGGTCGAGGCGGCGATCGACATGGCGCACTGGCGCGCGTGCGCTTCGGCCGAGGTGACCGAGAAGGCGTTTGAGGGCCGGCGCTGCGCGATCGGACTCGATCTGTCGAGCCGCTGGGACCTGACCTCGGCGACGCTCGTGTTTCCTGAGGACGACGGCGGCCGCACGTGGCTGAGCTGGTCCTGGATCCCGAGAGCGAACGCGACGCGCATCGAGGAGCTGACGAAGCGGCCGATGCGCGCCTGGCTCGACGATCCGAAGGTCCCGCTGCTCTCGACTCAAGGCAACGAGATCCGCTTCGACGAGATCGAGTCGTTTCTAGTCGAGCTGTCCGCGCGATACGACGTCGCGGCGGTCGTCTACGACCCCAAGTTCGCGACGCAGCTCGCCCAGAACCTCGATCAGGCCGGACTCGTGATGATCGAGTTCCTGCCGAGCTTCAAGACCTACACCGAGCCGGTCCAGAACGTCGAGAGCCAGATCAACGGCCATCGGTTGCGCCACTCGGGCGACAAGCTGCTCGACTACGCCGCTTCGAGCCTCGGCATCAAGAACGATCAGGACTGGGGCTCGAAGCCGATCAAGATCGACCGCCGACGCTCGTCGAAGCGGATCGACCCGATCGTCGCCGGGATCATGGCCGAAGCCTACTGGGTCAAGGCCGAGCCGCCGGTCGCGCCGCTGTCGGCGAGGGACTTCGCGGTCGGATAGCGATGCTGGACGGCCTTCGCAAATCGGTTTCCCGCGCCCTGGTCGGTCTTGCAACCCGCTTCTCGATCTCCGCGCTCGACGATCTGCTCGACGGCGCCTTTGCGGGCTTCAAGACCTGGACGGGCATGCACGTCAGCGCGCGTACGGCGCTGAAGCAGCCGGAGATCCGTCAGGCGATCCTCAACCTCGCCTACGACATGGCGCGGATGCCGCTGCCCGTGCTCGAGCGCGCCGAAGACGGCTCGCACATCCGTCGGCGCGAGCATCCGCTCTGGCGCCTGCTCAACAAGCAAGCGAACCCGGAGATGACCGCGCTCGAGCTTCGCCGGCAGCAGTGGACGCAGTTCCTGCTTGAGGGCGAGTGCTACACGCACATCGAGAAGGACCTCGCCGGGCGTCCGGTCGCTCTGTGGCCGCTCGAGGCCGACCGGATGCAGATCGACGGCGACATCCGGCCGGGCGTCGTGCGGCGTTTCCTCTACACCCACCGCGACGGTACGCGCCAGGCGTTCCTGCGCGACGAACTGTTCGTAATGAGCGACCTATCGCTGAGCGGTCAGCGCGGCGAGAGCCGTTTCGCCGAGGCCTCGGAGTCGGTCGGTCTATCGCTGGCCACGATGCGCTACGCGGCGCTGTTCTTCGCCCGCAACGGCCGTCCGACGATGTTCCTGACCCATCCGACCGGCTTCAAGACCGACGACGAGGAAGAGGAAGCGATCAAGCTCTGGAACCAACGCTACTCCGGACCGAACGCGCACGGCATCGGCTTCTTGAAGAAGGGTCTGGAGCCGGTCGACCTCAAGACGCAAGACAACAACGCCGCGCAGATGGTCGAGACGCGGCGTTTCAACAAAGAGCAGAACGCGATGCTGGCGCGGATGCCGCCGCACCTGCTCCAAGACCTCAGCCGCGGCACCTTCTCGAACATCTCGCGCCAGGGCGTCGAGTACGTGACCTACGCCCTGCTCTCGCTGCTGACGCTCTTCGAGCAGGCCTCGGCTTGTCAGCTCTTCGACCCGCTCGAACAGGAACGCGGTCTGGAAGTGAAACACAACGTCAAAGCGCTGATGCGCGGCGACGTCGATAAACAGGCCAGCTTCTACACCAAGATGATCCAGTGGCGGCTGATGACCGTCAACGAGGTCCGCGAGCTCGAGGACCTCGACCGAGTCGAGGGCGGCGACGTCTTCCTTCAGCCGGCCAACATGATCGCCGTCGACGTCGACGGCGAGATCCTCCCCGGCCAACCCGCCCTCGGCGCCCAAAGCTCTCCCAGCGAGACGGGCGAGCTCGGCGAACGCATCCTCGGCCGCCTCAACGAGGCCGAATACCTCAGCTCGTCGCAGAAGGACGAAGTCCTCGAGCTGCTCGAAGAGCACCTGGGACTAGCCGCGTAGGAGCCGTCATGAAGAAAGACCCTCAATCGTTCGCCCAACGCCGCGCCGCAACCTACAACCGCGTCGAGTGCCGCAAGTTCTCGGGCGAGCAGTTCATCAGCCGTAGAGCAGAGGCCCCGGAAGCGCTCGAAGAGCGCGCTTCGGCCGGCGCGATCACTCAGGAGCGCTCCGGCCGCGTCTTGTTGACGGGTTTCTCGGCCGTCTTCGACGTCTGGTACACGATCCGCGACTTTTGGGGGCCGTTCCAGGAGCGCGTCGACTCGGGAGCGTTCGAGGAGACGCTGCGCTCGGACCGCGACGTCATCGGCGCCTTCAACCACTCGCCGGACTTCGTGCTCGGTCGCCACGGCGGCGGAACCATGCGCAGCTTCACCGACGAGATCGGTCTGCGCTACGAGATCCTCGCCAACCCGGCCAGTCCGGCCGCGCAGACGGCGATCGCCGCCGTCGAGGACCGCAACGCCGGCGGAAGCTCGATCGCGTTCGAGATCGTCCGCCAGAGCTGGGAGTTCAACGACGACACCGGCGAGGAGTTCCGCACGATCCTCGAGACGCGGCTGTTCGAGCACGGACCGGTCGCCATGCCGGCGAGCCCGACGACGACGGCCGAGATCGGCGACGACCAGCGCCAAGAGTTCGAGTTCGAGGACGCCGACGTGCGCAGCGTGGCGATCGCGTTGCGCCGCGGCGCGCCTCTGACCGATGCGGACGTCCGCGCGATCAACGCTCGCCGCGACGACGTCCTCGAAGCCCTGTTCGAGCTGGGGCGAAGCGCCTCGGCCCGCGACCGCGACGGCCGCTCGGCCGAGCGCACGGCCCCCAACGATGAACCCTCGACGCTGGAGGCTTTCCAGCTCTCGAGGATGCGCGCAAAGACGGCCGTGCTTCGGTCGGAGCTGTAGGAGAGGAGAGCACATGAAAGGACTTGCCAAACGCAAGGCGGAACTCCGCGAGAAGCTGGAAGCCCTCGAAAAGGAAGGCCTCCAGATCACCGAGGACGTCCGCGACGGAAAGAAGAAGCTCGAGGGCCCCGTGAAGGCTCGAATGGAGCAGATCACCTTGGAGCAAGACCAGCTCCGGACGGAACTCGAAGAGATCCGCCAGGAAGAAGACGCCGAGCGCCTGGTCACGCGCTTCGCCGACAACCGCCGCTTCTTCGCCGAGTCGCAAGAGCCTGCGCCGCCGTCGGAAACGCAGGACTCCGAGCGCGGCAACGACATCGACGCATTGGCCGTGCGCGCCGGTGACTGGCGCCCGAACCTGCGCGCTCTGCGCAACGCCCATCCGCTGTTCCGCGACTGGGTGACCAAGGGCGAGTTCTTCCGGTCGGTGTACGAGCACGCCACCGGCAAGGGCACGGACAAGCGCCTACAGGCGATGCTCGAGCACCGCGCGCCGACCGGCTTCGGCGAAGCGGTCGACAACGACGGCGGCTTCCTGGTCCCGGTCCAGTTCGTCGCCGAGCTGCTGCAACGCGTCTACACGCTCGGTCAGGTGCTTTCGCGCTGCCGCCTGATCCCGATGTCGACGAACTCGATCGTCTTCCCGGCGGTCGACGAGACGAGTCGCGCCAACGGCTCGCGGCACGGCGGGATTCAGGCCTTCTGGGAAGAAGAAGGCGGTACGATCACGCCGACCCGCGGCAAGTTCTCGAAGGTCGAACTGCGGGCCAACCTGCTGACGGCCGCCGCCCACGTCACCGACCAACTGCTCGAAGACGTCCCGGCGCTCGGCGCCTGGCTCTCGATGATCTTCACCGAGGAGATGACCTTCAAGCTCGAGGACGCGATCTGGGAAGGCACCGGCGCCGGCCAGCCTCTCGGCATCCAGAACAGCGACGCGATGATTACCGTCGCGAAAGAAGGCAGCCAGGCGGCCGACTCGATCGTCCCCGAGAACATCGTCAACATGCGCTCGCGGCTGTTCGCGCGGTCGCGCGCCAACTCGGTCTGGTTCCACAACCAGGACATCGAGCCCGAACTGCACACCCTGGTCCTCGAAGGCGCGAGCAGCTCGATCCCGATGTATCTCCCGGCGAACGGTCTGTCGGGCGCCCAGTTCGACACCCTCTACGGCCGCCCGCTGGTCCCGATCGAGTACGCCTCGACGCTCGGCGACGCCGGCGACCTCACCCTCGCCGACATGGCCCAGTACTTCCTCGGGCAGCGCGGCGGCATCCAGACCGCGACCTCGATCCACGTGAAGTTCCTTGAGAACGAACAGACCTTCCGGTTCCGCATGCGCGCCGACGGTCAACCGTGGTGGAAGTCGGTCCTGACGCCCTTTAAGGGCACCGCGACCCAGAGCCCGTTCGTGCGCCTGGCGGCGCGCGCCTAGCGGCGAGACGACAACCCGGAGGGGCTATTCAAATGGCCCCTCCCACCTGATTTCAAAAGGAGCTGAAAGGAAATGAACACTCTCGTCGAAAACATCGCCGTCGTCTCGGGACTCGCTCCGGACGTCGACCGCTACAACACGAACCCGACCGGCGACTACGTCTCGCTGGCCGGCGGCCGAGAGCTCACGATCCTCGTCGTCGAAGGCACGGGCACCACCGGCCGCGCGACGTTGACCGTCAACGCCGCCTCGGACAACTCGGGCACGGGCGCGGAGGCGATTCCGTACGAGTACCGGACCCAGAACCTCGACGGCACGTCGATCTCCGACTGGATCGCCGCGACCGCGTCCGGTTTCCAGACGGCCGCCGGCGGCGATCAGGTGATCGCGATCCGGGTCCTCGCCGAGCGGCTGCCGGAAGGCAAACCGTACGTTTCTCTCACCGCGACCGAGTCGGTCGACGCTCCCGTCGACGCCGCGGTCGTGATGCTGCTGTCGAACCTGCGCTACCCGCAAGAGAAGCCCACGGCGCCGACGTCCTAAGCCATGGTCCTCCGGCCCGGAGGCTCGGACGGCGCAGCGTGACAGGCCAGGGGCGGGTTTCGGGACTCTCCCGCCCCTGGTTCTTTTTCCCGAAACCCGAAGGAGCGAAGTCGAATGCGACGCGAGATTGAACGCGGCGGTCGACGGCTCGAGACGACCAGCGAACGAAGCGACGAACAGCGATGGCCAACCCAAGCATCGTTACCGAACCGGCCGAGGAACCCATCTCCCTCGCCGTCGCTAAGGAACACGTCCGTCTCGAGACCGACGAAACCGACCACGATGCGACGCTAAACCGTCTCATCAAGAGCGTCCGCCGCTGGGCCGAGAGCCAGATCCGCCGGCGGATCCTGACGACCGAGCAACGGCTCAGCGTCGATCGCTTCCCTCAGCGGCGTTGGATCCGATTGCCGTACGGGCCCGTCCAGTCCGTTTCGTCGGTCGTCTACTACCCCGACGGCGGATCCGCGACGACGTTCGCAGCCTCCAACTACCAGCTCGACGCGACCAAGCGCGTCGCCCGGCTGACCCTCAACCGAGACGCCCACTGGCCGACGGATCGACTCCGCGCGGCCGCGGGCGTCGAGATCACCTATACCGCCGGCTACGCCGACACCGCGGCTGAACTCGACGAGCAGGACCTCGTCGCGGGCATGCTGCTCAAGCTCGAGTCGCTCTACAACAACCGGGGCGAAGAGGTGATCGGCATCGGCGCCGTCCGGCTGCGGCTCGAAAACTCGGCGCAGTCGCTGCTTGCGATCTATTCGGAGGACGCGGTTTGAGCGCTTCTGTCCCGTGGTCGGGCCCGATGCGTCACCGCATCCGGATCGAAGAGAACACCGAGACCGGCGAAGGCGCGCCCGTCTGGGCGCTCGTCAAGACCGTCTGGGCGTCGTTCCGCGAGCGGCAGCCGCGCGAGCCGTTCGAGGCGGGCCGTGATGTTCCGATGGCGCTGGCCGTATTCGGGATCCGCTACCGGAGGGGTTTCGCGATCGACGAGGACATGCGGGTCGTCTTCCGCGACAAAGCCTGGTCGATCGAGCGCGTCGAGAACCCTTCGGGCGGAAACGCTGCGCTGCTGCTGCACTGCCGCCTGCGAGCGGAGGACCAGACGTGACGCGCCATGGCGAACGCCATCCAAGTCAAGGGTTTCCGGAGCACGGACGCCGCGCTCGCTCGTGTCCTGCGCAAACAGGACCCCAAGGAAGTCCGCAACGCACTCATGCCGGCGGCGCGCATCGGCCGGCGCTCGATCTTCCTCGAGGCGCCGGTCGGCGCCACCCGCAAACTGCGCCGCTCGGTCCGAATCCGCAAGTCGAGGCGCCTGGCCTTGGTGATGGTCGCCGTCGACCGCAAGAAGGCCCTGCGAGAGAGCCGCAAGTTTCCGCGCGGCTTTCCCTACGTCAACAGCGTGATCTCGGAACGCCGGCGCGGTTCGAGGGCGGACAAGTTCGTCGAGCGCGGCTTCGACAAGGTCGAGCAGGCCATTGCCGATCAGGCGATGCGGGACCTCGGCGACCTGATCACGGGGGCGTTCTGACATGGCGACGCTGAGCAAGATTCTGACGGCCGTCAAGGCCACGCTGACGGCGAACGCCGCGGTCGCCGGCGTCCTCGGCTCGCGGATCTTCACCGAGCGGCTGCCGCAGAACAGCCCGACGTTCCCGGCCGCGATCGTCGACGTCGATCTAGATCCGATGCACGCCCACGACGGGCCGCGCACCGGCAACCACGCCCAAGCGACGGTCGGGCTGACGCTCTACGGCCGCACCGACGCCGACCAGGTCGCCGACCTGGCCGACAAAATCGCCGCCGCGATCGTCGACCTCGACGGGTCGATCGACGGACAGGTTTACTCAGGCGCCAAGCTCGTCGAGATCGAGTCGCCCGCCTGGGACGACGAGACGCGCACCTGGCTGCTCGACATGGAGTTCGAGGTGATCGTCACGTGATCCGGCTCCACCAGCTCCGGGGCGTCGACGATATCGGCCTGTTCGAGCTGATCGAGCAGGTTCGCGCCGCGACGCCCGAGGCGCGGCTGGCGATGGCCGAGGGCGACGCTTGGAGCTCGTCGAAGAACCTCCAACGGTTTCCGGCCGTCAGCCGGCTCCTCGAGCAGGTCCGCGCGGCCCTCAGGCTTCCCCAGGCGCACTACGACGTCTGGGCGAACGTGCTGCCGGCGAAAGCCCGCATCAAGCTGCACGACCACGGCGGCGCGACGACGACCGGACGGGCGGCCGTCGTCTCCGGCGTCTACTACCCGTCCGACTCGGCCGGCGCGATCGTCTTCCCGACGGTCGGCCTGAAACTCCAACCGCGGCAAGGCATCGCGATCGTCTTTCCGCCCAATCTGCCGCACCGCGTCGAGGCCCATTCGGATCCGGCGCCGCGGTACTCGATCGCTTTCAACGGCGCGCTGTGCGCCGAGACCCAGAAGGAGAACTGATTGACATGGCTGCTGTAGGCAAATCCAGTTTCGGGCTCGAACTCGCCGTCGGCGACGGACTCTCGCCCGAAGGCTTCACGGCGATCGCGGGCGTCCGCGACACGACGCTCGGCGACCTCGGCAACGACAGCGCCGAGGTGACCGCCCACGATTCGGCGACTCGCTTCCGCGAGTTCGTGCCGACGTTGCGCAAGGAAGTCACCGTCGGCTTCGAGCTGACGTTCGACTCGGCCGACGCGACCCAGGACGAATCGAGCGGCTTGCTCTCAGACCTGGTCGGAACGATCAAGAACTACCGGCTGACCTACACCGACACCGGCGCGCTGGTCGCCACCTTCCCCGCCTACATCGAGAGCTTCTCGATCAAGAACCCCGTCGACGGCGCGGTGATGGCCGACGTGACGCTCAAAGTCAGCGGCGCCGTGACGCTCGCCTAAGGAGATCGATCGATGGTCAAGATTCAGATCTCGGGCCAGGAGTACTCGCTGGCCCTCAACGCCCGCGCCGGCCGTCTGCTCGAAGAGCGGACCAACAAGTCGATCGGCGAGATCCTCCAAGGCTTCGTCGACCTGATCGACAGCATCCCGGACGACGGCGGAGGCGTCTCCGAATCCGTCGGCAAGCTGCGCTTGAAGGGTCTCTCCGTCAGCGATCTCACGGCGGCCGTCTGGGCGTCGCTCAACGGCGTCCGCGGTCAGAAAGTCGAGTACGAGGAGCTTGAGTACGACCTCGACGTCGAGACGGCGATCGAGATCCTCGTCGCGGCGATCGATCCGCTGCTTGAGGCCGACGAGGGAAACCCGCTCGCCGGCGCGTTGAAGAAGCTCGAGGCGTTGGGCGCACGCAGTCGGGTCGCACCGACTGGGAACGCTTCTGGGCCTTCGGACGGCGTCGGCTCGGACTCACCGGCGGTTACGACCTCGGGAGCGAGTTCTGGGACGTAACGCTCCAGGAGTATCGGGCGCTGTCCGACGACTGGATGCTCGAGCAGTCGATCGAGGATCTGCGCGCGGCGTTGGCGCCTTACATGACGGCGGTCGTCAACGGCGCGAAGAAGATCAAGCTCGACGACTTGCTCGTCGTCAGCCGCGGACAGTCGGCCTCGAAGGAACCCAAGTCCGGAGACGCGATGGCCGCCGGGTTCCGGATCTGGGCCGCCATGTGGAACGGCAACTTCCGCGACGAGGCCTCTGAAGCGTAGTCAGCTATGGCGAAGCGCAACCTACTCGTCGTCATCAGCGGCGACAACCGCGACCTGCTGAAGAAGCTTCGGCAGGTCCGCAACGTCGTGCGCGAAACCGGCGACACGCTCACCAGCCTCGGCCGAACCCTAACGCTCGGCGTCACGGCGGGGCTGCTGGCCGCCGGCGCGGCCGCGGTCAAGATCCAGGGCGACTTCGAGCAGGCCGGCATCGCCTTCGAGACGATGCTCGGTTCGGCCGACGCCGCCAAGGCGCTTCTCGCCGACCTGACCGACTTCGCGAAGAACACCCCGTTCGAGCTGCTCGGCATCAACAAGGCGGCCCAGCGGCTGCTCGCCATGGGCGTCGCCGCCAAGGACGTGATTCCGTTCCTGACCGCCGTCGGAGACGCGGCCGCGGCGACGGGCACCGGCTCGGTCGGCTTCGATCGCATCACGCTTGCCCTCACGCAGATGCGCGCCAAGGCGAAGGTCTCGGCCGAAGAGATGACCCGCCAGCTCGGCGAGATCCTGCCGGCGTGGGAGATCTTGGCCGAGCGCATCGGCGTCTCCGTCCCGGAGGCGATGAAGCTCGCCGAGAAGGGCATGCTCGACGGCGTCGCCGCCGTCGACGCGCTGCTCTCCGGATTCACTGACCGCTTCGGCGGCGCGATGCGCAAGCAGACCGAGACGATCGTCGGCCAGCTCGAGAAGATCAAGGACCAGGCGCTCATCATCCTCCGAGATCTCGGGAAGCTGCTTGAGCCCGTCATCAAGCCCGCGCTCGCGATCATCGGCCAGGCCCTCGACAAGCTCGGCGAGCTGATCGTCGAGTTTCAGAACGCGGATCCGGCGATTCAGAAGCTCGTCGCAGGCATCGTCACGTTCGCCGCGGTGATCGGCCCGATCTTGCTCGCCCTCGGCGGCATTGCGGCCGCCCTCGCCGCGATGGCCGCCCTCGCTCCCGAAGTCGTCGCCGGCGTCGTCGCTCTGGCGGTCGCCTTGGCGGCCGGCACAGCCGGCGTTGTGGGGTTCTTCGACCAGGTCGTCGAGCTCGGGCGCTGGCTCGCCGATGTCTGGCCGGTCGTTTGGGCGGCGGCGGTCCTGGTCTTCGAGTTCTTCAAGCAGAAGCTCATCGACCTAACGAACTCCGACGCCTTCTCGGGACTGATCGACACGCTCGGCATCATCGCCAACGTCTTCGCGTCGATGTTCGGCGCGATGGCGGACACGGTCGCCGAGTTCGTCAACGGCGCGATCGCGATGTTCATTAAGTGGGCCACCGCGCTCCAGAAGATGCCCGGGGCCGTCGGGGACGCGGCTCGCAAGTTCAAAGTGGCCCTCGCCGACTTCCGCTTCGATCAGTTCACCCAACGAACACTCGAGCCGATCCGCAAGGCGCGCGAGGAGATGGAAAAGACGGGCAAGACGGCCGAAACCTCAGGGCCGAAGATCGGCAAGCTGAGCGACTTCCTGATCGGCGCCGGCGACGGCGCGAAGAAGGCGAAGGACGAAGGGTTCTCGCCGCTGTTGCTGACGCTCACCCAGATCGCCGACCAGAAGTTCGTCCCGCTGATGAAAGCCGCCGAAGCCGTCAAGGCGAACGGCGTCCAGGCTCTGGCCGCCTTCGCGGCGATGCCGCCGCCGATCACCGCGGCCGCCAATCAGTTCGGCAAGGTCCGTGACCTCCTGGCCGACGCCGCCACCCAACAGGCTCAGAAGCTGAAGGAAAACGTCGCCGGCACGTTCGAAGCGGCCAAGCTGCTCGGGATCGAGCTTCAGACGAGCGTCGTCTCGAACCTCGAAGCCGCCAAGGTCGCGTTCGGCGAGATCGAGGCGGCTGCGCGCCAGGGCCTCGCCACCGAGCGCGACGTCAACATCGCCCGGATCGCGCTGCTCGAGCAGTGGAAGGAAGCGGCGATCGCCGGTACCGCGGAATGGTCGACCGACCTCGAGACGGAACTCAACGACCGCCTCGCGCAGACCGAGGTCTTCGCGAATGAGTCAGCCTCGCTCTACGACGATCTCGCCCAGCGGATCAACGGCATCCTCGACAACCTCTCGGGCTCGCTCACCGACGTGATCCTCGGCGCCCAGACGCTCGGCCAGGCCTTCGCGCAGACCGGCAAGGCGATCGCGCAGACGATTCTCGACGTGATCATCCAGGGCGCACTCAACGCGCTGAAGGAAGCGATCCTCGAAAACGACGAAGCCGTCCAGGGACTGATCAAGGCGTTCAAGAAGTTCATCGGCCTGTTCACGGGCTCCGGCAGCAAGGCCGGCAAAGCCGCCGGCGGCGCGGGCGGAGGCGGCGGAGGCGGAGGCGGCACGCCCCCGCTGGGAACCTTCGGCGGCGTGCTTTCCGCCCTCGACAGCCTGGTTTCGATCGTCACGAGCCTCATGAACATGTTCGCGATCCGGCGAATCGAGAAGGACGTCGGCCGGATCGAGGTCACGACCCGCGGCATGCTCAACGAGGCCCTCAACTTCCGCGCTGATCAGTGGCAGCAGCACACCGAGGTCCTCGCCAAGTGGGACATGGCGATTCAGACGCTCTTCGACATCAAAGCCAAGCTCGAGGAGTTCGTGACGGGCCCGCCAGGCGCGCCGCCCGCCCAAGGCGGCGGCTCGATCAACCCGGCGCCGATCGTCGACGCCGTCAACCGCGTCGGGGACATCTTGAACGCCTACCGGCTCGAGTTCGCGGCCTTCATGAACGAGCTCGCGCGGCCTCAGCTCGATCACCTGGTCGAGCAGACCAGCCTTCAGGCCGCGATGCTCATGCAGCTCAGCAAGCTCGTCAGCATCTTCGAGCTCATCACCCAGCAAAGCCCGACCGGCCAGGCCGCCGGCGGGACGTTTAGCGTCGTGGTCCAAGGATCGACGGCCGACCCCGAGGAAACCGTCCGCGCGCTCGAGAAGTTCTTCGAGCGCCGCGGACTCCAGCGCTCCGCGGTCAGCGGGGTCATCTAAGTCAGCGAGAGGAGACAGATATGGCGAATGCAGCCTACAACCCGTTCAAACAGCAGCTTCTTTCGGGCGGCATCGATCTCACCGCCAACACCGTCAAGGCGCTACTGGTGACCTCGACGTATGTCTTCAGCGCATCCCACGAGTTCGTCTCCGACCTCGCCGGGATCCTGACCAACGGCCGCAGTCCCGCGCTCGCCTCGAAGACCGTGACCAACGGCGTCTTCGACGCCGACAACACGACGCTCCCTTCGGTCAACTCCGGACAGACGGCCGCCGCGATCGTCGTCTACGTCGATACCGGATCGGACGCAACCAGCCGACTGCTCGCCTTCTTCGATACGAACGTGACCGGCTTGCCGTTCTCGACGACCGGCGGGGACATCACCATCACCTGGGACGACGGCGCGAACAAGATCTTCGCGCTCAACGGCTAAGGAGAATCGTACATGTCCCTCCAGAAAGCAGGCGGCACGAACATCGACAACACGGTCCTACCCGCCAATGCGTCGGCGCTGATCGATCACATCGAAACACACTGGGTGGCCGCGGGCGCGTCGATCATCTCCGGCGCCGGGACCGACGCGATCAAGTTTCAGTCGGCGGCGACGCCGGACGGCATGCAGTTCCGGCTCCGGACCGACGTCTCCGGATCCGAGGTCGCCTTCACCTTCACCAACGTCGGCGAGACGGCCGTCGGCACGACGGGACTCGCCCGCCTAGCCGTCGACGGCGTGAACACGTGGCGCTTCATCGCGAATCGCTACGGGTTCGTCTGCTACGAAGACACCGACCCGGGAGTTCTCGCCTCCGTCGGCGCAAAGAAGTGGTTGCTCGTCGGGACGCTCTTCCTCGAGCCTCACCTCACGCCGACGATCACCGAGATCGGCTTCATGATGGGCGACCACCGCGCGGACACGATCGATCAGCACGCCGAGAGCTTCCGCGTAAAGCCTCAGATCGAGGGGAATCCGCCCGTCTACGACTTCCTCTACAACGGAGGCATCCTCGAAAACAACAACATCAACGCCTTTACGGTGGAACGCGGCGACCCCTCGCTGCTGCTGCCTTGCTATCCGATCGCGGACTCGGAGACCTACGGCGGATCGCCGACGAAGCTGCTCCGCTGGGTGACCGGCGAACACTACGGTTCAGACGCGATCGTAGCCTGGGGATCGCCGAGCCGAACCCTCAACTTCAAGACCGGTCGTGGTCAGCTCTTCGACGTCGTCGCGCTGATGGACGACAACCTGAACCGCAACGACGTCGTCACGATTGGCGCCGACACCTTTCGCGTGTTCACGGACGGGCAAGCCTCGGCCAACAACTGGCCGTACGCGCTCGCCTGGCTCCAGCCCTAGACGCCCATGGCCTCGACCGTCATCAAGACGTCGACGCCCGCGCTCACGCCGCTGTCGGGCTCGTACGACACCGGCGCGACCCAAGGCGTCGCAACCGGCGGACTGACGTTCTCGCGCGGCGTATCGCGGATCAACGACTTCCTCGAGGGCAAGGTCGATCTGAGGTTCGGAGCGGGCGGCCGCGCCGACGTCGGCACGTCGACGCCGACGTTCACGCCCCTGTCGGGCTCCTACGACACCGGCGCGAGCCAAGGCATCGCGATCGGCGGGCTGACGTTCTCCCGCCGCTCGCGCGTCTACGTCAAGCTGCTCACGCCGAGCGAGCTACCGCCGGCGGTCCGTGTGCTGGCGCCGCCGGGCCTGGGGATCTCGCTTGACCTCGGCCCGCCGCGGCTCATCCAGTTCGGGCCGCCCGGCCTGCCGATCTCGATCGGCTTCGGTTCTCACGGCATCACCGTCGAAGTCAGGGCGCCCTCGCTCGAAATCCCCTTCGGTTTCGGCTCGCACGTCGTCCACGCGCCCGGCATCGTTCTGGTCGGTCTGGGGATCCAATTCGACTTCACCGATCGCGCCGCCCTGATCGGCACGCCAGGCTTGCTGGCGCCCAGCCTCGAGATCGCGTTCGGCTTCGGACGCCATCGCATCGGTCCGTCCGACCTGCGGCCGCCGGGCCTCGGGATCTCGATCGGCTTCGGCTCTCACGCGGTGGGCGGTCTGCTCGAGGCCTCCGGCCTCGGCCTCGACTTTGCGTTCGGCTCCCACGCTCTGGTCTCTCCCCTGCGCCAGATCGCCTCGCTGATTATCCGCGTTGGCCTCGGCTCGCATCGCATCGCCACCTCCGACCAAGCCTTCGGGCTCTACGTCGGCGGCGTGCTGCGCAACGACGTCTTCGATCACTCCGGCGGCTTTGACATTAGCCTCGGCCTGAACGGGCAGAACACGATGCGCTTCACCGTCGTCGACCCGGCTGGGACATATCGGCCGGACATCGGCGAGCAGGTCGCCTTCTACCTGGCCGACGAGCTGCTCTTCGCGGGCTTCGTCGAGTCGCTCGACGAGGGGGCGCCGACCGGAGCACAGGCCTTGATCCGGATCGGCGTCCATTGCAACGGCATGAGTTCCCTGCTGTTGCGGCGCGTCGTCTTCGGGTCGTGGGACGGCGACGCCCGTCGAGGCGGCGCCGGCTTCATCGCCTCCGACCTCACCATCCGCTTCCTCGAGGAAGACGGCGTCACCACCGATCAGGCCCCGCTCTCCCAGAACGCCGACGGCATCCTCGATCAGTTTGTCCTCAGCCCGACCTCCGCCTTCGACGCCTTCAACCAGATCGCCTCCGCCGCCGGGATCGACTGGTTCATGGACGAACGGCGGAACATCCGCTGGGTGGATCCGGCCGACGGCACCGAGGACGCGCCCTTCTCGATCGACCAGTCGCTCAATGAAGAGAAGCTGTTCCGCGACTCGGTCCGCGTCGAAAAGCTGGCCGGCCAGTACCGCAACCGGACCTTCGTCCAGCTCGGCCGCGGCGTTCCGACTTTCTCGGAAGAAGCCGCCAGCCTTCTCCCGTTCTTCGAGGGGCCGGTCTACAACCTCACCTATCCGGTGACCGAGACGCCGGTCATCGTCGTCACCGGAACCCTCGGCGTCCACACGGCCGAGGTGATCGAGCACATCCCGCCGCTGCCGAGCGTCGGCTGGGACTTCTTCTGGCAGTTCGGAGAGGCGTTCATCACCATGAATCCGAACGCGCCGTTTCGCGATCCCGCCGACGCCGCCTACATCGGGCCGATCGAGACGGTCGAGATCACGTACTCGGTCCCCGACGGCGTCACCAGCTTCGTGGTCCGCGAGGACGCCGACGAGATCATCCTGCGCCAGATCGCCGAGGGCGGCGGCAGCGGCAAGTGGGAAGCCGTCGAGAACGCGACCGACGTCGACGACGCGGCCGAAGCCGGACTGCTCGCCGAAGCGCTCAACCGGCGCTACGCCTCGACCGGGATCCCGCAGCGCATCAGCTACCAGACGGATCGCCCGGGCCTGCGCCCCGGCCAGAAACAGTCGATCGCGCTGACGCGCCCGGCGGCGTCCGGCGACTTCATCATCGAATCGATCTCGCTGGCCGAAGTCAGCGCGAGCCTGCGCGCCGCGACGCCCTTCCTACGGACGACCGTGACGGCCGTTTCGAGCCGCGCGCTCAGAGCGCAGCGCCAACGCGTCCGCATGCGTCGCCCGAAGGCCGACGACAACCTGACCTTCGTGCTGGCCAAGACGATCCCCGGAATCACGAACCCGGGCCTCGCGGTCGGCGACGACGTGACCGACGCCCACCAGGTGGTGATGGCGGCGGGCCTGCTCGCCTACGCCGTCGTCGTCTTCGCGGATCCGCCGGTCGGCGCCGACGTCATCCTCGACGTCAAGCGCCTGGCCGTCGGCGAATCGACCTGGGTCTCGATCTTCCCGCTCGGCGGCAAGCTCGTCGTTCGCGACGGCTCGACGTCGAGCGCGATCACCACCATCAACCTGAAGGCCGCCCGCGGCGATCGACTGCGCGTCGACGTCGAGCAGGTTGGATCCGAAAACCCCGGCAAGGACGGGACGCTGCGGATCCGGGAGTTCCTCTAGATGGCCGATCTTGGCGCTTTCGAGCCTCAGTCCCCGCGCCTGCTCGACGACCAGGCGACGCCGACCGTCCGGCTGCCGCGGTCGTTCACCCACTCCGGCCGCAACGTCGCCGTCTTCCGGCCAGGCCCCGAGCGCGCCTGGTTCGTCGTCGTTCTCGACCAGGACGACGCCGAACTCGAGATCTGGAAGATCGACCTCGCCGCGGGCACGGTCGCCGAGAGCACGACGGCTTCGACGCGACCGGCCGTTCGACCGAACGGCGTCGGCAACGAGGGTTTTGGCTTCTCGCAGTACGACGTCGCACGCACGCGCAGTCTCGACATCGACGACACGCCGCGGCCGCGGCTCTTCGCCTGTTTCCTCGACCCCAACCTCAACGCCCGCATCCTCGCCTTCGACGCCTTCCGCGAGACCATCGATCGAGTCGAGAGCGCCGCGGGCCCGGTCATCGAACAGGTCGCGACTAGCCTCGACATCTTCCACTCGGGCAACCGCTTCCAGAACGCCTTCCGGATCGCCTACTTCTCCGACTTCGGCGTCAATGCCGACGGCATCGCCCTCTACTACTCGATCCACATCAACGAGTTCGTCAACACGCGCCTGGCGCGCTACCGCTACAACCTTGACGCGTGGGACGCGCTCCCGGATCCGGGCGGCAGCGGCGGCGTCCGGCAGACGGAGGCGAAGGCGCTGCTCCAGGCGGGCTCGGTCATCAACCTGGTGCTCAGCTTCGAGTACCAGCCCGGCGTTTTCGCCTCGATCGAGTCGGAAGGCCTGCGGCCGGCGACCGGGCAGATCGACAACGGCTTCGGGGAGAGCGAGATCCTGATCGACGGACTGGGGATCTCCGTCCAACAGTACGTCGGCAACTCGATCGAGATCCGCACGCTCGACGAGTCGCAACCGATCGTCAAGGTCGTTGCGCAGACGGTCGACTTCAATCGCTTCATCCGCGTCTTCCGGGCCTCGCCGGCGGGCCAGATCGGCACGATCGGTCCGCCTTGGACGCAAGAGGACGTCGAGCAACCGGAGTTCGACCAGCCCGATTTCCCGGCGCTCGTCTTCTGCGATCCCGAAGGCGAGGGCAAACTCGTCGATCCCGACGGCCCTGGTCAGTTCCTCTACGCGATCGGCTTCACCGACGGGGGCGACGGCTTCTCGCTCTACCGCGCGAGCTACGACGGCTCGCGCTGGGGCGATTGGACCGAACGCGTCGTCTTTCCCTCGGAAGGCGTCGCTTCCGGAGCCCCCCGAGGCCTGTTCGTCCACGGCGCCGACGACCACGTTCTCGTCCTAGTCGACTTCGACTCGACGGCGACGCTGCCGAGCGGCGAGCCGCGACGCGAGGCGGTCTTCCTGCTCGACCCCTGCGAGGACGGCCAAGGCAGTCTTAGCTCGCCCGCCGCATGAGTTTCTACGCGCGGGACCTCGAGGCCCGCGCATCGGACAACCCTTCAACCCAATAGGAGATCTCCATGAACGACTTTCTAGGTCAGACCATCCCGCAAGGCTTCCGCGCCGTCTACGGCGAGCCGCCTCGCTCGGAGCAGTTCCACGACGACCGCCCGCGCAACTGGCAGGAGGCCAAGAACCTCTACCTCCAGTGGCTCAAGAACTGGCGGGGCGTCCTCGACATCTCCGGCGACGAGGTCCTTCAGAACCAGGTCGATCGACTCAGCAAGTACGGCGGCTTCGGCCCGGCGCTGTTGTTCGTCGTCGTCAACACCGTTCAGGGCGAATCGAAGGAGCGCGTCTTGATCGCCTTCCCGGACACTCAGATCGAGGACGGCCTCGACGAGGACAACCCGATGGAAGGCGTTCGACCGCTGGTCTACCACGCGGCCGCCGGCGCGCTGACGGCGCCCGGATCGCTGATCGCGGTCGTCCAGGAAGACTTCATCAACCGCGGCATCGCCGTCGACAACCCCTGGCCGTTCCTGACGCCGGAGCTGCGCAAGAAGAACGCAGAGCTGCTCGCCCAGCGCGAGAAGACGACCCAGGAGCGCCTCGAGAAGGCGATGAAGGCCCACCTCGAAAAGGCGGCCTAGACGAACCCTCAACCGGCCGTCGACGGGGACCCGACGGCCGCCTCACTTCTCGGCGCAAAACAGGAACTTCGGGTAGCCAAAGTAAATGAGTACAAACGCAATCACCTGGCGTGCGGTCGCGGCCGCGTTCGGAACGATCCTGCTCGCCGGCGGCGGCTTCTATGCGACGACCTCGGACGCGAAGCTGACGAAGCTCGACGACAAGATCGGGGCGCTGAATAAGCAGGTCGTGGCGCTCGAAACGCGAGCCGCCGAGAGCGAAAAGCGCCGCATCGAGCAACAGGAGGTCCTCAAGGAGATCCGAGCCGGCATCGAGGGGCTGCGCGAACAGGTCGCGGATCTGAAGGTGTCGCTGGCGAGAAGCCGAGAAGGGCACGGCGTGCCCTGAAGAGCCGAGACTTCGACGAAGCCCAAGCCGTTACCGGCCAAGGGTCCCAACTGGGTACGGCCCATCACGGTCGCGACCAGCGACTCCGACGATCGGCGTTTCCGGCTGGGCCCGCGGATGACTCAAGCGAGCGAACCGCTTGCACGATCTCGTGTTCAAGGATGGGCTTTCGAAGGATGCGCACTGCGGGCGCTAGTCGCTCTCTCAGGCCCCTCGGCATGGTCGCGCATCCCTCCAGCGCGACCATCGGGGGAGCGCTCGGCCCCGACGCGATTTCTAGAATTTGGATTGCGATCGACTCAGGATCCGGGCCCGTGTCAACGATTACGGCGTCCGGACGAATATGCTCTAGGATCGTCCGCAGGCTGGAGATTCTAGGCTCCGAGATTACGTAGAAGCGGCTCTCGCTGAGCGCAGCCCGGACCTCAAGCACGGTCGCTTCGTCCGGACTGATAAGCAGGATCTCAGATCGGTCGCCCATAACATCCCCAATCGGCAGAGCCGAGAACCCCGATAGGGAAATCACGAACCAGCGACCCGACTAACTCCTTTAGCGCGGGGGTAATACAATTTCCTTCGGCCAATCGAGGTTGACGGGCCTAGACGGGCATGCTAGCAGAGTCTGGCGAGGCAAGTCCTGCGCGCCTGCCGCTGGCCTCTCAGCGCTCAGAGTTCATTCGCCTGCGCCCGTACGGGAGTAGAAAGGCGGGGCGCGATGCCCCTACATCTCTCTATCGGACGCTCACCGTCGTCCATTAGAAGCCTCTGCTGGCTAACCATGAAGTAACCGCTGGAACTCCGACTCGATTTCGGCCTGGATTCGCGAGCGCCGGCGCTGCGGCTCAATCATCGACTGTGCAAGGTTCTCGTCGCCAGATGATACGCCTGCCCGGGAAGGCTCTGGATAGCCGATCGACGAGGAGACGGCGCAACTGACCCGCACCGCACGAAGGAGAGAACCGTCGCCGAGCTGCGGATCCTGGTGATGATCCGTGATGCTGGACCTCAGTTTCTCGGGAAGCTTCCAGTCCGTAACCAGTATGTCCCCTGCCTGGCAGTGGTCGATCTCAAACAGACGACGCTCGCATTCGATCGGATCGAATGCCTCATCCTTCGATACGATCAGGTCTAGTTCCGAGTACTCGTTTGGATAGCGAGCGATCAGAGCGAGCCGCCCGACGTCGTGCAGCAAGCCGGCCGTATACGCCGCCGTCGGAGAAACGCCGAACTCGCCGGCGGTCAGTTCGCAAACCTTGGCGCAGGCGATCGAGTGCTTCCAGCCGGCGTCTATTACGGGGAGGTCGCTTGACGGAGGCAGGATGAGCTTCAGGGCCTGAGCGGTGACCGTTGCGGTCGTTTGAACCGTGCCGAGACGGACGACCGCGTCGTGCAAGGTTTCGACCGGGACGACCCCGCCGAAGTGAGCGGAATTCGCGCGCGACAGCACGCGCGCGGCGATTGCAGGATCGCTAGAGGCCAGTTCCACGAGCTCCTCGATCTCCACGGGCTCTGCGTGGACGCGCCGGAGTATTTCAGCGGCTGCCGTCGGCAGCACTGGAAGATCCCGAATAGCCCAATATCGCGAACGGCTCTTTTCATCCAAAACGGATCACTTGTTCCAAAGAACAGGCCTTTAATTTGTCTTTAATTCTCATCTTATCACTCAAAAGATCTTGTCTAGCTACCTGACGCCCGGAGGCAGGCTGACCAGCAACCACAAATAGTCCGCCGCGTTCCACTCAAAGCGCAGCGTGAGGTCGAACGCTCGGGACTCAGCGTCCTCGGCAGAGAGGGTCTTGTGGGAGGGCAGCCCCTGCTTGAGCGGCCAACCTCGATCGACGCTGTCTTGCTTGATCCTGCCCGCTACGACGTTGACCACCTCGTCTAGGACGCCTCCGATGTCTGAATCGGACACCTCCGACTCCTCAATCATCAACATCCGCGCAACGATTTCGCGACACAGCGCCGCGTCGGCGACGACGACCACGCCGACCGGTTCTGGCCGATCTTCGAAATGCAGCTCGATGCTGGAGCTCAGGCCGGCGGGGCTTCCCTGCTCGCTCGATACGGCGATGTCATGCCCAGTCATCACTCCGAAAGTCTGATTGACCGCCGTCGCGATGCTCGGCTCGATGGCTCGTAGCCACTCGGGGGAGGCGCTCTCAGACTTGCCTTCGATGCCGAATACCGTCTGACAGGCGCTAAGTAACAACTCGGGGACGAACGTACGAGTGACGTGCAGACCGTCAGGCGGATCGTCCGACGGCTCACGGAGGAGGCCCACCTTCACGTCGGGACGCGCCGAGGAAAGCACCCTAACCAGCCGCTCCGCATTCAGGCCTCCGCTAGTCGATCCGATGAGAACTCCGTCCGGGTTCTCTCGGAGTGCGGACGAAAGCAGCTTGCCTCCGTCGGCCCGAATCGCGACGTCGCAAATGCCCGCCAGAGAACTCTTCAGCGTTTCCGCGAAGTTCGGATCCGCGTCTCCGAGCAAGATCAGCGGCAGGTTGCGCGTGTGCTTGGCGGAGGCTCGGTGCTCTCTGACGCGTTCCAGAGCCGCCAAGACCCTGGCTTCCACGGCCTCACTTTGATACGGCCGCAGGATGTAGTCGTTGACTCCGAGTTCGATCGCTCGCTTTACCGTACCTTCGAGTCCGACGCCGGAGATCACTATGATTTGCAGCCCCTGGAACCGATCGTCGGCACGGAGGATCTCCAAGAGTTCCAGACCACCTAGACCGGCCAGGTCGACGTCTAGAAACAGGAGATCGTTGGTCTGGGACTCCAACAGCTCAAGGGTCTCGACCCCGTCCGATGTGCAGGTGACTTCGATCGGGGTCTGCACACGACCCAACTGACGCTGAAGAAACGCTTGGGTGAAGCGATCGTTGATCGCAATCACCGCGCGGAGGGAATGGGATGCTGTCTCGGATTCCATGTCAGTCAGTCGGGGAGCGACCGGGCTTGGCTCGACCCTGTCGATTCGGAGCTCCGACTGTCCGTTGCTCCGCCGTCGGCTGAAGGGTCATCTGGGGGATTTCCTCGCCGAACGTGCGTCGTCGCTCCGTGGTCTTCGTTCCCGGGCTCGAAGCGGAATCCGATCCCTGGCTCTGTCAGCAGATGGCGAGGCGCTCGCCGATCGTCCTCGATCTTATCTCGGATATGCCCCACGTGTACCCTCAGCGTCTGCGTGTATCCGTCATGGCGAGCGCCCCAGATCCGTTCAAGCACTTCCGCGGTCGTCACGACCCGGCCTCGATTCCTCAAGAGATAGTCGACCAGCTTGAACTCGGTCGGCGTCAGTCGAACCTCCAGACCATTGCGGTATAGGCGATGCTGCTCGAAGTCAATTCTAAACGCGCCGGCCTCGAGCGACTTCAGGGGCCTCGGTCCGACGACGCGCCGACCGACTGCGCGGATTCTGGCCAACAGCTCGCGCACGCGGAAGGGCTTACAGAGATAGTCGTCGGCGCCCAGATCTAGGGCGCGGGCGACCGTATTCTCGTCGTCGCAACCGGATAGGACAACGATGGCTCCGCGAAAGAACCGGCGAAGCTCCCTACAGACGTCGAGGCCGTGCATGCCCGGGAGCATCAAATCCAGCAGGACAATGTCCGGAGCAGCGGACTGGCAAGCTTCGATCGCCTCGACTCCGCTTGAGGCTTGGACCGATTCGTGGCCGGCGCTTCCCGCGACATCCGCGATGAGTCGACAAACGCTGGCGTCGTCGTCGACGATCAGAATACGGTAGCGTTCACCGTCCGCGGCCTCGGGAGAGCTGGACTCCCGACGGGCGCTGTCGTGGGCCCTGGCGGATCCTAGACACATGCTCGGTCGCCTCCCAAACGGATACGTCTCGACCGTTCGTCCGCAGGCGATCGCTTGTCGTCGGTCGACAGGAGACGCCAACCTATTCCGGATACTTCGCGGAGCAGATCCTTGTCCATCAGAGCCGAAAAGTCGGCTCCTGTTTGCGCGAGAAGACTCACACGGGCTTGTTCCGATTTCAGAACCGATACTGACTCATCGGCTGTGCCCCCGGCGACGTGAGCGAAACGAAGGTCGCTCCGGATCGCTCGGAGGCGGAGTCGCAGTGCGACCGACGGTCGAGCAATTGACCGGCGGACACTAATTGGTCCTCTACAAAGGCGACTCCCGAAATGGGGCGTCTGGTGCTGACTGGCGACGTGACTGCCGCTCGAGAACTCCTCGACATGCATAGCGGACGTTCGGGAAGATGTTCGGAAGAGGGAACGTCACATCCATAGTGTGTCATTTGTAACATGCATGCCGAGGCCCCTGATAGGCGCAAGACCCATAAATAAGACATAAAGAGACTATCGTGCCGACGGTATTGCGGCGGAAATTGAGTTCACCGAGGGGAGCGCGGGCGGCAGGCGGCCCTGGCCGTCCACACTCGATCGATTTGCTTCGAAGGGCGCGGGCTCTTCCCGAGTCGATCACGCAGTCCCACCAGAAGAGCTTGCTCTGCGCATAGCTGGATCGGTTCGGTCCTGGACTCTGGCCCGCCAAATCGTTGGGGCCTCGGGGCTCGTCGAAGTTGATCGTAGCAAACGCGTAGCCCTGTCGCCCGCGGCGGTAGACGCTCCAGCGGGATTTGGGTCAACTAAGACTGGTCGGCTTCGACGGAAAGCCAGATCGAGATTCTGCGACCGTCGCAGTCGAAGCGGGTCTCGACCCATCGGGTGTGCACTCCGGGTCGGGCTACAAAGTCTTTTCCGGAGAGCACGGCGGGAATCCCGAGTTGTAGCGGCGCGGTCTGCTTCTCGAACTCATCTTTGACGTTTCCTATGATCATGTTCGCCAGTTCGCCGATGCCGTCCAGGACTTCGGAGTCCATGCCGGACACTTCGGCCATGAGCATCTTTGCGCCTATGAGACAGGCGAGTTCATCGTCACAATGACACAACGCGGAGCACCTCCAGTCGCCGGCAATCGCAACCATGCCGACGACCCCGTCGAACGGCGGCAGTTGGTCGTGAGACGACCAGCCCTCCGTCGCGACCGGGACCTGCACCATCATCTCGAAGACCGCAAGAACACTGGCTTCGACGATCTGTGCTAGCTCTGCGCCTGCAATCGGTGCCTCAGTCTGCACTGCCATGACGATCTACGAGAGAGCCCTCGTGAGGGCCGCGGACATCTGTTGCGCGGTGAAAGGCTTGCGAACAAAGGCCTTGGCACCCAGCGAGATCGCTTCCAGGACGGTCTGTTCGCCGCCCTCGGTTGTGATCATGATGACGGGCACGCCTTTGTGGGGGCTCTCTTGCAGCCTGCGCAGAAACTCAATGCCGCTGACGTTCGGCATGTTGATGTCCGACAACACGAGGTCCACCGTGTTCTCGGAGAGGCGCTCCATCGCCTCACCGCCGTCCCCGGCCTGAAGGATCTCGTCGAGCGGTTCGGCCGACGCTTCCCTCAAGCTTCGTTCCACAAGTTTTCGCATCACCGACGAGTCGTCGACTACAAGAGCTCTGATTCCCACGTTCCGCTTACGCCTTTGAGAGGTCTTATCGGTCACAGGCCCTCGATCTTGACTGGAAAGCGCCGGCTCGCGTTACCCTCACCGCCATCCCTACTCCGGCCCGTGGATCGTGATCTTGCTCGTGGTTCGGCTTGCCTGGACCGGCGGATCTAAAGGGCGCTCAATCGCTGGGGGCTGATTGACGCCTAGAGGCTCCAGATTGGCCTCGATCGTCAACTCCTGACCTGCGTCGACCACGATCGTTCGTTCCCAATCCGCGTACCCTTTCATGGAAAACCTGATCTTGTACTTCCCCGCAGAGAGCTGTTTCTTGCGAGGACTGATGCCGGCGAACGAGTCGTCGATAGTGATCTCCGCTCCGCTCGGGTTTGAGGAAATTGCGACTAGGGCGCGCCGTGGGGGCGCGGGGCGCCTTTCTTCCCCTGACCACAACGCATTCTGAACCGGCCCCTTGACTCCTTCCTGGTCGTACTTCGCCCTCAATCCGGTCGCCTGCTCAAGCGCTCGAAGCACTCCGCGATAGTTGCTCTTGTGCAGCTGGAACTCCACGGCGCCGACAGCATCTTCGCCGTCGTTGAAGGACATCGTGAGATAGTGCTTGTGTCCCTTCGTGAGCAAGAGCAGCGGTGAGACGACCATAGCCGTCTTGATTCGACGGCCCGAGACGCGCGAGTAGAAGATCTCCGTGAGCGCTTTCGGCGACAGAGAGAAGTACTCCGAGTCGCCCTTCTCAAACCGGACGCTTCGTCCGTCGATCACCAGTTCGCCGCCGTTACCCCTCTTGGCTGATCCGAAAGCGGTCTGAATCGTGGCTTTCTCGAATCGCACCTGTGCGGCCGTGGGCACGCTCAGTGCTAGAGCCAGCAACCAGGCCCACGAAAATCGGATTCTCATCAGTCAGTTCTCCTTGATTCCCTGTTCACAACTCCAACTCGATACTGATCCGGGCACCGTCTCGGCAAACGGCGAAACTGATCCCGTGCTCGCGAAGTTCCGCCCGGATCCCGTCGAGGACGTCGGACGAGATCTGGTGGGCGAGGTCGTCCGCGTCTCTCTTAGCGTCGCGCTCTCGTTGCGTGAACTCGCGGAACTGCTCGATCTTGGTCTTGGATAGTGCCATTGAATCTTCGACGCGCTCGGCGGCGCCGGAAGCAACCGCGGTCGACGACTCGGACAAAAAATGTGATCGGTTTGCCCTGGGCATCGCGCCTACTCCCCGTAGCTCAAGCGGAGGCGAACGCGTCCGTGCTTCTGGCGGAGGTTCACTCTCGGACGGCGGACGGTGCTCCCCGAGTACTGAAGCTTGCGATCGAGCTCGTGACCGGCCAGAATGCAGAGCCGCTCAACTTCGGCCAAGCAGCAATTCGCCTCACGAACCGCGGATCGGATCGCCGCCTCCGAATCCGCCGAGAGTCGGACGACTTCGATCGGTAGAGACGCATCAGAGTCTCGTCGCGGGCTCGGCACTACCTTAAGCCTGTTCGACACGGATCATTCCCTCCTTGCCACAATTCCTCGCCGCTCTGGCGGGTGATTGAACGGCAAGTCGAAGGGGGGACGGAGACCAGCCGCCGCGACAGCTGAGCAAAAACAACCTGTTCGAGCGTCGCTGTAGGGAGCCTAAGCGTAGGCCGCGTAAACGGGCAATCGGATCGAATACCTGAGATCTCGCGGGGAAGTACTCGGGAATTATCCTAGGGGCCGTAGAGTCTTGTACGGGAACGTACGGACGTCAACCGGCCTGGCTCGACTTCTCGTCTTCTGCCGCGGCGTCTCGATCTTCTCGGCTCCGCATGAAGCTGTCGAGGTCCGACTTGAGGTTGGTGCGGCGGATCTCGTCGCCCTCTCGCATAAGAAGCAGAGCAGCATGAAGCTGGCGGGCCTCTGCCGGCGTGACGGATCGCAGTAGATCGTGGTCGCCCGAAGCCCCGTCATCGTCGCTCGCAAGCCGGTCCGCGATCTGCTCGAACTCGTCGAGCTTGGATGCCGGAATCCGCGAGTAGATGTCAACCGCCTGAGAGAGCATCGCCTGGACGCTCGTGTCCAACATTGCCGCCCGGACCTTGATTTCCCTGCGAGTATCCTTGCTCGCCCAGAAAAAAACTTTGACTTTATCTTCCCTGGAATCTGCCACTTGCACTCCGCCCACGGACTTTTCACATATGGAACACTTGACACGCTTGGAACAAGGGCCCACACTGGCCCTGACGGCCTCGTTGACACTATGGCACACAGCGAACCAGGACATTACGTCCGCACTCAACTGACTCCTCGCGCGCGGAGCCGGATCAACTCGGACGCACAGCTCCAGGGCCGCGAGAACCGCGACGTCGTCAGCGAGGCGTGCGAGATCTACGCCGCGGCTCGGCCGCGGCTCGAGAAGGTCTGCGAGCAGCTCGACATGTCCATTCCGGAGGCCGTCGAGCTGGCCCTTAGCGTCTATCTCGAGCAAGACCCGCCCGCCGTCCGGGAGGCGGCGTCGTGACCGCACCGCCTCCCAAACATGGCCCGGCCCCGGCGCGATCGTCGACGGTCCGCACGGACCGGGGGCCGCTGCGGCGCCGCGGGACCGATAACCCGCTGGTCTTTTTGGACCGAGGACCGGCCCCGATCCTGAAGACGCGATTACAGACCGCCTACCAGGTCTGGCGGGCCCGCTCCGGCGGCAATCGCGAGGCCTTCGCCGAGCTGCTCGGCGTCAGCTTCTCCGCGCTCAAGCACTATCTCGGCGACTCCGATCCCACCGCCCCGGCGGAATCAACAGTCTTCCTGGCCGAGGCGGCCGCAGACGAAGCCGCGTCGGAGAAGTCGAACGACGAGATCGCCTTGCTGTGGCGCGTCCGACACCTGGTCGACCTGGAACTCGGCGAGGAAGCCAAGCGCATGCGACGCCGTCTGCTCTACCGCGACGCCGAGGAGGAAGCCGCCTGATGAAGACCGTCCCCCAATCTTCCGCGCTACCCCACGAGTTCGGCTTTCTGCTGATCGCCGCGGTCGCCGTGATCAGCCTCGGCCGCCGCGCGCTCGACGTCGTCGAGTGGCTGTCCGCCCACTTGCCCTTCTGAGCCGCCCCATGGAACTCATGCCGCTAGCCGAAGCGCCGCCGCATCTGAAGGCCGGAATCCAAGGTCCGGCTTCCTCCGGCGTGACCTTCGCGGCGGTCGAGCTGGCGTGCGGAACCTGGCGCCACTTCGGCCAGACTGGTCGCCTCATCGCCCTCGATTCGACCGGCGGCTGTCGCTTCCGGCGGGAGCACATCGCGCGGATCGCGCCCGACGCCGAGGTCATCGTCGCCGAGTCGGCGAGCTGGCTCGATCTCCTGAGGTTCACCGAGCTCGTCGAGCCCAACGACGTCGTCTGGATCGATTCGATCTCGCACTTCACGCGCGACCTGCGCCGAGCCTACCAGGCCGACGTCAACGAGACGCGCGAGCGCAAGAAACAAGCGCCCCGCGACCTCCAGTTCCAGGACTGGGCGCCGATCCGCAAGCGGTGGCGCGAAACTTTCGTCGCCTGGTTCCACGCGGTTCCGGCGCACGTCATCGTCTGCGGCCGGATCCGCAACGTCTACGACACGATCGAGAAGAACGGCCGCGAGCAGCGCGTCAAGGTCGGAACCGAGATGCGTGTCGAGGACGACTTCGGGTTCGAGCCGTACTTGATCGCCGAGCTGGAGCGCGTGCGCAACCTCCAAGCTGCCGACGGAGAGCCGCCGCTGCGCCACAGGGCGACCGTTCTGGTCGATCGCTTCGACGGCCTGCGCGGCCGATCGACGCTCGATCCTAGCTTCGATTTCTTTCGGCCGCACGTCTCGAAGCTGCGGCCATCAGTTCCCGACGCCAGCCGTTCACGCGGGGCGGCGCCGTCGGGCGAGGCCGGTCCCCCTACGGGCGATGCAACGTCGTCCAGGTCGGCCTCATCCCCTTCCGAGCGTGGGCGCCGCACGGAAGGGGAGGCCGCGGCGGAGGGCCCCCTCCAACACCCCGGAGAGGCGACCGCCGCGGCCGAACAAGACCAACCGCCGCACCTATGGCTCGACGACTTCGACAACTCTCAGCGCCACGCCATCCGGACCTATGCCGATCACTACAAGCTCGACGTGGGCGAAATGCTCCAGTCCTGGGAAGGCGAGAAGGCGGAGCTGCTCGAGAAGGTCGGCTTCCAGCGCGGCCGCCCGTACGACGTCCAGAGAGGTCGGCCATGGTGATCCCGAAGGTTCAGCTCCAAAAACTCACGGCGAACGTTCAGATTGCGGGCGGCGTCACGAAGCTGAAGTGCGTCATGAAGTTTACGGGCTCGCTCAACGACGAGGTCGTCGAGCAGCTCAAGATCCACCCCGACAACCTGTCGGAGTTCAAGGTGCCGCGCGAGGAGAAGCCTGTCTCGCTCACGTTCTCGATCGCCAAGCTTGAGATGGGCGACCACGAGGAAGGCGCCCCGGCCAACTTCAGGGCACCGGGCGAGAAGAAGCTCTGCATCAGCAAGGCTAGTCTCCACCGCTACGAAGGGATCCGCGACAAGAACGGCGCGTTCAAGGTCAAGATGACCGCCAGCTTCGACCAGGCCTACCACCTGGCCGTCGCGCAGTTCTTCAACGACGATTCAGCCACGCTGTTCGACGTGACGATCGAGCCGGACCAGAAGGAGATGTTCGACGAGCAGGGCCAAGCCGCGGAGCCCGCTTCGTCGAAGAAGCGCGGCCGCAAGAAGGCGGCCAAGAAGAAGGCGGCGAAGAAGCCGAAGCCCGAGTCCGTCGGCCCACAGGTCGTTCACTAATGGCGGCGTTGACGAAAGCTCAACTCGCGAACCTCCGCTCGATGCGCGAGAACGACGTCGAGACCGCGATCTGCGACTTCCTGCGACTTCATCGTTGGCGGGTCCAGCGCAACCAATCTGGGCTGTTTCAGCGCCCCGGCTCCCGAGCGCGCGTCCGGATCGGCGAGAAGGGCATGTTCGATTGGGAGGCGATCAGGCCAGTCGGATCCGTAGATCGCTCGTTCTCGGCGACCGAGGCCGCGAACGCAGGCGTCGTCGATTTCTTCTACCTCGAGACGAAGCGCCCCGGCGGGAAGATCACCGTCGAGCAGGCAACGTGGGCCCGCGAGGTCGAGCGACGGGGCATAGCGACTGTCGTCGCCGACAGCCTGGAGGGCTTCCAGAACTGGTACTTCGCCCGCTATCCCTACCGGGATCCCTACGGCAGAAGGCGGATCCAATGACGCTGACTGCCAGCCAGTCGAAGGTCCTCGAGGCGCTGCGCGTGCTCGCGAAGGACGGCGTCGTCGAGGCCTCGGTCGGCGACTTGACCGAAGCGGCAAGGGTGTCGCGCGGCGGAGTCAGCCTAGCCCTGCAAGCGCTCGAGGCGGCTGGTCTGATCGCTCGCCGATCGAGCAGCTCCAGAGCGTCCCGCTCGACCGTTCAACTCCTCGCGCCGACCGTTCAATCGAACCGTTCAACCGTCCAATCCAACCGTTCAATCGAAGGCCAAAACCGTTCAATCCGACCGTTCAATCCAACCGTTCAATCCAGTAAAGAAGAAGATATATATCTAGATAAATATATTTCTTCTAAGAAGTTAGAACAAGAGAAGAAAGTAAGACCCGACCGTTCAATTGAACGGTTAGACCGATTGAACGGTCAATTGAACGGTTCGGAGTTGAACGGTCAACGCGGCGAGGTCCCGCCCGACGCCTTCGACCAGATCGCCGCGCTCTATCCGCGGCCGGAGAACACCGAACGGGCGCGAAACAGCTTCAACTCGATGGCGAAACGACCGGACGCGTTCGAGCTGTGGATCGGCATGCGGACGTCGGCCGAGCTCGCCTCCCGGATGCCCGCCGCCTACGTCCGCTACGCCCTGCGCGGAAAGGGACTCGACTGGTTCGTCCAAGCCGGCTGGCGAGACGACTGGGCGCGGCTCCTTGAGATCGAAGCGGCCGACCTCGAATATTCGGCGGCTCCGGGCCCGCAGCCGGTGACGCCGCATCGCGAGTGCTCCGGCTGCGACGAGGGCTGGATCTACAACAACACGAGCCACGCCGTCGAGCCTTGCCCGCACTGTCGGCAGCCCCTTAATGCGCATAAAGCGCACGCTCGCATCCCGCCTCGACGAGCCGAGCGGCTTGAGTCGGCGGCCGACCTGGCCAAGGTCCTGGAGTTCGATCGATGAGCGCCAAGCGCTCCAAGACCGGCTGGCCTCGAACCGCGGCCGAGTTGCGCGACGACGGCTACGTACCGCAGGGGCCGGCGTTCGAGTGCGAGTGCGGCCGCAAGATCTTCATGGTCTCGACGCCGACAGGCGGGTCGATGCCGATCGAAAAGCGCTCCGACGAGCGCTACCAATCGCACTTCGCGAGTTGCACCATGCCCGAGCGCTTCCGCAAACGCCAGGGCCCGGATAAGCGTCAGGGCACGCTCTTCGATACGGCGCCGGAAGAACCGGCCCGAGTGAGGTACCCGGATTGAAACACCTAATCGGAGAGCCGACTCCCACGCTGACGTTCAGGGTCGTCGTGACGACCGAAGAGCGCTTCGAGTTCATTCTCGAGGCCGAAGACGCTGAACGAGCCGAGGACATAGCGCGCGACCGCGCGCAACCCGGCTACGGCGATCGGACTTCGATCCACGCGGTAGCCCACCTGCACTCCGTCTCGACGCTAGAGGAGCAAGATGACTGAACCAGAAACCAAGTTCGCCCAGTGGGCCCGCGTCGAGATCTTTGGTCACCAGGTCCACGAAGGCTTCGTCAGCGAAGCGACGACCGGCGGCTGCTCGTTCGTTCGAGTCGACGTACCTCCGCGGGAGCTCGAGGAGAGCGTCTGGAACGACAGCAGCGAGCGGTACAACTACATCACCCGGACTCATCCCGGCTACACGAAGTACTTCGGACAGGACGCGGTCTTCTCTATCACGCCCTTCGATCCAGAGAAAGCCAAGGAACTCGACGCGAAGTACGGGGCGCAAACGGTTCCCGACACCAGCGGCCTCCTGTCCCCGCCTGCCGGCGAATCATCCGTGGAAGGAAGAACGTAATGAAGATCTGCCGAAAGTGCAATTGCAGCGAAGCCCGCGCCTGCATGACCACGGCCGGCCGCGGCTGCCGCTGGTCACCCATGGATCCGACGTTGTGCACCTGCTGTACCGGCGAGGAACAGCGCCTACTCCCGCCGCCTCCGGCTGCCGCAGAGATTGCGGCCGGGCGCGTTGTAGCGCTCGCCGCGGAACGGGGCATACCAGTCGCCGAGGCGCTCCTGGAGTACGGTTCTCGAGCGCTCGAGCAGGTGCGTGCTGAACTCTGCGCAAAGGGATACCAGCTGCCAGCTGCCGCGATCGCGATCGTCGACGCGGGCGCGCCTGTTGACGAAGCCCTACAGCTCATCGCGTTCGGAGAGCTCGAGTCTGCAAACCAGCTCGGCGAGTTCTTCAGGACGGGCATTGACCACGCCCGCAAGGTCGACGAGGGAGCCTTTCGGTTCTCAAGCGCGGACGCCGCCGAACTCTACGAAAAGCAGTCCGAAAACCCCGGCTAGAAGCCCGCAACGTACAGCTATTCCAACGTTTCCATGTCTCTACAGCCCAATTCCGCGCGTTACGCTTTTCCCTCGGAGGAAGAGATGGCGCGACGACGATGGCAGACGCAAGGACACCTTTACAAGGAGCGAGGGTATTGGAAGCTCCGCTACCGAGAGGACGTCCTCGACGAAAACGGCAAGCTTCAACGAAAGCGTTCGAAGCCTCAGTACCTCGGCCCCAGCGAAGGCCCCGCGGCGCTCACGGAGAAGCAAGCTAAGGCGATGCGGGACAAGATCATGGCGAAGGTGAACATCGACTCGCATCAGCCGCAGTCCCTGATCACCGTCGGAGCCTTCATCGAGCAGCGCTTCATGAAGGACCACGTCGCGGCCCTGACCTTCGCCGGCCAGGAGCACTACCGCAACATGCTCCGACACGTCATCGACGCGTTCGGCGACGTGCCGCTGCGCGATCTGCGCAAGCACCACGTGCAACGCTTTCTCCTCATGAAAGCGGAGTACGGCCTCAGCAGCGGCTATCTCCGTCAGATCCGCAACTCGATCCATACGGTCTACCAGTACGCCGAAGACTGTGAGTTCTTCACCGGGCGCAACCCGGCGCATCGGGTCAAAATCCCCGCGACCGCACGGCGGCCGGATCCGATCGACGGCTACTCGCTCCAGGAGTTTCGCGCCGTCGTCGCCGAACTGCCGAGCCCGATCCAGGAGATGTTTCTGCTTGGAGCGGAAACGTCGATGCACGGCGCCGAGTTGGCCGGCCTGCGCGTCTGTCACCTGAACCTCGGCGACGAGCCGCGGTCGCACAAGGGAACGAAGATCCCGCCGCGGTCGCTGTTCGTCTGTGAGAACGTCTACCGGAACCGGCGCGGCCCGACGAAGAACCAGTACCGCCGGCGCACGCTGCCTATTCCGCCGGCGATGCACGCGCGGCTCTCGGAGATGGTTCAAGACCGCGAACCCGACGATCCGGTGTTCGTCATGCCGAAGATGATGAGCCGAGCCAGGAAGCCGCCGGTCGACACGCACAACGCTTGCAACCGCATCCTGGGGCCGATCGGGAAGAAGCTCGGGTTCCGCGTCACCTGGCAGCGGATTCGCCACACGAACGCGACGTGGACGTCAGAGATGCTGGCGGACGACAACGATCGCGCCGCGATGATGGGGCACTGGTCGACGGCGATGACTGAGCGGTACACGAACGACTTCGAGCGCAAGCGGCGGCTGGCCGAAGCGATCGAACAGAAGGTGATGGGCGAGGCCTCAGGAGCCGTTAATTAGGGCCGAAATCGGTCATTCTGGCCACTTTTTCGGGGTTCGAACATGCAAGTATGTGAAACTAAAGGACGGGAGACGGACCTCCGGAGCAAGAGGTCGCAGGTTCGAATCCTGCCGGGCGTACCAAACGCACTCCCCACGACAATGAAGGTCACGCTCAGCGGCGCCACGGGTTTTGTGGGGACGCCGTTGTGCGAGAGGCTGGCCGATGACGGCCATGAGATGCGGGTCCTGACGCGGTCGCCGGAGCGGGCGTCGCGCGGGCTGCCCAGTTCCGCAAAGGCATTTCAGTGGGACGGGAGCGCGCCTCCCTCGGAGGCCGTCGACGGCTCGGACGCCGTCGTTCACCTGGCCGGAGAGACCGTCACCGGACGTTGGACGGACGAGAAGCGGCGGCGCATTCTCGATTCGCGCGTCGACGGTACACGCGCCGTGGTCGAAGCGATCGGCGACGCCAAGTCTCCGCCGCGCACGTTGGTCTCCGCCAGTGCGGTGGGCTATTACGGAGACCGCGGCGACCAAGAGTTGCTGGAAGACGCGGCGCCGGGCGACGACTTCCTCGCCGACGTCGCCAAGGCGTGGGAGAAGGAAGCGCTCGCGGCTGAAGCGCTCGGCGTGCGCGTGGTCAGGCTTCGTATCGGAATCGTCCTGGCGAAGGGCGGCGGCGCTTTGGGCGAGATGCTGACTCCGGCGAAGCTCGGTCTGGGCGGGCCGCTCGGGTCGGGGCTGCAGTGGTGGTCTTGGATCGACCGCGGCGACCTGATCTCGCTGATCGACTTTGCTTTGCGCAACGAGTCGCTGGCCGGGGCGGTGAACGCTACGGCGCCGGAGCCGGAACGGCAGAAGGATTTCGCGAAGATCCTCGGTCGCGTCCTTGGACGGCCTGCGTTTCTGCCGGCCCCTGAGTTCGCTTTGCGCCTGATCCTCGGCGGGTTCGCGGACGAACTGCTCTCCAGCAAGCTGGTGCTTCCGGCTGCCGCCGAGGAGGCGGGTTTCGTCTTTCGTCGGCCGCAGTTGGACGCGGCGCTGCGGAGCGCTCTTGCGGCCTGAGGTTCGTCTCGGTTTCAAATCGGAAACAGTTTTCTTGGGGCGCGTCTTTGTCGGCGTCGTGAGCGCCCTTTGGTCGTCCGGCGCGGCTACAATGGGGGCTCCCCGCTCCGCTCCCTCATGTCGAAGAGTCCGTCGCAGACGCCGTTGATGCGTCAGTATCACGCTGCCAAGAAACAAGCCCCCGACGCGCTCCTGCTCTTCCACCTCGGCGACTTTTACGAACTGTTTTTTCAAGATGCGATCGTCGCGGCGCGCGACTTGGACATCACGCTCACCTCGCGCAACAAGGACAAAGAGAAGGGCGAGCCGGTGCCGATGTGCGGCTTCCCTTGCCGGGCGGCCGACGGCTATATCGCCAAGCTGATCGAGAAAGGTCATCGTGTCGCGGTCTGCGAGCAGGTGGAGGATCCGAAGACCACGAAGAAGATCGTGCGGCGTGAGGTGACGCGGATCATCACGCCGGGAACGGCGTCGGACCTCAACCTGCTCAAGGCGGGCGAGAACAACTACCTGGCGGCTTTGGTCGATCGCGGCGATCGGTCGGGCCTGGCTTATGTCGACGTATCGACGGGCGAGTTTCGCATGACGGAACTGCCGGTCGAAGAGGCCGAGGGCGCGCTCGATTCGCTCGGCGTGCGCGAAGTGTTGGTTCCGGGCGCCGGGCCGCTGTTCGACGGGTTCTCGACCAATGGGCAGGGCGCGCGTCGGCTGGCGACGGAAGTGGATGCGTGGGTCTTCGACAACGACTACGCCGAGCGGCTTCTGCGCGAGCACTATCGACTGCACACGCTCGACGGACTCGGCGCCGGTGAGGGCGACGCGGCGTTGGCTTCAGCCGGGGCGCTGCTGCACTACCTGCGCGAGACGCAGCGGGCGTCGTTGGGACACCTCGACCGGCCGGGGTTCTTCCGGCGACGCGATTGGATGACGCTCGACCCGGTCACGGTTCGCAACTTGGAGTTGGTGGAACCGCTCTTCGGCGGGTCGGCGAAATCGACGTTGCTCTCCGTCGTCAACCGAACCGAGACCGCGATGGGGTCGCGGCTGTTGCGGCAGTGGCTGCTGCGCCCGGCGCTCGATCGGGAAGAGATCGAGGCGCGGCAAGGCGGCGTCTCTGAGCTTGTCGCTTCGACGATTACGCGCACGGAGATCGGGCGCGAGCTTTCGCACGTGCACGACATCGAGCGGCTGCTGGCGCGGGTGACGCTGGGATCGGCGACGCCGCGCGACGTGGTCGCCCTGGGGCAGTCGTTGAAGTGTCTGCCGATGCTGCGCGCGCTCGTCGGCCAGCTGGACTGCGCACGGATGCGGGAGCTGCTCTCGCAGTTGGACGAGCTGGCCGACGTGCGCGAAACGGTGTTGGGCACGCTGTCCGAGAAGCCTCCGGCCTCGCTCGCCGACGGCGGCGTGGTGGCGCCCGGAGTCGACGCGGAACTCGACGAGTTGCGTGAACTGTCGACGAACTCGCGCGGGTTCATCGCCTCACTCGAACAACGCGAACGGGAGCGTACCGGGATCGCCTCGTTGAAGGTGAAGCACAACAACGTCTTCGGCTTCTTCATCGAAGTGTCGAAGGCGAACCGCGCGCTCGTTCCCGACGACTACGACCGCAAGCAGACGCTGGTCAACGCCGAACGGTTCACCATTCCCGAGCTGAAGGAATACGAGCGGCGGGTGGTCGACGCCGAAGACCGCATCCTGGAGAAAGAACGGGCGATCTTCGAGCAAGTGCGTTCGAGCGTCGCCGCGGAGGCGTTGCGGATCCGCACGGCTGCCGGCGCCATCGCGCAACTCGACGTTCTCCATGCGCTCGCTCTAGTCGCCGCCGAGCAAGACTACGTCCGCCCGGATTTCAATGACGACGGCGAGCTGCAGATCGCCGCCGGTCGGCACCCGGTCATCGAGAAGCTGGCGGATGAAGAGGGCGGCGACCGGTTCACGCCGAACGACGTCTACTTGAACGGGACGTCGCACCTGATCGGCGTGATCACCGGGCCGAACATGGGCGGCAAGTCGACTTACTTGCGGCAGACGGCTTTGATCACGGTGCTCGCCCAGATCGGGTCGTTCGTGCCGGCGCGACAAGCGCGACTGCCGATCGTCGATCGGATCTTCACGCGCATCGGCGCCAGCGACAATTTGGCGCAAGGCCGCTCGACGTTCATGGTCGAGATGACGGAGACGTCGCAGATTCTCAACACGGCGACCGAGCGGAGCTTGATCCTGCTCGACGAGGTGGGACGCGGGACGTCGACGTTTGACGGGTTGTCGATCGCCTGGTCGGTGGTCGAGCACCTGCACCAGAAGACCCGCGCCAAGACGCTGTTCGCGACGCACTATCACGAGCTGACGGAGCTGGCCGATCTGCTTTCGGGCGTGACGAACTTGCACGTCAGCGTGAAGGAGTCGGGCGACCGCGTGATCTTCCTACGCAAGGTCGAGCCGGGCAAGGCCGACCGCAGCTACGGGATTGAAGTCGCGCGGCTGGCGGGACTGCCGCTGGAAGTCGTCTCCCGCGCCCGCGAAGTGCTGAAGAAACACGAGCAGCGCGAGATCTCCGTCTCCGAGGACCTCTCGGTCGAAGAGCGTTCGCGGCTGGAGCAGCAGTCGATCTTCGAAGCCGACCCGACGGGCGTCTTGGACGAGCTGCGCAGCCTCAACCTCGACGAGCTCAAGCCGATCGAAGCGATGATGCTCCTCGACCGCCTGAAGTCGCGCGTACGGCCCGACGCGGCCTGATCAGCCCTCGAGGAGACGCGCCTCGTCGAGGTTGCGATCCAAACAACGACCTTGTCGCAGGAGGGCGGCTTTCAGATCCCTCGCTACCTGGCCGTGAATTCGCTCCTTACGGAAGCCCGGCCAAGACGGTACTGCGTCTTCGAGTTGACACCAGTCGGATTCGTATGTGGCGTTCGGGTCTTCGAGAGTTAGCGACGCCCGGTAAGCGACGACCCGAGACAGCAGGAGGATGGCACGTAGGAAGTTCCCGCTCTCCCGCGTCGGGAACTCATCCTCCCAGATAAACCCTCCCCGCATGAGGTCGAACTTTCGATTGGCATCCGGACTGTACCTGCAATCGGCAAGCAGTCTCCTAGCAGTCTCTGCGTCCATGTCGATCGACCAAGTTTACCGCTGTACCCAGCCCCCCCCAAGGGACAAGTGGACGGTCATTGGAGTTCGGCCACTCTTTCAGAATCGCCTTATGGCTACGCAGCGCGCGGGTGCGGCCCGACACGGCCTAGTTCGCCAACTTCACCTGAGTCAGCTTGACGATGCCCGGCAAGTCCCTCGCCGTGGTCCTTTCAATATGGATCCCCGTGCCTTCCGGGTAACTCTTCCCGTTGTCGACGGCGTCCCGTAGTCGCTTCGACAACTTCAGCTCGCGTACCGCCTCAAGAGCACGCTTGCCCAGGACGAACGTGACGCCAAACGATCCCGAATAGGGGATCAAATAGATGACGTTGCGCTTCTTCCGCTTCAGCCGCATCGCCCAGCCCGCCTTCACGGAGTAGGAGTTCCACTCCTGGTCGACGAGTTCGCACTCTTCAGCGAGGCGCGCGAGCAGTTCATCCCAGAGCTTGGCCGAGGCGCCCAACGCCTTCGACAGTTCGGCGGCCGTCGGCGGTTTCTCGTGGCCGATGAAGGCGTTCGCTTGCATGGCGGTTCGCAGCTTAGCATCCCTCCGCCAAACGCGGTTTGTGCGATCCTCGGCGGAGCATGTTGGTAGCGGGATTGATTAGCGGCACCTCCGTCGACGGGATCGACGTCGCTCTCGTGGAGATCACAGGCGAAGGGTTTGAGCAGTCCGTCAGACTGGTCGCCGCGGACTCGATTCCCTACCCCGCCTCGGTCAAACAAGGCGTGTTGGCGATCTCGAATTCCGATACGCATACCGCGCGCATCTCGCGCATGAACTTCCTGTTGGGCGAACTCTTCGGCGAAGCGGTCGTCGAGACTTGCCGCCGGGCCTCGATCGACCTGGCCGACGTCGAACTGGTGGGCTCGCACGGACAGACGATCTTTCATGAAGCCGACGCCGTCAAGGTCGGCGGGAGAGAGGTCGCATCGACGATGCAGATCGGCGAGGCGGCGGTCATCGCGGCACGCACGGGCGCGCCGGTCGTCGCCGACTTCCGCACGGCCGACATGGCGCTCGGCGGGCAAGGCGCGCCGCTGGTCCCCTACGTCGACTACTTGCTCTATCGGCACGAGAAGCTGGGGCGCGTGTCGTTGAACATCGGCGGCATCTCGAACGTTACGTCGATCCCGCCCGGCGCCAAACCCGAGCAGGTGACGGCGTTCGACACCGGTCCCGGCAACATGATCATCGACTCGTTGGTGTCGCAGATCTCGCGCGGATTGCAGACGTTCGACGAGGACGGGCGGATGGCGGCGAAGGGCGAGGTGAGCCAAGAGCTGCTGAAGGAGTTGATGGACGATCCGTACCTCTATCGCAAGCCGCCCAAGAGCTGCGGGCGAGAGCAGTACGGGCCGGAGCTGATCACGCGCTTGCTCGCAGACGGATTGGCGCCGGAGGACGTCGTCGCGACGGCGACGGCGTACACGGCGCAGAGCATCGCCGAAGCGCTGGAGCGGTTTGTGGCGCCGACGATGCCGGTCGACGAATTGATCGTCTCCGGCGGCGGCTGGAAGAACCCGCAGATCATCGGACGGCTCTCCGCGCAGTTGCCGGATACGAAGGTGCGGCCGTCGAACGATCTGGGCATCGACTCGGATTCCAAGGAAGCGCTGGCGTTCGCGGTGATGGCGTACGAGACTTGGCACGGGCGGCCGTCGAATCTGCCGTCGGCGACCGGCGCGAGCGGTCCGGCGATCCTGGGCAAGATCTCGCGACCGTAGGCTGATCGAGTAGCATAACGTCGATGCAGATTCGGCGACGCGACTTCCTTCTTTCGAGCTTGGCCGCGAGCGCCGGCGTGCGCTTGGCGGCGCAGCGGAAGCGGCCGAACATCCTGTTCTGCATCGCCGACGATTGGGGTTGGCCGCATGCCGGGGCGTATGGCGCGGACTGGGTGGAGACGCCGGCGTTTGATCGCATCGCGCGCGAAGGCGTGCTGTTCGCGAACACCTTTACCTCGAACCCGAAGTGCAGCCCTTGCCGCGCCAGTATCGTGACCGGGCGGAACACTTGGCAGCTTGACGAGGCGACGAATCACTTCGGCCTGTTCCCCAAGCGCTGGGCCGTCTACCCGGAGGTGCTCGAAGACGCCGGGTATCACGTGGGCTACACCGGCAAAGGTTGGGGACCGGGCGACTACAAGTCGGGCGGGTTCGATCGCAACCCGGCGGGTCCGCAGTACTCCGACGTGCGCACCAAGCCGCCGTTCCGGTTCATGTCGACGATCGACTACGCGGGGAATTTTGACGCGTTCTTAGAGAAGCGCGAGGACCGGCAGCCGTTCTGCTTCTGGCTGGGCGGACAGGAACCCCATCGCGCTTACCAGGACGGCGCGGGCGAGGCCTCCGGCAAGGACTGGCGCAAGGTTCCCGTCCCCGCCTACTATCCTGACGACGAGACGATCAAGCGCGACATGACGGATTACGCGGTCGAGGTCGAATACTTCGATTCGCATGTCGGGCGGGCGCTCAAGAAGCTCGAAGAGATCGGCGAGCTCGACAATACTTTGGTCGTGATGACGTCGGACCACGGCATGCCCTTCCCGCGCGTGAAGGGACAGATCTACGAGCACGGATTCCACTTGCCTTGCGCGATGCGTTGGGGCGCGATGGAGGGCGGTCGTACGATCGAAGACTTCGTCAACGTCCGCGACTTCGCTCCGACGTTCCTGGAAGCGGCAGGCGTCGAGATTCCAGAGACGGTCACGGGTTCGAGTCTCGTCTCGCTGTTGAAGTCCGGGAAGTCGGGCTGGGTGACCAACGATCGCAACCGCATGTTGATCGGTAAGGAGCGCCACGACCTCGGCCGGCCGAACAACGGCGGCTATCCGGTGCGCGCGATTCGGACGAAGGAGTGGCTTTACATTCGCAACTACGAGCCCGAGCGTTGGCCGGGCGGCAACCCGGAGACCGGTTATCGCAACTGCGACGATTCGCCCACCAAGTCGCGCATTTTGCGGAGCTACGACCAGTGGTACCGCATGTCGTTCGGCAAGCGTCCGGTCGAGGAGCTGTACCGCGTCTCCGAAGACGACGCCAACGTCGACAACCTGGCCGAGGATCCGCAGTATCGCCACATCAAGGACGAGCTGCGCGGGGAGATGGAAGCCAAGTTGAAGGCCGAAGGCGATCCGCGCATGTTCGGCAAGGGCGGACAGTACGACACGTTCGAGTACGTCGGTCGCGCGACGCACTCCTACGAGGCCTGGCTCAAAAACCAGTTACCTGAATAGCGGCCGGCTACAGCGGATTGGTCGCGAACGCGAACTCCTCCACGGGCTTTCCGCCGATCAGGTGTTCTTGGATGATGCGTTCGAGCACTTTGGGCGTCGCCGAGTGGTACCACGTGCCTTCCGGATAGACGACGGCGATCGGACCTTGGCGGCAGACGCGCAGGCAGTTGGCTTTGGTGCGGAAGATGCAGTCGTCTCCGGCGGCGAGTCCCAGCTCGGCTAGACGCTTTTTCAGGTAGTCCCACGAGGGGTTGGCGACGTCGTGACCGATGCACTTTGGCTTGGACTGATCGGCGCAAAGCAAGATGTGACGCTTGTAGCGCCCGTCGGTCGGCAGGCGCAGCTCTTTGGTCTCAGCCATAGGTTTTCCCCATGATAGGCGGGCGCGGGACGACCTGCTAGGGTAAGCACGGCTCGGAAACCTGCGGGCGGCGGCTTCCGGTCACTATGCTAGGGGTAACCGGAACGGCGGTCGCGCGGTCCAATAGGATATGTCGGCGAGCCGAAACCGGAGACGTAACGGATCAGGAGACCAGACCATGAGTCTGCGCTGGAGAAAATGGATGCCGACGGCCTTGTTCGCCGTCGCGATCGGATGCGGATTGCTTCTTGAAGAGGCGGTTCGCGCGCAGACCACCGGCCCGGTTTCAACGGGCCCGCGCAGACCGCGGCCGGGCATCGATACCGGAGGACCGGTCGGAGGCGGAGGCCCCGTGCGTACGCCCGGCACCATCCCCGATCAGGGAGGTCCGTCGCCCGATGCTCCGTCGACGCTGCCCGACATCCAAACGCGCACGCGGCAGCCCGGCGCCTCGGCCGATCAACCGTTCTTCTCCGCCGACACCAACATGGTGACCGTCGAGGTTTCCGTGCTCGACAACGACGGCGTCTTCATCCCCGGCATCCCTGATTACCACTTCCAAGTGCTCGAAGACGGCGTGCCGCAGAAGGTCGCGCAAGTCGGCCAGTCGGAAGCGCCGATGACGGTCTGCTTGCTGATCGAGTTCTCGAATCTCTACCAGCAGTATTGGACGGAGTCGTGGTACCAGACGCTGACGGCGGCGTACGGATTCGTGGAGACGTTGCGGCCGGAAGACTACGTGGCGGTGGTCGCCTATGACCTCAAGCCGGAGATCCTGAGCGACTTCACCCAAGACCGACGCAAGACATATGAAGCGATGCAGCGCATGCGCATCGCGGGCTACTCGGAATCGAACCTCTTCGACGCGTTGGCCGAGATGTGCGAGCGCATGAAGGACATCGAAGGCCGCAAGTCGATCATCGTAATCTCGTCGGGCGTCGACACCTTCAGTCGGCGGACGTTCAAAGAGGCGCGCCAGCAGATTCAAGACGCCGGGGTGACCGTGCATGCGATCGGCCTGATGCAGGCGCTTCGCGAATGGTACGACGCGCGCCAGATGCTGGGACCGATCGCCCGCATGGACTTTTTGCAAGCCGACAATCAAATGCGCACGTTCTCGAAAGAGACGGGCGGGCTGAGCTTCTTCCCGCGCTTCTACGGCGAGTTCCCGCGCATCTTCCAAGCGCTCAACTACGTGATGCGCAACCAGTACGTGGCGCTCTACCAGCCGACCAACACCAAGCGCGACGGCAGCTACCGCGAGATCGAAGTCCGACTCGTCGATCCGAAGACGAACAAGCAGCTTCGGATTACCGGAAAAAAAGACAAAAGAATTAAATATCAGATTATCCACAAAGAGGGTTACTACGCCCCTCGCGAAGTGGAGTAGCGGGCGACGCCGAACTCACACACGGCGTTGTTCAACCACACTCGCTTCGCGGGCGTCAAGCGCTCGACCTAAAGATAGACGAAATGCCTGAAAGCCCTGCGGCACAGGGCTTTCAGAGATGTCAAGCGCCCGATCTTCCGCGTTTGGAACGGTTTGGAGGCGCGTTGACACGTCGCGCCGACGGTTGATACTTTCAGTCCTGCGATGCGGCGGCGCTTCAACGCCATTTGTCCTCAAAAATGATTCAAAATCGACCAAGTATCTTGATGATCGACGATAACCGGTACGGGTTGTCGGCGCGCCGTGCGGTCCTGGAGGCGGGCGGCTATCAAGTGGTCACTGCGCTGGGAGGCGAGGCGGGCGTCGAGGCGTTCGAGCGCGGATCCTTTGATCTGGTGGTGACCGACTACCGCATGCCGGGGATGAACGGACCGCAAGTCGTCGACTACATCCGGTCGAGGAGCGTGGAAGTCCCGATCGTGATTCTCTCCGGCTTCGTACGTGATCTCGGGTTGACGCCGGAAGAGGCGAACGTGAACGCGGTCTTGACGAAAGGCCCGTCTGAGGGAGACGATCTACTGCGCACGGTCGCGCGCTTGATGAAGCGGCGACCAGGGCGAGCGCGGAGCGGCGCGGCCGATGCGGTCGCGATGCGCGCCCGCGTCGCTTCGGCGTAAGGGAGTCCCTCGACACATGTCCATTGAAATCACTTGGCTCGGTCATTCGACGGTTCAAGTCGAACTCCAATCGGGAGAGGTCATTCTGATCGACCCATGGCTGGAGAACCCGAGTTTCCCGGAAGGCTTCGAGCTGAAGCGCGTCGATCTGATGCTGCTCACGCACGGCCATTTCGATCACATCGCCAGCGCGGTCGAGATCGCCAAGAAGTTCAGCCCGCACGTGGTCGCCAACTACGAGATCGTGCAGTGGCTCGGCACGCAGGGCGTTGAGAAGGCGACCGGCATGAACAAGGGCGGATCGCTCGACGTGCTGGGTTGTCGAGTGACGATGACGCACGCTCAGCATTCGAGTTCGATCGAGGTGGAAGGCGGCACGGTCTACGGCGGCGAGGCGGCCGGCTTCGTCGTCAAGACGCCCAACGGCCGCACGTTCTATCACGCCGGCGATACGAACGTCTTCTCGGACATGGCGCTGATCGCCAGGCTCTATCAACCTACGCTGGCCATGCTGCCGATCGGCGATCTGTTGACCATGGATCCGAAGGAAGCGGCCGTGGCTTGCGAGTTCCTCAAGCCGAAGCAGGTTCTGCCGCTTCACTACGGCACCTTCCCCGCCCTGACCGGCAGCCCGGAAGAGTTGGCCGACTTGGTCGATGCAGCAGGGATGCAGATCGACGTGCTCGCCGCGCCTCCGGGCGACGCGTTTGACTGGTAGCCGCTCCAGCAATGCCGCTGGGGTCTCCGAGCACGCTCGACGACCCAACTAAGATCGCCGAGGACGATTCCTGAGCCTATTCCCGCCCGGACTTGGGTGTTCGATCGGATAGTTGCGTGTGCCCGGCAGTACGTAACTTCGGAGGAGTACGGGTCCGGCAAGGCACGCGCCGTCGTCTGCAGGGCCTCTCCACACATCCATGCGATCGGTAGACCTCGAAACCAACAAGCAGCCTAGGAACGACTCGCGTTGGCGGATCCCGCTGACGGCCGCGGCTATTCTCGTTGGGATCAGCAGCGCCTACGCGCTTCCCACCCTGCTCCAAACCGGCTGGGCTTCCTACATGAAAGTGACCGGAAGAGCGGAGCATTGCGACTGGGGTCGCGTCGCGCGGTTCTACGTCGACATCAGCCGCTTCGCCGACTACAAGACCGAGGCGGAGGAAGAGATCCGCGTGATCCGGACCGACCCGGATTGGCCCCTCGATCTGATCGAATCGCCCTACGGACCGATGTGGATCCGCCGCGGCAGCGCCGAGCCCGGCATCGCCTGGATTTTCGCCGAGTATCGCTGGATCAACGATCTCAGCCCGGACCATCTCGTTCGGCAGGGAGACACCGTCCTGGACGTCGGCGCGCACGTGGGCGTGTTCACCTTTGAAGCGCTCAAGCGCGGGGCGGCCAGGGTGGTCGCCGTCGAACCGGACCCAGTGAATATCGAGTGTCTGCGCAGGAACTTCGAGGAGGAGATTCGCGAAGGCCGCGTCTCGATCTTCGAAGGCGGGGCGTGGAGCAAGACCGGCACGTTCACCCTGCATCTGGGGGACAACTCGGCCTGGAACAGCATGACCGAAACTGTGGGCGGGGAGAGCATCGAAGTTCCGACCGCGCCCATCGACGATATCGTCCAGACTCACGGGCTCGACCGCGTGGACTTTATCAAGATGGACATCGAGGGCGCCGAGAAGGAGGCCCTGCGGGGCGCCGAGCGGACTCTCGCCGAGTTCAGTCCCCGCGTCGCCATCGACACGTATCAGTGGCCGCACGATCTTCCGGAACTCCACGCACTGGTCGACCGAGGCAGCGGCCAATACGAAGCCGTGGGCGGCCCCTGCGAGCCCAGCATGGCCTTCGACGTCATCGTCCCGCACATCACCTTCTACGAGGCGGCCGATTAGGTCGAGCCTGTCGGCGCCCGCTTGGACGCACGAGGACCATTCCGGTCAGGAAACTTGTACTAGGTCGTCCTACTGATTGCTTTTCGGTCAGGCTCTTGGTGAGGTAAAGAAGAGTACCTCGTCGCACTCGAAGCAGCATGTCGAAATCATCGATACCGCCGGAGCGACGGGCGCCGGACCATCCGCCGATCACCGTCGTCGTCACGACCAAAGATCGCGACGACATGGCCTGCCGAACGGTTCGCTCGATCCTGGAGAATCGCTATCCCGCCTTCGACGTCGTGCTCGTCGACCAGAGCCGGGACGACGCGGTCGCTTTCAGCGCGGCCGAGTTCAACGACGACGCGCGCTTCCGTTATGTGCGTACGCCGACGGTCGGCATCTCGGCGGCACGCAACGTCGGAGCGCGTCTCGCCTCGGGCGAAATCATCGCCAATACCGACGACGACTGCGAAGTCCCCCTTGATTGGCTCGAGAAGATCGCCGCAACCTTCCAAGAGTGGCCGGACGCCGCCATCGTGTTCGGCGACGTGGACGCCGCTCCGCACCCGGGCGAAGGCTTCATTCCGGCCTATCGCGTCCGCCGTCCGGTGCGCGTCCGAGGCGCTTGGCGGAAGCACTTGATCGAAGGTATCGGCGCCTGCTTCGCCTACCGGCGAGAACTCTGGCACGCCGTGGGCGGCTTCGATGAGCGGCTGGGCGTCGGAGGCGAATTCCGCTCCGCTGAGGAAGTCGATTTCACGATCCGGGCCCTCGCCCTCGGCCGCGTGGTCGGCGAAACGAAGTCGTTCGGGGTCGTCCATTTCGGGTTTCGTCGCTGGGAACAAGCCCAGTCCCTTCTGGAGGCGCATCTGTTCGGCCTCGGCGCCATGTCGGCGAAGCACCTGCGGCGCCGACCGCTTCAATACGGCCTGGTACTAGCCAACCTCGGCGTGCGCTGGTTCTGGGGCCGCCCGATCGTGGACTTCGGGCATCGTCCCAGACGGCGGACCCGGCTGCGCGCTTTCTTGAAGGGCGTGTACGACGGCTGGCGACTCCCGCTGTCCGCTGACGAGACCTTCGCCAGCCCGCTGCCCAAGCCATCACAGCCAGTCGCGGGCGGCGAAGCGACGAAACCGTAACCTTCGATCACCCATTGATCGTCCTCACGACTTGTACCGGCGTTTGTACGTTTTCGCACCCCGCATCCTCCGCGCGTGGGCCCTCGTTCTGACCTGCGTCCTGGGCGCTTCCGCCCAGGAAACCACGAAGCGAACGGTGCGAGCCGTCCGGATCGCGGAGGCCCCGACGCTGGACGGGCTTGTCAGCGAAGAGTTCTGGGAATCAGCCGCGCCCGCCGGGGACTTCACGCAGAGGAACCCCGACGAGGGCGTTTCCGCGACACAGAAGACCGAGGTCCGCTTCGCCTATGACGAGCGCAATTTCTACGTCGGCATCATCTGCTACGACGAGAATCCGGAAGGGATCGTCCTCACTCAGAATCGGCGCGACGGCGACCTGCTGAATACGGACTCGGTCCAGATCCTCCTGGACACCTTCAACGACGGACAGAACGCGTTCATCTTCGGGACCACGCCCACCGGCATCGAGTACGACGCGCAGGTGACGAAGGCCGGGCAGGATCGCGGAGGAGGCTCGCCGCGAAGGGCCGGCGGCGGGGGCGCCGGAGGCGGCGCGCAGCGTGGAGGCGCGGCCGCATCGAATCTGAACTGGGACGCCGACTGGCGGGTGCAATCGCAGGTGACCGAGCGAGGCTGGGAGTCGGAGATGGAGATCCCCTTCCGCACGCTGCGCTATCAGCCGGGCGAAGACCTGACCTGGGGACTGAATATCGCGCGGAACCTGCGTCGCCGAAACGAGGAGTCCATCTGGTCGCCCATCACCCGCGCCTTCGAGTTCACGCAGATCACTCTGGCGGGTTCGCTCGGCGGCATCTCGGCCGAGGGGCAGCGCAACCTCAAGCTGATTCCGTTTGCGGTCGGCGGCGTGACCCAGGACTACACGGCGCCGGGCGACGCGACCAAGATCGAGCGGGAGGTCGGTCTCGACCTGAAGTACGGCCTGACGCCGAGTCTGACGTTAGACGCGACCGTGAACACGGACTTCGCCCAAGTGGAAGTGGACGACGAGCAGGTGAACCTCACCCGCTTCTCCCTCTTCTTCCCGGAGAAGCGGCCGTTCTTCCTGGAGAACTCCGGGTTCTTCGAGTTCGGAACGCCGCGCGAAGTGGAGTTGTTCTTCTCGCGGCGGATCGGCATCGACGACAACCGGAACCCGGTTCCGATCGACGTCGGGGCGCGGGTGAGCGGCAAGATGGGGCCGTATCAGATCGGTCTGCTGAACATGCAGACGCGGGAGGCGGACGGGCGAGCGCCGGCGAACAACTATTCCGTGGTGCGCTTCAGCCGGGAGTTGGCGAACCGCACGACGATCGGGTTGATCGGCGTCAATCGGCAATCGATGTCGAGTTTGCCGGGCGCGAGGGAGTTCAACCGCGCGTACGGCGCGGACGCCAACATCGGAATCGGCAAGTACGCGAACTGGTTCAACTACATCGCCAAGACGAAGACGCCGGGACAGACGACGAGTCAGCACGCGGGCGCCTCGTACTTCGTCTTCGACGACGCCACCAACGAGATCACGGGCTCGTACAGGGAGGTCGGCCGAAACTTCAACCCGGAGGTGGGCTTCGTCAATCGCGTCGGCTACAAGTTCAACACCTACGGCTATCGGCGACGGTTCTTCCCGAACTCCAAGTGGATTCGCAGTATCGAGCCGCACTTCTCGGTCCGCGAGTGGCGCACGATTGAGACCGGAAAGAAGGAGTCCGACTACCAGCACTTCCACTTCGACACGCGGTGGCAGAACGGAGGCCGCTTAGGGGGCGCCTTCAACCGCAACTTTGAGCGGCTGGACGTACCGTTCGAGGTGAATCCGGGCATCTTCATTCCCGTCGGCGGGTACCGCTACAACGACGCTCGGTTCGACTACAACAGCGACCCGAGCCGAACGGTTTTTTGGACTTCAGAGTTTTCGCTGGGCCAGTTCTATAACGGCAGCCTGCAATCGATCAACTTGAGCGGCGGCGTTCGCCGGGGACCGAATCTGACCTGGACCGGCACGTATACGCGAAACTTCGTGGATCTGCCGGCGGGCGATTTCAATACGGACCTGGTCGGATTGCGCTTCAACTGGTCGTTCTCATCGAGCAGCTACTTCCAGACGTTCAGCCAATACAACAGCGTGGCCCGACAGATTGGGCACAACGTTCGACTGGCGGTATTGTCACGGTCGGCGACCGGGCTTTTCGTGGTGTTCAACACCGCGCACGCGACGTATGAGTTTAATGATCCGCACGGCGTCGACCGGCGGACGCAGTCGCGGGCTTTGATCGTGAAGTTTACGCATCTGCTGGATTTTTGAGCAAAAAAGTATCGTTGCTGAATGCGGGCTCGAACGATTCCCACTTCCGGAGTTGGCTCGGGCTGAGACCGGTACGACCGCCGAAGCCGAATGTCGCGGAACTCCCTTTCGGTCAGAGTTCCCGCGGAGGTCCGCCATGCACTTCGACATGTCGACCAACCTCTTGTCGGAATTTCTCCGGACTCACATGTAGGCCAGTGTGGACAATCGGCTTTCCCTCCTTGAGTATGATCTGGCACTCCCGACGATACTCAGACGGCAGCTCGATCCAAACGGCATGCAAAACATCGTCCCACTCGACGGTGCGACTCCGCAGGCCGCCCCATCGATGCTCGTGCACTCCCTCATCGTCTAGAACTATGGTCACCGGCCAATTTGCTACGACGAGGACGAGCATGAGAAACACGGCCAACTGCATGAACCACGCCTGTGTCCAAACGGAGACATTCGACTGCGGATGGAAGAGCATTACCGAAACCATCAATGCACCCACAACGTGAATGCTCCGATAGAGGATTCCCGTGGAAAAGATGAGCTTTCCTCCCTTCCTCTTGGCAGCCTGCCATACCAGCTCAAGGCCCACTAGTCGGATGGCAGCAAGCGATATGAAGACGGTGACGAACGTATCCATGAGCCACTCGATCAGGTCGTCGGGACGGGAGGCTCCGGGAGTTCCGGGACGGCCTCGTGAATCCCTAGTCAAGCACAAGCCGACTTGGTTTGCGGATCTGTTTGGGGCCGGGCGAATTGGAGAAAGGTGAATCGGGGCAACGAGCCGTTTCTGTTCCGACCGGACGGCGGGGTCGGCTTCGCGTCCGAGCCCCGGATACCGCCTAGGGCGGAGTCTTGCAAGCGTGCCGCCAAGGCAAGCAATCCTGTGGCGGTGAGGGTGGGACTACCTGGTGAAGGGCCGCCACTCGGGCTGCGATCACGCTCCGGCAACGCAAAGCGGCGCGAACGACGTTGATCGCCCTTTTTGTATCCCTCCCTGACGTTCGGCCCGTCGCCCGACAGGGCCGAAGTGCGGGTAAGCTGGAGTCGTCCGGTACGTCGAGGCGAACTGGACTTCTTCTAGGCCCGCAATGCTGCGTACGATCTCCCGGCGGATACGGTTGGAGCTACAGAAGGCGGCCCGGCGACTGAAGCCGGAGTCCCCGGCGCCTCCGCCGATCGCGCCGGATGCGAAGGTCGAAATCCGCACCTATCAGCCGGGCGACGAAGAGGCGATTCTGCGGCTGTTCCGGGAGTGTTTTGGGGAGCGGGATCTCGCGCATTGGAAGTGGAAATTTCAAGACCATCCGTGGGGGCGGGAGAAGATCGCGGTGGCGCTTGCGGACGGCGAACTGATTGCGCACTACGGAGGGTATCCGGCGCGCTGGCGGGATTGCGGTCCGGGGGAGACGGGCGTGTTTCGCGGCCTCCAGGTGGGCGATACGATGACGTCGCCGCGCGCGCGTGGTTTGGGGAGGCGCAGGACGAGTCTGCTGCACGGGGTGATGCAGTTCTACTTTGACGAGTTTTGTGAGAACGGCGTCGACCTGAATTTCGGTTTCAATACAGGGAAAATCCAGCGCTACTATCTGCGTCTGGTCCCCAATAGTCGGCTTGTGGAGGAAGCGCCGTTGCGGGTGCTGGAGACGAGCGGGGCGGCGGTCGAGCGGCTGGCCTCGATCGCTGCCGGGGGCGAAGCGGCGACGGTCCGCGAGGTGCGCGAGACTTCGGCGGAGTGGGATGAATTCTTTGAGCGGCAGGCCCCGAATTACGGTTTCCTGGTCGAGCGGAGCGGGCGCTATGTGAATTGGCGGTACTTAGAGCGTCCCGACGTCGACTATTCGGTGTACGCGGCGCGGGTCGACGGGACGCTGGTCGGGTGGAGCGCGTTTCGGCACGACGGGGAGCGGTTGGTTTGGGTCGACGGGCTGTTCGAGGAAGATCGGCCGGAGGCTTTTGCGGCGATCCTGAGCCGCGCGCTTGGAAAGCGGCGCTACCGAGCGGTCACGACCGTGGAGGGTTGGTTCACTCCGCGGCCGGCTTGGTGGGCTCGGATCGCAGAGGAGGCGGGCTTTGAGCCGCGGCCTGAACCGAACCGGATCGGGATGATCTACAAGCCCTTCGGGGCGGAAGACGTGGGGCCGCGGATGGACGGTCGCATCTATTACACGCAGGGCGACAGCGATCTATTCTGAGACTCCTTCGGGCGTGGGTTCGCCGAGCGCGTGACGCAGGTCTTCGATCAGACGCGCGGTGCGCAAGTTGCGGCCTTGTGCGTTGAGATGGTTTGCGGTGTCAAAGAACATCTCGTCGGCGAACAGGTAGTCTTGCGGCTGGGAGATGACGGGCGCGTCGACCGCCGCCCGGAACCGTTCGAGCCACTCGTCGGCTGGCGGATCGTCGGCCATGAGCGATGCGGGGTACGGGCCGAAAGAGAGGAACAGTCGGGCGCCTGCTTCACGACAGGAGTGGTTGAAGTCTTGGATCGTGCCCAACACTTCGGGCGGAGGATCTCTGAAGTCAAACGTGACCCGATAGCGCACCCCGGGAGAGGGGAGGTCGAGGTGGGCGATCAGATCACCGCGCTCGTTGAAGCCTTGCCGCGTCAGATAGGCGTGGTCGACGGGCGGCGACAATCCGATCGCTCGGCGAAAGCGTTTCTGGACGGCTTGGAAGAAGATCGTCGGTTCGATGGGATCGTCGTCAGTCGAGGCGTAGCGCCACGCGCCGTGGTATTCGCCGAGGGCCTCGTGCAGGGCTAGCGAGCTGTCGTGCAGGCCGAACAGTAGAGAGTATTCCGGAACGAGTACGACTACGTCGCCGGGGCGCAGATGAGCCTCAACAAAGGCCACGATGAAGCGAAGGCCCAAGCCTCCGTGGAGGCCGGAGTTGACGACTTGATAGCGACCGTCGAGCGATTGCTCGATGCGCTCGCTGTCGATGCCGAAGGCGGAGCTGGAGCCGCCGGCGATGATCAGGCGGGGCGACTCGATGTGTTGCAGGAGGTCTTCTTTGTCCTTGAGAGCGGCCATGTAGGCGTAGCGGTCGACGGGGAGGGTGCGGTAGGCGATGACCGGAACCAGGACGGCGATCACGGAAAGAACCGCGGCCCGAAGCAGGAAACGAGAAGCCCCCTGAGAACGGGAGATAGGAGGACTAGAACTGGAAATAGAAGAACTCACGGGCTCCTACCTCCCCAAACAATAAGATGCACCAAAGGCCGCAGACGTAGACGGCCGTGCGAGCGACTTGCCCCATTCCTTCAGTGGCGAAACTGTCCGGCCGGCGCTCTCGGAACCAGTCGGCGATCTCCATGAAGGCGATGGCGGCGACCAAGACGGCGAACATGGGCGGGGGGATGAGGTGATCGATGCCTTGGCCCTCCCCGGTCATGCTTCCGAGCCTTTCCAGATAGCGCCCCGCCGCCGCCAGTCCGGGCGAGCGGAACACAATCAAAGAAAAAGTAAATAGATGAAAAGTAACTAAGACCGACCACGGCGACCTAAGGGCGGCTAGGCCGAACCCGAAACGGTTCCGGACGGCGTCGGACGCTCTCGTCCAGCAGCGTTCGCGGAAGTCAAACGTCGCCAGGGCGGTCGCCAGAAAGATTCCATGAAGAGCTCCCCAGGCGATGAAATTCCATCCGGCGCCGTGCCACACGCCGGCGATCACGAATACGACGAAGAGATTCAGACCGGTACGCAAGTTGCCGCCTCGGCTGCCGCCCAAGGGGAAATAGAGATAGTCGCGGAACCAGGTGGAGAGTGAGATGTGCCATCGGCGCCATAAGTCTTGGATGGAGGCTGCGGCTAACGGCCGTCGGAAATTCTCCATGAGATCGAAGCCGAGCACGCGCGCGGCGCCGATGGCGATATCCGAGTAGCCGGAAAAGTCGCAATAGACCTGATAGACGAATAAATAGGCGGCTGCTAAGAGAGTGAAGGATGAGAAATCCTCGGGCGCGGCGAAGACGGGGTTGACGATGAGCGCCGCTTGGTCGGCGATGACGAGTTTCTTAAAAAAGCCCCAGGCCATTCTGCGTAGGCCGTCCGCGGCGGCGTGATAGCTGAACTGGGTTTCGGAGCGGAATTGCGGCAATAGGCGAGAAGCCCGTTCGATCGGACCGGCGACGAGTTGGGGAAAGAAGGCGACGTAGAGCGCGAAGAGTCCGGGGTGACGCTCGGCGCGAACGGTTCCTCGATAGACGTCGATCGAATACCCGAGCGTCTGAAAGGTATAGAAGGAGATGCCGACCGGGAGGATGAGACGGACGATCGGAACGGGGGACTCGGCGGAGACGAGCGCGAAGGCGTCGCGGGCGACCTCGCCGGCGAAAGCGGCGTACTTGAATACGGCCAACAGGCCCAAGTTCACAGCGATGCTGACGCAAAGATAGGGCAAGCGGCTGCGACGGGTCGGCAGCGCGCTCATGCGCAGTCCGGCGAGGTAGTCGACGAGCGTGCTGAGGATAATCAGGCCGAGATACTCGACTCTCCAGGACCCGTAGAAGTAGTAACTCGCCGCAAGCAGCACGATCCACCGCCAGCGATGCGGGACGGAGAAGTAGAGGGTCGCGGCAATCGGAAAGAAGGCGAGAAAATGAATCGAATTGAACAACATCGCGGGCGCGGCGATGGGGGACTCTAGCGAGTTTCCGCTTTACGCTTGGCGATTGCACGTCGGACGTACTCGCTGGCGTGAGCAGGTCGGACGATCGGCTCCTGGCTCGTCGTCCAATCTAGCGGATAACCGTAGCGCTTGAGGTAAGTGTTACAGACGTTGCTGAATCTGTCGACGTCTTCGGCGGTGAACCAGTTCTTCCAGTCGCCGGCGCCTTTGGTCCGGGCGACGTGGCTGTGAGCGGAGTCGACCTGGCCGGATACGTCTAGCGAACGGTCGAGAAAGGTTTCGAGGGTCGAGACTCTCCCGGCGACGAAATCTTCATATTTGAGTTGAAGATGCTCTCCCATGCGGCCTTCGAATTCAAAGATCCACTCGTGATGCCGGGCCAGTTCGTCGATGACATAGTCGGTCGAGGTTCCGTTAGCTAGGCGGAGGACCTCATCGAGTAGGACGCTGATCGGCATCGAGGCGGGGTCCGCTTCCTTGCGATGCAGGAGCTCGACGATGCGGGCGACGGCGTCCGGGTTGTCGTAGATGCCCGGGCTCTGCTGGATGATGAACAGGGCGCCGCTGACGATGCGGTCTCTGGGATCGCGGAGTAGGAGGATGCGCTTCGGAAAGCGAAGGAAGGCGTCGTAGTCGACGGCGGCGGAACCTTCGTATAGAGCGAGGATGACTTTCGCCAGGGCGGGCTCGTGAGCCTTCGGAGGAGGGGTGCAGGACTTGGGCTCGTAATAGGTTCGGGTCTTCTCCGGCATCGCATCGAGCAGCTTGTAGAAGAGCGCGGTCGTGCCGGTTTTGTATTGGCCGAAGATCGCGATCTGGTCGGCGGCGGGACGCTTTCGAAACAAAGCTCCTCCAGTTTAGGCGCGATCTTGCCGGGGCGGAATCCGGTGTTAGCCTGAATCGAGCGGACGGGGGTGATTGAGATTCGGCGGGCGGCGTTCGTGTTGGTCCACTATCACGGTGCGGACCTGTTGCCGCGCGCGATTGCAGCGATTGAGGCCGATTGCGCTTCGTGCGCCGTGGCGCCGGAGTTTGTCGTTGTGGACAACGGCAGTACGGATGCGGAAAAGGCGGTCCTTCGCGAGTTGCCGGGGCAGGTGCTTGAAGACCCGAGCAACGGAGGGTACGCGACGGCGATCAATCGGGGCGTTGCGGCGTCGGACGCGCCGTTCGTCTTCCTGATGAATCCGGACGTGTTCCTTTTGCCGGGGTGCACGGAGGCGCTGCTACGGGCGCTCGAAACGGGATCGGCGGCGGCCGGGCCGCAGTTCTACTGGGACGACGATCGCCGGTTCCTGATGCCTCCGACCGAGCGGCGCACGGTCGCGGACGAATTGGCAGCGGCGATGGCCGAGCGCGGCGATTGGGCGGCGACGCGGGCGCGGGCGCGCTGGAGGCGGCACGCTCGGCGACACTGGTCGGCGCGTGAACCGTTCGAGTCGATCCACTTGAGCGGCGCGCTGATCGCGGTGCGGCGGGATGCGTTCGAGCGTGTCGGGCCTTTCGACGAGGGGTTTCGGCTGTACTTTGAGGAGCAGGATTGGCTGGTGAGAGCGGCGGAGGCGGGCGTCGTTTGCAGCTACGTTCCCGCGGCGGAGGCGGTGCATTTCTTTAATCAGAGTGCGGTTAGCGAGCCGCAGTCGCGCGTGTGGGAGGCGGAATCGGCGAAGCGCTACGCGGCCAAGCATCTTCCAGGATGGCTGCCGCGCGCCGTCGAGACCGTCCGGCCGGCACGCTCGGGGTTGAGCGAGCCGGCGCGGATCGAGACGTTCCCTCCGACGCTCGATCTTCCCAGGCGGCGAGAGCGGTTGTGGATCGAGATCTCGCCGGCGATGCGAGGCTTTCCGGCGGGGGCGACGCGCGTCGCGTCGGACGAAGGGGATCGTTGGACGCTGCCGGAATCGGTGTGGGCGCACATGGCGCCGGGCCGCTACTACGCGACGGTTTGCGCGGACGACGGACGCGAACTTCAGCGGGCCTCGTTCGAGCGACCGGAGATCGTCGCGTCGGGGATGTAGACTCGGGGTGACGATGGGCGGGGGCGGCGAACCGCGGTCGAGCGGATTGGAGGGCGCGGTCGACTACTTTGACCGTCGGCTGGTGAAAGGCTGGGCGATCGACCGTGCGGCGCCGGAGCGGCCGGTGACGATCGAGGTCGTCTCGTTCGGTCGGGTAGCGGCTGAGATCACGACGAGCATCTTTCGCTGGGATCTCTATCGGCGGCTTGGCGGGGGCGGTCACTACGGATTCGCGTTCTTCGTGCCGCCGAGGCTGCTGAATACCGGGCAGGGGCGGTTGGATTTTCGTTTCGCCGACGACGGGCGCTCGCTGGACGGGGCGCCGATCGAGATTGCGCCGGCGGCCGAACGGCTGCATGCGCCGTTCGAGACGACGGATCCGACGGGACGGCGCGTGTTGTTGCTGGCGCCGCATCCGGACGACGAGGCGCTGACGTGCGGCGGCTCGCTGATTCTTCACGCCGATCGAGGCGACGAGACGAAAGTCGTATTCCTGACCGACGGCGCGGAGGCGAACCCCGGCCAAGAGAGCCGGCGAGCCTACACGGCACGGCGTCGGCGTGAGGCGCAAGAGGCGTGCAGGATCCTGGGCGTCGCGGACGTGGAGTTCTGGGACTATCCGGACCGCGGGCTGGCCGACGCCGAAGACGCGCTCGCGAGGCTGTGCGCGTTGCTGGATCGGTATCGGCCGGAGCTTGTCTATGCGCCGTCGCCGTTGGAGTTTCATCCTGACCACCGCGCGACGGCGGAGTTGATCTGGCGCGCCGTCGGCCGCACGGGATTGTCCGCGGAGGTCGCTTTCTACGAGTCGAACCGGCCGATCCACGTGAACCGATTGACGAACGTCGACGCGGTGCACGAGCGCAAGCTGCGGGCTTGCAACGTCTACGTCAGTCAGTTGGAGAAGCATCCGTACACGGAGGTTCTCGACGGGCTGAGCCGGTTTCGCTCGCTGACGGTTTCACCGGGAGTCGGGAGGGCGGAAGGCTTCTTCGTGCTCGGCGCCGACGAGATTGCGGGGCGTCCGCTCGACTGGTTTACGGTGCGACAGCAGACGCCGATGCGGGAGCGCGAGAGCAGCGACCGGCCGTTGGTCTCGGTGGTGATTCGGACGAGGGATCGGCCGGCGACGCTGCGAGAGGCGCTGGCGTCGGTGCTGATCCAGTCGTACTCGAACGTGGAAGTGGTCTTGGTCAACGCCGGGAGCGGGGACCTTTCGGCGACGCGGGAGGAGTTTGAACCGTACTTTCCGGTACGGGTCGTCGAGACGGGAACGGCGCTCAGCCGGTCGGCGGCGGCGAACGCGGGTCTTGAGGCGGCTTCGGGGCAGTATGTGAACTTCCTCGACGACGACGACCTGTTCTACAGCGGACACCTGGAGAAGCTGGTCGGATTCTTGGAGCGCACGGGCGAACGAGCGGCTTACAGCGACTGCGAACGGGTCTGGTTCGAGTGGTCCGAAGGCGTTGCGAAGCCGAAGGAGGAACCGACGCCGTTCGACGGGGTGGACTTTGATCGCGACCGGTTGCTGGTGGCGAACCTGATCCCGATGATGACGGTGCTGTTCGAGCGGAGTCTGGCATTGGAGGCGGGCGGCTTCGACGAGTCGCTGGACGTTCTGGAGGATTGGGATTTCTGGATTCGCGCTTCGGCTTTGGCGGACTTTCATCGCGTGCCGGGGGTGACGGCGCTGTACCGGTCGTTTGTAGAGCGTCCGCACGGGATGCGTCGAGACGACGTCCATCGCAAGCACGAGGCGGAATGGGAGGCGCGCGGCCCGGAGCAGCGGGAACGGATCGACGTACTCCAAGCCGAGAACGCGCGGTTGGCCGAGCGGCTGGCGGAGACGCGCGCCGAGGTCGGGGGATTGCGCGGGACGGCGGCCTGGAGGGCGACGGCGAGACTGCCGCGGCGCGTTCTCGCGGCTCTACGGCTAGAGGGATTGTTGGAAGCGGACGACGCGGAAGGGGCCGTCGCTTTGGAGCCGTTCGACGACTGGAGGGCGAATGCGAGCGAGCCTTGGTTCTTGATCGACGCGTTACAGAAGCGGGGTCAGGCTTTGCGAGACGAGTTGGCGAGGGAGGAGCGCCGGCTTCGGGCGGCGCGACGGAATCCGCTGGAAAGGTTGGCGGGGAAGTTGCCGGCGGAGTGGCTGGAGGCGGCGCATCGGGCTCGGCGGCGAGTAGAGCGTTCGCGGCGCGTGTGACCGTCGCGCAACCGATGTTACAGGGATCCCCTTCCAGGTTTCCGTAAGCGGGCTTATACTCGCGATGAGGGGCTTCGATGTCGCCTCATTTAGCTATGACTGCATCGGAAACCGGTCTATTGGCTCACGTCCGTAGCCTGTTTGGAGGCGAGAAGGCGGCGGACGACGGAGGGGAATGGATCCTGGAGCCGTTCCTCCATGTCGATCCAGACCGCATCTACAACCCGGTGACCGGCACGGAATTGAGGGCCGGTCCGAAGGCCTTTCGGCAGATCCAGAACCTCTATTCGACCGGCGGTTCGGCGCGTGGGCTGCGGGCCGGGGTGCGTGCGGCTTTGGCCGAGCAGGGCTGGGTGGTCGAGAATCCGGGCGAGCAACTCGGGCGCTCATTTCGTCTGCGGTATGCCTCGCTTGAGGCGGGCACGGTGTGCAATCAGGCTTGCTACTTCTGCCCGGTCTCGACGGATCCGCGCGAAAGTCACACGATGTCGATGGAGTTTTATGAAGACGTCGTGCGGCAGTTGTCGGCGCACAAAGAGACGATCGAGGGCGTCTCGATGGTGCAGTACAACGAGCCTACCGTCGACGCACAGTTCTTGGAGCGGCTACGGCTGTTGCATCGTTACGGGCTGGCGCCGGCGGTCAACAGCAACGGTACGGGGCTGACGCCGGAACGCGTGGACCGGATCGCCGAGACGGGCGAACTGCGCTTCCTTTCGATCAATCTTTCGACGCTGAACCGCGAGCGGTACAAGGCCGACCGCGGGCACGACCATGTCGACGTGGCGGCTCGCAACGTCGACTACATGGCGACCAAGCGGCTGGCGGTACAGGCGGAAATTATGGTGCTGGGGCGCGGGGACGCCGTCCATCAGGCCGACTTTCGCGAGATCGAATCGCGCTGGGGCGGAAGCGAGTTTGAGGTGAAGTACGCCGAGGTGATGGATCGGGCCGGGGCCGTGGACGGCGGCGACAAACCGGCGGAGCCGATTCGCCGACTGCGCGGCTGCGACCAGACCGGATCGCGGCCGGTCGAGTGGGTGCACGTGAACCCCTACGGGCAGTGCGTGGTCTGTTGCCAGGACTATCACAACCACTACGTCGTCGGAGATCTGCGAGAGGAGAGCTTGGAGGACGTCCTTTCCGGAGAGAAGATGGCGCGGCTGCGGCGGCAGGCTTACGGCTACGAGGACTCGCCGGAGGACTTTATCTGCCGGCACTGCATCTACGCCCGCGGTCAATAGACGGCTCAAGCGGCAAGGTACCTTGCGGATTTTCTATCTAGCTCCCGACTACGACATCCCAAGCTGGGGCAACGGCTTGCTGTATCACCATGTGCGGCTGCTGCGCGAGGCGGGCTTCGACGCGCGTTTGTTGCATGAGAGGGCGCCGTTCCAGATGTCCTGGATCGACATGGACCTGCCGATCGAGTATCGACGGTCCGGTTGGCGCGGTAAACGCTTCGAGTTGGCGCCCGACGACGTATTGGTGGTGCCGGAAGTGCAAGCGCACAGCGAGGAAGTCGCTGAACTCGATTGTCGCAAAGTCGTTTTTGTCCAGGGCGGCTTCTTGATCCTGAACGCTTTCGAGCAAGCGATTGATTACCGCGAGTTAGGCTTTGAGGCGGCGATGGCGGTGATGCCGCATATCCGCGATATTGTGGCGAGCCACTTTGGGTTAGAGCCGGCGGTCGTTTCGCCATTTGTAGCCGATTACTTCTGCATCCCTGAAGAGAAACTAGACGAACCGCGCGAGAAGCGTATTTTGTTAGCCGGCAAGCCGATCTATCGGGAAGTCGGCTACGTTGATTTCGACGTGGCCAAGAAGATTCTTTCGCGGGCCGTTGCGCGGCGCCCGGAATGGGATCTGGTTGAATTGGCCGGGATGAGTCATCGGGAGACGGCGGAATTGATGCAGCGGTCGGCGTTGCTGATCAACGTGAACATCCTGGAATCGTTCAATGCGATCGTCCCGGAGGCGATGGCCGCCGGTTGCCCGGTGTACTGCTTTGAGGCCTACGGCGGACGCGATTTCCTGCGCAACGGTGAGAACGCGATGGTTTGGCCGAACAACTACGTTTACCCGCTGTTGGACGAGGTTTGCGGGCTGATCGAGGACTACGAAGGGCGCCAGGAGGGCTTGAACGGTCTGCGACGACGGGGTTGGGAGACCGCGAAGAGCTTCTCCGAGCAGCGCGCGGCGGAGGCGCTGACGGGATTCTTCAGCGCCTTGGAGAGAAACAAGGAGATGGGGAAAACGGCATGACGAAAGCGGCGTCGGACACGGCGGAATTCTTCGTCCTCGATTCCGCACGCCTGAGCGAGACGGCTCGGGCGAAGGCCAGCGGCTTTCGGGAAGCGCGTCCGTTTCCGCATGCGGTGATGGACGACTTTCTTCCGCCTGAGGCGCTTCGGCAGGTACTCACGGAGTTTCCCAAGCCGGGCGATATTGAATGGGAGACGTTTGACGACCCGTCGCAAAAGAAGCTCGGGTCACGACTCGAAGCACAGATGGGGCCCGCTACCCGGATGCTTCTCTATCAATTGAACTCATCAGTATTTCTTGAATTCTTAGAGGAATTGACGGGCATCGAGGGCTTGATCCCGGATCCCTACTTCGGCGGCGGCGGATTACATCAGATCGAACGGGACGGTTTCTTGGAAGTTCACGCGGATTTCAATTGGCACCCGAAACTGCAGCTCGATCGGCGACTCAATCTATTGCTCTATCTGAACGAAGAATGGGAAGAGGAGTACGGAGGGCATTTAGAGCTTTGGAATCGCGACATGACGGCGAGCGAAGCCGATATCTTGCCGGTCTTCAATCGGTGCGTGGTCTTCGAGACGACCGATACGTCGTTCCACGGACATCCGAAGCCGTTGCGTTGTCCGCCGGGACGTAGTCGGAAATCGATCGCCCTGTACTACTACACGAACGGACGGCCTGAGACGGAGCGGTCTTCGCCGCACAATACGCTGTTCCAGCAGAGGCCGGACGGTCCGGCGCCGTACGATCCGGCGCGGCCGCCTGGTTTCGCCGCGGGGCTGCACCGGTTCCTTCGCCAGGTCGTTCCGCCGATCTGTTTCGACGTATGGGCGAAGTTGAGGGGGAAGTAGGTCGTTCGGGGGGGAACCGAGCCGACTTGCAAGAACCGAGCGAGATGAAGGTGTCCGTCGTGATTCCGACGTATCGTCGGCCTGCGTGGGTGCGTAGGGCCGCCGAGAGCGCTTTGGCCCAGACGGTCGGGGACCTAGAGGTGATCGTCGTGCCGGCCGCGGAGGACCCGGAGACCGAAGAAGCGCTCAGGAGGATCGAGGACGAGCGCCTGCGGGTCGCGGAGTTTGTTCGTCCGCTAGGGGCTTCGGAGGCTCGCAACGTCGGCGTGCGGGCCGCCCGCGGAGACTGGATCGCGTTCTTGGACGACGACGATTTTTGGCTGCCGCACAAGCTGGAGCGCCAACTGGCCGCCGCGGCCGAGTCCAGCTCGCCGCGACCGCTGGTTTCGTGCGGATTGTGGGCTCGGGACGAGCGTCACGAACGTCGCTGGCCGAGCCGTGTTCCGGATGAAGGCGAGCCCGTGGGAGACTATCTGTTCCGTCGGAACGGGCTTTGGGGCGGCGGTGGATTCGTGCAGACGTCGACGATTTTGGCGCCGCGAGATTTGGCGTGCGAGGTTCCGTTCAGCGAAGGGCTGCGGCGCTGCGAGGACATGGACTGGACGTTGCGGGCAACGCGCTTGGAGGGCGTTGAACTGACGTTCGCGAGCGACGCCGACGGCTGCCCCGATCCGTTGGTGGTCTGGCACATCGATGAACATCGACGGCGAGAGAGCTTCGCTTCCGACTGGCGTAATGCGTTGGCGTGGCTGCGGACGAGTCGGGATCTGCTGACGCCGGAAGCCTATGCGGCCGCTCTGCTGAATTGGGCTGGGCGAGACGCCGCGCGCGAGGGGGCCGGCTGGGCCGAGTTGCTGGCGCTCTACCGGGAAGCCCGACGGCTGGGACGGCCTGCTCCGCTCGACAGCGTGGTCCACTTCGCGCGCTCGGCGGCGCCTTACGGAGCGGTGCATTGGCTTGCGGGGCGGGCGGCGGGCAGGCGGCTGGGCGACGGGGATTCGACTAGGACTCCATGAACCCGCGCGTCAGTATCCTCCTGCCTACGTTCAATCGGGCTCGGCTGATCGGCCGTTCGATCCGTAGCGTGTTGGCGCAGACGGATCCGCGTTTCGAGCTGTTGGTGATCGACGACGGCTCGACGGACGAGACCGAGACGGTGGTAGGCGGGTTCGGCGATCCGCGCATCCGCTATCTGCGCACGGAGAGCAACGGCGGCGCCCCGGCGGCGCGCAACTTCGGCATCCGTCAGGCGAAGACCGATCTGATTGCCTTTCAGGATTCCGACGACGAGTGGATGCCGGACAAGCTCCAAAAGCAACTGGACGCAATGGACGAGACGGGCGGCGAAGTCGGCGTCGTCTACAGCGACATGCTGCGCATCCTCGCCGACGGGGAAACGGTCTACCACTGCTCGCCCGATATCCGACGAGGGGTGTGGGTCGATCCGGAGATCGACTTCTATCAGACATATTGCCTGGGTATTCAGACGACTTTGGCGCGAAAAGATCTGCTGCTTGAAGCAGGCGGGCTGGACGAGCGGTTGGGGTTCTACGACGACCTCGAGTTGTACTTGCGCGTGGCGCAGCTTTGCGAATTTCGGCGAATTCGGGAGCCGTTGGTGCGCTACTACGACACGGGCGGGCTGGTCTCGAGCTGGCGGCAGGAGTTGGCGGACCGCAAGACGATCCTCGGTCGTCACGACGACTTGCTGAGGGAACGCGAGGGTCGCTTCCGGCGTCGGGAGCGGCTGCGGCTGGCGGCCCGTACGATGTTCGGTCCGCTGCTGCGCAGTTGGACGCAGACGCAGAACAACCTACGACCGGCTGACTGGAAACCGGAGTCCGAGTCGACTCGATGATCGCCGCGCCGCCCGCCATCGGCCCGCCCCCGGAACGCGATCCGTCCCCGTTCTGGTCGGTGATGATTCCGGTCTACAACCCTGAGCGGAGATACCTGTCTGAAACGCTCCAGGGCGTGCTCAACCAGGATCCGGGGCCGCAGACGATGCAGATTTGCGTGGTGGACGATGCGTCGCCGGCGTCGGGCGTTGCGGAGTTGGTTCGCGAACTGGGCCCGGGCCGGGTCGAGTATTTTCGGCGCGAGACGAACGGCGGCCTGGCCAGGGCGTGGAACACGGCGATCGAGCAGGCTTCGGGTCGCTGGGTTCACTTGTTGCATCAGGACGATCTCGTCTTCGACGGGTTCTACGGGCGTTTGGAAGATGCGCTCCAGGCTCGCGACGAGCTGGGCGCGGCCTACGTGCAGCATCGCTTGATCGACGAGGACGGCCGGGCCGGGGCGCTGATGTCCTCCAACCCGGCTCAGGAAGCGGGCGTCGTCGTCGACTGGATGGAGCTGATCTTCGCGCGGTTGAGTTTCCAGACGCCGGCCGTGGTCGTGCGCCGAGACGTTTATGAGCGACTCGGCGGCTTCCGGCCGGATTTGCGCTACGCGCTCGATTGGGACATGTGGAAGCGGATCGCGGCAGAATATCCGTTCTGGTACGCCCCGGAGCCGTTGGCCGGCTATCGCAGGCACGTGGGAGCGGTGTCGACGGAGTTCCTGCGGTCGGGCGAGAACATGGCGGAGATCCGCCGGAGCATCGAGATCGCGGCGGCCTACCTTCCCCAGGAGAAGCAGTCGGAGATGCTCGCAGCGGCGTCGGCGCATTGGCGGGAGATGGCGGTCGACGAGGCGATCCGCGGGTTGTTTTCGCTCGGCGACGGACGGATCGCTCGGGCGCAGCTCGCCGAGGCGCGCAAGTTCGGCGGAGGCGGATCGCTGCCGGCGCTTGTTGCTCGCCGGTTCGCCGCCGCGATGGGACGTTGGGCGCGCGATCGGTTCGCTGGCGGAGGAAGAGTGGATGCCTGAGCCGCCGAAGGTCGTCGCGCTGACCCCCGCCTACAACAGCGAGCGAATGCTAGGCGCAACGCTCGAATCGTTGGCGAAGCAGACCTACCCGCGGCTGGTCGTACGGATCTCCGACGACGCTTCGACGGACGGCACGGCGCGGATCTGCCGGGAGTTCGCCGAGCGCGACGAGCGGTTCTCCTGGACGCGTCAGACGTCGAACCTCGGCTGGGTGGGCAACGCCAATTCCCTGCTCCGCCAGGCCGACGGCCACTACGTCTTCTTCGCCTACCACGACGACGTGTTCCACCCGGAGTTCGTGGAGCGATTGACGGAGCGTCTGGAGGCGTGTCCGCGCGCGGCGATCGCTTTTGCGGACGCCGAGGTCGTCAGCGCGACGGGCGAACGCGAGGCGCTCCGATTTGACGGACTGGAGGACGCGGACGGAGCGCTGGAGCGGGCGTTGCGGCTCATCCGCCGACCCGACGGGTGGTGGGCGCCGGTTCACGGGCTGTACCGAACCGAAGCGGTTCGATCCGCGGGCGGACTGCGGAAGAACCTTGCAGGCGAGTTTTCGGCGGACTGGCCGTGGCTGGTTCGGATGGCGCTGGAGGGACCGTTCGAGAGGGTACCGGACACGCTGATGACGAAGCGCCTCCACGACTCCGGAGTCGCCGCGGGGTGGACGTTTGAACCGCGACGATGGTACGCGGCGGCGCTCTCTTGCGGTCGGTTGATCGGGGAATCGACGTTGCCCGTCGGGCAGAAGGCGACTCTGTGGAAGGCCCTTTTGTCGTTCTGCATCGAGCGAAAGAGGGAGTCGCAGGCTTGGATTCGGGGCGACTCAAATCGTTAACTAAAACGTTTTCTATTTCAAAAGCTCGCAATTGCTCTTGCGTTGAGGCATACTTCGATCTAGGCAATAGAGTTGATTGTCGTCCCCCCTTGACTCTTGGTCCGATGAGGCCAGGAGCCGGCGATCGCGGCCCGAGGAGCTATGTCGAACGCGTCGATGCCCCGGAAGGGGGGGCCGGAAGACTGTCTGTCCATCAGCGTCGTCGTCACGACCAAGGATCGCGGCGATATGGCCTGTCGGACGGTGCGCTCGATCCTGCAGAATCGGTATCCGCGTTTCGACGTGCTGCTGGTCGACCAGAGCGCCGGAGACGAGGTCGCGTTCGGCGCGGACGAGTTTCAGGACGACCCGCGTTTTCGTTACGTGCGGACGGCGACGGCGGGCATTTCGGCGGCGCGCAACGTAGGCGCGGGACTGGCCCAAGGCGAAATCGTCGCCAACACGGACGACGACTGCGAGGTTCCGCTCGATTGGCTGGAGCGGATCGCCGCGACGTTCGCCGCCTGGCCGGATGCGGCGGTAGTTTTCGGCGAAGTGGACGCGGCCCCGCACCCGGACGAGGGATTTATTCCGGCATACCGTGTGCGCCGTTCGATCCGTGTTCGCGGCGCCTGGCGCAAACATCAGATCGAGGGGATTGGGGCGTGCTTTGCTTACCGGCGCGAGTTGTGGCATGCGGTGGGCGGTTTTGACGAGCGGCTGGGGGTGGGCGGCGAGTTCCGTTCGGCCGAAGAGGTCGACTTTACGATTCGCGCGCTGGCGCTGGGACGCGTGGCGGGGGAGACAACGTCGTTCGGCGTGGTGCATTTCGGTTTTCGCCGCTGGGACCAGGCGGAGGACCTGTTGGAGGCGCATCTCCACGGCCTCGGCGCCATGTCGGCCAAGCACCTCAAGCGCCGCCCGTTGCAGTACGGCTTCGTTCTCGCCAATCTCGGCGCCCGCTGGTTTTGGGGACGGCCCGTCGTCGACTTCGGCCATCGCCCAAGACGCCGAACCCGGCTACGCGCCTTCCTACAGGGCTTTCACAGCGGATGGCGCCTACCCGTCGACATGAACGACGCTTTCTACTCCTCCGGCGAGAAGACCGGAGCGGCGGCCGCCGTGATCTCCCGCGCGGAGAGGCCCCTTAAGAGTAAGGCCGCCGCGGCCGGCGGCTCCCAACGAAACTAGCGGATCGGCAGCAAGGAACGGCAAGAGCGGCTGCTGTTTATCTCCAATCGCTCAGGCAGCGACGAGGTCTGGGTCGCCGACGTGGACGGGGGAAGTCTGGAGCGTCTGACCGACGTCGTCGGGCCCGCCGGACAACCGTCGTGGTCCCCCGACGGGCGGCTGGTAGTGTTTGACGTCTCCGTCGAGGGCGAAGGAGACCTCTACATCGTCCCGGCTTCCGGGGGCGCCGCCCGGCCGGTGGTCGCGGGTCCTGGGCATGACGCGCGCCCGGCCTGGTCGATCGACGGCGAGTGGATCTACTTCGGATCGAACCGCGGAGGACGGTTCGAGATTTGGAAGGCGCCCGCCGCGGGAGGGGAGCCCCAGCAGGTCACGGAAGGAGGGGGGTACAGCCCGGAACCGTCGCCGGACGGTAAGTGGGTCTACTTTCTGCGAGGGCGTCTGGGTTCGGACGTTTGGCGTTTCTCCACCGAGGACGAGATTGCGGAGCCCTTCCTTGAGAACGTGCCGGACGCCGAACAGGCGCGCTGGACGGCGGACCTGGACGGACTCTACTTCCTCGCCGGCGAAGTGGGTCCTGACGGCGCGATGCAATGGATCCTGCGGCATCGCCATGCGGAGACCGACGTCGTCCGCCGCGTGGCCGATCTCGGCGTACGCACGCCCTTCCAAGTTCGCCCCATCGACGTCTCCCGCGACGAGTCGGACCTCATGATCGTCGACAGCTTCCGCTAGGCGGCGGGTACCGATCGCTCCGGCAGCGACCGGCTCGGAATCCGTCTCGTCCGCGCCCAGAACCCGGCAGCGCCGCACGGTCTCTCGGAAGCGCGCCCAGCGGGAACGCCGGGAACGACTACGTCGGGTTCAAAGAGCTCCCATGGACCCTGACCTACATCTCTGACGCCTCTAGCCCCTCCTACGGCATGCAGACTACGCGCGGGCTACTGGATGTAACCCAGACTCCGAAGCTTGTCGAGCTCTTGGCTGCTCACGCCTTGCGCGGGGTCGCTGGTCGGCAGCATCCCCTCCCGAACCATCGTCCGCCAGGAGTCGAGCTCGGCGGCGAGCTTGGCGACCACGTCCGGATGGTCGGCGGCGACGTTGTGCTGATCGAGCCGGTCTTCGGCGCGGCGGTAGAGTTCGTACTCGGGCTTCGATTCCGTGCGTACGTTGTGGATCAGCTTCCAACCGCCGAAAACGATCGCATACGACTCGTCGTCGGTCGGGTCGTCCTCGGAGCGCTTGTGCTCCTCGCTGATCGCCGGACGCGCCTCCCAACCGCCCTGCTCCGCGGCTTCGAGGCCTCCGCCGGCGGCGTATCCGGCGACGAGCGGCAGCAGGCTTTGACCTTGGGCGTCGGGCGGGATCGCAAGGCCGGTTGACGCAAGCAGAGTCGGGGCAAGGTCGACGGTGCTGGTCGTCGCGTCGATCCGCACGGACGGGATCACGCCCGGCCGGTAGAGGATCATCGGCACGTTCACCATCTCGCCGTAGATCTGATGGCCGTGCCCCATGCCGCCGTGGTCGTTGAACTCTTCGCCGTGATCCGCGGCCAGCGCGACGACCGTCTGTTGGGCCGATCCGACGGAGTGGAGGCTTTCGAGCAAGCGCTCGATCTCGGCGTCCATGCCGCGGATCGAGGCGTCGTACCAGCCCTTCTCATACTCAAGCCACGCCTCAGCCTCGGCGCCGATCGCGCTGAGGTCGGTCTGCTGGACGAGCGAGTTGAACTGTCGCTCTTCGTTGTGAGATTCGGCTGCGGCGAGAGCGGCCTTGCGGAGTCGCTCATGCTTTTCTTCGCGGGCCGGGTCGTTCCACAGAGCGTTGTAGGGCGGGCGCGGCTCGAAGCGGCTGTGCGGATCGTAGAGGTGGACGAACACGAAGAAGGGCGTGTCGCGATGTTGCTCGATCCAGCGCGTCAAGCGGTCGACGATCGGCAGCGCGGTCTTGGTGTCGAAGCCGCCCGTCTCGAACGACTCCGCCTCGTGCATCTCCTCGAAGCCTTGCTGGAGATTGGTCATCCGTCCGGTGAAGTCATTGGAGCAGAAGGCGGCGGTGGCAAACCCGGCGTCGCGGTAGATCTCGGCCAGCGTGACCGCGGAGGCGGGCAGCTTGTCGGGGATCTTCTTGACGCCGTGGCTGCCGGGATAGAGCGAGGTCAGCATGGAAGGGGCCGACGGTTTGGTCCAGGCGGCCGGCGAGATGTTGTCGAGAAACAGGGCGCCTTGGTCGGCCATGCGCTTGATCGTCGGCGCGGTTGCGCGACGGTATCCGTAGGCGTCGAGATGGTCGGCGCGCAGCGTGTCGGTCATCAGCAAGACGACGCCTCGGGGCGGATCGACGCCCGCGGCGGCCCCGGCTTCCGCGGCGACGGGGTCGGCGCCGCGCACCCGGATCGCCGGACCGCCCCAGAAGCCGATCTTGCGTTCGCCGTCGACAGCGAGCGAGAAAGTCAGCTTGCGGCGACCTTCCCAACCGCTCAGATCGACGGCGGCGCGCTCCCATCGCTTCGTCGCAGTGACCGTGCGCTCAAGCAGGACTCGGTCGTCCGGGCTGCTCGAGTCGACGACGCGGAACGTGACGGGCTCCTCCTCGACGGTACCCAGGTGAAGATCGAGCCAGGCGTCGGCCGGAATGTCGACCTCGATCGAGAAGGTCTCCGGCGAGCGAGAAACGATCGTCTCGCGAAAGACCGAGCCCAATCCCTGCCAACCGACGCCCGAGGGGATCGAGGCGCGGTGTTCGCGTTGGGTGAGCAGTTGGATCGATTCGATCTCGAACGTCTCGCCGGCTTGGTCGGCCGGACGGAGCATGACGGATTCGACGCCGGAGAGCGGGGCGACTTGGGCCTGGCTGAGATTGACGGACTGCGCCGCCCCGCCACCGGACCACTGCGCCGCCATCTGCCAGTTGAAGTCGCTCGCGCCTTCCGCCAACTCGGCCAGGTCGGGCTTCGGGGCGGCCAGGTGGGCGCGCAGCTCGGTCGCATCGCCGCTCCGGCCGCGTACCTTCAGCGAATGGAAGAGGTCGTTGCGGTCGACGGCCTCCGGCAGCAAGGCGTACAGGATTGGGAAGTCGGTCACGGCCCGCCCGGTCAGTTTGCCGTCGACGACGCGGAGATCAGCGACGCCCGCGCCCGCCTGCCAACCGAGCGCGGGGATGAAGGAGCCGTCGGGGTTGGAGAAATCCCACAGGGCGGTCGGTTTGTCCGTATCGCCCTGCGGGGCGCCTTCGACGTTCGCCGCGTCGAATAGATCGACCAGGCGAACCGCGGGAGCGGAAGCCTCCCCGCCGCAGCCCTGGAGGATGCACGCGGCGACGGCGACGGCGCTGAGAACGACGTGCGGTCGCAGGGGGCCGGTCGGTCCGCTCACGCACCGGCCTCGGCGAGCCGTCTTGCTAGTAGTTGTGCTTCTGTCCTTCATTGTTCGGTTCGCACTTCACCTGAACGCGAACCTGATCGGTACCAAACGGATTCCAATTCGTGCAGGACTTGCTCACGTAGCCGCCGAAGCTAAGGGTTTGTATGGTGCACGTGGTGCCGCTGTCGCGTTGGTCGACGTAGACGGACTCTGACAGATCGCCGTCGCAGTAACCGCGGAACTCTTTCGTCCCGCTCTTGCCGAGCGTGTAGTCGTAGTAGCAGGAGCATGAGGTT
>JGI12316J15310_10000117_pt2 | contig 177959 bp, 149 predicted proteins | sample MarCyaLeptolynsp_FD_15310 | JGI IMG/M metagenome (IMG submission 15310)
CATTCCAGCATCAGGTCGCGGTCCGCTCCGATAACCTCGCGCACGGCGGCAACCCGATTCAGGTTTTCACGCATGCCGTCCGGCCCGTGCCGCGGGCCCCATCCGAACCGCATCTTCATCATGGAAAAGCCCTGATCGACATAGGACTGGGCTTCGGCCTGCATGGCTTCGATATCGTCGGAATAAAGTTTGGAGGCGTAGACCGGGATTTTTTCCTTGGTCCGGCCGCCGAGCAATTTGAATACGGGTTTGCCGGCAAGCTTGCCGAGAATGTCCCAGATGGCAATGTCGACGGCCGAAATCGCCGTCATGCCGATGCCCTTGCGGCCCCAGGCATGGGTGCGCCGGTACATCTTTTCCCACAGATAGGCATAGTCCCAAGGGTCTTCTGCGATGAGGAGCGGGCGCAGATAAAGGTCGATCGTCTGTTTGACGAGAAGCGGTGCCAGGGCGGCGTTGCCGATGCCGATCGTGCCGTCGTCGGTTTCGATTTCGCAGACCAGCCATTCGTAGAACCGGAAAGATCCCATGGAATCGCCGCGTTCGAAAAGCGCGTCGGAGGCATTGGTGCAAAAGTTCGATTGCGGCGGAACGGTCTTTCCCTTCCAGCGAAAGACCCGGGTTCTGACGTCCTTGATCTTCATGGATTGTTCCTCAGGCGGCTGATTTGGCGGCGCGATTGCGGGCCATGTCCGCGACCATCATGAAAGCGCGCCGCGAGGGTTCGACATTGGCCTTGTTCTGGCCGACGATATCGAATGCCGTACCGTGCGCGGGTGTTGCCATCGGGAACGGCAACCCGCTCAGTGTCGAAACCCCCATGTGGAAGCCGAGCAGCTTGATCGCGATCTGGCCCTGGTCATGGTACATGCTGACGGCGCAGTCATAGTCGCCGTCGCGGACCTTGAGATAAAGCGTATCGGATGGAAACGGCCCGTCTACGGCGATCTGCAGTTTTTTTGCCGCCTGGACCGCCGGGGCGATGATTTCTATCTCCTCGCGGCCCATATTGCCGCCGTCGCCGGCATGGGGGTTGAGGGCCGCGACGGCGATGCGCGGGCGTTCATAGCCGGCATCCCGGAGTGTGCGTTCGGCCAGCCGGATCGACGCGACAATGCCCTCTATTGAAAGGGCATCGGCGACTTTGCGCAGGGGAATGTGAGATGTCACACGGGCATTCCACATGCCGTCGATGACATTGAATTCGCTCACGCGGCCTTCATGCCCGATCCGCTGCCGGGCCCATTGGGTTTCGTCTTCGGTTCCAAGCCCAGCCTGATGCATGGCGTCCTTGTTGAAAGGCATGAAACACAGGCCGTCGGCTGTCCCGTCCATGCAGAAATCGATCGCCTGGCCATAAGCCGTCAAAACTGCGGTTCCAGTAAGCGGCGAAGCCTTGCCGCGTGTGACGTCTTTCGGATCGGGCGTCCCGATATCCAGCAGGTTGATCGCACCGTCGGTGAAATCAATGTCCGATTTCCCGGCAACGGTTCTGACCGGAATTGTCTGTTCCGCGATGGCGCACCCGTCGGCGAATATCCTCTTGTCGGAAATGACGAGAATGTTCGCTGCCGCCCGCACTTCATCGATCGCCAGCAGTTTGGCCATCAACTCGGGCCCGATGCCGGCTGCGTCGCCTTGAACAAGTGCAATGGTTGGTTTCATTTCCAGTCCTAACGGTAAAAATATTCGACAAGCGTCAGCGGCACGAAGGGCAGGTAGGTCACGATCATCAGGAGCGTGAACAAGAGAAGGATGAACGGCAGGTTGGTTTTTGTCGTATCCCAGATGTCTGTCCGCGCGATCGCACAGGCCGTGACCAGGACGCTGGCAACGGGAGGGGTTTGCTGGCCGATGGCGAGGTTAAGTGTCAGGATGATGCCGAAATGTACGGGATCGATCCCCACCGCGTGGATCAGGGGCAAGACGATCGGAACCACAAGGATGATCGCCGCGGCGCCGTGCAGGAACATGCCGAGCACGATCAGAAGCACGTTGAGCATCATCAGCACGATATACTTGTTCGACGTTGCCTCGGTAATGGAGCGTGCGAGCTGCTGTGGCAGCTCAATCTCGGTGAGATAGAGGCCAAGGACGGCGCTGGTTGCGACCAGGAGCATGACGACTGCGGTTTGCGTGACGCCGTCGATGAGGGCGGCGTGCAATTGCCGCAGACTGATTTCGCGATAGATCAGCCCGCCGATCACGAGGGCGGCGGCGACGGCGAGGCCGGCGCCTTCGGTGGCCGTCACGATGCCCCCGAATATTCCGCCAAGAATGATGACCGGGAGCAACAGGGCCCAGGCCGCGTCCTTGAACGCCGCCCAGAGACGGGGAAGGGAAAAGGCCTCCTCTCGGGGCAGGTCGTATCGCACGGCAAACCAGTAACACAGGCACAACATGCCGAAGCCGCCAAGCAGGCCGGGAACGATTCCGGCGACGAACAATTGCACGATCGACGTGTCGGCCATCGCGCCATAGAGAATCATCGGGATCGACGGCGGAATGATGATGGCAAGCGATGCCGAGGATGAGGTCACGGCCGCGGAAAAAGTCGGTCGATATTTTCGTCGTTTCATGGCGGGGATGAGCACCGAGCCGATGGCGGCCACATCGGCGACCGCCGAGCCGGAAATCTCCGCAAAGAACAGGGAGACGCCGACATTGACCATAGCCAGGCCGCCGCGCACGAAGCCGATCAGCGCGGTGACGAAATTGATCAGCCGGCGTGAAATTCCGCCCGTGTTCATCAGCGCGCCGGCCAGGATGAACAGGGGAATTGCAATCAGCGGAAAGCTGGTTGCGCCGTCGAACATGGACAGGGCGGCATTGTAAAGGCCGAGCACGCCGTTCGACAAAAGCATGCCGACCAGTGCGACCGCACAGATGGCAATCGCGATCGGCACGCCGAGAAATATCAATGCAAGCAGGCCGGCGAAGATGAGCAATCCGATCATTTCAGACGATCTCCGTTGCGAGCGCTCTCATCGTCCAGACTCTCGCGGGCTCTCGCGATCTCCTCGGCAATTTCATCGGATTCCCGGTCCCGGCCGATGAGAACCCTGGCCCATGCCTGAGGTGTCGACAGGGCTTGCGCAAGGATGAACAGAACGCAGCCGATCGGAACAATCGACTGGGTGAATTGCAGCGGAACCCATTCGAGCGAAACCAGGCTTTCGCCCGCCATGACGTCGAGAACGACCCAGCCGGCATAGGCGAGGGAAACGAACACCAGATAAACGATCGTTTCGCTGACAAGGAACAGGGTGATGCGTCCGCTTCGCCCGAGGCTGAGCACAAAACCGCTGAAGCCAAGATGGCTGCGGCGCAGGGCGGCCAGCGCGGCACCATAATAGGTGATCCAGGCCAGCATCACAGAGGCAACCTCATCATACCAGCGGAACGAGGAATTGAAGACATAGCGGGCGACGACCGCGGAGATCACAACGCCGGCGAGTGAGACAAGAAGCCCGATGGTAACGACCTCAAGCACCTTGTGAAAGGCATGTTCCAGACGATGCAAGGCACCGGTCTCCAGTCTGTGGGGCACGTTTGCTCAAGGCCGTCGCGGCGCAGGCCGGACGATGGCGGGTGCATCAAAACGGCAACCGGTCGCGGGCTGCACCGCGCGCGACCGGTCTGAGCGGCGGGAAACCGCTCGTCAGGAACCGCCTGCGAGCTCAAGCGCCCGCTTGACCAGGTCTCCACCCTTGGGGAATTCGCTGGCATAGGTTTCGTAGACCGGCTTTGACGCTTCCACGAAGGCCGCCCGATCGGCGACATTGACCTTCATGCCGGCGGCTTCGAGTTTTCCGCGCAGGGAATCGTCATCCTCCGCGCCCTTTGCCCGGGCCCATGCTTCCATTTCGCGGGCCGTTTCCGACAATATTTTCTGTACATCGGCATCAAGCTTGGCGAACGCTGCCTTGCCGGCAGTCGGATAGGCCGGGCTGTAGACGTGCCCGGTGACCGAAAGATATTTCTGCACTTCGGCGAATTTCGCTGACCAGATGTTGGTGTAGGGGTTTTCCTGACCGTCGATCACGCCGGTCTGCAAGGCGACGAAGACTTCCGAAAACGACATGGGCGTGGGGTTAGCGCCCCATTGCTCGAACATTTTCACCCGCCACTTGGATTTCGGCGTGCGCAGTTTGACTCCGTCCAGATCGGCCGGGCTGTTGATGGGGCGTTTGTTATTGGAGATATGGCGAATGCCGTTCTCCCAGACCGCCAGGACCTGATAGCCCTTGGCTTCGGCCGCCGGGGCCACGTCGGACCAGAAGATCTCGTCCTCGATCCTGGCGAGGTGGTCGCGGTCCTGAACCAGGAACGGCATGTCGAAGACGCCGAACTCGTCGGCGACGGACGACATGATCGAGCTGGGCAGCGCCAGATGCACCGAGCCGAGCTTCAGCTTTTGCATCAGTTCCTTGTCTTTGCCCAATTGCGCCGAATCGAAAAGCTTCACGACGGCCTTGCCGCCGAGTTTTTCATTCGCGCGTTTGGTGAACTCGGCGGCCGTGAGCTGCTGCAGGGAACCCGGTTTGGCGCCAATGCCAAAAATGATCTCCTGGGCGGCCTGCGCCGGCAGCGCCGACACCAGGGCGGTCGCGGCGACCGCACCAATGAATGTGCGTTTCGAAATCCTCATTCCATCCTCCCAATTTCCGCTGTTTTGCGCGGGTGTTTACCGAGTTTCACGGCGGTGTGAATTACGGTTAATCAAGATTGCATACAATTTTTGCTGAAGTCAATGCGCGTCGTTTCGGTATTTAAGCCGTTTGAATTTGTGCTTTTCGGGTTTCGATGAATGTTGTATGCAATCTCCATGGCAGAGATCGTAACCCTTCCTGTTCCCGGCGCGGGCGCCAAGGACAGTTCCGACCATCCCAAAACAACGCGGGCGGCCGTGGTCGCGCAGCAATTGCGCGACATGATTGCGCAGAATGAACTGGCGCCCGGAGACCGGATTCGCGAGCAGGCTTTGTCGGAACGGCTGGCGGTTTCGCGCACCCCGATGCGCGAAGCGTTGCGCATTCTCGCGGCCGAACGGCTGGTTGAACTGCTGCCCAACCGGGGAGCGGTGGTCGCCGCCCCGAGCCTGAAGGAGGTAAAGGACCTGCTTTCGGTGCTCGGCATGATGGAAGCGTTGGCCGGGGAACAGGCGGCCATGAACGGCACCGATGCCGAACTGGCTGAAATCAGGGCTCTGCACTATGAGATGAAGGCGACTTTCGAGCGCCGGGACCGGCTCGCTTACTTCAAGCTCAATCAGGCCATACACCGGGCTATCGTCGCGGCAAGCCACAATGGCGCCCTGGCGGAAATGCACGACCAGTTGAATGCCCGGCTCTATCGGGTTCGCTATCAGTCGAACCTGTCGAACGAGAGCTGGCGAACGGCGATTTGCGAACACGATGCAATCCAGGAAGCCCTGGACCGGCGGGATGCGCCGGGACTTGCCGCAATCCTGCGTGACCATCTCGGCAGCACATGGTCGAATATCAGCGGCAGCGAAGAAAGCTGAGAGACTGCGCCAGCACCTTCAGCGGAGTTGACGCAAGCGCGGATGCCGGAGCTGGCGCTCCGCACCCTTTGGCTTTGACCTCATGGATACAATGCTGTAGGCGGAGGCCCTGTCACTTCGATCGTGTCCGGGCTGCGATATGCCCGCAATCCAGGTGACGCCGACAAATCTGAAACGGTCCCGCAGACATGACAAATTCTACTGGCGATGTGTTCCCGGCGAACCCGGACTCCGCTCCGGACGGTCCCAATCACTTCGTGCGCGACATCATCCGGTCCGACCTTGCCGAGGGCAGGGCGAGCGAAGTCGTGACCCGGTTTCCTCCGGAACCGAACGGCTATCTGCACATCGGCCACGCAAAGTCGATCTGCCTGAATTTCGGCATGGCCGAGGAGTTCGGCGGCCGCTGCAATCTGCGCATGGACGATACGAACCCGACCAAGGAAGAGGTCGAGTATATCGACGCGATTCAGGAGGACATTCGCTGGCTCGGATTCGATTGGGGAGATACCACGCGGTTCGCTTCCGACTATTTCGATCAGCTTTATCATTGGGCCGAACATCTGATTAAAACCGGCAAGGCCTATGTGGATGATTTGAATCCGGACGAAATGCGCGAATATCGCGGCACACTCAAGGAACCCGGCCGTGACAGTCCGTTCCGCACGCGATCGGCGGAGGAAAATCTCGACCTGTTCCGGCGTATGAAATCCGGTGAGTATGCGGACGGCGCCCGTGTCGTGCGCGCCAAGATCGATATGGCATCGGGCAATATCAATATGCGCGATCCCGTACTCTACCGGATTCTCAATGCGCATCATCCGCGCACGGGCGACACCTGGCACATCTACCCGACCTACGATTTCGCCCATGGTCAGTCCGATGCGATCGAGGGTGTCACCCATTCCCTGTGCACGCTCGAATTTGCCGACCACCGCCCACTCTATGACTGGTTGATCGAGAATCTGCCGACACCGTCGGTTCCGGTTCAGACCGAATTTGCCCGGCTCAACCTGACCCATACGGTTCTGTCGAAGCGCCGCCTGAACCAGTTGGTGACACAGAACCATGTTTCAGGCTGGGACGATCCGCGCATGCCGACGCTCAGCGGCCTGCGCCGGCGCGGCGTGCCTCCGGAAGCGATCCGGGATTTTGCACAAAAGACCAGCGTTTCGCGCGCCGACAGCACAGTCGAATATTCGTTTCTTGAGGCCTGCGTCCGCGAGCGCCTCAACCGTTCGGCGGAGCGCCGCATGGCCGTTTTGCGCCCGTTGAAGGTGGTGATCACCAACTACGAGAGCGGCCAGAGCGAGATGCTTGAAGCCGTCAACAATCCGGAGGATGAAGCCGCCGGAACCCGGATGGTGCCGTTCTCGCGCGAACTCTATATCGAGCGCGACGATTTCATGGAGGAGGCGCCGAAAAAGTTCTTCCGGCTCGCTCCGGGTCGTGAAGTCCGGCTGCGCTATGCCTATTACGTGACCTGCAACGAGGTCATCAAGGATGCGTCCGGCGAGATCACCGAACTGCATTGCACCTATGATCCGGCGACGAAGGGCGGCGCTTCACCGGATGGGCGCAAGGTCAAGGGCACCCTGCACTGGGTCTCGGCCGACCATGCGCTGACGGCGGAAGTGCGCAATTACGATCACCTGTTCAGCGATGAATTTCCGTCGACAGGAGACGATTTTCTCGAAGCGATCAATCCGGACTCCCTGACGGTCCTGACCGGCGCCAAGCTGGAGCCGGAACTGGCGCGGGTTGAAACCGGTAAAGCGGTTCAGTTTGAACGGCTTGGCTACTTTTGCGCAGACAGGGATTCAACGCCTGATGCGCCGGTTTTCAATCGCACCGTCACGCTGAAGGATACCTGGAAGAAGGTGCAGGCCAAGGCCTGACTGTCAAATGCCGCGGTTGCGCCCGTCCGGTGCGGCCGCGCGCCGTCGTCTGCAAAATAATCCTCGGTGATGTCACAATCCGCTCCCCTCAATCGTCATAGGGCTGAAACCCTTTTTAGAGACGATGAGGATCACAATGAGCGACACCAACGCAGTAAACTACCAGAACGAAATCCCCGACATTCTCCAATCCATGGCATCCGTTCATGGCGCGATTGACGGCCACGAAGTGGACCGTATCCTGCAGCACCTGGTGCGGCTGCGCGCCTCGCAGATCAACGGGTGCGCATTCTGCGTGAAGATGCACATTCGTGAGGCCCGCGAAGACGGGGAGACCAACGAACGCCTGGACCGGGTGATTGTCTGGAGCCATGTTTCGGATTTCACCGAACGTGAAAAGGCGGCCCTGGCCTGGACCGAGGCGCTGACGTCGCTTGATCCGCGCGCCGAACTGGGCGGATTGCGGGCGCGTCTCAGACAATATTTCTCCGATAAGGAGATCGGTCTGTTGACCGCCGACATCGCCCTGATCAACCTGTGGAACCGGATTCAGGTCTCGGGCCACTGACATGATGAACGCGATCGACACAAAAACCTTCGAACAGGCGCGGCCCGGGCTGCTGGGGCTGGCCTACCGGATCCTTGGGTCAAGGGCCGACGCCGAAGACGCGGTGCAGGACAGCTTCGTCAAATGGGCGGGGGCGGACCGGACTGCCATCGACAATCCGCCGGCCTGGCTGACCAGCATCTGCACCAGGCGTTGCCTCGACATGCTGCGCTCGGCCCAGCGGGCCCGTGTCGACTATGTCGGGGCGTGGCTACCGGAGCCGATCCATACGCCGACGCAGATCGATGCTGAGGGAAGTGTGGAACTGGCGGACTCGCTGACCATGGCATTCCTGCTTGTGCTTGAACGCCTGTCACCGAAAGAACGGGCGGCCTATCTGCTTCATGACATTTTCGAACTGCCCTATGCGCAAATCGCCGAAACGCTGGAAATTCGAGAGAGCGCCTGCCGCAAACTCGTCTCCCGTGCGAAGGCCAATGTCGAACAGGCCCGGCCCCGTGCGCCGGCACCGGTGGAACGGCAGGAGGACCTCCTGGCCGCCTTCCGCACGGCAATTACCAGTGGCGCCACCGCGCCGTTGGCCGCGCTTCTGGCCGACGATGTCAGGCTTCAGGCCGACGGCGGCGGCAAGGTGCGGGCAATCCACCGGCCGCTGCAGGGCAGGGACGAGGTCATGGCCTTTCTCACTGCGGGGCTGGCCGCCGTCTGGGTCGAATATGACTGGGTTGCCACCGCTCTCAACGGGACCCGCGGTTACCTGTTGCGCGAGGGAGAGACCATCGTTGCCACCGTGTCATTCGATTTCGATGCCAGCGGGCGCGCACGCGAAATCTTCATTATGCGCAACCCGGACAAACTCGCGGGCCTCGGTCCGATTTCGATCCACTGACCGCAATCCGTCTGTCCACAGGCATGGCCACGCGGGAAGAATGCCCGCGTCGGCAGCCGATCTGAACACACTTCACCCCATTGCCGGAGACCGGACATGGCGCATTCAACACGCACACTTTTTGGCGGAGCCTTTCTTCCCATGGACACCCCTTCACCGAACGAAGCCGCAAAACAGGCTACGACGCCGCGTCTCACTGTCGTCAATCCGGCCACACTTTACGATCCGGCGCCGAATGGGTACAGCCACGCGGTTGTGGTTGAGGGAGGCAGCCGGCTTGCCTTCATCGCCGGTCAGGGCGGAGAAGATGCTGCCGGCACTCTTTCTCCGGATTTTGAGAACCAGGTTCGCAAAGCTTTTGCAAACCTGGCGACGGCCCTTGTGGCCGTGGGTGCCGAACCGAACCAGGTTGCAACCCTGACGACATATGTAGCCGACTACGATCAATCCAGATTGGCAATCGTGACCGCCCACATTAAAGCCCTGTTCGGTCATGCTCTTCCGGCCCAATCGCTGGTCCCGGTACCGCGCCTGGCGCTCGACGGAATGCTGTTTGAGGTCGATGCAGTGGCAGTTTTGAAATAGGGCATCACCCTTTGGCGCTCTTTTTCAAACCGGTCTTGATAATGACGATCACAGCAAGTAGCGTTTCATCCCAATAACAAGATGTGCACCAAATGGTGCGCAAAAACGGGAACCGAAATCGGGTGCCGGCCTGCGAATGCAGCCCTGATCGGAATGCATTCCAACGTTGATCCGCCCGATTTCCACCAGCGGGAGGAATTCGCGGTGAAAAATTCGATTGCTATGATTGCCGGGGCGGCGCTGACGGCGAGCCTGACATTTTCAGCGGCCCTTGCGGCCGATAATGTCAAAATCGCGTTCATCGACCCGCTTTCGGGACCGTTCGCAACGACCGGCACAAACGGTCTGGCGGAATGGAAATACGCGGTTGAAACCCTGGTCAACGCGAAGGGCGGTGTGCTTGGCGGCCGCAAACTCGAAGTGGTTGCGTTTGACAACAAGATCAGCCCGAAGGAATCCCTGATCCAACTGAAAGTGGCGATTGATCAGGGCATTCGATTTGTCGCCCAGGGCAATTCCTCCGGTGTCGCCAACGCGCTGACCGACGCGATCAAAAAACACAACAGACGCAATCCCGACAAGCTGGTCCTGTTTTTGAACTATTCCGCCGTCGATCCCGCGCTGACCAATGACAAGTGCAATTTCTGGCACTTCCGCTTCGACGCCAATGCCGACATAAAGATGGATGCGCTCACGGACGTCATCGCCCGCGATGAAGCGATCAACAAGGTTTACATTATCGGTCAGGACTATTCGTTCGGGAAAGCGGTTGCGGCGGCGGCCGTCGCCAACATCGAAAAGAAAATGCCGAACGCGGAAATCGTCGGTAACGAATTGCATCCGATCGGAAAGGTCAAGGATTTCACGCCCTATGCCCGCAAGATTGTCGGTTCCGGCGCCAATGCGGTGATCACCGGCAATTGGGGGTCCGACATGGTCGGCCTCGGCAAGGCCATCATCCAGGCCGGCTACAAGGGGCCGATCTTTACCTATTACGGCGCCTCTAACGGCATCACCAAAACCTTCGGCGCAGAGGGCAAGGATGTCATCCGGCAGGTTGCGGAAGGCCCGCTGAACCCGCCGGCATCAAAGCGCATGTCGGACTACGTCGATGGGTTCGAGGCAAAGAATCCGGAATTCGACATCACCCAGGCGCGGATCACCAACGCCGCGGAAATGCTGGCCAGGGCCATCGACAAGGCAGGATCGACGGATGCAGTGAAGGTGGCGCTTGCTCTTGAGGGCATGGAGCACGACTCGATCTGGGGCGGCAAGGTGCTTATGCGCGCCAGTGATCACCAGGCGATCCAGAACGTGCATATCCTGAAGCATACGGATGAGGGCGTGCAGCATCCGTTGGACAATTCCACGTTCGGTTTCGTGGTGGAAAACACGGTCGAGAATGCCGGGATGGACTCCGCGACGACCTGCGAGATGAAGCGGCCTTAGGTTCGATTGATCGAAGGTTGGAGGAATTTCAGGATATTGTCGAGCGGCGTTCACTGCATGGAACCCCCGCACCTCGTCCTGAGGTGCGAAGCGAAGCGGAGCCTCGAAGGATGGATGACGTGCACTGGAACGTCCTTCGAGGCCCGGCGGAGCCGGGCACCTCAGGATGAGGTTGCGGACTTCCTCATATAGTCAAAAAGGTAAGGTTCGAGCGGCTTGCTGACATTCCAACCAGCACTCCCGTTGACAGGAAATCGCGCATAGTCAGGGCATCCTCATTTCTACTCCATAGCTAGGTGGGACATCTTGGAACTTGTCGTCATAAATCTGCTGGACGGCCTCGTCACGGGGCTGCTGCTGTTCATGTTGTGCAGTGGTCTGACCCTGATCTTTTCCATGATGGGTGTCCTGAATTTCGCACATGCCAGCTTCTATATGCTCGGCGCCTATTTCGCCTATCAGATCAGCACCTATACCGGGTTCTGGATGGGCCTGCTCGTCGCGCCGGTCATCGTCGGGATCGCGGGTGCCGCAGTCGAGCGCTACGGCCTCAGGCGCGTCCACAAATATGGCCATGTCCCGGAATTGATCTTCACCTTCGGCCTTGCGCTTCTCATTGAAGAAGTGGTGCAGTTTTTCTGGGGCAAGAACCAGATGGCCTACGAAGAGCCGGCCGCCCTCGATTTCATGGCGTTTGCCGTCGCCGGCAATGCGTTTCCCGCCTACAAGGTGTTCATGATCTTCGTGGCGATCGGGATCTTCCTGGTGCTCCTGTACATCCTGACGCGAACCCGCGTCGGCCTGGTGATCCAGGCGGCTTTGTCCTATCCGGAGACGGTGCAGAATCTCGGCCACAACGTGCCGCTGGTCTTCATGGGCGTGTTCGGGGTCGGTACCGCGCTTGCAGGTCTCGCCGGCGTTATTGCCGGTCCGGCGCTCGGCACGTTTCCGGGCATGGCGGTGGTGCTCGGCAGCATCGTGTTCGTAACCATTGTCATTGGCGGGCTCGGCTCGCTCTGGGGAGCGTTGGCGGCGTCGCTCCTGATCGGCTGGCTTCAGACGTTTGCCGCCTCCTACAATGTCGTGGTCGGGGATGTGCTCGCGGCCATTGGCTTTTCGGCGCCCGTCAATCTCAGTGAAAGCGCGCTGCGCGATATCTGGACTTTGACACTGCCGCAGATCGGACCGATCCTGCCTTATCTGTTGATGGTCCTGGTGCTCGCCTTCCGACCGCAGGGGCTTTTCGGGAAGCGGGAAACATGAGCATTGCAGAACGCGAAACGCCGGCCGGCGGGCGGGCGACGAACCAGCCGCTTGTTTCCCTGCGTTCCGCGGCGCCGTGGATCGTCGCTGCGCTGATTCTGGTGTCGCTCCCGATCGTGTTCGGGTCCGGATCCTCGCTCACAATCATGAACCAGATGGCTATCACCATCGTCTTTGCGCTGTCCTACAACATGCTGCTGGGGCAGGGCGGCATGCTGTCCTTCGGCCACGCGGTCTATATGGGTCTTGGCGGATTCTTCTGCGTGCATCTGATGAATGCCGTCGAATATGACGGCGTCTGGCTGCCGTTGCCGCTCTTGCCTTTGTTCGGCGGGGTTTTCGGGTTGATCTTCGCCCTCATCATCGGCACGTTCTCCACCCGCCGGGCCGGGACCGTGTTTGCGATGATCTCGCTTGGCGTCGGCGAACTGATCGCGGCGTGCTCGATCATTGTGGTCGCGTTTTTCGGCGGCGAGGAGGGGATCAGCGGCGACCGGACCATGGGGCCGGAAACGTTCGGACTGGATTTCGCCTCTCAATTGGAAGTCTATTACCTGACGATCTGCTGGCTGCTCATATCGGCGCTTGCCATGTTCCTGTTTTCCCGCACGCCGGTCGGCCGCATCGCCAACGCGGTGCGTGACAACGAAGAACGCGCGGAATTTCTCGGATATTCGCAACGCTACGTCCGTTTCATTTCGTTCTGCGCATCGGGATTTTTTGCCGGAATCGCCGGCGGCTTGTTTGCAATCAATTTCGAAATCCTGACCGAAGAAAACCTCAACCTGGCGACTTCCGGTTCGATCCTCCTGGTAACGTTCCTGGGTGGGGTCGGGTTCTTCGTCGGTCCCATTGTCGGCGCGATCGTGTTCACCCTGCTGCAGACTGTCCTCAGCCTTTATACGGAAATCTGGCAACTTTATCTCGGCACTTTGTTCCTGTTGACGGTAATGTTCTTTCCCTCCGGTCTGACCGGCCTCCTGGCGATGCACATTCAACCCTACCGGCTTGGCCGGATCTCGTTGCTGGTTGTGCCCTACCTGCGGATTGCCGGCCCGGGGATCGTCTGCGTCCTGTCGCTGGCCTCGCTTCTGGAGATTGCCTTTCACGCGCGCCACGCGTCGGTCGGCGAGGACCGGACGTCGCTCTTCGGGATTGAGTTCAGTTCTCACGCCCTTGTCCCGTGGGTCGTGGTGCTCGTGCTTGCGGTCGTGAGCGGGGTGCTGGTCAGGCGGCTTGCACCGGCCGTCAAAGAGGCCTGGGACGAAGCGAATGTGATGGAGCGCAAACCATGAGCACGCCCGCCATTCAGCTTGACGGGTTGCGCAAGAGTTTCGGCCTGACGGAGATCATCTGCGGCGTCGACCTAGAGATCGCGCCGGGCGAACGCCACGCGATTATCGGTCCGAATGGCGCCGGCAAGTCTACGCTGTTCAATCTGATCACGGGCAAACATCATGCGAGCGCCGGATCCGTCAGGCTGCACGGCAAGCCCGTGGAGAGTTTGAAACCTTACGAGATCAATCGCCTTGGTCTCAGTCGCTCGTTCCAGATTACCAACATCTTTCCCCGGATGACGGTGTTCGAGAACATTCGCTGCGGACTGTTATGGTCGATGGGCTACAAATATTCGTTCTGGACCCTGGTCAACCGGCAGAACCGCCTTACCGAACGCGCCGATGAAATCCTGGAACAGATCAATCTCAGCTCAAGGCGCGACATGCTGGCAGGCGTCCTGACCTATGCCGAACAAAGGGCGTTGGAAATCGGCATCACCATTGCCGGCGGCGCCGATATCATCCTGCTGGATGAGCCAACCGCCGGCATGAGCCATTCGGAAACCGATTCGGTCGTTGCCCTGATCCGATCGGTCACCGAGGGCAAGACCCTCGTCATGGTCGAGCACGATATGGGGGTGATTTTCGATCTCGCCGACCGGATCTCGGTGCTTGTCTACGGAGAGCTCATCGCCAGCGATACGCCGGAGCGTATTCGGGCGAACGCGCGGGTGCAGGAAGCCTATCTCGGCGCAATGCTGGAGGCTGAATGACATGTTGGAGGTGACGGATCTTCACGCCTATTACGGCAAGAGCCACATTCTGCAGGGCGTCGATCTAAGGGTGGACGAGGGGGAAATCGTTTCTCTGCTTGGTCGCAACGGCGTTGGCCGCTCGACGACCTGCAAGGCGATCATGGGCGAGGTTCCGCCATCGGGTTCGATCCTTTTTCGCGGCCAGGAAATGGTCGGGCGCAAGCCCTACGAGATCGCCCAGGCCGGTATCGGGTATGTACCGGAGAACCGTGACATCTTTCCCGGCCTGACAACGCGGCAGAATCTGATGCTCGGCCTGAAGCCTGGACAGAAAGACGGTGAGGGGCGTTGGTCGATGGAGCAGATGTTCGATCTGTTTTCCAACCTGCGGCAACGCGCCGATGTCGAGGCATCGGTGCTGTCAGGCGGCGAGAAGCAGATGCTGACGATCTGCCGGACCCTGATGGGGGATCCCTCGGTGATCATGATCGACGAGCCGACAGAGGGACTTGCGCCGAAAATCGTGCAGCAGGTCGGCGAACTCCTGGAACAGATCGCCGCGCGCGGCGTCTCCATCCTGCTTGTCGAGCAGAAGCTGACGATTGCCATGCGGATTTCGGCCCGCGTCTATGTGATGGGTCACGGGCGTGTCGTCTTCGAGGGCACGCCTCAGGCGCTGCAGGACGAGGCGGATGTCCGCAGGGAGTGGCTGGAGGTTTGAGGCGACGTCGATGCTGAGCCGCGCGCGGATTTTCCCCGAACAACACCTGCCCGACGCCGGCATCCTGCGCGGACGGGGCGAAGACCTCGCCCGTGACTGGCGTGTCCGGCCTTGCGGATTTCTGAACGCATTCGGGCATGCCAGCGAGGCCGACTACAAGAGGGCCGCCGTCGCCGAGGGCAGGATCATGCAGCATGCCCAGATCGGGTTTCGCGACCTCGAAAAATCCCGCCGCGCATGGGCCGCCGTTCACGAAGCCTGCGATCGCCAAGCGGTGCGGGTCGATCGCTACGGCATCTGTCTTGACTGGTCGATGGGGGTCGAGCGCGCCCATCGCGGCGACGCCCAACGCGGCACCGGCCTGATTCTGAACGGAATTGAGGAATTTGTCGCCCTGACCGAGCCCGCCCCGGTCGCGCCGCACTTCGGCGATTTTGTGCTTGGGTTTCCGGCCGCGATTGAAAACGTTCAGGGCGCGCTTGCCGCCGGTGCCACGTCGATCGGCAATCTCGGGCAATATTTCACCTTTCGCCTGCATGGCCATGACGATGATCTGAAGGCAACCGAAGCGACGCTCGTCGCCCTGCACCTGATTGCCGCGCAGGACGTGCCGGTTCTCGTCCATTCCAATCTGGATGACGGATTTGCCGCGCTGTTCGCCGACATGGCCTCGTCGCTTGGCGCGGTCCTGCTCGAACGTCATATCGTTGAAACACTGGTCGGCGGCACGGTCAGTCATTGCTGGGGGCATCACTTCTCCGACCCGGTCGGCCGCCTGGCCTTCCATCTGGCGCTCGCAACCGTCTCGGACCAGCCGGGAACCATGATCTATGGCAACACAACCTCCTATCGGGGCAGCGATGGTGCCAATTACGCCAGTCTTTCCAATTATCTCATGACGGATATCCAGGGCCAGATGATGCGGCCCACCGGCCACGCGATCAATCCGGTGCCGGTCCGTGAAAATCAGCGCATTCCCGATACCGACGAAATTGTCGAAGCCCAGCTTTTTGCCGGGCGGCTGCTTCAGCACGCAACGGCGTTCCAACCGCTGATGGATCCCGGCAGGGCCGAGGACCGGGCCGAGCGGATTGTTGCCGGCGGACGGGCGTTTTTTCACCGGGTGCTGTCGGGGTTTGATGCGATTGGCATTGATACGAGCAACCCGTTTGAAATGTTGCTCGCTCTGCGCCGGATCGGCGGCCGGCGACTGGAACAGGAATTTGGCGCTGCCGCGGCCGAGCGTGTCCGATCGCCGATCCTTGACGAGACCGCCGATATGGTCGCCTCGGGACTTGGGCGCGTCGATCCGGCCGACCGGGAAATGTTGGCACAATGGCGGCCGCGGGTGCTGGTCGCTTCGAGCGATGTGCACGAGCACGGCAAGCTGGTGGTCGAAAACCTGCTCGCCGCATGCGGCGTGTCGGTCGTTGACGGCGGCGCGTCCCTCGCACCGTCGGACCTGGCGCAAAAGGCGATGGCCGAGGGCGTCGATGCTATTGCGCTCAGCACCTACAACGGCATCGCCCTCGATTTCTTTAACCAGCTTTGTGCTGAACTGAACGGCACTCTGCCGATCCTGATCGGCGGGCGGTTGAACCAGATCTCCGACGGGTCGAATTCCAGCCTTCCCGTCGACGTGACGGAGAGGTTGCGGGATCGCGGCGCCCTGATCTGCGATACGGTGGAAGCGGCGGTACCGGCGCTGCTTCGCGTGCGAAAGGGTATGGAATGACATCTGTCGGAATTCTCGGGGCCGGGCATCTGATCAAACACCTGATGCCGACGCTGATCCGCAGCGGACATCGGTTTGTGCTGTCGACCCGCAGCACCGACGTGGTCAGGGACCTGCAGGCGCGGTTTGATCTGGAAACATGTGACGACCCGCAGGCAATCGTTGACGGGGTCGACATCGTCATTCTTTCGGTCAGGCCGTTCCAGGCCCTCGATCTTTGTGCCGGGTTGAGGTTTCGCGACGGGCAGACCGTGTTGAGTCTTTGCGCCGGTCTGACGCTTGACGCGCTCGAACCGGTTCTGTCTCCGGCACGCGCGGTCCGGGCAATGCCGGTGATTGCGGCCGAATTCGGGGAAAGTCCGACCCTGTTGTGGCCTGACGACGACGCGTGCCGAGCCCTGCTGGCGCCCTGCGGTCCGGTTTTGGCGATGCGCGACGAGGCGGAATTCGAACCGGCAAGCGTGATCGCCTGCTATTTCGGCTGGGTTCAGCATCTGATCGGCGAGATCAGCGACTGGAGCACGGAGCAGGGTGTGCCGGCGCCGATCAGCCGTCACCTCGTTGCGCAGATGACCCGTGCGGCCGGTACCCTGGTTGGCGAACGGACCGACGCCTCGGTTGCGCAACTGGTTGAGCAGATCACCCCGCCGCGGTCAATGACCGGATTGGGGCTCGATCACCTGCACGAGCGCGATGCCTTCGGGCCCTGGCGCGAGGCAGCCGACCATGTTCTTGCGGCAATGAAGAAATAGCTCCCTCAAGCGTTCCGGGCTTCCATCACGGCTGCAACGAGATCCGCGGGCACGTCTTCCAGTTCCGACCGCCGGTCGTTGTCGAGTGCAGATTTTGTCAGATGCATGGACGCTCTGTATGCCGTGAGATAATCACGGCATTCCCGGCATACTTTCAGGTGCAATTCGAACAGGAACACCGTCTTCGGGGGTAAGTCTCCGTCAAGATAGGCAAGCACGAAGTCCTCGAATTCGTTGCAGGTGATCATCATCGGCAGCTTGAACATCAGGCCGTGCATGCGCCTTGCCAAAGACGGTTTAGGACGTGTCATAATGCTTGCCCCTTCATCAGCGGCTCCAAAAGCTTCTTCAGCGCAGAACGCGCCCGGTGCAGTCTCACCTTCACATTGGTTTCGCTCAGACCCAGCATCTCGGCCACCTCGGCAGTCGACATTTCTTCGATGTCGCGCAAAAGCAGAATGATACGGTAATTGTCCGGCAAGGCATTGATCCGATCATGGATCCGGTCACGCATCTGCGATTGCTGCAACATGTTTTCCGGCGTTTCAAAAGCCGCCCACCTGTCTTCATAACGGCAGCCATTGTCATCGAATTCGGGCTGCAGATCCTCGATCGAATTCTCCTTCAGCCGGTTGTGCTTGCGAAGGATGGCGAGGGATTCGTTGACAACGATCCGGTGCATCCAGGTTTTCAGGGTCGAACGCCCTTCAAATCTTTCCAGTGCCCGGAATATGTTCACGAATGCATTCTGGACCGCGTCCTCGGACATCGCATTGTCGCGCAGGAACCGCCGTGAGACCGCAAGCATCCAGCCGATATTGCTCTCGACGAAGGTCTTGGTAGCTGTCTTGTCGCCCGAACACAGAAGCGCGACGACGGCTTCGTCGTCCGCATCATCGCCGATTGCATCCGGTGCGGTGGCTCGCCTCCCGACGTCGTCCGCCGTCACCGGCAAGTCCAATCAGATCTCTTCATCGTTTGCCGGTATCCGGTTCTCTATGCCGCGTTTCCTCTGTCCATCAGGACAATAACGACGTCTCTGTCCGGTAACAAGCCGACGGGGTGTTGTTCGGTCAAACGGCCGACGAACCCCATTTGATTGAAGCGTCTGACAGCGCGGTTTCAACCCCACAAAGACGGGTCCGGCGGATTGATGGTGCTGCCGTCGTAACGCAGCGCCGGTGTCCGGTCCCGCGACAGCAGCAATGGTCCGTCGAGATCGACGAAACTGGCCAATTGCGCCAGCACCATGCCGGGCGCCATGGCGAGCGAAGTGCCGACATTGCAGCCGACCATGATTCCAAAACCTCTGTCCTTGGCTTCCTTCGCCAGATCGAGGGCTTCCGTCAGCCCGCCGGCCTTGTCGAGTTTGACGTTGACAAAGCTGTATTTGCCGACGAGGTCGGGCAGGGAAGCCCGGTTGAGACAGGATTCGTCGGCCGCGATCGGGATCGGCGGATTGTAGTCGGCAAGAACGGCATCTTCGCCGGGTTTGAAGGGCTGTTCGACCAGTTCGACCCCCAGCGCCGCCAGTTTCGGCACATAGTCGAACAATTGCGCTTCGCTCCAGCCGGTATTTGCGTCCACCGAAATCCGTGCCTCGGGTGCGGCATCACGAACTGCGGCAACCCGGTCCGGATCACCGTCCCGGCCGAGCTTGAGCTTCAGCACCGTTCTGTCGCGGTTGGCATGGGCATCGGCACCCATCTTTTCCGGCGTGTCCAGCGAGATGGTAAAGACCGTGGTCACCGGGGCAAGGGGGCCGGGCAGTCCGACAAGCTCGGCAATCGGCATGCCCCTTTGTTTTGCTTCCAGATCCCACAAGGCGCAATCGAGCGCGTTGCGTGCGGGACCCGCAGGCAGAAGCTGCTGCAGGGCCGCGCGGTCGATACCGCCTTCAATCTCGGAGCGGGCGGATTCGATCTGGGAAACCACCGGCGGCACGTCCGGGAAAAACGCATCGGCGCGTTCACATTCGCCGCGGCCGACACATCCGCCCTCGCTGATTTCAACGACAACCACCTCGCCGTGCTCCTGCACAAGGCGGGAGATGACGAAGGGTTCGTGCAGCGGCCATTGTTCCGGCGTGACTTTCAGCGATCTCATGTGATGGCCTCCAGACGATCGACGAGTTTTGCCACACCGCTTCGCACAGGATCGGTCACCGGCAATCCGATCCTGTCCTCCAGTTCGGCGATTTCAGCCGCCGCTGCGGCCTCGTCGAGACCCGAGGAGTTGACGGACAGTCCGAGCAGCTGCGCATTCGGGTTGGTCCGGCGGGCGAGACCGAGATTGGTGGCGATGACGGTTTCCAGTTCCGGGATCGGGTAGTCGGGATAATCGCCGTCGATGTGGGTGCGCCCGAGTTCATGGCAGAGAACCAGAAGATCGGCCTGGGCGCCATGCAGCAGGCCCAGGCTGACCGCCGCATAGGCGGGATGAAACAGGGATCCCTGACCCTCGATAATATCCCAATGATCGGCGGAACCGGCCGGGCACAGGGTTTCCGTCGCACCGGACAGGAAATCGGACACAACCGCATCGATTGCAATGCCGGTTCCCTCGATCAGGATGCCGGTCTGGCCGGTGGCGCGAAAAGTCGAATTAAGGCCGCGGTTTTTCATTTCCGCCTGAATCGCCAGGGCCGAGTACATCTTGCCGACGCAGCAATCGGTGCCGACGGTCAAGAGCCGACGGCCGACGCGTTTCTTCCCCGTGCCGCAGGGCAGGCCAGCCGGCGGTTCGCGAACATCGAAAACCTTGTTTCCGGTGCGCTCGATTGCCGCCGCTATGTCCGGGATCTGCGCGAGACGCGAGTGCAGGCCGGCCGCAATGTCCATTCCGGCCTCAAGCGCCTCCACGCAAAGCGTTATCCAGGGGTCCGGCAGGCCGCCGCCGACCGGGGCGACACCGATGATCAGTGTGCCCGCGCCCTGTGCCGCGGCATCGCCGATCGACAGGTCCGGCAGACCGAGGTCCACGCTGTCCGGCGTCAAGCGCACCTGCGCCATGCAATCGCCGCGACGCCAATGGGCAATGCCGGCCGCGGTCTTGGCGTCGAGCGGGGTCGGCGCGTTGCCGACGAACAAAAGATAAGGCTTTCGCAATTCGATCATGGCGGACATGGAGCTCTCCCGAAGGCGTCAATGGGGCCGAGATTAGCGAGGGCAGGACCGGCAATCTACACAAAGGTGACGCTGGATTTGGCTCATACTGACGCAGAAAATGCGCCATGATGCGTCATGTGGTGTCGATCGGTTTCGATCAGGAATCGCCAGGTTGCGCAAGAAAAAGGTGGGAATCGTCGAGCGTGTTCTGGATCCGGGCGTGAATGTCCTGATCGAGGGAAGGGTCGCCGGGGTCGAGAAATCCGGTCTTTCGATAGGCCCGGCGCGGGTCGACATTCCTGCCGAGATATTCCCAGGTGACGCGGCTGGCAGCGGGCATGCGTTTTCCGGCGGCCGAAATTCCGAGTTTGAGACCGTCCAACCGGTCCAGCACCAGTTTGTAACTCGCGAACAGGATCGTGTGGGAGATCTCCGAACTGGTCAGGCTTTCATAATCGGTCAGGAACAGCCGATCCTTGAGGAACAGGGCGTGCCCGAAATATCGGCACCGGGCGCGATGGCCGACCTTGCCGACCGGTTCCAGTCGCTCCATGCGGTGGTACACAACGGAGGAGTCGCGCTGCATGACGTGAATCAGGGATTTCAGGATCTTGCCCGGCGCGGACATGGAATAATAATATTCGTAATAATAGCCGAGATAGGATTGCAGCTCGTTTTGCAGGGAGACACTCTGCAGATGCTCTATTGCCTGCGCCAGACCGCCGTCCGCACGGTTGCCCGCAAACGCTCCGGTCGGGCGCAACTGGATCAGTTTGACAAACTGGTCTTTCGGCAGCAGCAGCTCATATTCCTCCACGCCGAAAAAATCATAGATTTTGCGCAGGTTCGACCGACTCGGTCTTACCGTTCCGCTGAGATATTTGTTGAACTGGGCGCGGTTGATACCGATCCGCCGACAAACATCGGAAACGGATGGAAAATAGGAGCAAAGCAGAATCAAATTCTGTCTGAAATGATTGTCCATGACGTTGAGCCTTCTGCTTTATGTCCGACAACTTTATGCACTTCGATGCAGTTTTTGCGTCGCTCAGCATAACGGATATCTCTGCGGCAGTCTGGTTGAAAATTGATTTATATCCTAGGATGACGGTTCCACGCGCAGATGTGGACAAGAGCAAAACAAGACGAAGACATTGAAAAATCAAGACAACATGTTTGTTTGTTGCGGGAGCACAATGATGAAACTTCCAGGATTTAGGTCTCAATCAGGAAAACTAATTACATTTGGCGCGGCGTTGATGCTGGGCGTCTCGGCAAATGCGGTGACAGCCTACGCGGCCGATTGTGAAATCAAGATTGGCGGGATCGCACCCCTGTCCGCCCCGGGCACGGTCGTCGGTGGCGAAGCCATGCGCGATGCCATGCTGATTGCGCAGGACGATATCAATGCCGCCGGCGGCGTCATGGGGTGCGACCTGAAGGTGGTCATTGCGGACAGCGAGGGACTTCCGGAAAAAGCCAAGGCGATCATGGAAAAGCTGATCACCCAGGATGGTGTCGTCGCGGTTGGCGGCGGATACCATTCCTCGGTTGGCGTCGCGTCCAAGGATGTGGCCAACGCGCGCGGCATCCCCGTGGTGTATGCGGAAACCTGGAACGACACGATTACCGGCGACAAACAGAAATACATCTTTCGCATCGCGCCGCTCAGCTCGTGGGCGTCCGCGACGATCTGGAAACACGCGCTGAAGACGCCGGGTATCAAAAAAGCAGCGATCCTGACCGAGAATACGGATTATGGAATTCCCGCGGCCGAAGAAACCACCAAGGGACTGAAGTCCGGCGGCGTGGACTCCGTGACGTTCAGTGTCGATATCGGAACCCAGGACTATGCCGGCATCGTGGAGCGCATCAAGGCGGAAGATCCGGACATGATCATCACACTGGCAACGGGCGAGGCTGGATACAATTTCACCCAGCAGGCGGCCGATGCCGGTATCGGGCCGATGGACATTCCCTTCCACACCAGCCAGGTTTCGCTTGAAAGCAAGGCCTACTGGGAAAACGTGCCCGATGGAAACATGGCCTTTGTGCAGCGGATCGGGGTTCCGGAGAACCTGTTCAACGAAAAGGCCAAGAAGTTCACCGTTGCCTACAAGGCCAAGACCGGCAAGGGCGCTGTCGAGAGCTACGCCATGGAAGCCTATGACTCCATCGCTATCCTCGCGCAAGCCATCAATGAGGCCGGCTCCACCGATGGAGACAAGATCGTTGCCGCCCTGGAAGGCATCACCCACGACGGAACGCTCGGCAAGATCTATTTCCCCTATGGCACCCAAAAGGATCCTTCGGCCGACGGCAAGGGTGACGAATGGTGGCATCAATGGCCGGATCCGGCGCTGACCGTGATCCAGTATCAGGAAGAGGGACAGAATTCTGCGGTCGCGCCGATCGTCTATCCCGACACCTACAAAACCGGCGATGCGGTCTACGTGAAATAAGACTGCAACCTTCCAGGCCTTTCGGCTTGCCGGAGCGGGGGCAGCCCCGCTCCGGAGGCCGGATTTCATCAGCATACTTTTAGAGGCGAAGGGTAGGGGCCGGGCATGGAGTCTCCGCAACTCTTTTGGGGCGTAATGATCTGGATGGTCGTGTGGGCCGTGATGGGAAGCGTCCTGTTGCGCCGACGCTATCTGCATCGCGACCTCGACACATCAAATGCAAATTTCGTTGGCGCGATGGTCGGCGCGGCAACCGGGCCGATCGGCCTTGTCCCGATGTGGATGCGGACGCCGGAACTGAACAACAGGCTGATCGTACTGCCGGCAATCGCCACCGTGACCCTCGTTGCCGCGGCGTTTGCGTTTTCCGATCCGGAAAACAATTGTGTGGTCAATGGCTCGTTCATCGCCTCGCAGATCACCAACGGGCTGATCATCGGCATTATCTACGGGTTCATGGCGCTTGGTCTGACCCTGATCTTTTCGATCCTCGGTGTGGTCAGCTTTGCCCACGGCGAGTTCTACATGATCGGCGGAATGGTGGTCTATTTCGTCACCGTTGTCTGGTTTCCCGGGATTTCACCTCTGCTCGGGGTGCTGGCGGCCTGCCTTGTCGCGTTCGTGCTCGGCGCCGTGTTTGAGCGCCTGTTCCTGACGCCGATGTATTCGGGAAAGATGGACCGCCCGGTCGAATACGGCATCCTGGTCACGTTCGGGCTGGCGTTCACCCTGCAATATTTCGTTCAGGCCATGGCCGGCGCCAATCCGGTCAAGGCAAAGCGTTTCTTCGATTTTCCCCGCCTGCGGCTGCCGACAGCCGAGGATCCCTGGCTGATCAAGTCGAGCCGCGGTAATATGGAATTGTTCGATACGATCTCGATCTCAAATCCGCGTTTCGTAGCCGCTGTCATGTGCATTCTTGTGCTGCTGGCGCTGCTGTATTTCCTGCATCGCACCTGGACCGGCAAGGCCCTTCGTGCGGTCAGCCTCGATCGCGAAGCCGCGGCGATTGCCGGCATCAATCCGGACCGGATGAACATGCTGGCGTTCGCGCTCGGCGGCATGATCGCGGCACTTGCCGGCGCGCTGCTTGTGCAGGCCTTTTCGTGGCTGCCGCAGGTCGGCAATATTCCGGCCATGCGGTCCTTCGTCATCGTTGTGCTGGGAGGGCTCGGATCGTTGCCCGGGGCCTTCTTCGGCGGCATAATCGTCGGTTTGGTCGAGGCGGCGGGAACCGGGTGCATTCCGGATGCCCAGAAAGCCGCATCCTATATTCCCGCCTATGGCATGATCGTGCTGACGCTCACCCTGTTGCTGCGTCCGACCGGACTGCTCGGTCGGCGCTTTGCCGGAGGCACCCATGGAAAGTTCTAAAACCATGCGGCAGCAGGTGCCCAACATTCTCGGCGTTCTGTTCCTGGTGTTTTTCCTGGCGTTCCCGTTCGTCTACAGCGGCGCCGATTACGACTACATCATGCACATCTTCATTATCGCGTTTTTCTACGCGATCCTGGCGTCGAGCTGGTCGATGCTGGCCGGCTATGCGGGCCAGTTCTCGTTCGGACATATGGGTTTCATGGGGGTGGGCGCCTATACAACGGCCCTGTTCTGTCACTATTTCTATCTGTCGCCGGAACCGACCAACCTTTGCACCGAATATCAGGTCGGCGGCCTCTATCTTATCGTCGTCAATCCGATCGGGGTCACATCGACAACGTTGACCCAGGACTGCCTGCGCCAGGCCATGGAGATCTGGGACGGAGCGGTCGAGGTGACGCCGATGCCGATCTGGCTCGGGATCATTCTGGGAACGATCATGGGCGGCGTCTTCGGCCTGTTGATCGGGCTTCTGGTCCTGCGGTTGCGGGCGGCCTATCTGGCCCTGTTCACGCTCGGGTTTTCGGAGATTCTGAAAGCGACCATCAGCGCAGAAATCGAGATCACCCGGGGTCAGGCCGGCATGGAAACGCCGGCCCTGTTTGAAAACGGGCTGTCCCTGTTCGGTCATACATTCACAAAGACCGACAAGATCCCGCCCTATTTCATCATGCTGTTTTTGCTGCTTGGCTGCCTGATGATCCTGACCTGGCTGGCCCGATCGAAATTCGGCCTGTTCGTCAGGGCATTGCGCGAAGACCAGGACGCGGCAGCGGCGCTTGGCGTCAACACAACACGCTACAAGGTGCTGGTGTTCGTCGTCACAACGATGATGGCGGCGATGGCCGGAGCGGTTCAGGCGCATTATGTCGGCATCGTCACGCCGAACAATCTGTTCCTTTTGCAAATGAGCCTGGTTGTCGCCATGGCGGTGATCGGCGGCGTCGAGAATTTCGTCGCCGCGGCGATCGGCGCGATCATAATTCAGTTCGTGCTCGAATTCCTGCGCAACAGCTTCGATATCGGCGGCGTGACCGTCGACATGACGATCTGGCGGTTGGTGTTCTTCGGCATCCTGTTGATGATCACGCTGCGATTTTCGCGAAACGGCCTGATCGCACCGATCATCGACTATTTCGCGCGCGGGCATGTCGGCGAGGAAACGGTCGCCAAACGAACATCGACAACCGCCAGGCCGGAGGCGGCGCAATGATCAATCTCGTTGTCAAGAACCTGCACAAGCGGTTTGGCGGCCTTCAGGTCCTGAAAGGGGTCTCGTTCGAGATCAACGGGCCGGAACTGATCGGCCTGATCGGACCGAACGGCGCCGGCAAGACGACCCTGACCAATATTCTCGACGGCGCGATCAAGCCGAACAGCGGGACCGTTTATCTCAACGACACCCGCATCGACCAGTTGCAGCCCTATGAAGTGGCACTTGCGGGCCTCGGGCGCACGTTTCAGGTCACCCGCTCCTTCCGCCGGATGACGGTGCTGGAGAACCTTTATGTTCCGGCGCTGGCAACCGGGCGGGCGGCTCGAAAGAGCGAAGTACATGAAAAGGCCATGTCTGTGCTGGAATTCCTGACCATGGATCATCTGCGCAACGAATATGCGCAGGCCCTGTCGGGCGGACAGCAGAAGCTGCTCGAACTCGGCCGCCTGTTGATGCTCGATCCGGATGTCATCATTCTCGACGAGCCGTTCGCCGGTGTGCACCCGAAGCTCATGGAGATCATCTACGACTATATCCGCAAGGTGAACGATGCCGGCAAGGCGATCATCATCATTTCCCACCAGATGGATTCGATCTTTACCCTGAGCCAGCGGCTTCTGGTGCTTAATTTTGGCGATCTTATCGCCGACGGGCCGCCGGAGGAGGTGAAGGCGGACCCGGCCGTCATTGAGGCCTATCTGGGCGCCGAGGAAGACGACGAACAGCCGGCGCACGTGGGGAGCTGATGCGATGAGCGAAGATTTCCATAGCGACACCGTTCTCGAACTGCGCGACCTGCACGTTGGCTACTACAAGGATCTCAACATCCTGCAGGGGCTCAACATCAAGGTTCAACGCAACAAGATTACCACAATTCTCGGCGCCAACGGGGTCGGCAAGTCAACGGCGCTGCGCGCCATATTCGGGTTCCTGCGCCCGAACGAGGGCGACGTTCTGCTGCATGGCGAAAGCATTCTCGACATCGCCACCCACAACCGGATCCTGAAGGGACTTGCCTACATCCCGCAGCAGCCCGGCGTGTTCAAGGACATGAGCGTTGAGGAAAACCTTGAGCTTGGCGGATGGACATTCCGCAATGACAAGAAGCAGGTGGCGGAAAAGATTGAAGCAAATTATGAGCGTTTCCCGGTTCTGAAAGAAAAGCGCAAACAGATTACCGGCGAATTGTCCGGCGGGCAGCAGCGGATGGTCGAAATCGGTCGGACCCTGATGGCCGATCCGAAGGTTCTCCTGGTCGATGAACCGACGGCGGGCCTGTCGAAAATGCTGGCGCGCGAAGTCTATGACATGCTGACGGCGCTGACCTCGATCGAGGACATTACGATCCTGCTTGTCGACCAGGAAATCCGACAGGCCCTGAAGATTGCCGACTATGTCTACGTGCTGGAGCTCGGGCGCAACAAATATGAAGGCCGGACGTCGGAGTTCGAGGACCTTGAAAAAGCGTTCTGGGTGGCTTGACCGAACTCAGTGAAGTTATTCACATGGGTTATAGAGCGTGCTGGAAAAGTTCCTGTCCGCGAGCTTCCATCAAAATTTTGCCAGAATAATCTGGCTCTTTAAGAAGGGTTCTTGAGGTTGTCAGTGTATTTTTGTCCGAATAATCCACAAAATTCTCTAATTTGGTTTGTAAGAGCTCGCGCATTCGTTTTGTATGAAATGAATTTATCGTCATACAAATCAATGGATTGCCTCTTGAATTCAATATGCGGGATACCCAAGTCGATTGCTTGACTTGAATGGTTTCTAAATTAAACTGACTCGTGATGCACTTTTTAAGATCGGTTTTGTTTGCTGCATCGCTCGAACATGGAATTGCAAGGGTGTGGAAATGGTGGATTTTGTCGCCAACAATGGAGATATTTTGACCGCCTTTGTTGTGCCCTTATTGGTGATGGCTTACTATTATCTAAAATTTGTTAGACGAATGGATTTGCTTCGGCCCTTTCGGCCTATTTCGCGAATGTCCGTAACGCATCTTTCCGCCGCGACAATTTCTAGAGATCTATTGCCCCGGTTTAATCCACACGTTTCAAAAGATACGGTAATAAAAGTAGTTGGAGGTGACGGCGTTTATGTCAGCGGACCGCACGGCTTGAATTGGCGTCGAGGCCTGAACACTTGGCTTCGAAAAGGCGCAATTGTCGAAATTGTGCTTGTTGACCCTACGGACGAGGTCTGGGCAGCATACAGCAAATTGTCCGCTTGCAGTGACCGTCTTCGACTCTATCGAATTTCCGACAAAAAAGAACGCCACGCAAGCTTGGTAAGAAAATATAGGACATTTCACCCTACTATTTTGAGGAGTGCCGAGGTAAAGTTGTTGTGGCTTGAGAATTTCCATCCGCCGGGTTGTCACACGGCTTACGATATTGAGTATTATTCATCCGTTCTGGGGACGTTGAACGAGGAAGATTTTGGCGAATATCAAAGGCAAATTGATGAACTAATTGCACGTTCCGTGCCACTCAAAACCGATTTACATGCAATGGCTGCGTAGTAGAAACTTCCTGTTGCTGGGGGGCAAGTTTTGGATCCTGATGTATTTGTGACACTTGATCGCGAGCTTGAGTGGCTTGGGAGATATTCAGCTGCATTTGCAATATTTATATCTGTAAGCATACTTACTATGGCGAGCCATGCAATCGTGAATATGTGTGCGGTTACGTTACACGATTTGGTCGAAACGAATACTAAAGCGAAGTATAGATTAAAATACTGGTCCCCTGATGCAGATCGTTTGCGGCGTTTCATTTATGCATTCAATAGTGGGAAGAGGGCGATGTATTTGATCACTGTGGTTTTTGGTGTGATAGTCTATTCTTATTGGCAGATTAGTGACGCAGAAATGTCCATTGTTGAATTTGTGAGCAAGATGGAAAACCAGAATGAAATATTGTCTATGGTCGCTGGCGTTTTGAAATTTCTTACACCGAAGACTTTTACTTACATTTCGATTATTTATTCTGCATTTATAGTTTATTATACGATGTCAATATGTCGGAGGTTTTGGATAATAAGGCGTGAGTATGTTGAATATGAAGGGGGCGGATCTATGTAATCTTTTGTTTACTTCTCGTTGTGAATTCGTTATTCTTTTTTTGATAATCTCCCTCGGCGATCGCGGATTGTTAGCGTGCCTAGCTTTTTCAAGCGGCGGTGGAGATGATTTTGCCTGGTTACCTGAGGATTCTGCGCGAAAAATACCAAGGCCATTTTGTTCAATACATCTTGGTTTTGACAGTTATTTTATTCCCGCAAATTGTTTGGCCAAGCGTATCTGCTTCAGAGTTCTTGTTTTCTGGCATAATTTTATTGGTATTAGATTTTTTTGTGACGATATTTGCTGTTTACGAGCTGAAGAGTGGTAAGTAGTTGTTGACGGTGATAGTTTTGAATTGGTTTCGTCGTTAAAATTGACTGATTAAGTGCCGACAACTTCACAAAGCGTCGATGATCCCTCAAGCACTGCGGCAACGGCCTCCGGCGGGCTCTTGTCGGTGATCAGGGTATCGAACTCACCGAAATCGCAAACCTTGACGAGCGCGGTCCGGGAAAACTTGGTGTGATCGGAAATGACAATGCTCTGTTGTCCCCGGGACAGGACCATGCGGGCAAATTCGGCCTCGGCCAGCTGATAATCCATCATTCCGTGTTCGGCGCTGATCGCCGCGATCGAGATGATGGCAAACCGGACAGTGAAATTGGAGATGAACTCGATTGCCGAGGGGCCGAACGCAGCCCCGTTGTCTCCATGCAGTTCGCCGCCGGCCATATAGACGCGGTTGCCGTTCACCGTCGCAAGCGTGCGGGCGACATCCGATGAGTTGGTGACGATGGTCAGGCTGGATTTGGCCAACAATTCCCGGGCAAGGATGCTTGTCGTGGTGCCGGTGTCCATCATGACGCTGTCGCCATCATTGATCTTTGCCGCAAGGTGTCGGGCGATCAGCCGCTTTTCCGTGGCCAGTTCGCGCAGACGGCGCTCGAACGGCGCTTCGACGGCGGACGGCGCCAGGCTGACAGCGCCATGCAGTTTCACCAGCTTGCCTTCGTCGACCAGCGGACGAATGTCGCGCCGGATCGTTTCCAGCGAGACATGCATGTCGTCGGCGAGCTGACCTATGCGGATCGTACCCTCGGTGCGGGCTGTGTCCAATATCTCCGATTGACGTTTCGTCAACATCGGCTGTTCGTCCGTCTTTAACTGATATTTCGACCGAGTTTGGTGGATATCCGGGCGTAAAACAATACAAAACCACAAAAATCGTAAAAATAACCACAAAAATACCACAAATGCATTGACTTCGCATCCGGGGGACGGTCACATTGCAACAGGGGGCGACTTGTCCGTGAACCACAATAATGGTCGCCCGAAACACGGAGGATCGTCTAAATGCCCAAAAGTTTATCCTATCGGTCGGCTGCCCTGGCGTCGGTGTTCGCCGGCTGCCTGGCCTTGTCGCCGCTTTCGGCGGTAGCCGATGTCGAATCGAAAGACCCGATCAAGCTGACCCTGCACGACTGGACCGGTCAGCTGATCACGACCCAGATCATGGGCGAGGTGCTGAAGAAGGCCGGCTACAATATCGAATATGTGCAGGCCGACTACATTGCCCAGTTCGCCGGCCTGAAAACCGGAGACCTGCATGTGGCCATGGAAATGTGGGAAACCACCGGCCGCGACGCGATGGACGAAGCAACCGCGACGGGCAAGGTCGAGAATCTCGGCGAGACCGGCATGCAGGCCATCGAGGAATGGTGGTATCCGTCCTATATGAAGGAAAAATGCCCGGGCCTGCCGAACTGGGAAGCCCTGAAGGACGAAGCCTGCGCCGAAGCGTTTTCGACGGCAGAGACTGCACCGAACGGGCGTTATCTCGGCGGGCCGGTGACCTGGGGCGGATTCGATGACGAGCGCGCCGAAGCTTTGGAACTGCCATTCGAGGTGGTGCATGCCGGAACCGACGCGGCTCTGTTTGCCGAACTCGAATCGGCCTACCAGCGCAAGGCTCCGATCATGCTTTGGGTCTATGCCCCGCACTGGGCGCCGGTGAAGTATGAAGGCGAATGGGTCCAGTTCCCGGAATATACCAAGGAATGCTACGAAGATCCTTCCTGGGGTTCCAACCCGGACGCGGCGTACGATTGCGGCAAACCGCGCGGCCCGATCTGGAAAGTCGCATGGGCCGGCCTGAAGGACAAATGGGGCGGAGCCCACGCGGCCATCAAGGCGTTTTCGATCACCAATGACGAAATGGGATCGATGGTCTCCGACGTCGACCTAAACGGCAAAAAGGTCGAAGAAGTCGTTGCCGCCTGGATGGGCGCGAACGAAGCACGCTGGTCCGCCTGGATCAAATAGGCAGGACCGGCTTCAAGGGTCGCCGGCCGAGGACCTCCTGACCGGCCGGCGACTTTTCCAAAAAGTCAGGTGAATTTGCGGGCTGTGCATCGACGTTGCCCGCGCCTGTATGAACCTCTTGAAATCCGGCTGTCGCCCTCTTGTCTGCCCCTCTTGTCGGTAAGGAATGCCATGGCCGAGACTGCCACCCGTGATGTCAAGCTGGCGTGCCGGTCGGTCTGGAAATTGTTCGGTGCGGGAGCCGAGACCTTTCTCGGCACAGCCAACGACAAACCGAGCGCCGAGGATGTGACGCGGGCGGGGCTGATCGGAGCTGTCCGAGATGTCGACCTTGACGTCGCCGCCGGTGAGATCTTTGTCATCATGGGGTTGTCCGGTTCCGGAAAATCTACACTAGTGCGGTGCATGTCGCGGCTGATCGAGCCGACTTCCGGTGAAATCCTGTTCAACGGCGAAGACCTGTTGAATGCGGACCCGAAGCGGATGATCGAAATCCGGCGCCACCAGATGGGCATGGTGTTTCAGCATTTTGCGCTGTTGCCGCATTTGAGCGTTCTGGACAATGTGGCGTTTCCGCTGGAGGTCCAGGGGCTTGACCGTGCCAGCCGCTCCGCGCGGGCCAAGGAGATGATCGATCTGGTCGGACTTGGCGGACGCGAAGGGTTTTTCCCCCGGGAGCTGTCGGGTGGACAACAGCAGCGGGTCGGGATTGCACGCTCACTCAGCGTCGAGCCGGAATTGTGGTTTCTCGACGAGCCGTTTTCCGCCCTCGATCCCCTGATCCGGCGGGAAATGCAGGACGAGTTCATTCGCCTTCAATCTGTGCTGAAAAAGACGATCATTTTCATCACCCACGATTTCGACGAGGCCATTCGCCTGGCCGACCGGATCTGCATCATGAAGGATGGTGCGGTCGTCCAGATCGGCACGCCGGCAGATCTCGTGCTTCATCCGGCAACCGACTACGTCGCCGAGTTTACCCGCAGTGTCACCAGGGCCAAGGTGGTGCCGGTCTCGTCGATCATGGGGCCGATGCTGGAGACGGTTCAGGATGACAGTTTTGCCGGCGATATCGTGCAAACCGCGCGAGTCGCCGACGCGGCGCCCAAATTCACCGGCAATCACGCCTTTCTCCGGGTCCTGGACGAGGAGGGGACTCCGGTCGGTTGCCTGCAGCGCGAACGTGTTATTGCGCTGATGATGCAGGGCTGACGAAATGAGCGGCACCTCGACATCCCGGTTGCCGGCAGACCGCATGCCGAACAAAGACAAAGCGTCTGCCGGCCTGTCCACGTCCGGATGGTATCTCGTCTGGACCGTCGGGATCCTTGCCTTTGTTGTGCTGTGGCTTGCTGGCAAGCCCCATGCCAAATGGGCGTTCAAGGTGCCGCGCGATATTCGCATCCCGCTGAAACGCTGGATCGGTGATGCCATGAAATGGCTGGTCGAGGAGGCGTCATTCGGCCTGTTCACCTTTACCGAATTCACCCGCTTTATTGCAGCCGTCATTGATTTTCCCTACCGGATTGCCCTGAGCCTGCTTTCGACCGGTTTCCTCGAAGGCCAGGGCTCCGACGCGGTCCAGGTGCTGCCGCCGGTGAGCTGGATTGCCGTCATCGGCATCATAGGCCTGATGGGCCTTTATGCGGGCGGTCGGGGGCTGGCCATTCTGGTAACGGCCTGTTTCGTTTTTCTGGCTTTGTTCGGCCAATGGGACAATGCCATGGTCACGCTGGCCTCGATCCTGATCGCGGTGCCGCTCGGCGTGGTCGGCGGACTGCTCTTGGGGCTTGCCGGTCATCGCTGGAAGTCCTTCGAAATTGCCCTCAATCCCGTCCTCGACCTCATGCAGACGGTGCCGGTCTTTGCCTATCTGGTGCCGATCCTGTTCCTGTTCGGATTCGGACCGACTTCGGCTGTCGTCGCGACCATCATCTACGCATTGCCGCCGATGACGCGGATTTCGATGCTGGCCCTGCGCGGTGTGCCCTCGGAGGTCCGCGATCTCGGCAACATGGTCGGCTGCACGCCCAGGCAGATGACCTGGCGTATCATGGTGCCTACGGCAATGCCCGGCCTCATGGTCGGGGTCAACCAGGTGATCATGCTGTCGCTCAACATGGTGATCATCGCGTCCATGATCGGCGCCGGCGGGCTTGGGTTTGAAGTGCTCGCGGCCCTGCGCCGGCTCGACATCGGTACGGGGCTGGAAGCCGGGTTCGCCATTGTCGCGCTCGCCGTGGCCCTCGACCGCCTGTCGCAGGCTCTGGCGCGCAAGACACGTGTGCATGCCGAACTCGATGGTGCGAAGAGCTCTATCATTGCACGCAATCCCTATACGGCCGCGTCAATCTTCCTGGTGGCCGCGACGGGAGTCGCCGGGCTGCTGGCCGCGCCGTTCCAGAGCTATCCCGAAGCCTGGCATCTGACCACCGGAACCTTCTGGTCCGAGGTGGTCAAATGGATCAACGTCAACTATTTCGACCAGCTCGAGGCAATCAAGAACGCGCTGCTTCTCAACGTCCTGATACCCTTCAAGCGCTTCCTCCTCGGACTGCCGTGGATCGGTGTCATTGGATTGCTGGTGATGGCAGGATGGGCGCTGAAGGGCTGGCGGACAGGACTGCTGGTTGGCGTCCTGGCGTTTCTGATTGCCGCCACCGGACAGTGGAACAAGGCAATCGTCACGGTCTATCTGTGCGGCATATCTGTGATCATTGCCTGCCTGATCGGCGTGCCCATCGGCATCCTCAGTGCGGAACGCGAGCGATTGTGGAAATTTGTCGAGGTCATCATCGACACGCTGCAGACATTGCCGTCGTTTGTCTATCTGATGCCGGCCGTCATGCTGTTCCGCGTCGGCGATTTCACCGCAATGATCGCGGTCGTTGCCTATGCGGTTGCCCCGGCAATCCGCTACACGGCGCACGGCCTGCGCCAGGTCGACCCGCATCTGATCGAGGCCGGCACCGCCGCCGGATGCACGCCCTGGCAATTGCTCACCAAGATCAAGCTGAAACTGGCGCTGCCGGAAATCATGCTCGGCATAAACCAGACAATCATGCTGGCCCTGTCGATGCTGGTGATCACCGCGCTCGTCGGCACAAGGGATCTCGGTCAGGAAGTCTATATCGCGCTGACCAAGGCCGATACAGGCCGGGGTCTGGTGGCGGGACTTTCGGTGGCCTTCATTGCGATCATTGCCGATCGCCTGATTTCGGCCGGCGCCATGCGGATGCGACGCCGGCTCGGCCTGGAACGATGATGGACGATGGGGGCGGGGCCGCGGACATGACGGAGGATGACAGAATGTCGGATGTGGAAACACGGATCGGAGCCCTTCCGATCTGGCGGGGAAATTTCACCTGGCAGCCGCTGAAGGGCGGTCTGTCGAACGAAAGTTTCACTGTTGAGGATGACAGCGGAAAATATGTGGTCCGGTTTGGCAGCGACTTTCCGTTTCATCATGTGTTTCGCGATCGGGAAATCATGGCAACACGCGCGGCCTTCGAAGCGGGCTTCGCTCCGGAACTTGTGTTTGCCGAGCCCGGCATCATGGTCTCGCGGTTCATCGAAGCAAAGACCTGCACCGGCGAGGATATGCGCGCCGAGATCCCGCGTGTGGTGGACATTGTGCGCCGGTTTCACCAGGAAATGGCGCGCCATGTTTCGGGACCGGGTTTCATGTTCTGGGTGTTCCATGTCATTCGCGATTACGCCGCAACGCTGCGCGCCGGCAACAGCCGCATGATCCCGCATCTCGACGATTACCTCGCCCTGGCCGAAGAACTGGAGGAGGCCCAGGTGCCGTTGCCCATCGTCTATGGCCACCACGATCTGCTGCCGGCCAACTTCATGGATGACGGCGAGCGGCTCTGGCTGATCGATTTCGAATATGCCGGCTTTTCCACCGCGATGTTCGATCTTGCCGGTATTGCCTCGAATGCGGAATTCTCGCCGGACGAGGCCGATACGCTCTTGGACCTGTACTTTCAGGGATCGCCGGACGCGGCGCTGCGCAAGAGTCACGCAGCCATGCAATGCGCGTCGCTGCTGCGCGAAGCCATGTGGTCGATGGTGTCGGAATTGCACCTGAATGCGCCCGGCGCGGACTATGTCTCCTACACGCAGGACAATCTCGACCTCCTGTCGAATGCCCTCGATCAATACCGAACAGTCTACGGAAAGGCGTAAGCCATGGATCTGCCCGCTCAAACGCAGATCGTCGTCATTGGCGGCGGTATCATCGGCTGTTCGACGGCCTATCATCTTGCCCGCGACCACAAGGCGGACGTGGTGCTGCTGGAGCAGGGGCAATTGACCTGCGGTTCGACCTGGCATGCGGCCGGGCTGGTCGGGCAGTTGCGGTCGTCCGCTTCCATTACCCAGGTTCTGAAATATTCCGTCGACCTCTACAAGCGCCTGGACGCGGAAACCGGGCTTGAAACCGGCTGGAAAATGACCGGCTGCCTGCGGCTCGCCTGCAACGAGGACCGGTGGACCGAATACAAACGACTGGCGACGACCGCCGGCAGTTTCGGTATGGACATGCACCTGATTTCCCCGCAGGAAGTCAAGGATATGTGGCCGCTGATGAACGTCTCAGATCTAGTCGGTGCGTCCTATCTGCCGACCGACGGTCAGGCCAATCCGTCCGACATCACCCAGTCCCTGGCCAAGGGCGCGCGCATGCATGGTGCGAAATTGTTCGAGGGTGTGGAAGTGACCGGTTTCGCGATGGACGGGGATCGCATTACAGCCGTGAAAACCGACCAGGGCGACATTGCCTGCGAAAAGGTCGTCAATTGCGGTGGCCAATGGGCGCGCCAGATCGGCGCGATGGCCGGGATTTCCGTCCCGCTGCAACCGGTCAAACACCAATATATCGTGACTGAACCGATCGACGGCCTGACGCCGGAAACCGCGACCATTCGAGACCCCGACCGCTTCACCTACTTCAAGGAGGAAGTCGGCGGTCTGGTTATGGGCGGCTATGAGCGCAACCCGATCCCCTGGACCATGGACGACGTGCCGCCGGACTTCCGGTTTCAACTGTTCGATGACGATTGGGACCATTTCGAACAGCATATGGAACAGGCGATCGCCCGGGTGCCGGCGCTGGAACAGAGCGGCGTGAAACAGATGATCAACGGGCCGGAAAGTTTTACGCCCGACGGCAATTTCATTCTCGGCGCGGCGCCGCAATGCAAGAACATGTATGTCGGGGCCGGCTTCAACGCATTCGGCATTGCGTCGGGCGGCGGGGCAGGGTGGGTGCTTGCCGACTGGGTTATTAACGACGAGGCGCCCATGGACCTTGCTGTCGTCGATATCCGGCGTTTTTCGTCCCTGCACGAAGATCGGTCCTGGGTGTGCGAGCGCACGCTGGAAGCCTACGGCAAACATTACACAATCGGTTTTCCGCACGAGGAGTATGCCAGCGGGCGACCGCGTATCGTTTCGCCGCTCTACGAACGCCTCAAGGCCCATCGCGCAGTGTTCGGCTCGAAGCTCGGCTGGGAGCGCCCGAACTGGTTCGCGCCGGAGGGCATGGAGCCAGTCGACGTCTATTCCATGGGCCGGCAGAACTGGTTCGATCCCGTCGGTACGGAGCACAAATGCGTGCGCGAGGCCGCCGGATTGTTCGACCAGTCGTCGTTTGCAAAGTTCGAGCTGAAAGGCAGGGACGCCGCCAGGGCGCTGGACTGGATTTGCGCCAACGCCGTCTCCAAGCCGGCTGGCCGTCTGACCTATACCCAATTGCTCAATTCGCGCGGCGGCATCGAATGCGACCTGACGGTTGCCCGTTTGTCGGAGGACCATTTCTATATCGTAACCGGCACCGGTTTCCGCACCCACGACGGTGCCTGGATCGCGGACCATATCGGAGCCGGTCTCGACGCGCACCTGACAGACGTGACCGAGGATTTTGGCACCCTGTCTCTGATGGGACCGCGGGCGCGCGACATCCTGCAGGCCATTACGGACGCGGATTGTTCGGATGCCGCCTTCAAGTTCGGACATGTCCGGGTGATCGGGATCGCCGGTCACGATGTGCGGGCATTGCGGGTGACGTTTGCCGGTGAACTCGGTTGGGAACTGCATGTTCCACTTGCCGCGACCGGGGAAATCTTCGACGCGCTGATGCGGGCGGGTGAGCCGCACGGCCTGCGACCGGTCGGATATCGGGCGCTTGAATCGCTGCGGTTGGAAAAAGGCTATCGCGCCTGGGGCTCGGACATTACCCCGAACGATTCTCCCTTCGAGGCCGGCCTTGGATGGGCGGTCAAGTTGAACAAGGAAACGGACTTTCTCGGACGCAGTGAAGCGGAACGTGCGGCGCAACGGATACCGGGAAAGAAGCTGGTCTGTTTCACGCTCGATGATGTGGATACGGTTCTCCTTGGCCGTGAGACCATCCTGCGCAACGGTGAGTTTGCCGGCTACCTCACAAGTGGCGGCTTCGGCTATACCGTCGGCAAGCCGATCGGCTACGGTTATGTGCGCAATGCCGACGGCGTGAGCGACGAGTATGTGCTCGAGGGGAACTACGAACTTGTCGTTGCCCAGGCGAAAGTGCCGGCAAAGGTGCATTTGGGCCCGCTCTACGATCCCGAGGGCCTGCGCATTCGCGAGTAGATTTGAGCCCGCCGGTTGGGTCCGGCGACTTTATCCGAGAATGCCGGCACGGAAACCCCTTGAACCGGTTCCCGGCCCAAGGCCGTGACGGCAGACTGCGGGGCATTGTTCGCCCAACCGACCGACTGGGCGCACTCCTTCTCTGGAGATTCTGCTCCCGCACCTCTCCCATCCACGTCGTCGCCGTGCCTGTCGCGGCGACCCACCAGACCGCCTCCTCAGGGACCGCGATTGGCCGCGTCGGGTGGATATCAGGTGGCCAAATGGCAGGCGGCTCGCTTTCCATGTCTTTCCACCCCAAACCCCAGTCTGCCGCGCCGGACTGGATCCGGCGCCCAGGGATTGAAGGGCGCCGCACCACAGGACGGCCATTCTGCCAGACAACCGATACTCAGCCCGACGAACCCGCCATCTGCAATTGCCGCGTAAACCCGCTCGAACCGTTCGTCCGGTCTGCCGGAGGGTCCCTGAAACCGTGCAACAGAAGGGTCAGATCGACGGTCTCGAACGCCGGCAGATCGTCGGCGCCGGCAATCTCCACGCGCACGGGCTCTTCCGGATCGAAATTGAGGGCGCTGTCGTCGGCGCCGCGTGTCCGGATTTCCAGTGCGGGAGAGGGATCGCTGGTGTTCCCGGCGGGATCCGTTGCGGTCACACTCAGCGCGTGACCCTTTTCCGACAGGGCTGCAATTGAGAGAGACCAGTTGCCGTTTTCGTCGGCAATCGTCTCCCCGACTACCCCATCGGGATCGGAAGTGAGCACGATCCGTGCGCCGGGTTCGGCCGTGCCGCTGAAGGGTGCGTTCGCACCGGCCCTGAGCTGATCGATGTCACCGTCAAACGATGGTGGCGCCGGGCGGACGGGACGTTCGGTATCGATGGTCACAAGCAGCGGCAGCGACGGTGTTCCTTCCTTGCCGTCCTCGTCCTTCGGCGTGGCGATCAGTTCGTGGACGCCATCGGCAAGCGCCGGGCTGGTGAAGCGCCAGCGGCCGTTTTCGTCGACCCGCGCGGTGCCGAGAATGCCCCCCAGGCTCGACCTGATTGTGACCGTCGCGTTGGCCGGCGCTTCGCCTGCAAGCGTCGGCGTCACGTCACGGGTCACGGCGTCAGAGTTGGAGAAACCGGTATCCGATGTCGGCAGCAGCTTCAGGGTGCCGGGAAGGTCGGATTCCGAAAGGCCGTTGCCGGGAAGCGGGTCGCCGCTTCCGGTTCCGCCCGTAATGATCGGGTCGGCCGACTGTCCCCGCTGTTGTCCGATCTGTCCGGTAAAGCCGGCGGGCCCATCCGGCGTCGGCGCGCCGCCGGCAAAGCCCGTCGGCTGACCACCGATGGTGATGTCGCCGCCATTGCCGCTGTTCAAACCGGTCGGGCCGGTCTGCGAACCGGATCCACCGGCGGTGCGGCCATCGGTTCCGGTCGAGACCAGTGTCGTCGGGTCTTCGATGGTCACGGTCAGACCGGCTGAAACCGGGCTGATGTTCCCGGCAAGGTCCTCGGCCGACACCGTAAACACATGGTCGCCGAGCGGCAGCGCCGTGCTGGTCAGCGTCCAGCGGCCGGCGGTGTCGGCGGTTCCGGTCGCCACGTCGCCCGACAGGGACGATGTCAGGGTTACCAACGCCCCGGCTTCGGCCATGCCGGAGAAGGACGGGGTTTCGTCGCTGGTGACGTTGTCGGTGTCGGAGGTGCCGAGATCGGAGCCTGCAACGAGATCCGGGGCGTCTGGCGTGGCAATGCCGGAATCGATCGTCATTGTGAGCGCCGCCGAGGCCGGTCCGGTCGTCGCCGGGTTGGTCGCCGTTGCCGTAATGCTGTGAACGCCGTCGCCGAGGGGTTGCGTGGTAATCGACCAGGTACCGTCGGCCTCTGCCACCGTCTGACCGATCACGCCGGCAATTGACGAGCGCAGGGTCACGATCGCGTTTGCGTCGGCCGTTCCGGTAATGGTCGGTGTGTTGTCCGCGGTGATGTTGTCCGCATCCGAGCGTCCGGTATCCGACGTGGTGACAAGATCGAGACCTGTCGGTGCCAACGGTATCGGGAAGGTCTCGAAAACCAGGGTGGCAAGGTCGTTCAATGCGGCATTGTCGTTGCCGGCAATGTCGGTGACAAGACCGGCGCCAAGCTGGGCGGAAAATGTTGATCCGAAGGGCAGGGCGGTCGGGCGCGTTATTGTCAGCGTGTCACCGCCCGAGAGAACGGTATTGACGTTGTCGGCCACAAACGTTTCCTGCACCAGCGCGCCCGCATTCAGGGTGGTCCGGTAGGTCGCGGCGCCCGGATTGAAGGTGATCGTTTCACTGAAGGTTATGGTCACGTCATCCGGCGGTGAAAGCGGCGACAGGATGGTGTCCGCGACCGGAGCGATCGTGTCGATGGTGATGACGATAGCGGTGGAGCTGGTGTTGCCGGCCCGGTCGGTCGCCTCGATTGTCAGCGTATGAACCCCGTCGGACAGGGATGTGGTGTCGATCCCGTCCGCGTTGTAGTTGGCGGCGCTGTCCTGTCCGACCAGGCCGTCGATGGACGAGACGATCCTGACCGTCGTATCGGCGTCGACGGTGCCGGTGATGATCGGCGTGTCGTCGTTGGTGATGTCGTCGGTGTCGGAGACGCCGCGATCCGACGCCGCGGCGAGGTCGGCCGTCGGGACTGCCGGCGGCGTGTTGTCGATCGTGAAGGTCTCGTCGGCGCCGAGCGGAACCGCCGATCCGAGCAGCGGGTTGCCGAGGGCGTTTTCGACGGTCGGGGCGACGGCGATGTCGAGATTGACGGTGCCGTCGCCATTGTCGGGAACATCGACGAGGACATCGTAGACATCGTCGGAAATCCGGGTCACACCGGTGATCGTGCTGGCTGCCGACAGGGTGCCGGAGAGGGCGAAGTCGTTCGTGCCGACATTGACCACGTCGGAATCGAACGTCACCCGAAACGTGACGGCGTCGCGATTGGTTTCCCCGGCGACCGGGTCCTGGCGGACGATCGACTGAACCTGCGGTGCGACCGGAACGTCGATCGTCGACACGATGACGGTGTCCGGATCGCCGCCCAGGGCATTGCCGTCGCCGTCATTGAGCGTCGTGGTCAGCGTGCGGTCGCCAAATCCGCTCGGAACCGAATAGTGCAGGGACCGGATGAGGGTGGAGAGCGCCGCCGGCGTCGCGCCGGCGCTGAAATCGATGCGCAGGAAATTGCCGGTCTGACCGTCCTGTCCGGCGACATTGCTGACGGTGCCGATATCGACACCGCCGACGGCGACGGTCTCGTTGGCGGCAAGGCTTCCGCCGCCGCCCGACGTCACGCCGGGCGTGCCGAAGCTGAACGTTCCGTTGTCGGTGCCGGCCGTGATGTCGAAGGTGATGAAGCCGCCGTCGAAATCAGCGGGGCCGTCCGGATCGGAGACCAGGGCATTGCCGCCGACATCGATCGCGTTGGAGGGGCCGCCGGCGATGACGATGGCATTGTCCGCGGCGAGATCGGCGATTTCCGGTGCGTCGTTGACCCGGTTCACGGTCACTGTGACGTCCGCTGCCGGCGCCGTGCCCGTGTCGCCGTCGCTGATCGTGATCCGCACCATGCGGTCGCCGACCGTCGGATTGTCCGTGTCGAGATTTTCGTAGGTGAGGGATTGCAGCAGGGTTGCGATGCGCGCCTGGTTTGCATTGGCGTTTAACGTCAATTCGAGGTCTATGCCGGCCGCGACCGGGGCCGACAGCATGCCGACCTGTGTGCCCCCGACCCGGACTGTGCGCCCGGCGACCGAAACGGTGCCGGAACTGTCGAAGGCCAGACGGTCTTCCGCTGCGACCTTGCCGGCCGCTATGGCGACGTTCAGAACGCCTCCGGAAAAGTCGGCACTGTCCGGATCGACGATCGCAGCCGCAGTGCCCTGGTCGAGAAGGCGCGGGCCGGCGCCTTCGTTGTAGGCGAGCGCATCGCCGTCAAGACCGGTGATGCCGGGATCGTCATTGACGCCGGCGATTTCAATCGTCTGGCTTGCGCTGCCTTCTTCCGACATATCATCGCCGGTGCGGCCCGGATCGGCCCCGTTGCTGCCCTGGTCGTTGACCGTGACGGTGACTGTCGTCGATGCGGCGGGGGCGTCGCTGGAATTGGTGTAGACGATGGTGCCGGTTCCGGCACCCGTCAGCAATGCGTTGATCCGGGCGATGGTTCCGGTCAGGGTGACGGAGGCGCTGTTGTTGGTTGCCGCAACGCCGCTCACACCGGAATCGCCGGCGCTGACCGCGATGGATCCTTCGCCGACGGACAAGATCGCCCGGGCGACAGCGCCCTCTTCGTCGGCCTCGGTGACGGAAAAGCCCCTGTTGTGGAGGTCGAGCGGGGTTTGTTCGGTGGCGGCGAGCGCTGCCGCCGGGGCCGTCACGACCGGTGCGTCATTGAAAAAACCGCCGACCTCCACGGCGCCGATATCGACCGCGCCATTGTCGATGCGCATGCCGCCGCGCTGGTCCAGCACGATATCGTCGTCGCCGGCTTCCCCGGCAATTCCGGCGCCATCGATGTCGAGGCCGTGATTGACTGCCAGGAGATGGGCCGCCGAGCCCGCGTCAATCAGGGGGCTTGAGGAATTCGGCATGGCCGTCTGTGTCGGGCCGCCATTATCCTGCAACGGCCCCAGGCCGCCACCGTCGCCAATAAAACTGTCCTGCACCAGAACGGGCGCACCGAATATGTTGCCGCCCCCGGTTTCGTCCCCGACAAACGTATTGAGAAGCGTGACATCGCCGTCGTCTATGTCAATGTTGCCACCTTGATTCCCCGTTCCGTCGGCGCTGTTTCCGGCGATGGTCGAGTTGATCGCGACCAGCGCGGCCTCGTTGCCGTCGATGGATACGCCACCGCCCCGTTGGAAGACGTTGGGGGCACCCGGTCCGCTGATATTCGCGCTGTTGCCGAAGACTGTCGAATTCACAAGCGTGACGGTTCTTGCGTCCCCGGCGATCATCAGGCCGGCGCCGCGCGCGACGGTCGTAGGAAACGGATCGAACGGCGAGGGAGGAATCGCTTTCACCGTGTTGCCGGAAATCGTCGTGTCGTGGATAGCGACGGAACCGCCTCCCACATAAAGTCCGCCGCCGGACGATCCGCCATCGTTGCCGAAGATGATTTTGTTGGCGCTGATTGTGGAAGAGCGCATGGTTGTTTCGCCGAAAAGCGCCATGCCGGCGCCGTTGCGTAAGGCGGTATTGTCCTCGAATGTGGAGTTCGTCACGGTCAGTGAGCCCGATCCCGCCGCAAACAGGATGCCCCCGCCGTCGCGGCGCGCGACGTTCCCGCGGAACTCGGAGGCGTTTATCGTCGTTGTCGATCCCCCGCTCAGATAGAGTCCGCCGCCGTGCGAATTCAAGGCTTGATTACCAACGGTGTCGCTGCGCCCGGCGGTGTTTTGGGAAAACAATGTGTTTTCGATTGCCAAATCGGTGGCTGAACCGGCAAAGATCGCACCGCCGACACCGCCTGTAGTCGCGTTTCTCAAAAACGTCGAGTCGTTGATGGTCAGACTGGCGGACCCCTGGAGATGGATCGCGCCGCCATGTTGCTGGAAGGCTTCGTTTCGATCGAATGTGACGGCCTCAATGGTCAGGTTCGTACCAGCTTCGGCGAATATGGCGCCACCGCCCTCCGCTGTCGCCTGACCTTTGGCCAGCGTAAGGTTGCGAAGAGTGAGGTCGGCGCTCGAAAACACGCCGAGCAGGGCGGTTTCGCCCCGTGAGCCGCCCGTGATGTTGCCATCGATCGTCACTGTCGCGCTGCCGCCATCTATCGCGCCATCGATGACAAGATCGTTGGTGACCTGCAACCGGGTCGCCTCGGTCAGGACGATTCTGTTGCCGGCATCAAAAACCGCGTCGTCGAAGACGATCGTGTCCTGTCTTGCGCCGGCATTGGCGAGACCGATGGCCTCGCGCAAGCTGAGGCCGCCTCCGTCGGCGGTTTCCTGGGCCAGCGTGCCGCCGCCGAACGGGTCATCGACTGTCGTGGTCACCGTGAACGTGGCGAGACTGTGGGCATAGCCCGCCAGCGCGGCGTCGGCGAAAGGCACCTCCGGCGCGACAGCGCCGGTCGTGGATTCCAGGGACCAGTTGCCGCCAAGCGCCGCGGCGCCTGTTATGTCGCTGGACGCGGCGACATCGGCGTTGGTGAGGTCGGCGAACAGATCGATGAAATCGAGGCCGGACCGGTCTTCGGTTACGTTGCAGCCGTAAAGCAGGATATCGGCGCCCTCGGCCAGCGCCACATCCCAGGCCACGAAGTCGGCGGTGTAGGTTTCAACGTTCGCGGCATCAAGAATAGTGGATCCGAGAATAATCGATCCTGTCGCACCGTGGGACAGGAGGTGCAACGCGGACACTCCGTCAAGACCGGACAGGATATCGGTGATCTGGCTGACGCCGTCCGTGCCGGATTGCAGGGTGAAGATTTCGGCGGACGGGTCTATGCCGGCCAGAAGATCCGCCGCGTCGCGGACCGCGGCGTCGACAATCACCAGTGTGCGTCCGGAGGCAGGCCGGCCGGTTGATGCATCGCCGGCCTCAATGCCGGAATGGTCCGGTCCCGCCTCGGTGTCCGAGTTCGGATTTTGCGCCGCCGGGTCTGGTCCCGGTTTCCGGTCGCTGTCCTGGTTTGGCTCCGCCGCCTCCGCTTCGACCGCGGCCATTGCAATGGCGCCGTCGAGCATGACCCGCGGTTCCAGCGCGATCATTTCGGAGGGAAGGGCATTGCCGCCATAACGTCGCCGCGCCCGCACGCGGCGTCTGTCGCCCCAAACCGGTGAACCGGGAATATTCATGTTACGCTTTACACCCGCACCGCCAACTCGCCCGTGACAAACCTGGTCGCCTTAAGCCCTTGTTAAGGGGCTAGCAGATGCGAGCGCGCAATGCAGCCCTTTGCTTGCCTTATTGTAAACAGCGCAGAGAATAGCGGAATTCTATACTTCCAATACCTGTAATTTTTACAGTTCCGAAAAATGCACCTCTTGGCAATGCTGCCAATTTACCGCGAAATCGGAGGGAAGATCAGGCTTTCATGGCTGACGGTCGGGAGTTGCGGGCTATCGAATAACGTTCTGGCGCTTGAATGTCGGACGCGGTTTCAACCGGTCGTGACGTTGGCCTGCATAGCCAATCTGCCAGCCGGATTGGTGACCCAGAACGCGCCGCCGCCATCGCTGTTTTGCCCGTGAATCGAGAAATCCGCACCATTGAAGATCGGGCTGACGGCGCGATAGGTGAAGGTTCGCAAGGGCCCGGTTTTTTCGGCGGCCAGTCCGGCCAGAAGCGTCGCGAGCAGGGGGCCGTGCACCAGAAGGTCCGGATAGCCCTCGACTTCGCGGCAGAAATCGACGTCGTAGTGAATGCGGTGGCCATTGAACATCAGGGCCGAATAGCGGAAGAGCCAGACAGAATTCGGCGTTATCGTCCGGCTGAACTGCGCATTGCCTTGCGCTTCGGGCGGTTCGGCCGCCGGCGCCGCCGGATCGCGCGGCTCAAGGTAGACGACGTTCTTTTCCTCTGACAGACAGAGCACCCCGTCCACGAAGATCTCGTGCATGAGTGTGACGAAACACATGGGCCCGGAGCGGCCCTGTTTCTGATCGATCGACTTGATCGTAAGCTTCTTGGTGGCGGCCGCGCCAATCGGCAGGGGTTTGTGAAACCGGACACGGCCTCCGGCCCACATTCGGCGGGGGAGGCTGACCGGCGGCAGATCGATCGGTGGCATGAAGTCGCCGATCACGGCGTGGCCGTCGGTGCTGACGGCGTCCGTGCGGCAGGTTTCGGCAAAATAGATCCAGTGCCAGAGCGGCGGCAGCGGCTGACCCTCCGTCAGGATGGCCTGCATGTCCATTGTCGCGCACATCAGATTCGCCTGCCGTACGTCGAGGACGTCGTCAACCGTGCGGCTCCGCCCGACCCAGGCCTGAAGGGACTGGTCGCTCATGTCAGGCCCCCTCCGGGTGCGATTGCGCCGAACGGTCCTGAAACTCCTTGCGGATCGCTTCGCTGTGCTCGCCGAGGCCGGGCGCGCCGGTTTCGGCACGACGGGGCACCTGTCCCGCACGAATTGCCGCGGCCGGAATGTTGATCTGCTTGCCCGTCGATGAGGTCACCGTACGGCGGGTCAGGGCGCGATGGGTTGACAGGTCGGCGACGGAATTGACCGCGCCGTAGGCAATCGAGGCCTTGGCCATCCGGGATCGGAACGTGCCGGCATCGATGGCGCCGACGACCGAATTCATGACCGCGTCGAGGGCCGGCCGGTTGGCGACGCGATCGTTGTTGCTGGCGAATTTCGGATCCGAGGGCAGGTCCGGCAGTTCCAGCACAATTGCGCAGAACCTGAGCCATTCCCGCTCGTTCTGGATCGAGAGCAGCGTCAGGATGCCGTCATTGGTTTCGTAGGCGCCGTAAGGGGCAAGCGAGGGATGGTGCAACCCCTCGCGCGTCGGCGCGCCGTTGCCGTGTTCATGGTGCAGAAGCGGAACGGTCATCCATTCCGCCGTGACATCGAACAGGGACACCTTAACCGCTTCGCCGCGGCCCGTGCGCTCGCGGTTGAACAGGGCTTCCAGGATCGCCGCATGGGCGGTCATGCCGGCGCCGATATCAACCACCGAGACGCCGACGCGGCCCAGTTCCCCCGGACCGCCGGAGATGCTGACAAGGCCGCTTTCGGCCTGGACGAGCAGGTCATAGGCCTTCAGGTCGGCGACGGCAGGGTCTTCGCCGTAGCCGGAAATGTCACAGGTGACGAGGCGGGGGTGGCGCTCACGCAAAGCGGCCGACCCGAACCCGGCGCGGTCGAGCGCCCCCGGCGCCAGATTCTGGATGAACACGTCCGCCTTCGCCAGCAGGTTTTCCAGGAGTTCGGCATCTTCCGGGGTCTTGTAGTCGAGCACAAGCGACTGCTTGCCCTGGTTGAGCCAGACGAAATAGGAGCTGTCGTCGCCACCGGCGCGGTCATAGAGGCGGGCGAAATCGCCGGCCTCGCGCTCGACCTTGATCACCCTGGCGCCGGCTTCGGCCAGGCGCGCAGAACAGAATGGCGCGGCAACCGCCTGTTCGATGGAAACGACGAGGAGACCTTCCAGAGCTTTCATGGTGGAGACTATTTCCAGGCAAATCCGGGTTGATCGTAATGGGCGACGCGGGTTCGGGCTCCGCGTAACGCGACTTCGCGGAATTGATAGAGCAGGGCCGCCGTCGGTGCATACATGGAATGGCCGAGTGTCGGCAAGACCATGGACAGAACAGGGTGGTTGTTGCCGGTCGGTTCGCTCAGGATCGGAATGTCAGGGCTGTCGAGCTCGCCGAGCGGGATGCGAAACACCTTGTAGACCTCGTCCGGCGCCGGTGTGAGGTTGGCTGACGACTCCGTCCAGGCGACGACGGGGGTAATCCGGAAGCCGGAGCGGGTCGGATAATCATCAAGGGCCCCGATAACCGCATCGGTGGCGAGCCGAAGGCCCAATTCCTCGTCCAGTTCGCGCAGGGCCGCCTGAACCGTGGTTTCACCGGCGTCGAGGCGGCCGCCGGGCAGGGCATATTGTCCGGAATGGCGATTGATCGTCTTCGGGCGCAGGGTCAACAGCACGGTTGCCTCGGCCGACGGATCGGACCCGTTGCCGCCGGGGCCGACCACAATGGCAACCGCGGCCTGGCGCAAAGCGGGATCCTCGAGAGTCTGGACGTCAAAGCGCGCGAGATTGTCAGACAGACGGCGTTTCAGGTCCGTTCCGAATGTAAAGGGCATGCCGCGCCTTCGGTTTGAGGAGTCGCCGGTTCAGCCGCCGAGGAACAGCCGGCCGACATTCGGATTGTCGAGCAATTCCTGCCCGGATCCGGCAATTGCGATCTTGCCCGAGACCATGACATAGCCGATATCGGCGAATTCAAGGCCCTTCTTGGCGTTCTGCTCGACCATGATGATGGTCTTGCCCTCATTGTGCTGAAGGTCGTGCAGGATCTCGAAGACCATGTCGATGAAACGCGGTTCGAGGCCGATGGAGGGTTCGTCGACCAGAAGCACATCCGGATTCATGACCAGCGCCCGCGATATTTCCAGCAGGCGCCGTTCGCCGCCGGAGAGCACCTTGGCCTGGTGTTTGCGGCGCGCCGCGAGGCGGGGATATTTGTCGAACACCTCCTCGGCGGTCTTCTTGGCGTCGGCGGGCTTGTCTTTGAGAAAGCCACCCATCCAGAGGTTTTCCTCGACCGTCATGGCCGGGAACACCGACTTGTCCTGCAGGATATAGGCGATGCCGGCGCGCTTCAGCTTTTCGCTCGGCGACATTTTGGTGATGTCCGTGTGGCCGCCGGCGGCTCCGGTCGAAATCGTGCCGGAAAAGATGTTGTTGAAGCCGAAAATCGCGTGCAGCACCGTCGATTTGCCGGCACCGTTCGGTCCGATCAGGCACAGGGACTGCTTGGCGCCGACGAACAGGTTGATGCCGTGCAGGATCTCCATCTGGCCGTATCCGGCGTGCAGGTTGTCGATGGTCACGTAGGGATCACCGGTTACGAGGCTTTTCAGGTAATCGACGGATACGTCCTCGGCGATATCGGCGACCTGGCGGGTGACTTCCTCCACGGAGATCACTGTTTCCACCGACCCCATATGATAGCCGGACGTTGCTTTCGCCGCCGCTTCGGCCGCGTCAGTGTCGGCGCTGGTCTGCTTTTCGTCGCTCATCAGTGCGCTCCCAGATAGGCGTCGATGACGCGCTGGTCGTTCTGGATCTCGTCGGGCGCGCCCTCGGCCAGCAATTCGCCGTGGGCGAGGCAATAGATCCGGTCCGCCATGTTCATGATCACCCGCATATTGTGTTCGATGATGAACAGGGTGATGCCGAATTCGCTGTTTGCCCGCTTCAACCGGTCGATCAGGCCGTTGATCAGGGTCGGGTTGATGCCGGCGGTTGGCTCGTCGAGCATCAGTACGGTCGGCTCGTTCATCAGCGCCATGGCGAATTCCAGCAGTTTCTGCTGACCGAAGGACAGCGAGCCGGCGCGCAGGAATCGCTTTTCGTAAAGGCCGACAAATTCCAGGAGATGGTCGGCGCGCTCGAAATCCACCTTGGTGTTGCGGCCGAACATGTCCTTCCAGCCGAGCTTGCGCAGCGGAATCGAGATCAGCATGTTTTCCACGCAGTTCATCGCGCCGTATATGCGGGTCTGCTGGAAGGTGCGAAGCAGACCCAGGCGGGCGATTTCCTGAACCTGCAGTTTGGAAATCTCCCGGTTCTGGAACTTGATCGAGCCGCCGTCGACCGGGTGGTATCCGACGATGGAGTTGAAGAGGGTGGTCTTGCCGGATCCGTTCGGCCCGATCAGGCCGGTTATGCCGCCCTCGACCACCTTCATGGAAATATCCTTGTTGGCGACCACGCCGCCATAGGATTTCGAAACCTTGTTGACTTCGATGATGGTATTGCTCATTCCGCCGCTCCTGCGCGCGCCGCGTCGTCGGCGGGTTTTTCATCGATGCGGATACCGAACCATTGCGGTCGGGTATGTTTCAGCCAACCCATGAGACCGTCCTGGAAATAGACCACGGTGACGACGATGAGGGCGCCGAGCGCAACCCATTGCCAGCCGAGGAAATAGTTCCAGGTCACTTCCTTGAACACGTGGAACATGATCGCGCCGATGACAGGGCCCCACAGGGTTCCCTTGCCGCCAAGCAGGACGCACACAACCATGAAGATGCCGAGATTGATCGTCTGATAGGCGGTTTCGAGCGGCTCGAAATGGATCAGCTGGAAGGCGGAAAACGCACCGGCCACGCCAACGACGAAAGCCGCTATGCTCCAGGATATCAGTTTGTAGCGCAGGGTGTGAATGCCCATGCCTTCGGCTTTTTCCTCGTCGTCGCGGATTGCATTGATCGCCGCTCCGAACCGGGTCGAATAGAGCCAGTGCAGGAAGACGAAAAACACGATGCCGAGACCGCAGAACAGGTAGTAGAAAAAGATTTTGCCGTCGTCGAGATCGCCAGGATAAACCGGCAGGGCGATGCCCTGGCCGCCACCGATCCAGTCCCAGTTGGAGACCAGCTCGCCGGCCGCGATCGCAACACCAAGCGTCCCGATCGCGAAATAGGGCCCGCGCAGGCCGAACGTGATATAGCCGATGATGAGCGCGCAGACCGCGCAGAAGATACCGGCGGCAATCGACCCGAGTGCGACGCCAAGGAAATATTCCGTCGGTGTGAACTTGAATATGCCGCCACCGGAAGCATCGGTATAGGCGCCGACATCGTAAACAAGGCTGATGGCGACAACGGCGGCAACATACATGCCCGTGCCGTAAAAGAAGATGTTGCCGAGGGAATTATAGCCCATCTGCCCGCCGGTCATGTCCCAGGACAGTGCGACGATGATCATCAGCCACAGGGTCGCCAGCTGGGTGCCGAAAGCGGGGAACAAAAAGGGCGCGACCGCACTGAACGCCAGCAGCGCGAGATAGATCGGAAGTCTGACGGATTTGCTCATGACCGCCTCCTATTGCAGGACTTGGCGCACGCGCCGTTGCTGGGCGAGGCGATAGATGAGAACCAGAAGCAACAGCAGAACCGCGATGGCCTGTTGATAACCGATACCGAAGATATGGGCGCCATATTGCTCCAGCGTGCCGATGCCGAGGCCGGCGGCAATCACACCGGGGATGTTGCCGATCCCGGCCGCCGTCACGATGACGAAGGAGCGGATCGAATAGGCGATGCCGTAGAACGGCTGGATTTCCCAGACCAGAACGATGATGGCGCCGGCCGCGCCGCAAATGGCGGCATTGAGTGAAAACGTGAAGGCGTAGATCTTGTCGGTGTCGATGCCCATCACACGCGCAGCGCGTGGGTCCTGTGCCGTCGCCCGGATTGCCTGTCCCATGCGGCTGGATTTCATGAAGATGATCACCGAAGCGGCCAGGCTGAGGGCAAGGATGACGCCGATCAGTTTCGCGATCGGAATGTTGACGAGGTCGTCGAAATAATCGAGGGAATCGTAGTCGAGACGCAGGCTTTGCGTGTCGGACCCGAACATCAGGTTCATCAGTTGTGCCATCATGATGCCGATGCCGAACGTCGCCAGCAGTGACGTGAACAGGTCGCGCTCGATGACCCGGCGGATGACGATCTTGTAAAGCACCCACCCGATCACCCACAACACCACGAAGGCGATCGGCACTCCGAGCAGGGGCGGCATGCCCTGTTGCGCCAGCCACCAGGACGTATAGCCGCCGGCTATCACGAAGTCGCCCTGGGCCAGGTTCTTGACGTTCATGACACCCCAGACGAGGGCGAGACCATAGGCGGCAAGCACAAAGATCGATCCGATCATCGCACCCTGAACGATAATATTCAGGTTGACGACCGGAAACTCGATCAAGAGCCCGAAATTGCCAAGAATCTGATCCATAATTTGTCGACTCCGCTCGTGCGCTGCGGCCTGACGGCCACGCGGGGCGTTTCAATCTGGTGTGAATTGGTCTGTCGCGACATTGCCGTCAGGAGGTCAGGTCAGATCGACCATGGTCCCTGGCGCGCCGCAGTCAAACGGTCAGTGCCCCAAAAATATGCAAGCAAGCCGGACCCCTTGCGTGGGGCCCGGCTCGTGATTGTGTCATCAGACCTACTTGGTCTCGCGCGGCCACGTAAGCGGATGGGACGCGAATTCGGACGGTGCAACAACGTTGTACTTGCCGTTCTGGATCTGGCGCAGAACCATCGGTTTGGCGATATTGTTGCCGGCCTCGGAGAACTTGATCTTGCCGTAGAAGGTCGACATGTCCGTGGCGGTGAGTGCGTCACGAACTTTGTTCTTGTCCAGCGAACCGGCCCGTTCGAACGCATCCTTGAACACGTAGACGGCGGCGGATGCCTGTGCGGTCTGATACGGAACCGTTTTTTCCGTATATTCCGGATAGGCAGCCTTGAACTCTTTTTCGTAATTGCTGGCCGTGCCGAAGATCGGATCTTCGTAGGACAGGGTTTCCGCCCATTGTGTGGAGCAAAGCACACCTTCGGCCGAATCCGGGAACTTGCCGGTGACGTCGGCGGCTTCACAATGGGTGATGGCGACCATTGGCACCTTGATCTTCATTTCGCCGATCTGACGGACGGCGGTTGCCGCACCCTTGGAGTGACCGGAAACGATCAGCACGTCAGGCTTGACCAGCTTCACCTTGGTCAGGATGGCACTCATGTCGGACAGGTCGCGCGGCAGTTTTTCGTCCACGACGATCTTCATGCCGAACTTCTTGGCGTCGTCGAGAACACCGGCACGGATGTCGAGCGAGAACGGATCGTTTTCAACCGCGACTGCGACTTTGACCGAAGACGGTTCCTTGCCGTTCTTTTCCGCCATTTCGGCGGCGAGCGTAATGGCGGATGCCAGATATTGCTCGGATGTCGACAGGACCGCGAACAGATACTTGTAGCCCTTGTTGAACAGGGACCGGGACGCGCCCTCGGCCTCGACCATCGGGATCTCGTATTTTTCGGTGACCGGAGCAATCGCCTTCGTCAGACCCGATGAGTATGGCCCAAGCATGTACTGGACCTTGTCCTGGCTGATCAGTCGTTCCGCGAGTGTTGCGCCGCGGTCGCCCTTGGACTCATCGTCATAATAAATGACGTTGAAATTGTAGCATTTGTCTCCGACCTTGATGCCGCCGTTTTCCTTGATTTTCTTGATGGCGAATTCGTAGCCGTTCTTGGCGTGCACGCCGTTGGTGGCGTATTTGCCTGTCAGCGAAATCGCCGATCCAAGCGTAAGCGTCTCGCACTCGGCTGCCTGTGCCGCGCCGCTGACCGCGCACAGCGCCAGGGCTGCGCCCGCTATTCCTAGTGGTTTCATCATCTTCGTTTTCACTCCCTTGCGTGTGCCGACATCGTCTCTGTCGACCTGCTCACTCTTTGGTTTTGGCAGTTACGATTGCGTGTTTTTCTGTTCTGAATCGTAAGACCCGGCGCAACCATAGAAGAGGTCGGCGGTGTGCGCAATGGTCGCGCGGCACGGCGACGGCCGAACTTCGGCCCTGGGTAAACAGGCGAGCCGACGCACAGTGACGGTCTGGCGCCTCCAGTTCGGATGCCGTGTTCGATTTCTCAGCGTTGTTCGTCCTGCCAGCGCGGATGGATCCAGGGTTCGACATTGGCGGCCGGCAGCGGGGTTTTGCCGAGAATGTGGTCGCTGGCCTTTTCACCGGTCATGATCGACGGGCCATTCAGATTGCCGTTGGGAATGCGTGGAAATATCGAACTGTCGGCGACACGCAGGCCGTCAACACCGATCACGCGGCACTCCGGATCGACAACGGCCATCGGGTCGCTGACCGCTCCCATCTTGCAGGTTCCGCAGGGATGGTAGGCACTTTCTACAGCCTGCGCGATGAAGGCGTCGAGGGCTTCATCGGTCTCGACCTCCGGGCCGGGCGCGATTTCACGTCCGCGAAACGGCGTGAAGGCCTCCTGCCCAAACACCTCCCTGGTCATCCGGATACAGCGGCGGAAATCCTCCCAATCATCAGGATGGCTCATATAATTGAACTGGATCCGGGGCTTGTCGGCCGGATCGGCGGAGTTGAGGCGGACCCAGCCCCGGGATTTGGAGCGCATGGGCCCGACATGGGCCTGGAAGCCGTGGCTCTTGGCCGGCGCCTTGCCGTCGTAGCGAATGGCGACCGGAAGGAAATGATATTGGATGTCGGGATAATCCACGCCCGGTTTTGAGCGGACGAAGGCGGCGCTTTCGAAATGATTGGTGGCGCCAAGGCCGGTCTTCAGGAAAGTCCACTGGGCGCCGATCAGGATCTTGGAGATCCAGTTCAGATGTTTGTAGAGCGTGATCGGTTGGGTGCATTCCTGTTGTACGTAGAGTTCCAGGTGGTCCTGCAGGTTTTCCCCGACCCCGGGCCGATCGGCGACGACCTCGATATTGTGCGACTTCAGTTCCTCGGCCGGGCCGATACCGGACAGTTTCAAAAGCATGGGCGAATTGATTGACGAGGCTGCGATGATGACTTCGCGATTGGCGCGAATGGTCTCGATCGTGCCGCCGCGCTCGACCTCGACGCCGACCGCGCGGTTGCCTTCGAACACGATCCTGCGCGCCTTGCAGCGGATCATGGTGCAATTGTCCCGCTGCAGGGCCGGCTTGAGATAGGCGTTGGCGGCCGACCAACGCCGGCCCTTCCAGATCGTCATCTCCATGGCGCCGAAGCCTTCCTGCTTCTCGCCGTTATAGTCGGACGTCACTTCGTAACCGGCCTGGGCGCCGGCGTCGACAAAGGCCTTGAAGAGCGGGTTGGTGCGGCGGCCACGGGTTATGTGCATGGGGCCGTCCGTGCCGCGCCAGGACGGATCGCCGCCATGGCCGCCGTCGTGCCAGGTCTCCATGCGCTTGTAGTAGGGAAGGACGTTTTTATAGCCCCAGCCGGTGCTGCCGGTTTCTTCCCAATGGTCGAAGTCGTGGGCGTGGCCGCGCACATAGACCATACCGTTGATCGAAGATGAGCCGCCAACCACCTTGCCGCGTGGACACGCCAGTTGCCTGCCGCCGAGATGGGGTTCGGGCTGGGAAACATATCCCCAGTCGTAATGACTCATATTCATGGGATAGGAGAGGGCGGCCGGCATCTGGATCAGCGGTCCGATATCGGTCCCGCCGAACTCCAGAACCACGACAGTGTTCTGGTTGTCCTCACTCAATCGGTAGGCCATGGCGCACCCAGCGGATCCGGCGCCGACAATCACAAAATCCGCCGTCATTTCAACCTCGCAAGTCTGTTTGAGCTCTGTGCCTTCCACCCCTTGTCGCACTTTCCGGGGTCGCGTGCACGTCATGCATAGCGGTAGCACAGAACCTTCGACAACAGATATCGTACCGACGGCCTCCGCACACTTGTCTGATTCCGACATTTGCCGGCCGGATGGGCGTGTCGGGCCAAAGGTTGTCGGATTTGCGGCGCTGCGGCTGTGTGAAAGAGGGGGATTGCCCCACACTGCGGCCGCGCGAAGAAAAACCATCAAACGCAGCCCGCGTCATAAAAAACGGCCCGCTAATAGCGGGCCGCGTATCGTCCAGTCCGGTTGGCGTCCGTCAATCCTGGTCAGCCTCCAGAAAGGCGCGCAATGCCTTGACCTGCGCCGGAGAAGCCTGTGCCAGCAGCGGAATGATGTTGAGGATGTCTTTGCGTTCCGCCAGAACGGGGAACAATTTCAGGGAATCATCGGAATTGGAGTCTTCGCCGAGGAAAAACGCAGCCGTGCATCCGAGCAACTGGGCGATCTTTACCAGGCGCGCGATCGGGAAACGATTGGCTCCGGTTTCATATTTCTGAACCTGCTGGAAGGTCAGGCCGAGGTTGTCAGCGAGTTTTTCCTGACTGATGCCACGAACCTGCCTGAGAAATTTAACCCGCGCACCCAGGGCCTTGTCGAAGTTCTTGGTGCTTTTGGGGTCGTCAGGGTTGGTTGCCGTGTCCGGAAGTGGTGGCATGATTTCGGATACGGGCGTACCTGTTACTAGCATTTTGACCTCTGAATTTCTGATTTTCCGGGCTCGGTCCGGAAAGTGCCGACTATTAAACTTTTCCGGTCATAAAAATAAACCAAAACCGTATAATCTCAACCCCGAAACGGTATAATCAAGCATTGCGGCCAGAAAGTGTCTGGCGTATTTTCTCGCTCAAAATAGTTTCCGACGCGTGCCGTGAAAAATATAACTATGGGTTGTGTCGCGGTTTGTGCACAGTGTAATGTAGTTTGGGTAATTGGGAGATTTAACAATATGTAATGTTGTCTATGTATATTTTGCGTACAAATACTTATTGAATATTTTTCTGTCGATTGGGTTATTTAGTGATTTAAAGAACATCGTGAAATGTCACCATATGTTCGCGATTTTCTCTGGTAATGCAGATTTTCATTGCATGTTGGTTCATTTGCGTGAGCTGTCTCAAGTTCGACGCCAAAGAACTTTCCAATGAATTCGTGGCAGGCGCGGTGCGCGGCGTAGGCGACGGTCTGTGGTGCCGAAAGGCCGAGAGCATCGGAAATTCGAGAGGCGACGCCTCTGACGGCGACCGCTAATGTCAGGGCGTCCCGCTGCATGCAGCTTTTGCGTGTGCTGATGCGAGTGGATTTTTTTTTAATTTGTCGCGTTAAATGGTCGTTTCGCCCCGGCGGGCAGACCTATTTTGGCCAAATTATGACGCGGATTAGCTGTCCGGACCGAATCGCGAAATCGGGCTTTCCGGGTTGAAGCGCGAGTGCCGGTTGCGCCCGACGCGGATGGTCGCTGATCAGGCGATTGTCTTCCTTTGCCTACTGCGGAGCAGGGTTGACGTTGTAGATGATCGACGATGCAACCGCGGCGATGTGCAGACTGTCCAATTCCCGCGGCAATTGACCGGTCTCCTGGTAGATCTTGCAAAATTTCATAATATAGGCCGCGCGTTCGTCGCAGCTCAGCTTTCTGTCCGACTGTCTTTCCAGGCCGTCCGTGAAGGCGAGGCTCTCGGCAATGACGGATTGTGCATCTGCGGGAAATCCGTTAGGGGCCGGCATCGCGCGCGCCGAAGTGTCGCCGAAGAGAAGAAATCTGGCGGACGTGGAAAGAGCTTTCGCCAAGCGCTCCGCCCACTCAACCGTGAGTTTTCGCTCGGAATTCTCCAACCGATAAATCTGCGCCTGCGATGTGCCCACCCGTTTTGCTAGTTCTGTCTGGGTCAGACCCTTTTCCAGCCGATATTTCTTGAGAACCGACGGCATTTCACACCATTTGCTGCATAAGAAACTGAAGCACTGTACCGGCCGGTCACCAAAGATATGACTGCCCGATACGGGCATGTAATATCAAAATTTCTGCAGCAGCAAGTAAATCTGAGCCCGCCGAAACCATGCTGGGTTGTTAGTCGATATGTGCGCAATTTTGAGGTGCGGTTGGTTGTGGAGTTCCGTCCTGATCGATCTGCGGCCATCATCGATTCCCGGTCCGCAAACCCATGATCCGATCGAGGTCGGGGGTGGCGTCTGTCGGTTTCATGCGCGTGAATCGGAGGGCAGATCGTGGAAGTAACCGACAATGCGTCGACAGGCCTCCCGCCTCGGTTGTTCGCTCAAAATGAAAGACAATGCCGGCCGTATTGTGGATCTCCCAGGCTTCGGACCCTTCACCGGCAATTCGTTCGACAAACCATGAAAAACGCACGCTGACCTCCCGCAAAACTGATCATGCGAAGACTGAACTGCGGACAGAATCGGCGCGGTGACACGTGGAGCCTTGGTGGAGGCGAGTCAATCAGCCGCGGACACAAGCCGACCAGCGGTGACACCTCCACCGGGGCCGGATATCCGTCCGGCGACAATCAAACCTGCTACCTGTCCCAAACGCCTTGCGTTACGTGTGAAATGGTGCATTAATATGCATAAATTACGATTCTTCTGGCAAATACGGAAATTATGCAGGATTTTGGCGAGGCGTTTCAACTGGCGTTCAAGCTGGTTTTTTCTATGGACGCTGATCTGCTGGAGATCATCGGCCTTTCGCTGACGGTCAGCTTCATGGCGCTCGTGACATCTTGTGTGATCGGTATTCCGGTCGGCGCGATTTTGGCGATTGCCAGGTTTCCGGGTCGGTCGGTTGTCGTTGTCTTCGTCAATGCCCTGATGGGGCTGCCGCCGGTGGTTATCGGGCTGATCGTCTATCTCGGTCTTTCCCATGCGGGTCCGTTTGGCTGGCTTGAACTCCTGTACACGCCGACGGCGATGGTTATCGCGCAGTCAATCCTGATCACACCCATTGTCGCCGCGCTCTCGCGACAGGCGCTGGAGGATCTGCATGCGGAATATGCGGAGCAGTTCCGATCCCTTTCGATCCCGCGTCAGGATGCCATCGCCGCCGTCATCTGGGATGGCCGAATTGCGCTTGTGACTGTCGCGCTTGCCGGATTCGGCCGTTCGATATCCGAGGTCGGTGCGGTGATTATCGTCGGCGGCAATATCGAACATCTGACCCGCGTGATGACGACGGCGATCGCCCTTGAAACCTCAAAGGGCGATCTGCCGCTCGCCCTGGCGCTCGGCATTGTCTTGCTGACGATCGCGCTTGCGGTCAATGCGGCTGTCTCCGCAGTCCGCACAGCAGACAAATCCTACGCCAACGCGTGAGGCAATACCAACTCGTCGAAGAGACCGAACACTGAACATGATAGAGGAACTGACATGATTTCGAGAGCCTTCAAGTCCGGCACTATAGCGCTGTTGACAGTCCTGGGATCAATCGGGGTTGGCGCGTTCGCCGATGATCGTTCCATCATCGTGCAGTCAACCACGTCGACAGCAAATTCAGGTCTCTACGACCATGTGTTGCCGAAATTCGAAGCGCACACGGGCATCAAGGCGCATGTGGTTGCGGTTGGGACCGGACAGGCGATCCGCAACGCCAGGAACTGCGACGGCGATGTGCTTTTGGTCCATGCCCAATCGGCGGAAGAGAAATTCGTCGCCGAAGGGTATGGCGTCGAACGGTTCGATCTGATGTTCAACGATTTTGTGCTTGTTGGTCCCGCATCGGATCCCGCGGGGCTTGCCGGAGGGAACGACATTTCGGGCGCGCTCAAGAAGATTGCGATGGCCGAGGCCAGATTCGCGTCGCGCGGCGACGATTCCGGTACCCACAAGAAAGAGTTGGCGCTATGGAAGGCGGCCTCCGTGGACGTGGCGGCGGCGTCCGGATCCTGGTACCGGTCCACCGGCTCCGGAATGGGGGCGACGTTGAATGCGGGTGTCGGAATGCGGGCCTACGTCTTAACTGACCGAGCGACCTGGATCAGTTTCAAGAACAAGTCGGATTTCCGGATCGTGGTCGAGGGGGACGAGGCCCTGTTCAATCAGTATGGCGTGATCCTGGTCAATTCAGCCAGGTGTCCGAACGTCGAGGCCGGAAGTGGGCAGGCGTTTGTCGATTGGCTGCTGTCCAGTGACGGGCAGGCTGCGATTGCCGAATACAGGGTCGATGGCCAGCAATTGTTTTTCCCCAATGCGGCTGTTTCGCAATAAACTAACGCCTTGCGTCAGGGAAAAAGCAAAGCGTGTTCGGTGAATCCCCTTCATCCCAACGCGCTTTAACCCCCATTGAAATGGACGGTTTCGGCGTCACTAATGTCGTATCCATGCAGGAGGGCGGCTCGTTCGTGAAACGGCTTTGAGCGGCAAAACCGGATGAACTTCTGCATAGGCTGTTCAAACCAGGCGCGCCGGTCGACCAGAATGTCAAATCGCTCGGTGCGGACGGGCACGAACGGCAGTCTGTATTGTGCGGCAAGCGCACACAGTCCGAACGCCGCATCGGCATGGCCATCGACGACGGCCAGCGCGGTGTCCTGTTCGGTGCGCGCCGGCGCTGTAAGCTCAAGATCGTCCTCGGACAGGCCGGCCTCGGCAAGTTCCTGAAGGAAAAGTGTTTGTGCGCCGGCTTCCGGCTGCCTTGGAATGACCCGCTTGCCTTTCAAATCGGCCATCGACTGGATGGACGGTTGCAGAGCCTCGGGGACAATGAGCCCGCGCGTCCGTTTTGCCCATTCAATCAGCACAGCGGGGGTGCCTGAAAAGGCCTTGCGCACCGGTTCAATGTTCCAGGATCCGCTCGGTCCGTCGTAAAGATGCAGGCCAGTCGCGATCCCTTCACCGGCGGCAAACCGGTCAAGCCCGTCTGTGCTGCCGTCAAAAAAGGTCGCGATGCCACACCGGGACTCGCGAAGGGCCCACTCGAGCAGCGGATCGTGACTGCCAAGAAACACATTCGGCAACCGTCGGTCGGGCGCGCGGCTGCTGCCGGTATTGCCGCGGGCCAGCCAGGCATTTATTGCGTCACGGGGAAACAAAAGTTTGCCCATGGCTTTCGTGCAGGGAACATCGCCCGATGCCGCCAAATCATAGACCTTGCGTTCCTTGATCCGAAGCAGGGCGGCAAGCTCCTTGGTCGTCAGGTATTCCGGCATTTTCGATCGGTTTTTCTTCTGTCAGATGGGCTGAGAGCTGTGCAGCAGTCGCATGCACCGATCAATATTGCAAATTGGAATGGCTGGGGCCGGATTGCGGGGGCGTTTGCGGTTGAGCGGGCGTGCGGACCGTCGGCTCGGCAGTTTTATCGCAGTGCATAGGGAAAGGTGGAGCGCTGGCCTGGAATTGAACCAGGTTAACGGTTCATGCACGAACCGCAGGTCTCCGTCCCCTTCCCAGCGCATGGGGCAACCTTGGCAAAAAGCCCTATGCTCGGCAAGCGCAATCGGTTGGCAAGGTTAACCCTTTTTCCTGAAATCCTCAGGGGACGATCAATTCTCACGTCACGTTATTGTGAAGGGAGTTCCGGAATACCCCAGATTTCCTGTCTTTCCAATCGTTCAGGAGAGTGATTCGTCGCCCGGCGTCATATCTTCATTTAATGAATAGTAAACAAATCATTGAAATTTAATAACAAAAAACTGGCGTGAATTTTCGATTTCGTGTGTTTTGAATTGACTGCTATTCACATTGCATTTACTTCCTTAACAACCGGTTTTGCGCAGATTCGAACTCCCAGAGTGGGCTGTCATGCGATATTTTCACTCCAGTTTTTTGTCGGGTACAGTAATTGCTGTCGGGTTGAGTGCAGCGCTTTTGTCGGCGCAGCCATCGATTGCTACGGAAGTTCGTCCGTCTGCGCCCGTTGATGCATTCCACAATTTTGACGTTTCTGTACAGTCATTGCAGCGTTACCTGGATCGCGTGGCTGCGACCTCTGGTAACAGCCTTCTGCTGGCGCAGGCGGAGAAAAGTGCCGACGATCTTTTGGCCGAGGAAGATGCCGCGGAGGAACCCGCACTTGCCGCGCCTGAAAAAGAGGAGCCCAGCGCGGACGACCTTCTTGCCGAAGAGGATAAGGATGCGGACAGTCTCCTGGCCGGGGAAGATGAGCCTCAAGACAATCTTGTGGCGGAGGAGGGGCAGGACGACCTGCTTGGCGACGATTCCAGTTCCGACGATCTCCTGGCGACGGATGATGGCGATGGACTGCTGAGCGACGACGGCAGCGATGGGTTGCTGGCCAACGAGGAGGATGCGGACGATCTTCTGTCGAACGACGATGACGATCTGCTTCTGTCATCTGGTGAGGACGACGACAACGAAACCGCGGAAGCCAAGAAAAAAGAAGAGCTGCTGGCAAAAGCGAAGGCCAAATCGGCAGACGCCGAGCACGAAAAACTCTTTCTTGAAGCCCGCTACCCCTCCGCCAACACGTGCGCGACCTGCCATCCCAAACAATATGAAGAATGGTCCGTGTCGCAGCACGCCTATGCGCAGCTCAGCCCGATCTATATGGCGATGCAGACGACGATCAACATGAAGACCAGTCAGACCAACGGGGACTTCTGCATCCGATGCCACAATCCGGTCGGAATGAACCTGGGGGAATCGCTGTTCATTTCAAACCTCGACCGGGCGCCGACGTCGCGCGAGGGCATCACGTGTGTGGCCTGTCACCGGGTCAACAAGAATTACGGCAAGATCAGCGGCCGCTTCGCTCTCGTGGAAGGGGACGTTTTTTCGCCTGTTTTCGGGCCGAAGGGCGGCGACGAGTTGAAGCGTGTTCTGGGCAAGCCGGAGGAATATCGCGTTTCGACATCCAAGGACGATCCCGGTCGCAGTATCCACACTGAGGCAAAGCAGTTTTTTGCTCTGACCAAGCCCGGTTTTTGCGGTGCCTGTCACGACGTGACCCTGTTCAACGGCTTCCGTCTGGAGGAGGCGTTTACGGAATATAAGCAGTCGCCTGCCGCCAAACGCGGCGAAACGTGCCAGGATTGCCATATGGGCAAGGTGCAGGGCGTTGCGTCGGGCTACGATTATGGGCCGGCGGCAATTGTCGGCGACGTGCCGACCAAAAAACGCAAGCTGACGAACCACACCTTTGCGGGGCCGGACTATTCGGTCATCCATCCCGGCCTGTTCCCGCACAATGTCGAGGCTGCGCAATTCAAGACGCTGGCCGAGTGGCTGCAGTACGATTACAAGGCCGGATGGGGCACGGACAAGTTCGAGGATTCCGTATCCAAATCCTACAAATTCCCGGAAGCCTGGCAGTCCATTGATGACCGCTATGATGCGCGGGAAATTCTGAAGGTCCAGTTTGAGCGCCTGGCAAAGGCCCGCAAATTGCGTGAAGAGGTCCTGCGCAACGGCTTCAAGCTCAGTGATATTCGGGTGGTCCGCGGTGATCGCAAGGGAATCCACTTTGAGGTTGACGTCTCAAGCGGCACAGACGGGCACGGTGTCCCGACCGGGTTCGATGCCGAAAGGCTCATCTTCCTGGAAGTCACGGTGACCGACAGCAAGGGCAACAAGGTTTATGTTTCCGGTGACCGGGATCCGAACGGGGATGTCCGTGACGCCCATTCGCTGTATGTGCACAATGGCGAGTTGAAGCTCGACAAGGACCTGTTCAGTTTGCAGTCGAAGTTCATTGTTCGTGCGCTGCGCGGCGGCGAGCGCGAACAGGTGCTGGCGGTCAACACGTCCACGGACGTTCTGCCGTTTGTGCGCCCCGAGCGGCGCGCGACAACCATTTACGGTCGACCACGCGGTGCCCGCAAGCACAAGCAGAACCTTGAGCCCGGTGCCAGCCGCACCGCAACCTACAAAGTCCCAAGACGCAAGATCAAGCGCGGGGAAAGGTATACCGTTTCGGTGAAACTTATTTCCCAGATGGTCCCTGTTAACCTTATCGCAGCCATTCAGGGTGCAGGGTTTGATTATGGCATGAGTCCCGCCCAAATTGCCCGCGAAGTCGTACGCGGAAGTTCCGTCCTGTGGTCTCGCAAGTCCACCGTTGAAATTCGCTGAAGAGGGGCCGTCTTGCGCCATTCGAAAGGATTCGTCCTCGCCCGTACGATTGGACTTCTGGCATTCGTGTCCTTGTTTTCGACCCAAGGAGCGATGGCGCAGTCCAGCAGCGCACTCAGCGAAAAGCCGGCCCCATTGTTGACGGAAGCCGAAGTCGCGAAAAAAAAGGCGGAAGCTCCCGATACGGCACCCGCCAGTCCTCATGCCGCGCAGGCGGACGCCGCAAAGCCTGAGGCCAAGCAGGCGGACGAAAAACCGAAAACCAAAACTGCCAAGAAACAGCATGGCAGCCAGCTCAGTGAGGAAGCCGCGCCGCTCCTGACCGAAGAGGAAATCCCCAAGCGCGCGGGAATGTTGCTTGAGCTTGGAGAACCGTTCCTGGGAACCGGGAACCTGAAGCCGGGCATTACCTTGCCGACCGGTGCCATCTGGCAGCCGGCGCTCTGGGTGTTCGGCGATGTGCGCTCCACCGTCGGTCACTTTGACAATGGTGTGGCCGAGAGCCGTCAGTTCTTCTCCAACCGCATTGATCTCTTCGCCAACCTGAAACTGACGCCGACGGAACGTGTTCTGCTCGGCATTTCACCCTTGTCGCGCCACCGCAGGGACCATACCGGCGTTTCGTATCGGGATTCGACCGGATTTGAATTTGAAAACGGCTTCAACGCCAATGTTGAAACGCTGTTTTTTGAGGGGGAGTTCGGCGAAATCTTTCCGAACCTCGATCCGGACGACAAAAAAGGCCTGGATTTCGGGTTTTCCATTGGCCGCCAACCGATCTTCTTTCAAGAAGGCATGATGGTGAACGATTCCATCGATTCCATCGCGATTACCCGCGATTCGATCGCCATTCCCGGACTGACACCGGATCTGCGGATTACCGCGCTGTTCGGGTTGCATGACATCGATCGCGACGACAATGCGCCGGACGGTTCCGCGCGATTGTTCGGTCTGTTCACCGAGGCCGACCTGCGCAAGAGCACCGTCAATCTCGACGCGGCTTACGTCTTCAGCAACAATCAGGCCGGGGGCGATGCCTGGTTCTTCGGAGCGTCCGCCATTCAGCGGATCGGGCATTTCAACACCGCGTTCCGTGTCAACGCTTCGGTGGCAACCGAAACCCGGGGAAGCGCGGTCGACGATGGTGTTCTGCTTTTCGGTGAGATTTCGAAGACGGCGACCGGCTCGGAAAATATCATGTATGCCAATGCGTTCTGGGGCATCAATAATTTCTCCTCGGCCGCGCGCGATCGCAATACCGGTGGTCCGCTTGGCAATACCGGCATCCTGTTCGCCGCGCCGCCGGCCAGTCTCAGCGGCTCGCCCCTGTCCAACCGCGCCGACAATGCATTCGGCGGCGCGATCGGCTATCAGATATTCATGAACCACGAGAAAACCCAGTTGACGCTGGAACTGGGCGGCCGCAAGGACACCGACAGCAGCAATCAGGGTGCCGTCGCCTTTGGCGGACAATTGCTGCACGCGCTGAACAACCGGACGAGCGTTCAGGTCGATGCCTTTATCTCCGAGGGACAAAATCGCGAGATCGGTTCCGGCGTTCGTGCTGAACTCAGGACGCGCTTCTGATGGCATTCGCGCTTCAGGTCTGTGGCGGGATAATCGTGGCCGCGGCCCTGGTACAGGCGGGAATTGGACTGATTTCGCAAATCACCGCCGCCTTTCGCAGCCGGAAGATGGATCGGCGCAAAGTTGCCTTTTTCCAGGCCCAGACCGAAAACCTGATCAAGCAGGCCGAAGTCGACCGGGAACGGGCCGAACAGACATGGTCCGGCAAGCGCAAGTTCCGGATCGTAGAACGCCGCGTCGAGAACAAGGAGGGCAGCATTCGCTCCTTCTATCTGGCACCGCATGACGGCGGCAAACTGCCGACGTTTCAACCGGGCCAGTTTCTGACCTTCGAACTTGCCATCCCCAACCAGCCGGCTCCCGTGATCCGCTGCTATTCGCTCTCCGACAGTCCCGTGAACCGTGACCGCTACCGGATCAGCATCAAGAAATTACCGCCGCCGCCGAAAGCAGAACCTGGAACGCCCGGCGGCCTGTCTTCCAACTATTTTCATGATGTGCTGCGCGAAGGCGATGTGGTCGACGTGATGGCTCCGAATGGCGGCTTTCATCTCGACACCCAGTCGGATCGCCCCGTGGTCCTGATTGCCGGTGGCGTCGGCTTGACGCCGGTCTTTTCCATGCTGAAATGGCTTGCGGATACAGGCAGTCATCGCGAGGTGTGGTTCTTTTATGCCGTCCGCCATGGCGGTGAAATCGCGTTGAAGGAAGAGATTGACGAGATCATTGCCAGTCACAGCAATTATCACGGCGTGACGGTTTTCAGCGATCCGACCGAGGAATGTGTGGAAGGCAAGGATTATGATTGCTGCGGGTTTTTGTCCCTGGACGTAATCAAGCAATATCTGAAGAGTTCCAATTACGAGTTCTATATTTGCGGCCCGCCCCAGATGATGCAGTCGATTACCGGCCAGTTGGAGGAATGGGGCGTTCCGGAACAGGATATCCGGTTCGAGGCGTTCGGCCCGGCCTCCGTCAAGAAGGCGGCCAAAACCGACGGGGCTGAGGGCGACAGTGTCGCCGGTGTCAAAGTATCTTTCACCCGATCGGGAAAATCTGCCACATGGAAACCGGATGCCGGGACACTTCTGGATCTGGCCGAGGCCAATGGCGTGCGGATCAATTCCGGGTGTCGGGCTGGCAATTGCGGCACCTGTCTGACGGCGCTGAAGGACGGCAAGGTGAGTTATATCGCCAAACCGGCAAGTCCTTTGGCCCAGGGGTCGACACTGGTGTGCGTCGCGCAGCCGGTCGGTGATGTGGCACTTGATGCCTGATGCCGGCCTGTGCTCGTATGCCGGAATTTGAACGACCATGACAACGGTGATTTAATTCCGTTGGTATAAAAACGAAAATTAAGCAAGAAACTCGGGGGAGCCGATATGATTGGAACTTGGATGAAGTCCGCTGGCGGGCAGCGGGTCGCGGGCCTGGCGGCATTGCTGGTTGCTGCCGCATTGGGAACGAGCGCGGCTTCGGCGAGCCCGGACAAGATCGTTGGTGCGAACGAGTGTGCCGAATGCCACAAAAAAGAGACGGCAGCGTGGCAGAAAACCCATCACTTCAATACGTTCAAGGGTCTTCCCAAGAGCAAGGACGCCAAGGAAATCGCCTCAAAGATGGGGGTGAAGCGACTGAAGGCCGAGAGCTTGTGCACCTCTTGCCACTTCACGGTTCAGGAAGTGAAGGGCAAACCGAAATCGATTGCGGGAATTTCCTGTGAATCCTGTCATGCACCAGGCAAGGACTGGTTCAAGGTCCACTCCAAATTCTCCGGAAAGAAGGAAGGCCAGGAAACGGAAGCCGAAATCGCGGCGCGCTGGCAGAAGGCGGAAGCGGCCGGCATGATCCGGCCCAAGGCGATCTATACGCTGGCCAAGAACTGTTTTTCCTGTCACCTGGTTCCGGAAGAAAAACTTGTCAATGTCGGCGGTCACGCTGCCGGCAGCAGCTTTGAACTGGTTGCCTGGTCACAGGGCGAGGTACGGCACAATTCCTGGTACAATAAAGGCAAGGCCAATCCACCGGCGAGCAAGGAACGCCAACGCCTCATGTTTGTCGTCGGCAGGATCGTCGAACTGGAATCCGCTCTTATCGGTGTCAGCAAGGCGACGGTCAAAAAGGACTATGCCTTGAAAATGGCGAAACGGGCCTCCAATGCCAAAAAGGTCATCAAAGCCCTTGCCGGCAAGCTGCCGGAAGCGCCGGAACTGGCTGAAATCCTGGCAGCGGCGAACACGGCCAAATTGAAGCTGAACAATGAGGCCAAACTTGTCGAGGCTGCGGGAAAGGTTTCGGTCCTTGGTCTGAAATTCGCGTCGACCTATGACGGGTCGACGTTCGGCGCCATCGACAAATTCATCCCCGGGCCGAAGAAGTACAAGGGATCGGTTTCCAACTGAGGTCATCACCTTGCAAACCGACAGTCACGACGAACGCAACAGGCGTTGGGATCAGCCTTTCGGCGAAGAGCCGTTGGATGATGCCGCTGTCGGCAACATTTTGTCCCTGCCGGCCTTCGAAGGTGTGCAGGCGGCCGATTTTCCCGACTGGCTGCCGCTCGAAAAGATCATAGCCAATGACGGGCGGCTGCGCCGTTTTCAAAAGGGAGAAGTGATTATCCGCAAGGGGGATTATGGCAGTTCCCTGTTTGCGATACTGGAAGGGGAAGTCGTCGGTCTGCTTTCCTCGCACGGCGATGACGCCTTTTCGGCGGAACGGGAAAATACCGGGAAGTCCTGGATTCGGTCTCTGTCGCAATTGATTGCCCGCTCGAAGGTACCGGAATACCGGGCGACACGCCGCGGACAGGACAGGGGGCGTGCAAGCCGCTCGCGCGAGGGTCTCGGGCAGGTCGATGTCGACGACCTTGTCGCCAACAATCCAACATTCACCCTTCGGGCACCGCAGATGTTCGGCGAATTGGCGGCGCTCACCCGGAGCGCAAGAAATACCAGCGTGTTTTCTTTTGCCGACGATACGCTGGTGTTCGAATTGCGGTGGCAGGGATTGCGGGAAATACGCGATTGGTCGGAACCGTTTCGCCAGCGCATCGATATGCTGTACCAGGAACGCGGCCTGGTTACGAGACTGCTTGAGTGCCCCATATTCGATCATGTCGGTCCCGACGCACTCGACGAAATTGCCCAGGAATCCCTGTTCGAAACGTTTGGCAACTTTGACTGGACCCACCGGTTCAAGAGCGAGGTCGGCCGGCAGGCGGGAACGGAACACATCATCGATCACGAACCGCTGATCTGCGAGCAGGGCCATTACGTGGACGGGCTGCTACTGATCAATTGCGGGTTTGCCCGGGTTAGCGAAAAGGTCGATTTCGGCGAACGCACCATCGGGCACATGTCGCGCAACGACACTTTCGGACTTGACGAAATCGCTGACCAGGCGGCCGGTCGGGGAGGGGACACACTGGGATCGAGCCTGCGTGCGATCGGTTATGTCGATGTGATCCGTATCCCGACCAGCCTGGTTCGCAAACATGTTCTGCCGGGATTGCCTGAAGGCTTCCTCAAGCAACGCCGGGCGGAACCGGGCAGTGCCGGGAACGAGAAGATGCGTCAGGCAATGATGGATTTCGTCGTCGACCGGAGATTTATCAACGGCGAAAACGCAATGGTCATCAACACCGACCGGTGCGTGGGATGCGACGATTGTGTGCGGGCCTGTGCGACGGCGCACGACAACAATCCCCGGTTTGTGCGGCACGGCCACAGTTTTGAAAATGCCATGATCGCCAATGCCTGCATGCATTGCACGGATCCGGTCTGTCTCATCGGATGTCCGACAGGGGCTATTCACCAGGCGGCGGATGCCGGCAATGTGGTGATCGATGACAATACCTGCATCGGATGCGGGACCTGTGCCAATTCATGCCCCTACAACAATATCCGCATGGTCGAGATTCGCGATCAGACGGGCGCGCTGATGCGAGACCGCGACGGCCTGACCATCAGCCGGGCAACGAAATGCGACTTGTGTGCCGATCAATTGACCGGCCCTGCCTGCGCTCAGGCGTGTCCGCACGACGCGTTGGTCAGGATCAATATCCGTGATACGGGAAAGCTCCTGGCATGGCTCGAATAGGCGGATTTCTCAGCCGCAAGATCCTCGTCAACCTGGCCTGGGCGGTGTTGGCGTTTCTTGTTTTTCTGGCCGGGCATGTCAGTTACGAAACATCGCTTCGCGATGTGCAATATTTCAATGGCTGGGTCCTGATCGGCTGCATGACCCTTCTGTTCTTGCTGACCGTTCGCAAGAAACTGGTGATATTGCCCTTCGGGCGGGTGCGTATCTGGCTGCTGCTGCATTATTATCTCGGCTTCGTGACCATCGGAATTTTCCTCACGCACACAAGGTTCCAGTTGCCGCATTCCGCCCTGGAATGGATGCTGTGGCTGCTGTTTGCCCTTGTTGCGTTGAGCGGTCTTGTGGGAGGCGTGCTCAGCAAGATCGTGCCTTCGCGCATGGAGGCGCATGGCGAACGGCTCCTGTTTGAACGCATCCCGATGTTCCGTGCGCAATTGGCTGCGCAGGCGGAGGAACTTGTTGCCGACTCCATCCAGAACGGCAACACTTACAGCATAGCGAATCTCTATACGAACCGTCTCGTCGAATATTTCGCCGCTCACAAAAACGTCTGGTCGCACCTGCGATCGTCGAAACTGCCTCTGGCCCGGCTCCTTGGTGAAATCGACGCGATTGAACGTTACCTGGATGACGGTGGCAAAGCGCATTTGCAGCGTCTCCGCGATCTGGTCATCGCAAAAGACAATGTTGACTACAATTACGCCAACGGCGGACTGCTCAAACTGTGGCTGTTTGTTCACATTCCGGCCACCTATGTGCTGATCCTGGTGATCATTGTTCACGTCATCGTGGCGTATGCCTTCTCAACGGGAATTGCGTAACGTGCTGATCCTGCAAAAATTCGGTTTCAAGGACAGCGCCTATGCCCGCCCCCAGGACAAGTGGGTGTGCGGCCGCCTTGTCGACGGGCAGCCCTGTTCGCTCGGCCCGACCGCTGCCGGCTGCTGTCAAATCGGCAACGTGTGCAAGCCGGCCCTCGAAAACGGACGCTGGCAATGCCGGCGCGGACCAAATGACGGCGGACCGTGTGACACCGGTCCGTTGCCGGATGGACAGTGCTGTCAGAAGCTTGAGCCCTGTGTCCCGGCTCCAAGCCTCAGAGCACGTCGAAAAAAGCTGACAATCTGGGCGGTGACCCTTGTCATCGGACTGATGGCGCTGGTGCTCGGGAGCAATCAGGCCGCTCAACTTCTTATGCCCGGCCCGCTGTCGTCCCCGCATGCCAGTCAGATAGAGTGCAAATCCTGTCACCTCGGTGTGGAGCCCGACAATCTGAAATGGCTGCACGCATTCGCGGCCAAGGCGGATCCGCTTGAAAATGCGAAATTGTGCATCGAATGCCACAAGGTCGGCGATGATCCGTTCTCCCCGCACACACATCCGGTCGAACGCCTGCGACAATTGACGGCCCAGTACGGGGACGACGGCCATGAGATCAAGAACGAGAGCCTGCTGCATCAGATAACCCTGCCGGTTCCGCAACGATCCTCTATGCTGGCTTCGACTTCGCGATCCTCTGAAAGCCCGGGCGACACGACGATTTTTTGCGCCACCTGCCATCAGGAACATCAGGGAACGTTCCACGATCAGACGCAGATGTCAGACCGACGCTGTCAGACGTGCCATACGTCGAAGTTCGGAGCTTTCGCGACCTCGCACCCCAAGTTCACCGAATATCCGTTTAACCGCCGGACCCGTATCATCTTCAATCACAAGTCTCATTTCGGAACCCACTTCCCAAAGAGCCGGGACTCCGGGGATCCGGCCAAGACGCCACCGGCGGTCTGCGCCGATTGTCACAGGCCAGGTGTCGGGCAGAGATATATGGAGATCAGCGGTTATCAACCGATGTGCGCGCGCTGCCACACTGGCGACATTCTGGGGACAACCCGAGCGACCGGCCCCAAGGGGATCGATTTCCTGACAGCTCCCGGCCTTGATGTGGCGACGCTTGCAGAGCGGGGCGTGGATATCGGAGGATGGCCGGAGGATTCGGAAGCCGAGTTCACACCGTTCATGAAAGCGCTGATAGCCACCGAGCCGGGCGGGCACGATCTGGTCAAGGCGATAGAGCCGTTGGATCTTCTCGATCTGACCGATGCCGAAGACGGCGAGCTTGAGACGGTGAAATCCCTGGCCTGGGCAGTCAAGACGCTGTTTCACCGCCTGCAAAACAAGCAATTGTCCGATGCGGTGATGACGTTGCCGGTCAATCAGGACGGCAGCGAGATCGACCGGGTGCAAATGGCCAGGCTGACCGGCATCATGTCCCACGATGTGATATTGGCCGCGAACCGGGAATGGTTCCCCGACCTTGCCGACGATCTTGTGCGCCGTGAAAACAACGAACCGACCAGGAGTTTTTCCGCGAGCCGTACCGTCGAAGATGACGGGAACTCAACGGCCGAGCCGGATCCGAACCGGACGGACGCGGATGCCGTTGATACGGAAACCGGGTCTGACGATCTGGAAGAAAGTCTGGAAGAGGTCTCCGATGATCTGACCCGGGATGGAGATACGGAAACCGGTGACATTCTGGAATCAGGAGACGATCTGGCGGCCGGCGATGATCTGGAGGCTGTGGAAGGCCTGGACGACGAGGGGGCCGGGCTTCTGGATGACGGAAATGCCGACACGGATTCCGACATCGACCTGGAGGGACCAGACGACATTCTCGAGACCGCCTCGGATCCTGGTGCCGGCGACGACGACATCCTTGGCGGGGATGATGTGACCGGAATGGACGACAGCCTGGAGGCCGATGCCGGGCTGCGCGCCGAGGAGGGAGAAGACCTCGGCCTTGTTTCTTCGGAGGACGATGGCGGATTGACCGAAAACGGTCAGGCCGAGGCGGTAGCAACCGCGGAAGAAACTTCAGAGCCGTTTGATCCTGAAACCTGGGCCGAATTCGGCGGCTGGTATCGCCAGGACTTCTCCATACGCTATCGACCCTCCGGCCATTCGGATCGTTTCATGAGAACGTGGCTGGAATATTCCGGGCATGCGATCGGTTCTGATCAGCAGGCATTGCTCTCCCCGATATTTGAGACGCTTTCGGGAAAGGATGCGCTCGGCCGGTGTGCGAAATGTCACTCAATCGACAACGAGGACGGTTACAAACATATCAAGTGGCACGCATTCAGCACGCGGCGGGTCAAAAACCGGTTCACGACATTCTCTCATGAGCCGCATATCAGTGCCTCCGGCAACAAGGGGTGCATTCTTTGTCACGAATTGAGCACCTCAAAGGCCGACTATTTGAAAACCTATGAGGGCGGCGCTGCAAACATTTTCGCGCCCAATTTCAAACCGATCGAAAAGACCACCTGCAGCGACTGCCATACGGCGCAGTCGGCCGGAGAAAGCTGTACCCTCTGTCACAATTATCATGCGACGGAATTCAGCCGGCCGCTGGTTAAGACCGAACTGCCATAACAATTGGCGAGGCGGATTGGAACGGTCGATGGGACTGTCCAATATTCGGGCCGAACCTATCTGTCCCGATGGGATGAGGGAGGATGGGTAAACCTGACGTGTTTCCGATTTGACTGGGTCACAGAACAGGTTCGTCAACAATTTCAACGGCCTGTAGTCTGTTTGAAGAGCCGCAGGACATAACGATGTTCATTTGCTCCACCTCATCCTGAGGCGCGAAGCGGAGCGGAGCCTCGAAGGACGGATGGCGTGCACGGGATCGTCCTTCGAGGCCCGGTAAACCGGGCGCCTCAGGATGAGGTTGTTGGGTTTCACAAGCCAACTCAAGCGAAAAAAAATCACAAAATCAGCTCGGTTCAGGTCCTGTCGTATCGTGTGGCAACTCTCGGATTCGAGAGCAAGGTACGGAACTTGTGATGCAGGCCAACGAACGCTCGTCGCGTACAATTGGATTGAACGAACCCGCTTTGATTCCTCCCTGACGCAATGTGATATCGTTCAATATGAGGCAGATAGAACGCAGCGTGCGTTAGCGAAAAGGCTTTCGATAGCGCGATTTGCCAAAAGCGGGGTTCAGCGCGACGGATCTCTTGTAGTCCTTCAGCGCAATGGCTCGTTTGCCGAGGCTGTGGCGCAGGGCTGCGCGGCGGTAATAGGCTTTTGCAAATTTCGGTTCGATCGCGATTGCCCGTGTGAAATCGGATTCGGCAGCCGATGTCTTGCCGATCTCAAGTTTTGCCCGTGCCCGGTTGTAGAGCGCCAGGGCATGTTTCGGTCGCAACTTTATCGCCGTCGTATAGTCCGCGATCGCTTCCTTGGTCCGCCCCAGTTTCGCATTGGCGAAACCGCGATTGAAATAGGCGGCGACATAATTGGATTTGTGTTTGATTGCCTTGTCGTAATCAGCCAGTGCTGCCTCGAACAGGCCGAGCTTGCGCTTGGCATAGCCGCGATTGTTGTACGCGACGGCATAGTCTGATTTCTGCCGGATCGCTGCGTCGTAATTGGCGATGGCAGTCTTGTAGTCGCCGATCTTGCGGTAGACGATGCCGCGATTGTTGTAGGCGTGGGGGAAATTCGGCTTCAGACGGATCGCGACGGAATACCGGTTGATCGCGTTGACATAATCTTTCTTGCGCGTCAGTGCGAGCCCGCGATTGTAGTAGGTGTTGGCGAACCGGCGCTGGAGCGGCGCTCGGATCAGCCGCAATTGGGTGCAGGCGGTCTGGAACGAACGCACCTCGTCGAGCACGAAGCGGGCCGGCGGCGGGTTCGGCTTTGTCCATTCCTTGGCCCGGTATCCGGTGATCGAATAGACGTAATCCTGGGTTTCGGCCGGCAGACCGGATTTTCCGGACTTCCAAAGGTCAACCCGGCGTTCGCCGGCATTGTAGGCTGCCGCTGCAAGGCCAAGATTGCCGTATCCGCGGGCGAGATAGCCGAGCAAGCGGGAGGAAGCGTCGATCGCCTCGGCCGGCTCGAAGGCATTCTTCAACCCCCAGGCCGCTGCCGTAAACGGCATGAACTGGGCGATGCCCTCGGCTCCTTTCGGGCTGATGGCATTCGGGTCGAAGCGGCTTTCCTTCCAGATCAGCTTGGCAAGGAAGCCGGGCGGCAATTTCTGTCTGACGGCTGCTTCTTCGATCAGGCGGCAGACATTCTCAACGAATTTGTCCTCGTCGGTGACCGTGAAACGCTTCTTGGGGACGGCCGGCGCTTTCGGAACCGCGATTGCTGCGGTTTTCTCAAGTTCCAATGGCAGTGCCGGATGATGGTCGTGGGCATTGGCACCTGTCGACAAGGCCAGCACGCCAAGCGCTGCAATAAACCCAATCGTCGCGGCAATGCGCCCGAATTTCGAATTTCGTCTGAATGCCACGAACAGATCCCGAAGACGTTGGTTTCGCCAAATGACGACGCGAACAAACCCGTTTGGAACCGTATACCTGAATCTTTCCGAATTGGTTAGATTTTTGACTTTTTGTCCGCTTGGCCGGACGGTATTGGTGTCATCGGGCGAAGATCCCCGGCAATAGCTCCAAGTGAGGAAAAAGCGTGTCTGAAGAAATCTATGAAGTGCTGGCGCTGAAATATGCCGAACGCAACAATCGGACCAGAAGGGAATCGTTTTTGTTTGAGGACGACCATGCCAGCGAACATCCCATGGACTATTTCGTCTGGCTTGTCCGCAATGAAAACCGTACGATTCTTGTCGACACCGGATACGATCAGGCGGAGGGCGAGCGGCGCGGCCGAACTGTCCTGAACGCGCCAAGGGAGGTGCTTGCGCACTTCGGCGTTGACGCCGCCGAGATCGACACGGTGATCGTTACGCACCTGCACTACGACCATGCCGGTACCCTCGATCACTTTCCGAATGCCACCTTTTACCTGCAGGCGGCGGAAATGGCCTACGCCACCGGACCCTGCATGTGCGATGCGGCCCTGCAGCACCCGTTCACCGTCGGACATGTCTGCGATATGGTCAAAAGAGTCTATTCGGGCCGCGTGATATTCTTTGACGGCGTCGGTCAGGTCGCTCCCGGTCTGACGGCGCATCTTGTCGGCGGACACAGTCGCGGACTGCAATGTGTGCGGGTGAAGACTGCCCGCGGCTGGCTGGTGCTGGCGTCGGACGCGTCGCACTATTACGAGAATTTCCAGAAGCGGAAACTGTTTCCGATTGTCGTGGATGTGGAAGACATGCTTGCCGGTTTCGACACGCTCCACGCTCTGGCGCAGTCAGACCGGCACATCATTCCCGGCCATGACCCGCTCGTACGCCGCCTCTACCCGGCCGTCTCCCCGGCAATGGAGGGCATCGTGCATCGTCTGGATGTCGACCCGTCCGGATAATTTGCCGGAACCTTGATCCGATACCTTGTTTTCCGTGCCTTCTACCTGTCCGGCCGCGTCCATCCGAACAGGCAGGGCTTGTCAATCGGCATCCTTGCCGGGATCCCTTGTCCCCGGTCCCCTGGCCGACTGCAGCAGGAATGTCAGGATCTTGAAGTGGTCGTCTTCGAACGCTCTTTCGGGAAACACCGGTGATTGTCCCGGCTTATGCGGTACACCGAATGGCCGAGCGCGGACGTGGCATAAAATGCAGGAGAAGTTCTTCTGCGTATAGGATTCCAGGGCGGAGTTCACCAGGTTGTTGGCATTGGTGTTGACACCGGTGATCGGGCCCTGATGACCGTTGCGTTCCCGGCTTTCCGGCGTTTTGAAGCTGACCGCACCCACATGTCTGTTCTGGGTGCCAATCAGCTGGTAATAGCGCAGCGGCGAGGTGCTGACAGGGGCCTGCGTCTGATATCGCTTGTTCAGTGCCTGCAAGACCGGCGGGATCCGCTGCGCCTCGGCCCGATAGATGTTGACCGGTTTGTCGCCGAGTTTCGGGATCTTGCCCTCAAATCCATATTCATTTTCTTCCGGCGTCGGCAGTTCGCCGTCATTGAAGGTCGGTTTCACCAGATTGCCGTGGCGATCGATATTGGCGGTGACATTGTCGATCTGTTCGAATGTCGAGGCCACAAAGGCGCCGTCAATGCCCTTGATCGGATCATAGCCGTTCGATGTCCAGCGCAGGATATGAAGGGCGACAAGGCCCATCAGCAGGGAGTCCGGTTTTCCATCCTTCTTGTATCCGACGACGATGTTGCGTTTCACGTAGCGCTCGTTCTCGGCCGTGTTTTGCGGATCGAGCACCCGCCACGCGGCTTTGAGGTCGACCAACCCGGTTTGGGCATAGTCCGGCAGCGGATGCAGATACCCGCCCGGACCGGTTTCGGCCGGGTTGCCGAAGGGCGGACGCTGGAAGGCGCTGGCATCGCGCCTGCCCTTTAGGTAATTGTTGACGGCTTTGATCTGCTCCTCGTTGTTGTAATATCCAAACGTCCGCACATAGCGAAAAAAAGCCCGGTTCACAGCCACCTCATAGCGAACCAGTCCTCCGTTGCGGTCATAGAGCGGCCCGGTGAAATGGGGGAAAAAGTACGGCTGTTGTGTATCGGTCGCATATTCCAGGAACGGATAGCCGAGCAGGGGGCGACTGTCCGCATTCTGCGGACTGTCGGCCGGAACCTGGTCCGTTGACGTTCCCTCGGGCGGCGGCGGTGGCGGACGGACGTCGTTCCAATTGTCGGACGTGGCCCACCGACCGACCGGTGGGAACACCTCGTAAGGGGCCTTGTAGGTCTCCCATACGGACAGGACATCCGTCTTGGCAATTGCGCTCAGGGGCCGGGCACTGTCCGGCTTTCCTCGTGTGCCGGAGGTAATGCGGGGCGGGAAAACTTTGGTGTCGACAACCAGTTTTTCGTTCGGCCAGTTGAGCGCGATGAAGGACCGCCAGATAAAATTATAGAAATTGAATTGTTGTTGCTCCGGATCGGTGGATTCTTCGAAAACAAGGGGCAGGACGGAATAGTCGATCCTCTGGTTTTCCTGTGTGACGGCCGCTCCCGGCAGGAACGCGACACAGGTCAAAGCTCCCAATCCCTGCAGAATAAAATTGCGCATTATCACGATCTCCAACTTGGCGATGGAAAGAAAACCCCCCGGACCCGACAACCCAAACAGCATGTTAGAATTGCCCATGTATTTTTACGAGAGAAAAATTTTATTGTTGAGAATGCCTTACTGAAAACCACCAGCGACGGGATCGCAGGCCGGTGCAGGCTCGGGATCGGGTTTGTCCACAATTGTTATCGAACCGTCACAAAAGATTTCCGGGACTGTCACAAACCGCCACTACCAGTCTGCGGGCTTAATTCTCGAGAGGGCGAAGACATGGTCGCGGCGGTTGCGGTTCGTTCACTGACGAAGACATTTTCGGCACCCGGAAAGGTTCCGGCGATGAAAGCATCGGCCAACAGGGCCCTGGACGATGTGTCGATCCACATCGAACAGGGCGAAATGGTGGCGCTGATCGGGGCATCGGGCTCCGGAAAATCCACGCTGCTGCGTCTCATTTCCGGCCTCGTCCCGTCGGATCGAACCCCCGCCGCGGAGATCAGCATCTTCGGTCAGACCATGCAGTCAGGCGGGCGGATCGCGCCGGGCGCAAGATCGATCCGGTCCCGGGTTGGGGTGGTGTTCCAACAGTTCAATCTGATCGGCCGCTTGAAAGTCCTGACCAATGTTCTGATCGGAAATCTTGGACGCATGCCGTACTGGCGCGGGTGCCTGGGGCTCTTCGACGATGATCAGAAGCGGGCTGCCATGCGTGCTCTGCAGCGGGTCGGGATCGCGCCGCAGGCCATGCAGCGCGGCTCGACATTGTCCGGCGGCCAGCAGCAGCGTGCGGCCATTGCCAGAACGCTGGTACAGGGCGCGGAACTCCTGATTGCCGACGAACCGATCGCATCGCTGGACCCGTCTGCCGCCCGCAAGGTGATGGACATCCTCGCGGACCTGAATGCCAGGGATGGCATCACTGTCATGGTTTCGCTGCACCAGGTCGAATACGCGCTGAATTACTGCCCGCGAACGATCGCATTGCGCAACGGAAAGGTCGTCTATGACGGCCCGTCGAAAGCGCTGACGCCGCACTTTCTCGGTGAACTCTATGGTGCGGAAAGCGAAGAACTGTTTCTGCCCGGCCTTAGCGAACAGATGGACTCGCCGAAGACTGCCGCAAGCGCCGGTGCGGAACTCACCGACGCGGCTGCGTGAGCAGACCGGTGCAAAATCCGATCCCCGAAATACATATCCAACCAACAGGAGACACACATGTTGAAACAAAGCCTGATGGCGGCCGTCCTGGCCGCCGGCGCGCTGACAACCGGCGCGGCGATTGCCGAAGAGACTGGGGAAATCAATTTCGGCATCATTTCGACAGAGTCGACCAGCAACCTGAAGAAGACATGGTTGCCGTTTATCGGCGCCATGGAGAAGCAGACCGGGCTCAAGGTCAATGCGTTCTTTGCGCCGGACTATGCCGGCGTCATTGAAGGCATGCGCTTCGACAAGGTGCAGGTTGCCTGGTTCGGCAACAAATCCGCAATGGAGGCCGTCGATCGGGCCGACGGCGAAGTGTTTGCCCAAACGGTCGATAATGAAGGCAATCCCGGCTACTGGTCGCTGCTCCTGGCGCACAAGGACAGTCCGCTGAATTCGCTCGATGATGTGCTGACGTGCGACCGGTCGCTTAATTTCGGTATCGGCGACCCGAACTCGACATCCGGCTTCCTGGTTCCGACGACCTACGTCTTTGCCAAGAACAATGTCGAACCGGCCAAATGTTTCAAGACGGTGCGCAATGCCAACCACCAGTCGAACGCGCTTTCGGTTGCCAACCGGCAGGTTGATGTCGCAACGAACAATACGGAAAACATGCGCCGGCTGGAAAAGACCAATCCGAAAGCCTTTGCAAACATCAAGGTCATCTGGAAATCGCCACTGATCCCGTCCGATCCGCTGGTCTGGCGCAAGGATCTCGACGCGACGGTAAAGGCCAAACTCTACACATTCGTCATGACCTACGGCCGCATCGGTACGCCGGAAGAGGTTGCCGCGGCACGTGACGTGCTCGGTGCATTGCAATGGGCGCCCTTCCGGCCTTCGTCTGATGCACAGCTCTATCCGATCCGGATTCTGGCACTCAACAAGGACATCCTGAAGGTTCAGGGCGATGCGAAAATGAGCGATGCCGACAAGAAGGCGAAGATCGCTGAATTGCAGTCGAAAGCCGACGCTATCAGCAAGCTGGCCGACTCCGTTCCCAGCATGTAAGCGCCGCGGGCTCACGATGCCCGGGGACTAATTTCCCGAATGTCAAAGCCGGGGTCCGCCTGCTTTCCGGTTCAGGAAACAGGCGGACCTCGACCAGGAGAAACAAATGAGCATGGCGTCGATTGAACGGTCCGACAGGCAACAGGCAGCGATTGAGATCCCCAAAGTGCCTCTCGGCGAACGTGCCGCGAAGTGGGCGATCTTCGTGGCTGTCGCCGTTCTGCTGGCTTGGAGCTGGACGCCGGGCGAAATGTATCGCTGGGTGTCTCTGTTCACCGATGCCGGCAACATGGCGGAATTTGCCACCGGATTCCTCCGGCCGAACTTTCGCGACTGGGACATCTTCCTGGGTGAAATGATCGTCACCGTCCAGATCGCGGTTTGGGGGACATTTCTCGCCGTCGTGATCGGGATCCCGTTCGCCATTCTCTCTTCAACGAACATCTGTCCGTTCTGGATCGTGCAACCGGTGCGCCGCCTCATGGATGCATGCCGGGCAATCAATGAAATCGTGTTCGCGCTTCTGTTCGTGGTTGCCGTCGGACTTGGACCCTTTGCCGGCATCATGGCCCTGTTCGTTCACAATCTTGGCGTTGTCGCCAAACTGTTTTCCGAATCCGTCGAAGCGATCGACCCGCGGCCGGTCGAAGGCATTCGCGCGACGGGGGCCGGCAAACTGCATGAAATCATATTCGGCGTTATCCCGCAGGTGACGCCCCTGTGGATCTCGTTCGGTCTTTATCGTTTCGAGACAAACGTGCGGTCCGCGACGGTTCTCGGCATCGTCGGGGCAGGGGGCATCGGCCATTCCCTGTGGGAGAACATTCGCAGCTTCGCCTATGCCGAAACCGCGGCGATCATCATCATTATCGTCGTATCGATCACCCTGATCGACATGCTGTCACAACGCCTACGCAAATGGACGATCTGAACCACGTGGCTTGCATAACAACAGCCCGATGGCATGTTGCCAGCAAAGGCAGTATATCGATATCCCGCCACAAACGACGCGTGATGGCGATCTGCCGCCGATAATGTCAGGACAGGATTGTCACATCCGGTGTTGACTCGTTACATCGCAGTACCGGTTCCGTCACACTCCGACATGTTCTGCCGGCATCGCCCTCTGTCAGCCCCAGAAATCCGGCGGTAAGGCCAGATCCGTTTCACCGCCGATCCGGGCGATCATGGTTTCGGCTTCACGTGCGGCGTCGCCGAGAACTTCGGATTCGTCCGCCCGTGTCGGCCGTCCCTCCTGCAACAGCATTTCCCCGCCGACCATCACGTTGGAAACGTCATGGCCGTTGGCGAAACAGATGAGACGGTGCAGGGGCATATTGGGCGGATAAAGGTGGGCGCGACGCAAATCAACTGTCACAAGATCGGCCTGTTTGCCGGTCTCGATCGATCCGATGCGATCCGCCATCCCCAGCGCGTTCGCCGCGCCGATGGTGCACATCTCGAGAACCCGCCCGATGGGCAGGACGGATGCATCGCGAAAATGGGTGCGATGATAGTGCATCGCCTGCTGCATGTGGCGGAACATGTCGCCGGACCGGTCCGGCGCCGTGGCATCGGATCCGATGGCAACACATGCGCCGGCCTCCATCAGTTCGACCGCCGGGCAACGTCCCATGATGGACGCGTTGGCAGACGGATTGTGCGCGATTTTCGTATCACTTGATGCGACCAGTTCGATCTCGTCTTCGTGCAGGTCGATACAATGGGACAGCAAAGTTTCCGGACCCAAAAGCCCGAGCCTGGCTGCCCTTCGGACGGAACCGCGCCAGTGGCCGTCCTGCGTGAAAAGCAGTCGCTTTTCGCGTGCATAGGCCCGCACAATCTGTCCCTGTTCCGCCGCATCGGAATAATCGGCGGCCGCCATGTCGCGTTCATGCTCGTCTCTCAAGACAGGATAGAGCATTGCGATGGTGATGCGCCCCTCGCTGGCGCCATGCCAGTCTTCGACGACGCTCTTGCAGGTTTCCAGTTGCTGTTCGAAGGAGACCGTGTATTCGGTGCGTACACCGTTCGACCAGTCGGCGTAGGTGCGCGGATGCGGCGCACGGGTAGGGCCGACCGCGACCACGGAGCGCGTTCCGATTTCGGATACGCCCCGACAATGCGCCGCCGCGTGTTTCGGGTCATCTGTGCGCATTATTGTATCGCCGCCGCCGAGCAGGGACACGCCCGTGGTGACCCCAAAGCGCAACCTCTCAAGCGCCGCAAGGCGGGCTTCGGCGTACCAGAATTCCGGCGGTGAGGCCTGAGTGTACACTTCCTCGCAAATGGTCTCCCAACGGTTGTCTGCATGCATGCCGATGGACTTGATCAGGCCATGCCCGGCATGGGCGTGAACGTCGATGAGACCCGGAATGAGTACGTGTCCGCTACAATCTATCGACTGCGCGGCCTGTATGTTTGCGCACAATGCGGCACAGGTGTCCACGGCGATGATCTTGCCATTTGCCACCGCGACCGCACCATTTTCGATCACCTGGCGAGACGCAGCCATCGTGACGATTGTTGCCCCATACAACAATGTGTCAGCCTTCATGTCACGCCTCCGGCAGCACGGGAAGCCGCGCAACATCTATGACGCCGTCGACGGGCATCTTGAAATCGGGGTGGTCACCTTCCAGCCCTATCACGCGGATCGGATTGTAAAGCGTCAGCCATGCCGGATCATCCTTAAGAAGAGCATATGTCTGCTGCCAGATTTGCGAGCGTTCGGCGCGATCGGTCGTCACGCGACCTTTGTCGATCAGTGCTTCAACCTTCGGGTTGGCATAGCCCTGCCACCACGAACCGGCAACGCGGGAATCGATTTTCTCGTGCAGGACCCGATAGGTGCTCATCGGGCTGGAATCAAAGACGCAAAGGTCCCGGATATCCTTGCGCCGCACCATGTGGGCATAATCCTCCCGCTCGGTATGGATGAACATGTTGGACGCGATTCCAACCTCCGCAAGCTGTTGGCGGAGTGCCATCGTCAGTTTCACGGCCTCGTCCGGGAGGCGTGTGGGACAATCGATGTCCAGCTTCAGTCCGCTTGGGTAGCCTGCTTCGGCCAGAAGGCCGCGGGCCTTTTCCCTGTCCACGCCAGCCGCATCGTCGGCATGGCCTGTTCCAAAATGGTTGGGACTGACAAATCCCAACAGCGGGCGTGCCGCGCCGAAAAGGACCGATTTGATGATGGCATCCCGGTCAACGGCAAGACTGATGGCCCGGCGCACCCGCGGGTCGGCAAGGGGACCGCTGGCGGCGTTCAGCAGATAAATGATCGCGACAGGTGACAAATATTCATGACGCCGACCGCCCAGAACCCTGGAGGCTTCGAAATCCAGGGCATTCGCAACCTGGATCTCATGCCGTTTCAACAGCGCCAAACGATCCGCCGCATCCGGAATCCGCAGCCATGTGATCGTCCTGTTGTTTGGCCGGCCGGCAAAGTGTTCCTCAATCCGCTCGGCCACAATGCGGTTTTCCTCAACGGATATCAGACGATAGGGACCGGATCCGATTTGCTTGTCATAGTCTTTGCGATCGAACGCGGCGAAGGCGGATGGCGCGACGATGAACGCCTGTTCCAGCACGTCAAGCAGGTCGGCCATCGGGGCCGCAAGCGTCACGACGATTGTCAGCGGATCGGGCAGATCGAAGCGGGCGTCGCCCAGGAACTGTCGCCATACGGCAGGGGCGCCGAGCGTGTAGCCTTTGTCCTCGCGCGCCATACGCTCCAGACAGGCGGCTACAGCCCGTGCATCGCAGGCACTGCCGTCATGAAACCGTACATTGTCCCGAAGGTGGAAGGTCCAGGTTTTTGCATCGTCCGTCACGGTCCAGCTTCTGGCAAGATGGGGTACGAAATCCTGTCCCACCCGTCGGACAAGCGTGTCGTGGAGGGCGTGATAGATTGTCAGTTCGTCGCTCGCATCCGTGCAGTCGTGCGGGTCTCGGAGTTCGAGTTTGGTCTGGGCTATGTTCGTCATTGATTTTCCCGTTCAGGCTCATCCGTCAGGTGACAGGCCACGGCTTGGCCGTCGCCGACATCGCGCAGAACGGGACGCTCCCTGGAGCACCGCTCCCAGGCAAAGGGACAGCGGGTTTTGAAGCAGCAACCGGACGGCAATTCCAGTGCGGACGGCACTTCTCCGGAAAGCTCGACTTCTTCCGTGTCGCGCTTTGCCTTGATGCTGGGCGCGGCGGAAAGCAGCGCACGGGTGTAGGGGTGACGCGGTTTGGCAAAAAGCACGTCTCGCGGTGCATTTTCCACCAGGAAACCGAGATACATGACGCCGACCCGGTCCGCAATGTGATGCACAACGGAAAGGTCGTGGCTGATAAAGAGATAGGCGAGACCGAATTCGTCGCGCAGATCCATCATCAGGTTGAGAATTTGCGCCTGAATGGACACGTCCAGCGCAGACACCGGTTCGTCTGCAATAATGAGTCCCGGCGTGACGGAAAGCGCCCGCGCAATTCCGATGCGCTGTCGTTGTCCGCCCGAGAACTGGTGAGGATAGCGCCCCGCATGTTCTGCATTCAGCCCGACCTTGGCCAGCAGCTTTTCGATCCTGGCGGGCACCGATTTGCGATCTTTCGCGTCCCTGGTCTGTTGCAGCAGCGGTTCGGCAACGATGTCGCGCACGCGTTGACGCGGGTTCAGCGAAGCATAGGGATCCTGGAATATCATTTGCATTTTCGCCCGCACGGGCAACATCTCGGCGAACTTGTACCCGGCGATGTCTTCGCCCTCGACAAGAATCTCGCCGGCTGTCGGTTGGTAGATGCGGGCGATGGTTTTGGCGACGGTGGACTTGCCACAGCCGCTCTCTCCCACCAGCGCCATGACCTCACCGCGATCAATCCTGAAACTGACGCCGTTGACAGCGTGGACGATCGGGGTCTCGATCCGCATGCCTTTCCCGTCCAGGGTGAGACGGTCGAGAATGCTGCCGCCGATTGGGAAGTGCATCTTCAGATCGCGCACATCGAGCATGGATGCGGACATGTCGCTCATGCCGTTTCTCCCGGCTCAAGGGGAAAATGGCACGCGGCCGAAAGCGAGGCGTGTTGTCTGGTCAGTTGCGGGTCCTTTTCGGCGCAAATCGCCTGTGCCCTCGAACAGCGTTCGCGGAAGTTGCAGCCCTTTGGAAGATTGCGAATATCGGGCACCGAGCCGGGGATCTGCCGCAATCGGTCGTGCCGATTGCCCGGGTCGGGAATGCTGTCGATCAGGCCGCGCGTATAGGGGTGTGACGGCGTCTCTATGATGTCGCGCGTCTCGCCGCGCTCCACCACCTTGCCGCAATACAGAACCGTTATGTGATCGGCCATTTCCGAGACAACGGCGAGGTCATGCGTGATCAGGATCATCGATGCTCCGTTCTCGGCAATTTTTCGCCTTGCCAGCTTGAGGATCTGGCTTTGTATCGTGACATCAAGCGCGGTTGTCGGTTCGTCGGCAATGATGAGGCGCGGCCGAGCCAGCAAAGCGATGGCTATGACGACGCGTTGGCGCATGCCTCCGGAGAATTGATGGGGATAGGCTTTCAAACGTTCGGCGGCGCGGCTGATACCCACGCTTTCCAGCATCTCGATACAGGCCTTGTGGCGCTCAGCGGTATTGAGAGCGGTATGCAATCGCAACACCTCATCCATCTGCTGTCCAACCGTATGGAGCGGATTGAGGGATGTCATCGGATCCTGAAAAACCATGGAAATGTCGCGGCCGCGGACTTTTTGCAGGCGCGCTTCTCCCGCCTGGACAAGGTCCTCTCCGTCGAGCAGGATTTCGCCGCTTTCGATTTTGCCGGGGCTGTCGATCAATCCCAGAATGGAAAATCCGACGACGGATTTTCCGCCGCCGCTTTCTCCGACCAACCCCATGATTTCACCGGCGCCGATCTCGAAGCTCACGCCATCGACAGCCTTTACCGTTCCTGAGAACGTGTGGAAATAGGTGCGCAGATCGCGGACCGACAGCAACGGTTTTTTTGTCTGCGCATCCATCATTTGAGCCTTGGATTGAGTTCGTCGCGCAGGAAATCGCCGAATAGATTTATGCCGAAAACCAGGGTCATGATCGCCAGGCCAGGGAATAGAGATGTCCACCAGAGTCCGCTGAACAACACGTCGAAGCCGTTTTTGATAAGCAGTCCCAATGAGGGTTGTGTGATCGGCACCCCGACGCCGAGAAAACTCAATGACGCTTCGATAAGAACGAACGTCCCCACCTGTATGGTGGCAATGACGATCAGCGGCGTCAGCACGTTGGGCAGCACATGTTTGCGGATGATCTGGTGATTGGGCAGCCCGGCGACCTTGGCGGCCTGCACATATTCCTTTTCGATCTCCGACAGCGTTGAGCCCCGCACCGTGCGCGCATAGACGACCCATCCGACCGCTGTCAGTGCGATCAGCACCTTGTCGACTCCGGTGCCGACGGCAGCCATCAGGAAAAGTGCGATCAGGATTGAAGGAAAGGAAAGCTGTATGTCGGCTATGCGCATGATAACCGAATCGATGAGGCCGCCGTAAAAGCCCGCAACCAGTCCAAGCAGCGTACCGATCGTGCAGGATGCGATCATCGCCACCAGTCCGATAAAAACCGAAATGCGGGCGCCGTAAAGAATTGACGCCCATACGTCTCTGCCCTGACCGTCGGTTCCAAGCGGAAATCTGGCATCTCCGCCGTCCAGCCAGACGGGCGGTTTGTAACTGTCCATGAGGTCGAGCGAGGCAATGTCGTAGGGGTTCTGGTCGACAATGAACGGACCCGCGGTCACGGCGAATGCGAACAGGGCCATGAGTGCACTGCCAATAATGGCGGACGTGCTGCGTTTGTAGTTGTGAAAGAATTCGGAGGAGAAAAAGTCGCTCATCATGGAATGCGTCTCACTTCAGCCTGATGCGCGGGTCGATCAGCGTATAGAAGATGTCGACAAGGAAATTGATCACGACAAATATCAGCGCGACCAGCATGAGATAGACGACAATGACCGGCAGGTCGGCCCGGTAGATTGAATCGATCAACAGTTTGCCCATTCCCGGCCAAGAGAAGATCGTTTCGGTAATGGTGGCGAATGCAATGAGGTCGCCCAGTTGCAGGCCGAAGATCGTCACCACGGGGATCAATGCGTTCTTGAGGCCATGTTTGTACAAGACATCCCGTCGCGTCGCTCCCTTGGCGCGGGCGAATTTCATGAAGTCCTGCCGTTCGACTTCCATCATTCCGGCACGTGTCATGCGCAGAAGAATGGCCGTGGTCCCCAGAGACAGGGTAACGGCAGGCAGGACAATATGGTGCCACCCGTCCCATGTCAGAAGGCTGATGCGCACGCCGAACAATTCGACCGTATCGCCGCGACCCGATGATGGGAAAAAGCCCCAGTTCACGGCGAACAGGTAGATCAGAACCATGCCGACCCAGAAGCCGGGTAAGGATATTCCCAAGAGCGATCCTGCCATGATCGTGCGGCTCAGACGGCTGTCGGGATTGGCGCCGGCATAGACACCCAGCGGAATTGCGATCAGGATCGCCAGCGCCATGGCGACGACAACCATTTCTACGGTTGCCGGAAGGCGTTCCAGGATCAGCGTCATCGCCGGCTGGCGGAAAACGTAGGACCGCCCAAAATCGCCCTGCACGAGATTTGTGATGAATTTCCAGTATTGGACGAACAGCGGCTGATCCAGGCCCAGGATACGGCGTGCCTGGGCGATTTCCGCGTCGGTCGCATCGATTGGAACGACCATGAACACCGGATCTCCGGTGAAACTCATCATCAGGAAAACAACCACGGATACGACCCAAAGCACGAGCGACATCTGGATCAACCGTTTGAGCAAATACCCGAACATGGATTGGGATTCGTTTTCCGCGATGGAGAGAAGGGAGAGGGGCCGGCGAAGGTGTCTCCGCCGAGCCCGGTGTTAAATGACCCTAGTCGACATCCATGTCGTAAGCCCAGATGAACTTGTCGACACGGGGTTCCAGCTTCACGCCCTGACGCGCGGCATAGATATCCTGTTCGTAGTGAACGGGAATCATCGGGATATCCGCCAGGAGAATCTTTGTGGCCTGCTGCAGATAGTCGTCGCGCTGAGCCACGTCCGGTGTCGAATCCGCCTTATCGACCAGCGCATCCACTTCCGGATTGGAATAGGAGCCGCGATTGACCTGGCCATAGCCGTCTTTCTTGCCGCGGGTGTAGAACAGGGCGGCATACATTGAACCCGCATCGCCGGCCGGAACATCCCAGCCGCTCATGATGAAACTCGACTTTTCCGTCGGCACGCGAATATATCCCCAGAAGTTGGATTTCGGCATGATGTTGAGTTTCAGCGTAATGTTGACCTTTGCCAGCATTGAGGCGAGGGCCTGTGCGATCTGCGCATCATTGATGTAGCGGTTGTTGGTCGCGTCCAGGGTCATGGTGAATCCGTCGGGAACACCGGCTTCCGCCATCAGGGCTTTCGCCTTCTCTATGTCCAGCGGATACATTTCGCGGAAGTTCATTCCCTCGACATAACCGATGTGGGAAGACGGCACATACTGGTCACTGGGTGTGGCAAGGCCGTTCATCACGATTTTATTGATCGCGTCGACATCGATGGCGCGGGCAATCGCTTCGCGGACCCGTTGGTCCGTCATCGGGTTTTTGCCCTCGATCGTCGGCGATTCCGCACGTGTATCCATAGCGAGCACAACGTTCAGCAGGCTGGGCCGGGTGATGACGTTGAACCGGTCTTCCTTTTTGACCCGGTCGACGTCGCGGACCGCGAGATCCTGGATGACGTCCACTTCTCCAGTGAGAAGCGCCGCCGTACGGGTCGCGGGATTGGTGATCGGACGGAAGATGACGGTCTTGATCACCGGCGCGCCGGCCCAGTAATTGTCGAATGCCTTGAGAACCAGTTTCTCTTCCTTGATCCATTCCTGGAGCATGTAGGGGCCTGTGCCCATCGGCTTCAGATCCATCTGCTCGTCACCGGTGGCGACCGTGTATTCCTCATCGAGGATCAACAGTTCGGCCAGATCATTTGGCAGCACCGCATAGGGTTTGGGCGTCTTGATTTCGACGGTCAGATCGTCCACGGCCCTGATGGACGCAATATTGGCGACGAGACCGGGACGAATGGAGGCCTTTGCCTTGCCGACGGTGAACACGACGTCGGATGCGGTGAACGCGTTGCCGTTGTGGAACGTAACGCCGCTGCGCAGCTTGAAGCGCCACGTGGTTTCGTCGACATTCTCCCAGCTTTCCGCAAGGCCCGGGCCGAATGACAAATCGGCGCCGCGTTTCACCAGCGGATCGTAGAGGTGATAGTACATGATGTTGGAAGACAGTTCCTCGCCGGCCAGCGGGTAGAGATGGCTGGGATCGGACGTCAGTCCAATCGTCACCGACTTTTCCTCGGCAAGGGCCGCCCCCGTGCCCGAGGCCATAATGGCCGCGCTCACCAAGCCGGCGAGAAGCGTGTGTTGGGACAGGAATTTCATCAAAGTCTCCTCTGTTTGAATGCAAATAGGGCCAAAGTCAGGACTGGCAGGGCGTGATCGAAGAGCAGCCTGGGATGCCGGCCGATCCCCTCAATGTCCGGGCTTCGCGGTCTGTACTTCAATCTGGTAGCCTTCCGGGTCATTCATCACGAACGCGCGTATGCCCAATTCGTTGCTGTCGCGCGGCGCGGTGAGACCGGGAACAGCATTTGCGGCGGCCCAGGCATGCCAGGCATCAACATCTGGAACACGCAGGCACAGCTGCACTGTTTTCACTTCGGCCCAGTTTTGCATGCCGTGTTTTTCATCGACGAGGCCGACATGGGCCTGACCGTCTATGCGGTAGATTTTCGACCAACCCTGATCGATCGCCAGCTCAAACCCGAGGACGTCTTCATAGAAGGCCATCGCGGTTGGCAGGTCGCGGTAATACTGAAAGGTGATGGCGAGAACGAATCCATCTGCCGGCCGCCGCGCGCGCTCTGAGGTCATGCGTTAAACTCGAATATTCACACCACTTGGTATTCAAATGGTATACGTAATGCATGCCGAGTCAACGCCCTCGCCACAATAATGTGAGGCGCCGGGATAAGGTCCGCTTAAAATGGATGGTGGATATGGGAGATAATGGCTTCGCGTACATGAAGGAGATGAAGCTTCATGGCCGCCGAAGCCTCTTCGGCGGACTGAGCGACAATGGCATCGATAATCGCCAGATGCTCATGACAGCCGGGCTCGAAACGATCCGGAAGCGAGCCCTGGTCATACATGCGCGTTTTTGTTTTCAAGCTTTCGATCAGTTCGGCCAGCAATTTGGAGCCGGCCAATCGCGCTATGCTGAGATGAAGCTTCGCATCGAGTGAGTAATGCACTTCGGAGTTCGGTCTGGGCCCGTCCAGAAACTTGACGATGCTTTGTCTGAGAGCCATCAAATCGTCCATTGGCTTTCCTGAAAGCGCCGCTTTTCTTGCCGCTTCGCACTCCAAAAGGCTTCTCGCGTGCAGGATTTCCATGACATCCGTCAAAGACACACTGCTGACGACCGGCGTGCCGCCTTCGGATCTGGTTGCGAGGCCTTCGCTGATCAATTGACCAATGGCTTCGCGTACAGGTGTGCGGGAAACACCGAGGCGATCTGCGAAAATCTTCTCCCGGAGGCGCGTTCCCGGCGCCAGCGTTCCGTCCAGGATCATTGCCTTTATGCGCTGGAAGGCGGAGTCACCCAGTTTCTGTGTTGTTTCGGTCATTTGCTCTCCCCCCGGTCGCGCAGAACTGCGGGCCGCTCACGCAAATATCGTCTCATAAGATACGGCATGTGGTATACACTCGGTATATCTTTATTCAAAATTCTGCCTTCAGACCGCCAATGACTAAAACCGAATTCAGGTCCAGCCTCCGCTCCGCTTCCGCCGTATTATCGCATGTCGCGTGACTCTGATTTCACGCGAAACGTTTCGCTCTGGCAATGGACACTGCGTTCAATCCGAATGGCCGCGGCGCGCGGATCCGGTCACTGCATGGATACCCCACCATAGGCGACCCCGGACAAGCGGCTCATATCTTCCTTCCAGGTAACAAGATCGTCCGGGTTGAAGTCGTTGAGGTGATGGTGTCCGCAGGCGCGGGCCATCACCTTCATCAGCTCTGTGCTGGCCTCGAAGAAATTCTTCAGCCGGTTGGCCGACTTCTCGACCACCAGCCGGTCGACAAGGTGCGGCTTCTGGGTGGCGATCCCGACAGGACAATTGTTGGTGTGGCAGGCACGCATGCCGAGACAGCCAATGGCCTGCATGGCGGAGTTCGAGACCGCAACCGCATCGGCCCCGAGAGCCAGCGCCTTGATGAAATCGGCCGGTTTGCGCAAGCCCCCGGTGATTACCAATGTGACGTCGGACCGACCGGCCTTGTCCAGATGGCGGCGGGCCCGGGCCAGCGCCGGGATCGTCGGTACGGAAATATTGTCGCGGAAAATCAACGGCGCGGCGCCGGTGCCGCCTCCGCGGCCATCGAGAATAATGTAGTCGACGCCAACTTCGAGCGCCGCGTCGATGTCGCGTTCGATATGTTGCGCCGACAGTTTGTAGCCGATCGGAATGCCGCCGGTCCGGTCGCGCACCTCGTCGGAGAATTCCCTGATCTGGCTGACTTCCGTCCATTCGGGAAACCGGGGCGGGGAAATGGCGCTGGTTCCGGGTTCAAGACCGCGAACCTCGGCGATCTTGCCTTTGACCTTTTCACCGGGCAGGTGACCGCCGGTCCCGGTCTTGGCGCCCTGGCCGCCCTTGAAGTGGAATGCCTGAACATTGGCGAGCTTGTCCCAGGAGAAACCGAATCGTGCAGAGGCAAGCTCGTAGAAATACCGCGAATTGGCCTGCTGCTCCTCCGGAAGCATCCCGCCTTCGCCGGAGCAGATGCCGGTGCCGCACAGTTCAGCGCCGCGCGCCAGCGCGATCTTTGCCGAAGCGGACAAGGCCCCGAAACTCATGTCGGATACAAACAGGGGAATGTCGAGCTTCAGGGGCTTTTGTGCGTTCGGGCCGATGACCACGTCAGACCCGACCGGTTCTTCGTCGAGCAGGGGCGGGCGATGCAATTGCGCCGTGAGCAGCTGAATATCGTCCCAGGTCGGCAGGTCCTGGCGTGGAACGCCCATGGAATCGACGACGCCATGGTGTCCGGTCTTCTTCAAACCGCTGCGCGCATAACCCTGGATCAGTTTGACATGCGGCTCCTCCGGCGCGCCGTGCAGATCGGCGTAGAGGCCGAGATAGGCCTTCCGGTTGTAGGGCTGCGGATGGTCGTAGGCCCAGGCGTTGATCTCGTCCTCGTCGACCAGAACTTTGCCGTCCTCGATCCAGGCACTGAATTTCGGCAGCACTTCATTGTTGGCATATTCGCTGACGCCGCTGTCGAGCCGGTAATCCCAGTCGTGCAGTCCGCAGATCAGGTTGTCGCCGCGCACATGGCCGTCCGAAAGCAAGGCGCCCCGGTGCAGACAGCGTCCATAGAGGACGGAGACATTGTCGTCGAAGCGCACGACGACCAGGTCGACTTCGCCGACCAGGGCATAGGAGGGCGCGCGATCTTCGAGATCGGCCCAGTGCGCGATTGCTATCTTTTTCATAAGGAGTTCCGCCTGTCTGGATGGTGTTGTTGGATGGTGGAGAAGGGATCAGCGATCGGTGGTCTCCGGGAAGCGTGAACCGTAACGCTTCGCCAGCGGCGCGGCCGACATGCCATGCAGGATGACACTGAAGAGAACGGTCAGCATGACGATGTTGAAAATGGGCTGGCCGTGTTCGATTGGCGCGCCTTCGACGATCAGGAGCGCGAACAGGACCGAGGCAAGTCCACGCGGTCCGAACCAGCCGTAGAAGGCTTTCGAAGCCCAGTCGACGGGGGCGCCGGTGAGCGACAGGGCGATTGCGGCAGGGCGTATGACGAACAGGCTGAGAAGCGCAAAGACGATTGCCGGCAGCGCGATGTCATGCAGGGATTCCGGCAGCATGGCTGCCCCGAACAGAAAGAACGTGAAAAGCGTCAGCAATTGCCCCTCGCTTTCCATGAATTCGAAAAGCTGGGAACAGGTGTGGCGGACGCTGTTGCCGAACACAAGCCCGGCGACAAAGGCGGAAATGAACCCGTTGCCGTGAACCAGTTCCGCCGCGGTGTAGGCAAGGATCGCGGTGGAAACCACCGCAATGCCCTCGGCAGCCCCCGACATCCAGCCGCGATCAACGGTGAAATCGACCAGCCGCGCGGCACCACAGCCGACAGCGATACCGACAAGCGGGCCGAATATGATCTGCTTGGCGCCGAACACGACCCACCCCCACAGATCCCCATCCGTGTGGGCGCCGGCCTGGGCGCAAGCCGCGAACATCAGGATCACGGGCAGGGCAATGCCGTCGTTGAGGCCGCTTTCAACGTTGAGCGACTGGCGGACATCCTCCGGAACCACGGGATCCGTGACCACCGCCTGTCCGAGTGCGGCATCGGTCGGCGCAAGGATGGCGGCCAGAAGTGCGAGTTCGAAAATGGAAAAGGCTGGAAACAGGGGCGCGGCGAGAAGGGCGCCGATACCGATTCCAAGCGGCACGCCGAGCCCCAGCATTCTCAGTGGAACGGCCTTGTAGTGCAGAAGCCGTTTTACATTGATCGTCGAGGCATCGGAAAACAGCACCAGGATCAGCGTGAATTCGGCGATCATGTGGATTGAGGAATGGCCGATATCGATGTCGATCAGGCCAATACCGAACTGTCCCAAAAACAGGCCGGCGCCGACGAACAACAGGGGTGCGGTGAGCAAAGTACCTTTGAGGCGTTTCGAGAAAAACGCGTAGGACAGAAAGATCAGGGTCGTCAGTGTTATTTCGGTCGTGTCCATGCCTCAAGATCTCTCCGGTCCGGATGGAGTGTCGATTTGCTCGACCCAATATCCATCGCGACGGATATTGGGTAACGTCTTAGGGTGCTTCGACGTCAATAGGCCGAAAGAGGTTGCACTGAAAATCACCGGTTTGTCATTTTAGTCAGAATGTCAGTCACCATACATACAGAATCCGGCTCAGTGGGCCGGGATATTCAAAAGGGAGCAGGAAATGGCGGATCCAAATTCAGCGGAGATGGCTTGGCACAAGGTTGCAGACGTTGGCGATCTGCCCGAGGGCAGGGTAAAGACGGTGACCGCCGGAACGACATCGATGTGCCTTGTGCATTTCGATGGGCAATATGCGGCAATGGACAATCGCTGTCCGCACCAGGGTGGACCGCTGGGAGAAGGGTCGATCGAAAAGGGTATCGAGGACCAGTGCTGGGTGCGTTGTCCCTGGCACGGATGGGACTTCGATCCGCTGACCGGCAAGCCGCCGGGCGGCCATGAGGACACGGGCCAGAAAATGTTTGACGTGGATGTGCGGGACGACGGCATTTACGTGGCCGTCGAAGCGGAACCGGATCGGGCCCGGACTGTCACCGACGTCATGGCAGAAACCATGGTCAACTGGGGCGTGACGCGCGTGTTCGGCATGGTCGGCCACTCGAATCTCGGGCTTGCCGAGGCCTTGCGGCACCAGGAAAATGCCGGGGCGATCACCTTCAACGGAATCAGGCATGAGGGCGCGGCGTCGTTTGCCTGTTCGGGCTATGCAAAACTGTCGGGCAAACCTGCCGCCTGTCTGACGATCGCCGGCCCCGGCGCGACCAATCTGATGACCGGCCTCTACGATGCCAAGGTGGATCGCGCGCCGGTTCTGGCGCTTACCGGCCAGGTCGATGTACAGGTTTTCGGGCCCGGAGCCTTCCAGGAAGTCGACCTTGCCGGCGCATTTGCACCGGTTTCGAAATTTTCGCAGACCGTGCTGCACACGTCGCGCCATGCGGAACTGATGTCGCTGGCCTGCAAGAATGCGCTGGTGCACCGGGATGTGTCGCATCTCATCTTTCCCGACGACGTTCAGACCCTGCCGGCCGCGGACGATGCTCCGGCCGGTACGCCGGACGGTCGCATGGGCCGGCCGCTGATTGCGCCGGACCCCGAATCGGTCAGCGATGCGGTGGAGAAAATCGGCTCCGCAAAACGGCCGATCATCATCGTCGGATACGGGGCGCGCGATGCCATGTCGGAGGTCGTCAAGCTGGGCGAGCGCCTGAATGCGCCGATCCTGACCACGTTCAAGGCCAAGGGAGTCCTGTCCGATAGGCACCCGCTCGCCGCCGGCGTTCTCGGACGTTCGGGAACACCGATAGCCAGTTGGTTCATGAACGAATGCGACCTGATCATCGCTTTGGGAACGTCCTTTTCCAACCATACCGGCATCGAACGCTCGAAACCGACAATCCAGATCGATTTCGATCCGATGCATCTCGGCAAGTTCCACGCGGTTGACCTGCCGGTCTGGGGCGAAATCAGCCGATCGCTGGGCGAGATCCTGGCGGCCCTGCCTTTACGGACGCAAGCGCAGGATCAGCGCGGCGAACTGGCCGAACGCTGGACGATCTGGCGCGAGGAAAAGAAAAGCCGGCTTGCCGACGACCGTGGCAAGGGCATGAATTCCGCGTCGATCTTCCAGGCAATGACCGAGCTTGTTCCCGAGGATGCAATCATTGCGGTCGACGTGGGCAACAATGCCTATTCCTTTGGCCGGTATTTCGAGTGTACGCGCCAGTCGGTGCTGATGTCGGGATATCTCGGCTCGATCGGATTTGCCTATCCCGCGGCGATCGGCGCCTGGGCTGCGACCGAGGACCTTTCAGAACACAAGGGCCGCAAGGTTGTTTCCGTCTCCGGTGACGGCGGCTTCGCTCAGTATATGGCCGAATTCAACACGGCCGTGAAATATGGGATGAACATCACCCATATCCTCCTGAACAATTCCGAGCTGGGCAAGATATCCAAGGAACAAAAGGCCGGTGAGTGGCCGGTCTGGCAGACCAGTCTGCGCAATCCGAGTTTTGCCGCTTATGCGCGCCTGTGCGGCGGTCATGGGCACAGGGTCACCGACCATTCGGAATTGCATCAGGCCATCGCCGACGCGCTGGCCTATGAAGGACCCTCGCTGGTCGAGATTATATGCGATGCGGATCTCATCTAGCCGGGCGCATGCCGGCAGGTATGAAAGGCAAAACAGGTTCGGAGTTGCAGGCCTGCTTTGCCATTTCGTTCTGTCATGCGCTTGTCTCAGATGACCACAATCGGGGTCTGTGTCGGAACCCGGTTGTAGAGATCGATCACGTCCTGGTTGAGCAAGCGCACACATCCGCTCGACACCGCCTTGCCGATGCTTTCGAACTCATTGGTTCCGTGCAGTCGATAGAGCGTGTCCACATTGCCCTGGAAGATGTAAAGCGCGCGGGCTCCGAGCGGGTTGTCCAGGCTCGGGGCCATGCCGCCGTTGGCGGCGCTGTATTTGGCCAGTTCCGGGCGCCTGGCAATCATCTCCGCCGGAGGCGTCCATTTTGGCCAAACCTGTTTCCATGCGACGCGGGCGCGGCCCGACCAGGCGAAGCCGGCCCGGCCGAGACCGACGCCATAGCGGATCGCCTTGCCGCCGGGTTGCACGAGATAGAGATAGAATTTACTCGTGTCGACAATGAGCGAACCGACCGGTTCGTTGGTCGAATAGTTGACCTGTCGCCGGTAGAATTGTGGCGGCACTTTCGACAGATCGACCGCCGGCAGCGGGAACTTTTCCTCCGGCCTGGCATTATAGGCAAAGGCATAGGAATCGGCCGCGCTCGGTTCGGCGGCGCTTTGCAGAAGCGGACGGTTCGCTGATGCCGAACATCCGGCAACGACAAGCCCGGTCAGACTGGCTGCACCGGTTATGAATTTTCGTCTCGAGGCGCTGACCCCGGGACCGGCGGAGGCCTGGTCATTGTCCCGGCCCGTGGACGGCTGCGCGAACAGCCCTAAGGGATTGCGGATCATTGTTCTTCCTGTCTGCACATGGTCGTCTTTCCGCAAAACTGTTGGGCGGAACGAGCGCGTCTGTGCGTAATTTGGTGTCGGGATCGTATGGATAGGTTTCAGGGCGCGGTCACAGCGAAATCGGGAGCACCCGCCTCAGTCGTACACACGCACCTCAGCTCAACCGATCGGTGGGCGGAACAGCGTTGCAGGCGGCAGCGCGCTGTGGAGCTCTTCCACGGTACTGCCGGTCGACTGCGTGTTTTTTTGAAAGTCCGGGCCGTAGGGCGCCAGAGCCACCATGCAATCGACAGTGCAATGGGTAACCGCCGATTTGCTGGAAACAGAGGTCTCGCAGCATTCTTCAGGTGCGGCGGCCAGATAAGTCTGATCCGGTGGAACAACATGAGCGTCGGGCTGAATTTCGGAGGCTGCCGCGCCGCTTGCTGAAGCGAAGGTCGCGATGTGGGTCTGGGCTGTGTGAAGCGGCGCAAACAGGGATTGTTCGGCCGAAACGCCGTGCGCGGCCGCGAAAACACACAAAACAAAGATTGCCACGATCTTTCGCATGCCCTTGCGTTAACGGATTTTTCGGTAAAACGCCACGCCCAGGCGATCAAGCCGTCGTGATTGTCATGTGACCTGGAACCACGTGTTCATGCCCGCCGCCGCATGTTCGAGCATATGGCAATGCAAGAGCCACTTGCCGGGATTGTCCGCGACAAAGGCTATTTTCCTGCTTTGATCGGGGCCGACGAGAAAGGTGTCGCGCCAGGGACCGAGCCCCGCAACGCCATCCTCACGCTCCGTGAGAACGCGAAAATGGTGTCCATGCAGATGAATGGCATGCGGGAAGGCGGTGTCGTTTTTCGTTTCAATGACGATCGTTTCGCCGCGCACGGCCGTGAACATCGGTTCTTCGGCCAGGTTTGCGGTTCCATTGAAAGCCCAGACCTGACCGGTGGCGCGGATATCCGCGGTGGCGAGCTTGCGCCCCTTGTAGGTTATGTTGCCGAAATTTCCCATGGCTCCGCCGGTCATATCCAGCTTGAGGACCCGGGCATCTGCAATATCGGGTTCGGGAAGCGCGTTGACGGAAAGGGACGGCGCAACCGGTGCGGAAGCCGATGATTCCCCGACTTCAAAGGCGATGAAGGCAAAGGACTGGTCCGACGAAATCTCCTCCATGCTGAAGCCGCCGCCCGACTTTGGCACCACCATCAGATCGACCCGTTGAGCGGGCCCGATCAGGAGCCTGTCGGCTTCCGGCTCTTGCGGTTTGTCCAGGGATTGGCCGTCATACCCGATCACTTTTGCATTGAATCGTCTGGGGTCGATTTCCAGAATCCGCGCATTTGCAGCGTTGATCAGGCGCAGCCGGTAGGCCTCTCCGGCGTTCAGGACATATTTCGGCAGGCTTTCGCCGTTGACCGTCAGCCAGTTGCCAAGGCGTCCGGCATGGCTCCAGTCACGCAGGGAACCGAGGCTTGCGGCATCAAAAACGCCGTCGCGATCGAGCCGCCAATCGTCCATGATAAGGGTCAGGTCATGGTCCCGGTCAAAGATCTGTTCGGTTTCCTCTATGATCAGCGGGCCGTAAAGACCCCGCGCAACCTGATTCCAGCTCTTGGTGTGGGCGTGATACCAGTAGGTTCCGGCATCCGGTGCAACAAAATCGTAGTCGAAGCTGGCGCCGGGCGGAACCGGCTCCTGGGTCAGGCCGGATACGCCGTCCATCGCGTTGGCGATTCTGACACCGTGCCAGTGGATCGATGTCGGTTCATCCAGTTCGTTTATCAGGCGAATCCGAACGCGGTCCCCTCTTTTTACCCGGATTTCCGGACCTGGCGAGGTGTTGTTGTACGTCCAGATATCGGAGGCCGGAGCATCTTCCAGATAGAGTTTCTTTTTGGTCGGACGCGCAGTCACGGTAAGAAAACCATCGTCGGCCCGGGCAGTCTCAAAGGACAGCGGCAAGGCGGCGGCCGCGCCCAGGGAAGCCTGCAGAACCTGTCTCCGGTTTATTGTCATGCCAACGCTCCCTTTATGCAGATTGTCGATGTCCGCCGCCGCGCTCTGTCAAACCGTCGAACCGTTTCACAGTTTCTCCGTTCTGAGCCGCAACGCATTGCCGATGACGGAGACCGAGGACAGGCTCATGGCCGCGGCTGCGAGCATGGGCGACAGAAGCATCCCGGTCAGCGGATAGAGAATTCCCGCGGCAATAGGCACGCCGGCGCTGTTATACGCAAAGGCGAAGAACAGATTCTGGCGAATGTTGCGCATCGTCGCCCGGGCGAGATTGCGCGCCAGCACAATGCCGGTCAGGTCGCCCTTCAACAGGGTAATGCCCGCGCTTTCCATCGCAACGTCGGCGCCGGTCCCCATCGCAATGCCGACATCGGCGGCGGCGAGTGCGGGGGAATCGTTGATCCCGTCTCCCGCCATGGCCACGACCTTGCCGGCGCGATGCAGTTCGTCGATCAAAGCTTTCTTGTCTTCGGGAAGCAACCCGGCGCGCACCTCGTCGATACCGAGCGCGCGTGCGACCGCGCCGGCCGTGCGGCCATTGTCGCCGGTGGCCATGATGATTTGAAGCCCGGCCCGATGCAGGGCCTCAACGGCGTTGACGCTGGTCTCCTTGACGGGATCGGCAACGGCAATCAGGCCGGCGAGACTGCCGTCGATCGCCACATGCATGACCGTCTTGCCCTGATCGGAAAGTGCGTCGGCCCGATCGGCGGCCCCGCGCGTGTCGATGGCAAGATCATCCATCATGGCTGCATTGCCGAGGGCTATACGTTTGCCGTTGGCCTGCCCACTGACACCCTTGCCGGTGACCGAAAGGAACGTTTCCGTCGAACCGACAACCAGGCCTCGCTGTCCGGCGCCGGCGACGATGGCCTCGGCCAGCGGATGTTCCGATCCCTTCTCAAGCGTTGCCGCGAGGCCGAGCACTTCCGCGCCGTCGAAACCATCCAACGCGACAACGTCGGTCAGGATCGGCCTGCCTTCGGTCAAGGTTCCGGTCTTGTCGACGATAAGGGTGTCGACTTTCGCCATACGCTCCAGGGCGGATGCCTCCTTGACCAGGACGCCGAGCTGCGCGCCGCGACCCGTGGCGGTCATGATCGACATCGGCGTAGCCAGGCCGAGGGCGCACGGGCATGCAATGATCAGCACCGAAACCGCGGACACGATCGCAAAGACGAATGCCGGATCCGGGCCGACAAGCGACCAGATAACGAAGGCGACCAGGGCAACGGAGACGACGGCCGGAACGAAATATCCCGAGACCCGGTCCGCAAGGCCCTGGATCGGCGCCCGTGACCGTTGGGCACTGGAAACCATGTCGACGATCTTGGCGAGCATGGTCTCGTTGCCGACCTTTTGCGCCTCGACGATCAGAGCGCCGTTCTTGTTCAGAGTTCCTCCGGTGACGGCATCTCCGGCGATCTTTTCGACGGCGATCGGCTCGCCCGTGACCAGGCTTTCGTCGACGGATGACCGACCTTCGAGGACAATCCCGTCGACCGGGACGCTTTCTCCAGGCCGCACGCGAAGACGGTCGCCCTGAAGAATGTTCTCCAGCGGCGCGTCATATTCCGATCCGTCCCGGTTGATGCGACGTGCGGTTTTCGGCGCGAGATCAAGAAGCGCACGAATTGCGTCGCCGGTGCGCTCGCGCGCCCTGAGTTCGAGTACCTGGCCGACAAAGACCAGCGCGATAATCACCACGGCCGCTTCATAATATACCGGGACATGGCCGCCGACCTGTTGGAAACGGTCGGGAAACAGGCCCGGCAGGAAGGTTGCGACCAGGCTGTAACAATAGGCAGCGCCGACGCCGAGCATGATCAGCGTCCACATGTTCAGATTGCGGGTTTTCAGCGATGTCCAGCCACGTTGAAACATCGGCAGTGCCGCCCAAAGCACCACCGGTGTGGCGAGCACGAATTCCAGATAAACCGCGTTAGCCTCACCCAGCCATTGCCGCACCGGCAGGCCGAGCATCGGCCCCATCGTCAGGATCAGCAGCGGGATCGCTGCCAGGACGCTGATCCACAGCCGTCTGGTAAAGTCGATGAGCTCGTGGTTGGGTTCGTCCGAGAGGCCGCTCATCGGTTCCAGAGCCATGCCGCAAATCGGGCAGGTGCCCGGGCCTTCCTGGATGATCTCGGGATCCATCGGACATGTGTATTCGGCATTGGCCGGCGCACCGGCTTCTTTGCGCTTGTGATCGCCGCTCAGATAAAAGACGGGATCCGCGGAAAACCGGTCGCAACATTTCTGCGCGCAGAAATGATAGGCGACCCCGTCGTGGTCATGGGTGGGTTTGCCGGCGCCCAGGGAGACCGTCATTCCACAAACCGGATCGATTGCGGTTTCGGCGGTGCCGGTGACAGGCGGTCGCTCCGGTTCGCCGTGATGATGGCCGCACCGGGCGTGCGAAACGTCGCAATCAATTGCGGAATCAGTCATGCAAAATGTCCGACCAGGGGAAACTGAATTCCTTAAATGGGGATTCCAGTGGCTGGAAGGTCAAGCCGAATTTTTCGAAACGATCAATTCAGGCGGGTCCTGGTGCGGCACGTTCGGCAAGAGCGGCAACGGCCAGGGGCGGCGATGTCAGAACCGGAACATCAAGGCCGCTCAGAAACGGTTCCGCCGCCGCCATGGACGCTTGCGCCAGGACCACGCAGGCCGGTTGCTCGATGGCTGCAATGGCGGTCTCGACCGAACCGGCGATCGCCCTTCCGAAGGCCGTGGTGTCGCCGCTTTCGAACAGGGGCCATGCCTGCGCGCAGAGAACGGTTTCGACATTTACCGGATTCCCGGTCTGGTTCGCGACATCGTCAAGCAGGTCGAGCGTCGGCCGCATCGTGCTTTCAAGACAGACGGCAACCAGTATGGTGCCCTGCAGGGAGACGGCCTTTTCCATCATGGGCCGGTCGATCCGCAAGACATTCCGGTTTGTGTTTGCGACCTGATCGGCGACGGGTCCAAGGGTCGAGCACGTGCAAAGAACCAGGTCCGAACTGGCGCTGGCGGATTGCAGGAACGCGGATATCCGGTCCGTCAGGTCCTCGTTCAGCCCCTTTTCCCGCGCCTCGGCGAGCCACTCGTCGTGAACGACGTGCTTTGCCTGCAGGCTTGTGTCGGTTTCGGACAACAGGCGTTCGAACGTTGCAATGTGGACATCGGCGGTGTGCAGCAGGGTTACGGATGGCATCTATTTCTTGTCCTTTGCGGAATCGAAGCGTTCCTTCACCTTGAACCAGAGAGCGTGCACCAGGGACAGAATGACAATGGGCACGAGGTAGCCGATCATCTCCTGGTAGTCACGGATATAGGGCAAAACAAACATTTTGTGCACATCCGGCGCGACCATGCGCAAGGCAAGGAGCGGCCAGGGCCAATAGGCCACCAGCAGTGCGATCAAACCGATCATCAGTGCGAGCCCGGTCAGATGGCCGGGGGAAAGAAACCGTTTCATTGCAACCGCACCAGCGTATCGAGGTCGATCTTGAAGACATGCAGGTCGCCGCGCCGTTCAACGGCGCCGTCGATCTGGACCATTTCCGCCACGTAGCGAAAATAATCGTCGGACAGGGGCGCACCGTTCTTGTCGGCCATTAGGAAGAATATCCGGCCATCGACTGGCGATGTGGATACGAACACCGGCGGCACACCGCCGATGAGGCAGACATTGGCGCAGGCCTTGTGCGCCAGACCGCGGCCGGGACGCATGGCGCCGGCATAACATTTGCCATCGCAGATTTCGCCGGTAAGCCGCCATTTGCCGAGATCGACCGGCGCGGCGGGCTCGAAGTCGGCAATTTCAGCTTCGGTTGCGCGGATCTTGACCTTGCCGCCGACCTGCAGCATGTCCAGATCGCCGCGGCGGATGATGATGCCGCCCGCATCGATCATCTGGCCATCGAAGGTTTCCGCACTTTTTTGAACACCGCGCTTGCCTCCGCCGGATAACAGAATTGCACGTCCCTGCGGGAAGGCTTCATCCGGCGGCAGCCGCAGGACCGGGTAGGGGCTCTTCTCGATCTTCCCGGTCAGCGTCTGGTATTTCAGGTCGAAACGAAACCGACCGTCGCCGGGATCGTCCTGGGAAACGGAAAGGGCGAGGGCGACACCTGCAAACCCGCCGATGATGGATACAATGACAAAGGTCAGGAACCGGCCCAGACCGGCTGGAAGCTTGTTCATGTAGCCGACGAAAAACGGGGCGGTCGGATCTGGTTTTTCCATTTGAGCGGTCCGGTTTCGTTTGGCGGTTAATCGTTTGCGGCGTCAAGCAGACTGTGGACGATGTCTTCCGGCCGGCACAGTTTGGCGCGGTCCCTGGTTTCGACGATCGGACGATTGAGCAGAATCGGATGCTCCACGACATGATCGATCAGATCCGAGTCGGACCATTTGGGATCGCCGAGATCGTGGTCTTTGTAAGGTGTTTCGTTGGAACGCAGCAGATCGCGCAGCGGTGTATCCATTTTCGCCAGGAGCGCTTCCAGACGTTCCCGTGTGAGCGCGCCCTTCAGATATTCGACGATTTCCGGCTCGGTTCCGCTTTCCCTGATGAGCCCCAGAGTGTTGCGGGATTTGCTGCATCTGGGATTGTGGTAGATCGTGATTGTCATGATGCGGTGTCCGCCTCGAGCGTCTCGGGAATTATTATGGGATCGACATGCGTTCCCGGCGGGTTCGGTCTGGGGTCAAGCAAAATGCGGTCGCCGTCGAGCTTCAGCCGGTAGGTGGCGATCTTTTCGGTGAAGGGGGCGGGTGAACGACCGTTTTCCGGATTGTACTGGAACCCATGCCAGGGGCATGTCACACAGCCGCCGATGATCCGGCCTTCGCCGAGCGGGCCGTTCTGATGGGCGCAGGCGTTGGAAATTGCCGACAATTTTCCGTCGTAGCGATAGATCGCAACCTTTTCGCCCTCCGGCGTCAGTGCAATGGCCGCGCGTTTGTTGGCAATGTCGGACACTGCGCCGGCATCGACCCAATCGGCATCGATTCTCTTTGTCGTGAACGCCTTTTCGCGCCGGGCCTCATGTCGTGCCGACAACAGATGCAGGCAGATGACAAGCCCCGCCGAAATCGCCACGACGATGGCGAAGGTCGGGTTCTTGGACGATTGCACATAGCCGAGCAATACATGCATTACCACCAGACCGTAGCAGGCATAGACGGCCATGTGGATCGCCTTCCACAACGGTGGCGTCAGGAAGTGCATCCAGAAATCGTGACTGGTGACGGCCATGATCGTGAGTATGGCAAAGGCAGCGATTCCAAGGATTTCGATGGGAAAGCCGACAAATTGAGTCAGGCCGGGTCCGCTCTCCAGAAGCCTGTAGAGTTCTGTGAACGTCGCATTGGTGAACCAATAGCCCTCATAGGGGACACGCGGTGAAAATGCGAAATACCAGCCCAGCACTTTCGATGCGTGGACCGAGGCGACCATTGCGGTCATCACCCCGAAATGCCGGCGATTGTACAAGAGCGGCGTGAATCTCTTGTCGAGACGGGCCAGGGGACCGATACACAGGATCAGGGTGAGCATGAGGAATGCACAGGTTCCCCAGGCGCGGATCTGGCGGATTGCACCATCGACCCTGCCCATATGGTCGGCAATATCGGGCGATAGCCGCAGAAACGCATAGATATAGACCGCAACGGCAACGATCAGCGCAGCGTCGTAAATGTATTTGTTCCGGTTCCAGATAACTGGCTGATAGAGGACCGCCATTGATTCCCACTAAGTGTTATTGTGCCGGTGGTTCCAACTGAACGGCCGGGGCTTCCCGGTCCGGACTGTATTTGCCAATGAGCGCTGCGATGAAGCCAAGCGGAATCAGTATTGCAAGGGCAAACCAGATCCTTCGATGCGCTGTGATGTGAGGAGGTTTCACTCTTCTTCCCCCGAGCGTTCGAGGGTGATCCAACGGTAAAGAACCAGTGGCCAGATAACGATGATTCCAGGCACGAGGATCGGGCGGAACGCGTATGAGCCGCGCGCACTGGGGTCGATGCGGTCAATCCCGATGAGGAGAAACACCAGTGCGACCGCAGCGCCGATCCAGCCGTAGATCTCCAGGCCATAGAGTAATGTGTAAGGAGTCATCGTCCCGAAATCCTCGCCGCCCAACGCAATATGGCCCGTCCGATTGGTGTCGCCACTCCCGAGCGCTTTTGGCACCAGCCGGTTGTCTGCAACGATTAATAGCGATCGACAGGCCGATGACAATTCAAATCATTGATCAACGCCAATTCCAGTCACTTCCGAATTGGGCGTGTTTATCCGGTTTGCCGATCAGCATTGTTCGCGAAATCCCTGGCGAATTGTTCAGTAACCCATTGCAGGGATCGCCGGAACGCCACGGACGTTACATTTGCCTGAAAGATTTTTGACCAGGCCGTGTCCTCACAAACGGTAATGTCCGGTTCTGACGGTCGCCAGGACTTTAGCTGACGATCCGACACAGTCGCCAGACTGACGCCGTCATCGGTTGGTTGTGCGGCAAAGGTCTGTAAGGAGCCGCCATCGACTGTTGCTGCACGATCCATGAAAGGTCGTTTTGCATCATCCAATGGCGTGGTCGTGACGCCGGACGGTATGATGTAAATCTGCGCCGTATCCTGCAATGGTCGGCAGAGCGCGTCCGACATTGCGCAAGTTGGGGCGCTATCGAACCAGCGATTGTTGTCCAAGGAAATCGGTCAACAGAGCGCCGAATGCAGTTGGGTTATCAATGCACGGCAAATGCCCTGAACCCTTAATCAGCTTGAACTGTGAATCGGGGATGATCTCTGCGAGAGCTTTGACAACATGCTGGGGGGTGATCAGGTCAGCGTCTGAACCTATGACAAGCGTCGGCTGCTCAAGTTTGGATGAGCTTGTTGCCATATCAGCGTGGCCGATCGCATTGCAGCACCCTATGTAGCCTTCCACCGACAGCCGCAGCCGACGATTCTTCAGATGTTGAAGATCGTTAAGTTGAAGAAAGGCCGAAGAAAACAGGTTCTCAAACGTACTATCCACTTCCTCAGCACTAAAGCCGGCAGCACGGACCTTGTCAGCTCCCTGCATCCAAGTCTCCAACGTGCCAATTTTCGTAGCGGTGTTGGACAACACCAGTTGCCGGACCAGATCCGGGCGCAGTGACGCAAGCCCCTGGGCGACAAGCCCCCCAAAAGAGACACCGACGAACACGCAATTTACAATGCCCAGATGGTCAAGCAGCCGCGCTGCGTCACGAACATAGTGATCCAGGAAGTAGGGTCCTGGTGGCACACTTGATCCCCCATGCCCCCGGTGATCGTAGGTTATGATGCGAAAATCAGCCGGCAACAGGGATATGACTTCGTCCCATATGGTTTGATCAAAACTCATTGCATGGGCAAACACGATGGCTTGGCGGTCGCGCGATCCGTTGTCACGAAATGCGATCCCAAGGCCGTCGGCATCAAAATTTTGCAAGTCCATTTCTGTATCCCAATGCGTTCTGGCGCTGGCATCTCGTAGTGGTCTCTTCCGTTCGCGGCATCAAACCGGGTTCAGGCAGCAAATCCACTTAATTCCAACCGTACAGATTTCCCAAGCTGCCTCCAGGAACATTTTCCGAGAAGCTGCCGGTCATTTCTGACGCATGAACGCCGGTTTTGTCCGATGAACGCCATTTCGCACCAACGGCATCGAATGACGGCTTCGGGCCACGTAGAGGCGATCCGATCTGCTTTAGCCGCTTCCTCTATCGGAATTGGGTCGAGAGGTTCTTCAACCGGATTAGACATTGCCGAAACATCGCGACGCGGTACGCGAAGCGGGCGGCTGACTTCCTGGCATTCGCGAAGCTGGCTGTGGCTCGGTGTCAAAGAGTTCGTGGCCTGAGGAGTGCCTCGTCAGATTTGACGAGCGTTCGACGGCCGCATGTGGATAAACTGGCGTCCGGAACTCCTGGTCCTGAGAATCGAAATCGTCAGAACAAATCCAAAATGCGTTTTTAGTAGTTAAATTTTACGATTACTAACGCTTGTGTCTATATTCTGCACGTCATTCTGGCAATGTCGAGAATTCGTCTGCGAACGATCCCGTCATATGGGGTCTAAGTTCAGATTCTGCTAGTCATATGACGTTTAATTGACGTAACGTGATGGTGCGCTAAGTGACCACCTTGAGCGGGGTTGGAGACTTGTCTCCGGCAGAGGTCTTGTTGGCGTGGACCGGTCGGTGTCAAAGCGGCGAGACTAACATCGATCGGTTCCCAACAGGCCATAGCGACATTTCCACGACAGTTAGGCCAGTCGATGACTGACCGCCTGCATTTATGCGACAGTGCCGCGCTTGCGCTTTGGCCAATATGATTTAGTGACATTTCGTCCGCGCCGCGCCAGACTCGCGGTTTCAGATGCCTGTCCGGCTGACCGGCGGCGCCCGCGAATTGAAGGAAGCACCCACGTGAGTATCTTGTCGTCCATCCGCTCGACACTGGTCCCGATCAATCGGGAGGGCTATCCTTTCATTGCAGCTTTTGCCGTGGCGGGGGTCGTCTTCGCTGTTTTCTGGCCCGTTACGCTTGCCCTGACTGTGCCTCTGACACTTTGGTGCATCTACTTTTTCCGTGATCCGCCAAGGGTGACGGTCCAGGTGGACGGGATCGTCGTATCCCCGGCGGACGGCCGTATCGTGACGGCATCGGTCTGCCCGGTTCCTGCGGAGCTGGCCGATCTGGGCCATCAATCGGCACTGAAGATCTCGATTTTCATGTCCGTGTTCGACTGTCACGTCAATCGGGCTCCGATTGCCGGAACCGTCTCCGGCCAGGTCTACGTCCCCGGCGTCTTCGTCAACGCGGAATTGGACAAGGCAAGCGCCAACAATGAACGCAATGCACTGATTCTCAATACGAATTTCGGCCCGGTCGGTGTGGTTCAGGTTGCCGGACTGATTGCCAGACGAATTGTTTCCTGGGTCAAGGAGGGCGATCGCCTGACGGCCGGCGAACGGTTCGGATTGATCAGGTTCGGATCGAAGCTCGATGTTTACCTGCCTCTGTCCGCCGCGGCACGGGTTTCCGTCGGCCAGAGAGCGGTTGCAGGGGAGACCGTCCTGGCCGATATACGGGGTCCGGAAGCCCCGCACTCTGATACCTGGGGTGATTTTTCGCAGTCATGATCGGGTCGGAGTTTGCCGTTTGATGCCGTTGCGATTGCAAGAACCGAAAGAGCTGTTGCCATGAACACGCCTCCCACCGGATCGACGGGCAGGCCGCCCCTGGGGCGGAAACCGCGTTTTCGCCGTGTGCCGTTTCGCCTGATTGCGCCCAATGCGGTTACCCTTCTTGCCCTGTCATCGGGCCTGACCTCGATCCGTTTTTCGATGGAAGGGCGGATCGATTGGGCCATTGCCGCAATCGTTGTGGCCGCGATCCTTGACGGTCTTGACGGCCGGGTCGCGCGGCTCCTGCGGTCCACGTCGCGATTTGGCGCGGAGCTCGATTCCCTGGCGGATTTTGTAAACTTCGGCGTGGCGCCGGCGATCCTGCTCTACACCTGGTCACTGCATGAACTGAAATCGCTGGGTTGGATCGCGGCCATCCTGTTCGCCATCGCCACGGCGTTGCGGCTTGCCCGGTTCAACGTCATGCTGGACGACACCGAAAAGCCGAAATGGCACAACATGTTTTTTGTTGGCATTCCCAGTCCGGCGGGCGCGATCATCGTTTTGCTGCCGGTCTATCTGGGACAGCTGGGCCTGCTGCCGGACGGTGCAAAGGGTATGGAACCGGCTATCGCGGCTTTTGTGCTGGCGCTGGCCTTCATGGTGGCATCGCGGCTGCCGGCCTTCTCCGGCAAGGGCGGTGGAATTCGCGTGTCGCGCGATCTGTTCTTTCCGGTGATGATTGTGACCGTTCTCGCCGCTGGCCTGCTGGTGAGTTACCCCTACGAAATGCTCAGCGGCGTGACGATCCTCTATCTGGCAACAGTTCCGATCGCCTGGCGGGTCTGGCACCGCCACGCGCGAAAAGACCTCAAGCACGGTGGAATTGCACCGGACGGCGGCGCCGATGAACCGCCTGCGGTAAAGATGGACAAGCCGGCCGACGGTCAGGATTCCGGAGACGCTTCAAAGTAGCGCCACAGAGTTCGACGCCGGCCGCCTGCGCGGCGCGTAACGTTTACTCCGCGGCGCCGGGTAATGCGGGACCGCGCGGTGCGGATGGGTCTGGAGAAAACAATCGATCCCCGGATCCCCCCGTACCACTGGCGTGTGGAGATCCGCCAATCGTCCCGCCGCCGGGGCCATGCCGGTCCGGACCCGAGAGCATCGGGCCTTTCGCGGGTTTGTCGAAGCCGAACACGCGGCGCCCTGATCGGACCCAGACATGCGGCATGGCCAGCAAGGTCGGGATCAGCAACAGGGTCAGGATCGTTGAGAACGCCAGGCCGAAGATAATCGCCGTCGACAGTTGGACCCACCAGGTCGACGTGATGCCGCCCTGGGTGACGACCTGATCGAAAAAGTTCAGGTTGATCTGCGTGGCCATCGGAATCAGTCCGGCAATCGTCGTGATCGTCGTCAACAGGATCGGCCGTATCCGCTGTGCGGCGGTTTTCAGGACCGCGTCAATCGGATCGACCCCTTCTTCCAGCATGCGATTGTAGGTGTCGATCAGCACGATCGCGTTGTTGACCACGATCCCCGCCAGCGCAACCACGCCGGTCCCGGTCATGATGATCGAGAATTTCTGTCCGGTCACCATCATTCCAACCAGCACCCCGAACACCGACAGGATGACGGTCAGAAGCGTCAACGTCGTCTGGTAGAAACTGTTGAACTGGGTCACCAGGATGATGAACATCAGGAACAGCGAACCGATCATCGCCTTCACCAGGAACTCGCCGGATTCCTTTTGCTCTTCATCGGCGCCGCGGAACCGGAAGGAGACGCTGTCCGGCCATGTCTGGGTTTTCAGCCAGGCGTCGAGCTCGGACACCTTGTCGTCCGGCAGGATACCCTGTTCCGACATGACGTTGGCCTTGACGTTCATGACGTAGAAGCCGTCCTTGCGGACAATCGAGGAAACTTTCGACTGGGGCGACCGGTCGACAAAATTCGCCAGCGGCACGAGACCGTTGCTGGTGCGGATTCGCAACGTGTCCATGCGATCAAGCGTGCGCTGATCCTCAGGCAAGCGGACGCGGATATCGACTTCGTCTTCGGAATCGTTTGGCCGGTACTTGCCGATCAACACGCCGTTGGTCACCAACTGGATCATGGCTCCGACGGATGTGATGCCGGCATTGTAGCGGCCGGCCTCGGCGCGATCGATGGTCAATTGCCACTCGATGCCGGGCAGGGGACGCTCATCTTCGATGTCCCGCAGGCCGGACATGGTGTCGACATGTTTGCGAACGATCCCGGTGACTTCGCGCACGGTCTTGTAGTCCGTGCCGGTGACCTGGAGACGGACGTCCTTGCCGGTTGGCGGGCCGCCTTCGATTTTGCGGATCTCGACCTTGATCCCGGCCAGTTGCGCGGTTTTTTCGCGGATCTCGGCGAAAATATCGACCGCCTTGCGCCGGCAGCAATAGGGTCCGAACTCCACGTTCAATTCGCCGATAACGTCGGCCGGCTTGTCCTGAACGCCGCCGATGATCTGCGGGCCCGCACTGCCGCCCGAGGGAAAGGCCGACATGACCACATTGCGCACGCCGGCGACGCGCAGCACGACCTGCTCGACGTCGCGAACCAGGTCTTTGGCTTCCAGCACAGAGAAGTTTCCGCGTGCCGATACCAGCACGATCGCCTGGTCCGGTTCCTCTTCAACGAAGAATTCGACACCCGCGCCCCGCTGGGCGAAATTTACGAAAATGCCGAAGCACAAGGCTGCCACCAGGGCGATCGCGGCGATGTTGCCAATGGGATTGCCCGCGAACAGGCGGAGCACGCGCACATAAAGTCCCGCCGGGCCCTTTATCCTTTCGGGCTGGAACGCGACGGCCGATGAAAGCAGCAGCGCCTGGTTGCCCGTCAACAGCAGGTTCTCCATGCGCCGGACCCGGTACCATCTCAAGAAGATGTAGGATATCGCCGCGACAATCAGACCGCACAATGTCGCGAAGATTGCCAGCGCCAGCGGCCCGACGATTGAGTCGAGAAAGGAGATGTGCGTGATGTCGTATTTCAGCACAGTGTCGAAGATCGGCAGGCCCGTCTCGCGGAACAGGATATTCGAGCCAAGCCAGTGGATTGCCAGGCCGGCCATTGCGCCAATGATCGGCGCAAAAATGAAATGCGAAAACCGGCCGAAGAACCAGAACACCTGTCCGAGGATCGTGCCGGTCACGGGAAGGAAGATCATCGCCGTGAGCAGGGACGCCGACAACACGATGATAACCATGATCGGCAGGTAGCTCATGAATTCGCCGGGAACGCCAGGCCACAACAGCATCGGCAGGAACGCGGCCAAAGTGGTCGCCGTCGAAGACACGATCGGCCAGAACATCAGTCGTGCGGCGCGGATATAGGCTTCGTTCTCCGGCATGCCCTCGGAGATCTTTCGATCCGCATATTCGACCATGACGATGGCGCCGTCGACGAGCATGCCGACCGTGAGCACGAGGCCGAACATCACCATCATGTTGACAGTAATGCCAAGGAACCCGAGCAACAGGAAGCCGACCAGGAACGAAGCCGGGATCGCAAAACCGACCAACAGGGCAGACTTCAATCCGAGCGCGGCGACAACCACGATCATCACGAGCGCGATTGCCGTTGTGATCGAGGATTGCAGCGACCCGAGAACCTCGTAAATGAAACTCGACTGGTCGAGGATATAATTGATCTTGATCGGAGCCGGCCATTCCTTGGTGAAGGCCTGGACGACGGCACGCACGTCGCGATTGTTTTCGATAATGTTGGTGCCGATCCGCTTCACCACCTCGATGGCGATGGCCGGTTCTCCGTTGACCCGGGTGAAAACGGACGGATCCTTGAACGTCCGCCGGATGTCAGCAACGTCGTGGAGGGTTACCACACCCTCGCCATTTTGCTTGATGACCAGATTCGCAACGTCCCTCGGGCCCTCGATCAGCCCTGGCACCTTTACGTTGAAGCGACCCTTGCCGGTGTCCAGAAAGCCGGCGGCAACAAGCTGGTTGTTGCGGGTGATGGCGCCAATCAGCTCTTCCTGGGTGATGTTGTAGGATTCCAGCTTCATGAGGTCGATAATGACCTCCAGCAACTCTTCGCGATGGCCGCTCAGATTCGCTTCCAACACGGTCGGTACGGATTCGATCTCGTCCTTGAGCCGCCGCGCATGCTGGTAAAGCGTGCGTTCCGGCACATTTCCGGACAAGGTTACGAAGATAGTCGGTTGCAGCGAGAAGTTTGTTTCCGAAATCGACGGTTCGTCGGCTTCGGCCGGCAATTCCGCCTGGGCCTGATCGACCTTGTCGCGAATGTCGGCGAGCGCCTCATCCTTGTCGAAATCGATGTTGAACTCCAGAACGATGCCAGCGTGCCCTTCGGAGGCGATCGCCGTTATCTCCTTCAGGCCGTCAAGGCCGCGCAGCTTCGATTCCATTGGCCTGACCAGAAGACGCTCGGCGTCTTCCGGTGAAATGCCCTGTTGGCCGATCGACACGTAGAAAACCGGCACATCGATGTCCGGATTGGCTTCCTTGGGGATCGATATGTAGGCAATGATCCCGGCCGCAATCATCACGATCATCATCGTGAAGACCGTGCGCGGGCGGCGCAGAACAGTCTCAAGCGCGTTGATCATTTACGGACCTCGGCGGTTTCGATGACGGGCACGACTTTCTGTCCTTCGATCACATAGTCCTGGCCGACAATGATGATGGTGACCTCGTCGGGCAGCCCGGCAATCCAGACGCCCTCGCTGCCGGTGTCCGCCAGAATCCTGACGGGCATGAATTTCACCATGTCGTCCTCGGTCACCGTGCGCACGCCGAGTTCGCCGGCATCGTTCAGCACCAGGACACCGGAGGTCATGAGGTGGGCCCGGGTCGCCGGCAACGGAATCTTCGCCGAAGCCGTCAGTCCATCCCGGATCTTGTGATCCCGGTTCGGAACCTGGATTTCTATGCGAAACGTGCGGGTTTCCGGATCGGCGGCGGGCGCGATGTAGCGAATGGTCCCCTCGACCTTGTCACCGACCACGGTGTCGACCCCGGCTGTGCCGCCAACGGAAATTCTGCCGATATCGCGCTCCGATACCTGGCCGATAAACAGCATGGGATCGACATTGATCAGCGTGGCGCAAATACCGCCAAGCGCAAGCACTTCGCCGACCTCGACCATTGGGCTTTGGACCGTGCCTGCGACCGGCGCCCTGATTTCGGCGCGGCCCAGCTCAATCTCGGCTTCCTCGACTTCGGCGCTTGCCGCGTCCAGGGCCGCCTTCAGGGTGGCGACCTTCATTTCGGTGGCAAAGCCCTTGGTGTTCAAACGCGTATTGGCGTCAAACTCCAGGCGCGCCTGGGCAAGTTGTGCCTTGGCCTGCAACACTTTCGCGCGTCGTGCTCCGAGATCCAGCCTGCACAGGAGGTCGCCGGCAGCCACGTGTGCGCCCTCGCTGACAAACAGCTCCTTGACGCGTGCGCCGGTTTCCGCGCGCACGGAAACCTTGGCGTCGGCCTCCGTACGACCGCGGATCTCCAGGGTCGACAGGCGCTCGCGGGACACAAACTTTGCAACTCGCACCGAGAACAGGTCCTGCGACGCAGTCTCGATCCGTTCAGCCGGCGGCGGCTCGGCATTCGGCGCGTCGGCACGGCCGCCGACAACGATATCGCCCTGTGACATCCAGAATCCGATGCCTCCGGCAATCGCCACCGCAAGAAGATAAGACCACCTTATACCCAAGGCCATTCTTTTGCTCCGTATACGAAGATAAGGCGCGCGCTATTCCGCGGCGGCCGAATTGTTCGATGTTTCGTTGTTGCCGCCCCCGGCTCCATTGTCGGAGACCGCTTCCAATTCGTGGCGCGTTTCCAGCAGGTAGTCGCGCGAGGCCTTCATGCAGGTCGCGCCATAACGCACCGTCCAGCGCACACCGGCATTGTCCGTGGTTGCCGCAACCTCCTCCAGATGGTCAATTTCGGACTGCAGATCCGCAAGGCGTTCGTCGATCGCCTGTGCAACACGTTCTTTCGGCAAAAGTGCGGCACACATGGACACCATCAGGAAGGCGGAACGAAACACATCCCGCCCCGGCGCCTCGTGCAGGGCCTCGATGAACATTTTTTTGCCGGCTTCGGTGATGGAATAGATCTTGCGTGCGGGTTTGCCCGGCTGCGGTTCCTCGCGAACGGTGACACATCCGTCGGTTTCCAGCTTTGCAAGCGCCGGGTAGATCGAGCCGAACGACGCGTCGACGAAATGGCTGTATTTGCCTTCCACCGACATCTTCTTGATTTCGTATCCGGTCGCCTCGCCAAAATAGAGGATGGCAAGGCACAATGTGCGCACGTTCACGATGTTTATCCAGGTTTGCGGCTCGACCCTTGCGAATTACGCCAATTAGTGCCGAACGATATATTCTCGAGCGATATATGGGCAGAATTTATATTCTCGAATGATATATTGCAAGCCGTGATATGAATTTGTTTTGGCAAGGGATCGCGTACGATCGTCGCCGTGTGCGTCGCGAATTCGTGCTAAAACAAGGGGATTCGGGCGTGTGCGCCGGTGACGCTTTAACGAATTCGGCTAAACGGGAAGATCTCGAACCTGTCAGGAGAGAGTGAGCATGATGGACCAATATCCGCGCGACATGATCGGTTACGGGCGGGAAACACCCGATCCGCTTTGGCCAGACGATGCGCGTATCGCGGTCCAGTTCGTGGTCAATTACGAAGAGGGCGGGGAAAACAATGTACTCCATGGCGATGCCGCCTCGGAGGCCTATCTGTCTGAATCGATCGGCAGCCAGCCCTGGGTCGGCCAGCGCAACAAGAACATGGAATCGGTTTACGAGTATGGCTCGAGATCCGGTTTCTGGCGCTTGTGGCGGCTGTTCAGCGAGCGCGATATTCCCGTCACCGTGTTTGGTGTGGCAACGGCGCTTGAAAGGAATCCCCAGGCCGTCGCGGCGATGCTCGAGGCGCGCTGGGAGATCGCAAGCCACGGATTGAAGTGGATCGACTACAAGGATTTCAGCAAAGAGCAGGAACTGGACCATTTCAACCGGGCGCTGGACATTCACGTCAAGGCAACCGGATCGCGACCGCTTGGCTGGTATACGGGCCGTGGATCGATCCACACGCGCGACATTGTGATGGAGGAGGGCGGGTTCCTCTACGATTCCGATTCCTATGCCGACGAGTTGCCCTATTGGGTCGAAGGACCGTCGGGCCCGCATCTGATCATTCCCTATACGCTGGATGCCAACGATATGCGCTTTGCCACCGCGCAGGGGTTCAATTCCGGCGATCAGTTTCTGACCTATCTCAAGGATTCCTTCGACATTCTGTATGCCGAGGGCCGGACACACCCGAAAATGATGTCGATCGGATTGCATTGCCGGCTGGCCGGGCGGCCTGGACGCGCCGCCGCGCTGCAGCGTTTTCTGGATTATGTGCAGGCGCGCCCGCAGGTCTGGCTGACGACGCGCGCCGACATTGCGTGGCATTGGCATGCGCATCACAGGTTGTGAAAATGTGATGGATCGCGTTCGTGGCATGCTTTGCGATTTTTGCTTAGTGGGTCATACTCGTTATCAAACAGGAGCGCGCATCCAGCGCTTCGGATAGTCATGGAGGATTGATGAAATGGCCTGGAAGCAGCATGCCTTGAATTTCTGGCGGCCCCTGGGAACAGCCTTTGTCATTGCACTCGGTGTTTCGGGCGCAACATTGCCTCTCGCTCATGCGGAAACGGTCTATCACCGAGGGAATACGGGCGATCCGGAAACCCTGGACCAGCACAAGACGTCGACGATCTATGAGCGCAACATCCTGCTTGATCTTTATGAAGGTCTGGTGATCCACAACGCCGCCGGCGAAGTCGCGCCGGGTGCCGCCGAAAGCTGGCGCATATCCGATGATGGAACGGTTTACACCTTCAAGATCCGGGACGATGCGGTCTGGTCGAACGGCGATCCGGTGACGGCCGGCGATTTCGTCTTTTCGCTGCGCCGGATCATGACGCCGGAGACCGGTGCCAAATACGCCAACGTGCTTTATCCGATCAAGAACTCGGAAAAGGCGAACAAGGGTGAAATCAATCCGGAGGAGATCGGTGTAAGAGCCGTCGACGACAAGACCCTTGAAATCACTCTGGAAGCGGCAACTCCCTATTTTCTTGAGCTTCTGACCCATCAGACCGGATTGCCGGTTCACCAGGCATCGGTCGAAAAACACGGGTCCGACTTCGTCAAGCCTGGAAACATGGTGTCGAACGGCGCCTATACGCTCGTCGAATTCACACCGAACGCCCAGGTCGTGTCGGTCAAGAATCCGAAATTCCATGCCGCCTCGGAGGTCAAGATCGACAAGGTCATCTATTATCCGACCGAAGACCGCGGCGCGGCCCTGCAGCGTTTCCAGGCCGGTGAATTGCACACCAACAACGACGCGCCGACCGAACAGATCGACTTCATGAAGGCTGAAATCGGCGACCAGTTGCGGCTCGCGCCTTATCTCGGGACCTATTATTACGCCGTCAAATCCGACAAGGCTCCGTTTTCCGACGTGCGCGTGCGCACGGCCCTGTCGCTTCTGATCGACCGCGAATTCATCGCCGAGGAAATCTGGGGCGAAACCATGTTGCCAGCCTATGGCTTCGTGCCTCCGGGGATCGGCAATTATGGAGAGCCCGCCTTTGCCGACTACAAGGACATGTCGGTCATCGACCGTGAAGACAAGGCCCGTGAACTTTTGAAGGAAGCCGGTTTCGACGAAAACAATCCACTGAAGCTGGAGATCAGCTACAACACGTCTGAAAACCACAAGAACACGGCGGTTGCCATTGCCGATATGTGGAAACCGCTCGGTATTGAGGTCTCGCTGTTCAACTCCGACGTCAAGACCCATTATGCGCGGCTGCGCGACAAGAACGATTTCGATGTCGCCCGCGCGGCCTGGATTGCCGATTATTCGGATCCGCAGAACTTCCTGTTCATGGTCGAAAGCGACAATTCCGGCTTCAACTACGCCAATTACAACAACCCGGACTATGATGCGCTGATGGACAAGGCCGCCGCCGAAACGGACCTCGACAAGCGGTCGAAAATCCTGTTCGAAGCGGAAACGATCTTCATGCGCGACCTGCCGTTTATCCCCATTCTCTACTACGGCTCGATCAACCTGGTTTCCAATGCCGTCAAGGGGTGGGAAGACAATTCGCAGAACGTGCATCCGACCCGGTATCTGAGTATCGAACCGTAAGCCGGCCCCGGTCGTCCCGATATGGTTCGCTATGTCCTCAGACGTTTGTTGAGTGCCATTCCGACACTCTTCCTGATCGTGACCATATCCTTCTTCCTGATCCGGGTTGCTCCGGGCGGTCCGTTCGACCTTGAACGGCCGCTCGAAGCGAAAGTGATGGAGAACCTGCAGAAGGTCTATCTGCTCGACCGGCCGCTGTGGGAGCAATATCTGGCCTATCTGGGCAATGTGCTGCAGGGCGACCTGGGACCCAGCTTTTATTTTCGCGACTTTACGGTTCTGGAACTGTTCGCCGTCGGGCTTCCGGTATCGCTGGAGCTCGGCTTCTATGCCCTGGTCCTGGCGCTGCTCCTTGGCGTAACCGCCGGCACCTTTGCCGCCCTCAATCAGAACCGCGGCACGGACACGGTGCTGATGGGGTTTGCAACGGCGGGCATCACGATCCCGAACTTTGTAATCGCACCGGTCCTGACCCTGATCTTCGGGGTCTGGCTCGGCCTTTTGCCGGTTGGCGGATGGGGCGAGGGCAAGTGGACCCACAAGATCCTTCCGGTCACGACGCTGGCGCTGTTGCAGGTGTCCGTCGTCGCGCGGTTGACGCGGGCCGCCATGATCGAGGCCTTGCACTCCCATCATATCCGGACCGCGCGCGCGAACGGACTTCCCGCACGGGTGGTCGTCATCGTGCACGCCCTGCGCGGGGCAATCCTGCCCGTCGTGTCCTATCTTGGACCGGCCGCGGCGGCGCTTTTGACCGGGTCGGTTGTCGTTGAAACCATATTCGGGATCCCGGGCGTCGGGCGGTACTTCGTCCAGGCCGCGCTCAACCGGGATTATACGCTGGTGATGGGGGCGGTCATTCTGGTCGCGTGTCTGGTCATCGTCTTCAATCTGATCGTCGACATCGCCTATGCGCTGCTCGACCCGCGTGTCAGGCTGGAGGATCAATGAACGCGTCCAAAGACCCAACCGGCAGCGCGGTCTTCGTGCCGGCCGCAAAGGGACGCTCCCTTTGGGTGGACGCATGGACGCGCCTGAAAGCCAATCGCGCCGCGGTCGTGTGTGCTGCGCTCATGGCAGTGATAGCGGCAACCTGCATTGCCGGTCCGGCGCTCGCGCCGCATCCTTTCGACGCCATCTATCCGAGCTACGTCAAGGTTCCGGCAAGTCTGACGGCCTATCCGAAAACCGATCAGATCGAGCCGGTCCTGAAACAGGTTCTGCGGCGCGCCCGCCTGAAGCTGCAATCCTATCGGATCGACGGCGACAGGCTGCTGATCGAGGTTACGTCGCGGCGCAAGATCGATGTGCGCACCACGCGCTATCTCGACCGGAGCGATCTGTTTCGCGACGCCCGCATCGAAAAAACGTCCGAAGACGGCCTGGCGATGACATTGTCGGCGGAGCTTGAGCACCGGTACTTCCTGTTCGGAACGGATTCCAACGGACGTGATCTTCTGTCCCGCACCTTGATTGCCGGCCGGGTATCGCTGACCATCGGTCTTCTGGCGACGTTTGTCGCCCTTGTGATCGGCGTGACCTACGGATCGGTGTCGGGCTATCTCGGCGGGCGCGTCGATCTGGTGATGATGCGCATCGTCGACATTCTCTATTCGCTGCCGTTCATATTCTTCGTCATTCTTCTGGTGGTGTTTTTCGGCCGCAATTTCATTCTCATGTTCATTGCCGTGGGGGCGGTTGAATGGCTGGACATGGCCCGGATCGTGCGCGGCCAGACACTCAGTCTGAAACACAGGGAATTCGTCGAGGCGGCACAGGTCCTTGGCGTGCGAACTCCCGGCATTCTGCGGCGCCACATCGTTCCGAACCTGCTTGGTCCTGTCGTTGTCTACATGACGCTCCTGGTGCCGCGCGTGATCCTCCTGGAGAGTTTCCTGTCCTTCCTTGGCCTCGGCGTGCAGGAACCGATGACGAGCTGGGGCGTGCTGATCGCCGAGGGTGCGCGCAATCTCCAGGGAGCGCCGTGGATGCTGATCTTCCCGTCCCTGTTCCTGACAACGACGCTTTATGCGCTGAATTTCATCGGCGACGGTTTGCGCGATGCGCTCGATCCGAAGGATCGCTGATATGGCTGAGACAAAACCGATCCTGACGATCACGGACCTGCATGTCACGTTCCGCACACCGGACGGTCCGGTGCATGCGGTCAAGGGCGTTTCGATGCAGATCCGGCGCGGAGAGACGATTGCCGTCGTTGGGGAATCCGGGTCCGGCAAGAGCCAGATCATGCTGTCGACCATGGGTCTGCTGGCCGGCAACGGAACGGCATCCGGGTCGGTTGACTATCGCGGGACGGAATTCCTGACCCTGTCGCAGGCTGATCTGAACCGGTATCGCGGCGTTCGACTGTCGATGATCTTCCAGGAACCCATGACCTCGCTCGATCCGCTTTACCGGATCGGCCGGCAGATCGCCGAACCGCTGGTCCACCACGGACGCATGTCGGTCCGAGATGCCCGCTCGCGCGTCCTGGAACTTCTCGATCTGGTCAGAATTCCGGATCCGGCGCGGCGGCTTCGATCCTATCCGCACGAACTCTCCGGCGGCCAGCGGCAACGGGTCATGATCGCAATGGCGCTTGCCAATGATCCCGATATCCTGATTGCGGACGAGCCGACCACCGCGCTCGACGTCACGATCCAGGCGCAGGTGCTGCAATTGCTTGCCGATCTCCAGGCGCAATTGGGCATGGCCATCGTGTTTGTGACCCACGACCTCGGCATCGTCCGCCGCCTGGCGGATCGAACCTATGTCATGCACGATGGCCGGGTGGTCGAAAGCGGTCGAACGTCCGATCTCTTCGATGCGCCGGGGCATGCCTATACCAGAAAGCTTCTGGATGCCGAACCGGAGGGAGAAAAATTGCCGGTCCCCGACGCCGCCGAGGAGGTCATCCGAGCGGACCGGATTGGCGTGCAATACCAATTGGGCGATGGATTGTTCGGGCGGAAGACACGGCGCTTCAAGGCGGTTGACGATATCAGCTTTTCGCTGCGGCGCGGCCAGACCATCGGGATTGTCGGCGAATCCGGGTCCGGAAAGTCCACGCTTGCCCGGGCCCTGTTGCGCATGGTTCGAAGCGCGGGCGAAGTCCGGTTCAAAGGCAAAACCCTGTCCGACGGCGACGATGCGGGACTGCGCGCCATGCGCCGCAATGTCCAGATCGTCTTTCAGGATCCGTTCGGATCGCTGTCGCCGCGCATGACGGTGGGCCAGATCGTGACCGAGGGGCTCCTGGTGCATCGTCCCGACCTTACGTCCGCGGATCGCGACCGGCATGCGGTCGCGGCCCTGGCGGAGGTGCAACTCGACCCGGGTCTGCGCAACCGCTATCCGCACGAGTTTTCCGGCGGCCAGCGCCAGCGCATCGCAATCGCCCGGGCAATGATCCTGAAACCGGAGGTCCTGATCCTCGACGAACCGACGTCGGCGCTCGATCGTACGGTGCAGAGCCAGATCGTCGCGCTCCTGAAATCCCTGCAGGCGGCCCACGGCCTGTCCTACCTCTTCATCAGTCATGACCTTGCCGTGGTCCGGGCAATGGCGGACACCATCATGGTCATGCGCGGCGGGCGCCTGGTGGAAGAGGGGCCGGCGGCGCGGATCTTCGATGCGCCACAGGACGCCTATACGTCCGCGCTGATTACAGCCGCCTTCAACCGCGATTCGATCCGGGGTGTTGCCCATTCGTGACAGGATTGCGCGTCAATTGTGATACAGGAAAACATAGCTTTCACAGACGCAATCGGTTTCCCGCCGACACAATGACGGTTGGCGGTGACATTTTTGTCGCCTGGCGATTCTGAGAGATCGGCCCAGATAGATCGGCCATACAGCCATGTTTCGTTTTTTTGAAACCCGGATCGATGTCACCGGCGAACCGGAGGTTCTGACGCCGCCGAACACGCTGCCGGCCTTTTACTGGCATTTCGTGCGCCAGGCCAAAGGCGTGGTGTTCATGGTGCTCGGGATCGGCCTGGTAACCGGGTTTCTGGATATTCTCACACCGATCTTTTTCGGCCTGATCGTCGACATCCTCGCCTCAACGACGCCCGAACGGCTGCTTGTGGACCATGGCTGGTCGTTTGCCGCGATGGCGCTGATCATTCTCGTGATCCGGCCGGCAATCCATTGCCTGCACAATATGTCGATCGATCAGGCGCTTGTCCCCACTTTCACAAACCTGATCCGCTGGCAGTTGCACCGTTTCGTGCTTCGGCACTCGTGGGAATATTTCCAGAATGACTTTGCCGGCCGGATCGCCAACAAGGTCGTACAATGCGGGCATGCGCTGCGCGGCAGCGTGACGTCGATGATCGGCTCGATCTGGTATGTGACGGTCTATGCCTCAACGACGCTTGTCTGGCTGATATCGACCGATCCGCTGCTGGCCGTTCCGGTGCTCGTCTGGTTTGCGCTTTATATTGCGGTGCTCTGGATCTGGGTGCCGCCGATCAAGCGGCGGTCGGCGATCATGTCGGAGGCGCGCTCGGCGCTTTCGGGACGGATCGTCGACAGCTACACCAATATCCTCACGGTCAAACTGTTCGCGCGAAAGCGGCACGAGGACGCCTACGTCCGCGATTCGATCGACTTTCACACGGAACGGTTCCGTGAACTCATGCGGCACATCACGGTGATGAATTCCCTGCACTGGGTCATCAATGCCGGCCTCATGGCCGGCACCGGGACAGTCGCGGTCTATCTGTGGCACGACGGGCGCATGACGCCGGGCGATGTCGCCGCGGCCCTGCCGCTGGTGTTTCAGGTCGCCAACATGTCCGGCTGGATCATGGATGAGGTGACAAACCTGTTTGAGAATTTCGGCACGGTCGAGGAAAGCATGGTGACGATCACCCAGCCGCAGACCGTGCTCGACCGACCGGACGCCAGGCGCCTGGACGTGTCGCGGGGGGCGCTGACCTTCGACAATGTCGTCTTTCATTACGGCAAGGAAAAGGGCGTGATCGACGGCCTGTCGCTGGACATTGCGCCGGGCGAAAAGATCGGCCTTGTCGGCCGGTCGGGCGCCGGCAAGTCGACGCTGGTCAATCTGCTCCTGCGCTTCCACGACCTGGAGGGTGGACGCATACTGATCGACGGCCAGGATATTGCCGGCGTCACCCAGGACAGTCTGCGCAGCCAGATCGCAATGGTCACGCAGGACACCTCGCTTCTGCACCGTTCGATCTTCGACAATATCCGCTATGGCCGTCCCGACGCGTCGATCGAAGATGTGATCGAAGCGGCGAAAAAAGCGCAGGCGCATGACTTTATCGGCGATCTTGTGGACGGTGCCGGCCGCCGCGGTTACGACACCCATGTCGGCGAGCGCGGGGTCAAATTGTCGGGCGGCCAGCGCCAGCGCGTCGCCATTGCCAGGGTGATCCTGAAGGACGCTCCGATCCTGATTCTCGATGAAGCGACGTCGGCGCTCGACAGCGAGGTCGAAAGCGCCATCCAGGACAGCCTCGTCGACCTCATGCACGGCAAGACGGTGATTGCCATTGCCCACCGCCTGTCGACAATAGCCCGCATGGACCGGCTGATTGTTCTCGACAATGGACGGATCGTCGATACGGGAACACATGCGGAGCTTCTGGCCAGGGATGGCGAGTACGCCATGCTGTGGAAAAAGCAGTCCGGCGGGTTCCTTTCGACGGAGTAGGTTGCCGGTTTGTGCCGGATATGCCCGGGCACCTTGACGCCGGCCATAATGCGGTCCCATCCTTGTGCGACGCCCGAATTCTTTGGGCGCGCGCGACGGAAGGACGGTCCGATGACAGTTTGCATAGCCGGCGGTGGAATTGGTGGTTTGGCAACGGCTCTCAGCCTGCACCAGGTTGGCGTCGAGGCGCAGGTCTTTGAAGCGTCTGAAGAAATCAAACCGCTCGGTGTCGGCATCAATCTGTTGCCGCAGGCGGTTCGCGAGCTGGAAGATCTCGGTCTATTGGAAGCTCTTCAGAAAGCCGGCATCGAAACCGCGCGCCTGTCTTACTATTCCGCGCATGGACAGGAGATCTGGTCGGAGCCCAGAGGCCGCCAAGCCGGCTACACCTGGCCGCAGATCTCGATCCACCGGGGTTTGCTGCAGGCTCTCCTGCTGCACGCCGTCAAGGACCGCCTTGGCCCACAGGGCATCACGACGGGAAACGAGTTGCGCACATGGTCGAGCGCGTCGACCGGTGTGATCGCCACATTTCTCGACCGCAACGAAGACGAACCGTTTGACTATGAAATGGATTTCGATCTTCTGGTGGCCGCCGACGGGATCCACTCACAGGGACGCAGGCGCCTGTTTCCGGGTGAGGGGCCGCCGATCTGGAACGGCTCTATCCTCTGGCGCGGCGTGACCCGGGCCAAGCCCTTTCTCGATGGCGCGACCATGGCTCAGATCGGTCACAGCCGGCAGAAGTTCGTGGTCTATCCGATTATCGATTGCGAGGACGGGACCCAGATCATCAATTGGGTGGCGGAACTGAAATTCGAAACGACCCGGGACTGGAACCGCGAGGACTGGAACAGGGGCGGACGGCTGGAAGAGTTTCTTCCGGCATTTCAAGACTGGCGCTTCGACTGGCTGGATGTTCCGGCGCTGATCGCGGCGGCCGACGGTGTCTACGAATACCCGATGGTCGATCGTGACCCGCTCCCGCACTGGTGTCACGAGACGATGACGCTGCTTGGCGATGCCGCGCATCCCATGTACCCGATCGGCTCCAACGGCGCCAGTCAGGCGATCCTCGATGCGCGCGTTCTGGCGCGCGAAATCGCCTGGACGGGCGAGACGCGGGACGCTCTGACCGCCTATGAAGCCGAACGGCGCCCGGCAACGGCAAAAATCATCGAAGCCAATCGCGGCAATGGTCCGGATCAGGTGCTGGATATGGTCGCGCAGCGGGCGCCCGACGGGTTCGAAAACCTGGACGATGTGATCTCGCGTGACGAGCTCGAAGCGGTGGCGGCCAAATACAAGACCCTTGCCGGGTTCGGCATTGAGCAGATCAATCTTGCGCCACCGATCGTTCCCACCGCCGTCAAAGTCGCGCGGCCTTAAAGCGGTTTGCGGGCGGCGCCCGACAAGGCGTGCGTTGCGCGACAGGCCGTGCTATCACCGTCGCGCAATCCCCTTTCACGGCCGATCTCTCCATGGCATCCGCCCCCAGTTCCCCGACCATCCGCCGTTTGCTCGCCCACCAGAAAGCATTGCGTACCTGGTCGCTGGTCATCACCTTTTTCGGCGACTCCGTTGTACCCCGGGGCGGGGAGGTGTGGCTCGGAACCCTGACCGAAGTCATGAACGGTCTGGGGATCGACGACCAGGCGGTCCGTGCCGCGGTATCGCGGCTGACAAAAGACGGCTGGCTCAGCCGCCGGCGAGTCGGCCGGCATTCCTATTATCGCCTGCTGGAGGATGGTCGGCAGGACTTTTCAATCGCAACCGATCGTATCTATGGGGCCGGGCCGTTACCCTTCGATGGCACGGTGACGGTCCTCAGCGGCAAGGAACCGGGCCTCGGCAATCCGGAACACGCTTTCGCTGCGACGCATCTTACAAAACTGGGATGGGGGCGGCTGGGGCAGGCGGTGTTCTGCCGTTTCGGGACGTGGGACTGTCCGGTTCCAATTCGTGACCGGTTTGCCCGCATTGTCGGTGAGACCACGCGCGACGACGCTATGGGGCTTGTCGGCGCCTATTGGGATCTGGCGGATATTGCGGTGGCCTACCGGGACTTCATCGCCGCGTTTCAGCAGTTGCGCGCCGATCTTGACGACGACGCCCGGATCGTCGCGGACCCGCTTGAAGCCCTCATGATGCGCACGTTGCTCATTCACGGATTTCGGCGCATCATATTACGCGATCCGATGCTGCCCGGCGATTTGTTGCCGGAGGACTGGCCGGGAGAAGAGGCGCGTGGTCTCGCGGCAACGCTTTATCGCGCGTGGGCCAGACAGGCCGACCTTTGGTTGGAGGAACACGCGTACTACAGCAACGGTCGGTTGCCGCAGGCCGATGCGGATGCATTGCGGCGGTTTTCGTGATATGTGACAAAAATTTCTTGAAATCTAGAAAATTGTCACATATACACCATGTAGCTTCCAGGGGTGCATATGCGCTCCGAACCGGCTGATCAGGAAGGACGATCGACGATGTATACCCAGGCATTGAACACGACCGAGCCGACACCGCCTGTCGATGAAGGTCCGAAAGTGGATCGCTTCGAGGAAAGAATAGCCGCCGAGGAGAAGATCGAGCCCAACGACTGGATGCCGGAAGGATACCGCAAGACGCTGGTCCGGCAGATCTCGCAACATGCTCACTCTGAAATCGTGGGAATGCTGCCGGAGGGCAACTGGATCACCCGCGCGCCAACGCTGCGCCGCAAGGCGGCACTGCTTGCGAAAGTGCAGGATGAGGGCGGGCACGGGCTTTACCTGTATGCCGCGGCCGAGACACTGGGCGTATCGCGCGAGGAATTGGTCGAGCAATTGCATACGGGCAAGGCGAAATATTCCTCGATCTTCAACTATCCGACTCTGACCTGGGCCGATATGGGCGCCATCGGCTGGCTCGTCGACGGCGCCGCGATCATGAACCAGATCCCGCTCTGCCGCTGTTCCTTCGGGCCCTACAGCCGGGCCATGATCCGGATCTGCAAGGAAGAGAGTTTTCACCAGCGTCAGGGATATGAGCTGATTTCGGCGCTCGCCAACGGTACGCCGGAGCAAAAGGCGATGGCCCAGGACGCGCTGAACCGCTGGTGGTGGCCGAGCCTGATGATGTTCGGACCGTCGGACACGGAATCCAAGCACTCGGCGCAATCCATGGCCTGGAAGATCAAGCGCTTCAGCAACGACGACCTGCGCCAGAAATTCGTCGATGCCACCGTGCCCCAGGGCCATTTCATCGGCCTGGAATTTCCGGACCCGGACTTGAGGCTGAACGAGGAAACCGGTCACTGGGAATTCGGTGAAATCGACTGGCAGGAGTTTTTCCGCGTTGTCAGCGGCGAGGGGCCATGCAACCGCGAACGCCTCCAGGCCAGGGTCAAGGCCTATGACGACGGCGCCTGGGTGCGCGACGCAGCTCTCGCCTACTCGCAAAAGCGGCGGCAACGGGCGCAGGCAGATCGCAGCGAATCCGCTGGCGCTGATCTTGCCGGGGCGGCGGAATGATGCATCTGGCGGAACTGAACGTCGCGCGGCCCAGCGTTCCGCTGGACGACCCGCGCATTGCCGACTTTGTCAACAACCTCGACCGCATCAATGCAATTGCCGAGCGCAGTCCGGGCTTTGTCTGGCGGCTCAAGGACGAAAGCGGAAATTCCACGGCGGTGACCCTGACAGAGGACCCGGACCTGATCGTGAACCTGTCGGTCTGGGAAAGCGCCGGGGATCTTGAACATTTTGTCTGGAACACGCTGCACAAACAGGTCTACCGGCGCAAGGCCGAGTGGTTCGACGTGTTGCAGAAACCGCACTTCGTCATGTGGCCCGTGGAGGTCGGACACCGGCCGAGCGTTGCCGAGGCGGAAGCAAGGCTGGAGCATCTCGCCGCACATGGGTCGACGGATTTTGCGTTTGGCTGGGATCACCTGCCGAACATTCGCCAATGGATGACGATGCGTTGCGCGTGACCCCGAGGAAATGGAAGAAATCATGACCGAAACGAAGATGCCGCTGTGGGAAGTGTTCATTCGCTCAAGGACCGGACTGGCGCACCGCCATTGCGGTTCGGTCCATGCCAGCGATCCTGAAATGGCCCTTCAGGCCGCACGCGATGTCTATACGAGACGCGGCGAAGGTCTGTCGCTCTGGGTGGTGCCGTCCGAGGCGATCACTGCGTCGGATCCGAGCGACAAGGACTCCCTGTTCGAACCGACAGCGACCAAGATCTATCGCCACCCGACATTTTATGAGGTGCCTGAGGAAGTCGGCAACATGTGACCGGCCTGCCTGGCGCTAACGCGGTGTTTGAAACCTGAAAGACCGTATCAACTTGGAACGGGAGGCAAGCGAATACCGTTTGCATCCCGGTTTGCAGAGGCAGGCAATTGCAGCCGGCCGCTGCGGAAACATGGACGCTCATCATGAACCAGGCTTTGTTCGACTACACACTTCGCCTTGCCGACACATCTCTGATCCTGGGGCACCGGCTTTCCGAATGGTGTGGCCACGGCCCGATGCTGGAAGAAGATATAGCGCTTGCCAATCTCGGACTTGACCTGATCGGCCAGTCCCGCAGCCTCTACAGCTATGCGGGCGAGATCGAAGGCAAGGGGCGGGATGAAGATGCCTTGGCTTATCTGCGGGATGTCTTCGATTTCAAGAACATATTGCTCGTGGAACGGCCGAACGGCGATTTCGCGGTGACGATGATGCGGCAATTGCTTTTTGCCGCCTACATGCACCCGTTCTGGTTCCACATGCAGGAGTCCGGGGACGAGACGCTGGCCGCAATCGCTGCAAAGTCGGAAAAGGAACTGGCCTATCACCTGCGGCATTCCGGCGAATGGGTGATCCGGCTTGGCGACGGCACCGAGGAAAGCGCCCGGCGCGCCCAGGATGCGCTTGATCTCCTGTGGCCGTTCACCGGTGAGATGTTCGAGACCGACGCAACAGAACAGAAACTGATCGCCGACGGAATTGCCGTCGACCCGTCGACCCTGGCCGAGAGCTGGAACCGGACCCTCGGCGAGGTGTTCGACAAGGCGGGACTGACGCGGCCCGATCAGGGCTGGATGCAGACCGGCGGACGGGTCGGCCGTCACAGTGAACATCTCGGATTCATCCTCGCCGACATGCAGTTCCTGCAACGCGCTTATCCCGGAGCGACCTGGTGATGATTGCCGCAACCGCGGACCCGACCGAAATTGCCGATCTCGACCTGCGGCGGGCCCTGGTTGCCGCCTCTGCCGTCGTCGATCCCGAGGTTCCGGTTCTGACCATCGCCGATCTCGGGGTTCTCAGGGAAGTGCGGCGCGGCGAGGACGGTGTCGTCGAGGCGGTGATCACGCCGACCTATTCCGGCTGTCCGGCCATGAACATGATCGCGTTTGAGGTTGAAACGGCGCTGGTAGAGGCAGGCCTGGAAAGCAGTCGCGTCGTGACCGTCCTTTCGCCGGCCTGGACGACAGACTGGATGACCGAGGAGGGACGCAAAAAACTGCGTGCCTACGGCATCGCGCCGCCCGCCGGAAAGGCGTCGCGCCGAGCCTTGTTCGGCGAGGAAACCATTGCCTGTCCGAAATGCGGTTCCGAGGATACGGAAAAGATTTCGGAATTCGGCTCGACCGCCTGCAAGGCGCTCTATCGCTGCTGCGCCTGCCGCGAGCCGTTCGACTATTTCAAATGCATCTGAGAATTGCTGCGAGGACTGAAAAACGATGGCACCACGATTTCATGACCTGACCGTTTCGGAGATTCGCCGGGAAACGCCGGATGCGGTCTCGATCCTTTTCGATGTTCCGAGCGCTCTGGCCGAGGATTACGCGTTTGACGCAGGACAATATCTGACCTTGCGCCGGACGATCGAGGGTGAGGACGTTCGCCGATCCTATTCGATCTGTTCGGCCCCGGATGAGGCGGGGCTGCGCGTCGGCGTGAAGAAGGTCGAGGGCGGGGTGTTTTCCACTTTCGTCAATGACGGGTTGCAAATCGGCGACAGTCTTCAGGTCATGACACCGGAAGGCCGGTTCGTGCTGCCGGACGCTGCACGCGGCCAGACGAACAAAACCTATGTCGCGATTGCCGCGGGGTCCGGCATCACACCGATTTTATCCCTTGCCAAATCCATTCTGTCCGGCGACGGGGGCGCGGAATTCATCCTCATCTACGGCAGCAGGACCTCCAAGGACATTTTGTTCAAGTCGGAATTCGAGGATCTGAAGGACATCTACCTGGATCGACTTTCGGTGTTTCATCTGTTGTCGCGGGAAAGCCACGACATTCCGCTTCTGAGCGGGCGCATCGATGCCGACAAGATCAAGTCGGTGATCGGTCCGGTTGTGCGGGTGGAGGATGTGAACACGGCCTTTTTGTGCGGTCCCGGCGACATGATCGAACGGGCGGCCGCTGCGCTTGAGGATCTCGGCCTGCCGAAGGATCGGGTAAAGACGGAGATGTTTCTGCCCGCCGGCGAGACCCGCAGGCCGGAACCGCGCAAGGCGTCGTCCGGTCCGGAGGCGGGCGAACAGAGCGTCGATGTTATTCTGGACGGCAGCCGGTCGAGGATCGGTGTGCGCGCCGATGAAACCATTATCGACGCGGCAACCCGTTCGGGCATGGACCTGCCATTCTCGTGCAAGGGCGGCATGTGCTGCACTTGTCGCGCGAAGGTGGTCGAGGGCTCGGTGGATATGGCGCTGAACTATTCCCTTGAAGAGTGGGAGCTGGAAGCCGGGTTTGTGCTGACCTGCCAAAGCCGGCCCACATCGCCTGGCACCGTTGTCGACTACGATGCGCTCTGACTGACTATCGCATGTCGCGTTTGATCTGCCTGAGATAAAACGAAAACGATTTACGCAACAAATGGTCTGCAGCTTGTCGGGTGAATCCGGTTTCACCCAACACGCTGTAGTTTGACTGTGTCATGAATTCAGGACCTCGCTCTCGAATGCGAGGTTTTGGCGCTCAAGCAAAAGGGGGTGAAACCCAACGGCCTCATCCTGAGGTGCCTTGCGCAGCAAGGCCTCGAAGGACGATCCAGTGTACTCCATCGGTCCTTCGAGGCTCCGCTGCGCTGCGCACCTTGTATTAGCCCAATCTGCTATTTTTTGACTATTCCGTGAGGAATGGCCAAGTCAGGGCGGCCGCCCTGACTTGGCCGCCGGCTCAGGGTGAGGCCGAGGAAAATGAACATCGCTGTATCGTGGGATCTTCTCGGCAGCTTAAGCGCCATTGAAATGGTTAGTGAATTTGAATTGTGACGCAGTCAAAGGAGTGGCGCGGCCCGATCAGATATCAAGCTCGTCGACAAATTCGGCACGCTCCTGGATGAACTGAAACCGGGCCTCCGGTTTCGTGCCCATCAGCCGGTCGACGCTTGACTGGGTCTCGGAGGGTTCGACGTCGACCACCTCAATGCGCAACAGCGTGCGTTTGTCCGGGTCCATCGTCGTTTCCTTCAACTGGGCCGGCAGCATTTCGCCAAGGCCCTTGAACCGTCCGATATCGATCTTGCCCTTGCCTTTGAACTCGGTGGCTATCAGCGCGTCTTTGTGGGCGTCGTCGCGCGCGTACAGGGTCTTGCCGCCCTGGGTCAGGCGGTAGAGTGGCGGCACGGCGAGATAGAGATGCCGGTTTTCGATCAGTTCGGGCATCTCCTTGTAAAAGAATGTAATCAGCAGCGAGGCAATGTGTGCGCCGTCGACGTCGGCGTCGGTCATTATGATGACCCGGTCATAGCGCAGGTCCTCGTTGCGATAGCGGGAGGATGCGCCACAGCCCAGCGCTTGAACAAGGTCTGAAATCTGCTGGTTCTGGGACAGTTTCTCGCGTCCGGCGCTGGCTACGTTCAGGATCTTGCCGCGCAACGGCAGCACGGCCTGGGTCGCGCGGTGGCGCGCCTGCTTTGCCGAGCCGCCGGCCGAGTCTCCCTCGACGATGAAGATTTCCGTCCCTTCCTTCTGATTGGACGAACAGTCGGCGAGTTTTCCCGGCAGGCGCAGTTTGCGCACGGCGGACTTGCGGTTGACCTCTCGCTCCTGGCGGCGGCGCAGGCGTTCGTCGGCCCGGTCCATGACCCATTCAAGCAGTTTATCGGCCTGCTGCGGCGATCCCGCCAGCCAGTGGTCGAACGCGTCACGTATTGCGGCGTCGACGATCTTGGACGCATCCGTCGTCGCCAGCTTGTCCTTCGTTTGTCCGACGAATTCAGGTTCCCGGATGAAGACCGACAACATCGCTGCGCCGGACGTCATGACGTCCTCGGACGTCATGATGGAAGCTTTTTTGACCCCTGTGCGCTCGGCATGGGCGCGCAGGCCGCGCAACAGGGATGCGCGCAATCCGGTTTCGTGGGTACCGCCCTCAGGCGTTGGAATGGTATTGCAGTAGGAGTTGACGAACCCGTCGCCGGCAAACCAGGCGACCGCCCATTCCACCGAACCATGACCGCCGGGCTTGTCGGTCTTACCGGCAAAAATATCGTCAACGACGCGTTTTTCGGCGCCAAGCATCTCGTTGAGATAATCTTTCAATCCGCCGGGGAACCGGAAGACGGCCTTTTCCGGTGTCTTGGACTTCTCGTCCAGCAGTTCCGGGGCGCAGGACCAGCGAATTTCGACCCCGCCAAAGAGATAGGCCTTCGAGCGCGCCATGCGAAACAGGCGAGCGGGTTCGAAACGGGCCGTCTTGCCAAAGATGTCGGCGTCGGGATGAAACCGGATGCGGGTGCCGCGCCTGTTGTGTACATCGCCGATCTGTTCCAGGCCGCCTTCGGGAATGCCGCGCCGGAACGTCTGGCGGAAGAGCTTCTTGTTGCGCGCAACTTCCACTTCCAAATGATCGGACAGTGCGTTGACCACCGAGACGCCGACGCCATGCAGGCCGCCCGACGTCTCATAGACCTTGGAATCGAATTTGCCGCCCGCATGCAGGGTCGTCATGATGACTTCCAGCGCGGACTTGTCCTTGAACTTCGGATGCGGATCCACCGGAATACCGCGTCCGTTGTCGGTGACGGAGAGGTATCCGTCGGCGCCGAGATGCACTTCGATCCACGTTGCATGGCCGGCAACCGCCTCATCCATGCAATTGTCGATCACTTCGGCGAACAGGTGGTGCAGGGCGCCCGCGTCGGTGCCTCCGATATACATGCCAGGCCGCCGTCGAACCGGCTCCAGGCCCTCAAGCACCTCGATGTCGGCTGCCGTGTAGCCGTCGCCGGCTTCTGCTGTCGCGCCCGGTGAACCCGTCTGCGGCTTGCGGGCCACGGCACCGGTGCCGGCGCTCACCACGCCGCCGGCCGCCGCGACCTTGTTTTTTTCCGGTTTTGCGGCGCGGCTGGATTTCGCCACTTTCTTGAGTTCTGAAACGCTGGCTTCCAGCTTGGCAAACAGATCGTCGGAATCACTCATGGCGCCATCTAAGCAAGAGATCTAAAATATGGCGCCGGACACGTTCAAACTGGCCGGAACCCGAATCAGCGCCAACTATGCCAAATCCCTGCGGCCTTGGCGAGATGTGTTCGCTTTATGTTCCAATAAATTCAATCGGGTACACAACTTCTCCCACAAGTGATCGCCGCGTGCTCAAAACCGCGACATTCCGCAGTTGACTCCCCGCCCGTCCGTTCCCATCTCGAAACAGAACCGTTCGGCGCCGTTTGGCGCCATCGCATGTGTTCGGCTTCGCGGCTTTGTGTTTACATTTGTGGCAATTCTGCAACACACATCAATAAGACTTCGGGTATAGAAGAAGAAGACGGCTTTTGCCATCTTTTGCCACCTTTGTGCCATTTTGTGCTGGTGGATAGGGTTACGGTTTGGACTGCAGGGAATCGCGTTGCACGCGCCGGCGTTTGTTCAGTGTCGCCGGCCGGCTCCGGGAAAACCGGATGCCAGTGCAGGCAGTGTTGGAATGTGAGTGGTTTCCGGGTGTGCGGATTTTTGGCCGAAAAGTCGGTTGAACCCGCAGGAGACCAGGATGGACGCCAGGACGATTGGAACGGCGGACGCGCGAAGCCGATATGTGGCCAAAGTGCCACAGTTCGCGACGTTTAAAGTGTTTGCTGATCCTGAACTGCCGTGTTGGCGAAATGTTTAGTCGTAGGCCCTATAGTAGCGAGTGTGTGGTTGAGCGGCGCCGAGGGGACGGCGCAACATGAAAACTGGGAACCGCGTGAGACGGCATGGTCGTCTGGCGCAAACTGGAAATAGGCCCAATTTGTTGGCGGCGCGGAAGACGCCGTAATAACGAAGCGGGCAAAAAACGGAAACGATCCGCAAAGCGGGTCAACAATAACAATGTATGCACTTAACATTGGCCTAGTGGCCGGCCTGATGGCTGGTATGAGCACAATTCTGTTGGCCGGCAAACCAATGCCGGCTCTCGCAGATGAGGTGAAAACAGAATCAACCCGGTCATTTCGGCCGGCCGATAAACTCGAAGACAGGCTTTCGGACGGATTTGTCCGCAAATCGGACGCGGACAGGCCGAGAGTCGAACAAATGTTGAGTTATGGCCAAAGCGCTTTTTCTGAAGGCGACTACGGTGCGGCGCTCAAGTTTTTCGAACAGGCAGCTGAAGTCGGACACCCTCTGGCCCAATGGAAACTGGGCAAGATGTATCAGGATGGACAGGGGGTTGGCGCCAACCAGACCACCGCGCTGAAATATTTCACCGATGTTGCGGTCAATCGCGGCGACGAGCCGCCCAATTCCCTCATGGCCCCGTTTGTGGCGCATTCCCTGGTTGCTGTCGGCAAATATTATCTGAATGGGATCAAGGGATCCGATATCCGGAAAAATCCGCACAAGGCGATGAAAATATTTCGCTATGCGGCATCGTTCTATGGCAATGCCGAAGCGCAATTCAGTCTCGGGCGCATGTATTTCGAAGGCCGGGGAGGCTATCTCGACAAGAAGATGGCGGCCCGGTGGCTTAAACTGGCTGCGCTGAAAGGCCATCATCAATCCCAGGCGCTGCTTGGCCGCATGATGTTCATGGGCGATGGCATTCCGGCTCGGCCTTCCGAAGGACTGATGTGGCTGACCCTGGCACGGGAACGTGCGGAAGGACGCGAAGACGACTGGATCCGGGAAAATCAGGAGCGGGCCTTTGCGCTGGCGACGGAGAACGAGCGCCGCTCTGCGATTACCGGCGCGGGCAAATGGAACAACGCGTTCGTGAGCCGCCAGTAATCCGGCGGTCGCGCAAGACGAATGTGGTCTGGAGCGAATCAGCCCTCGCTGAAGCAGCGATAGCCTTTGTTTCATCCCGATTTGTCGTTGATTGTCCGGTTGGCCGGGCCTCGAAGGGGGGATGCGGGCGCAAACCGCTTCAACGGCACAAACAGGAATCCGGCAAACACTACACCGACAATTCGATCCAGACCGGCACGTGATCGGAAGGTTTTTCCCAGGCGCGCACGTGCCGGTCGATTGCGGCACCCTCCAGTTTGTCGGCAGCCTGCGGCGACAGAAGCAGATGGTCGATGCGGATACCGTTGTTTTTCGGCCATGCGCCGGCCTGATAATCCCAGAACGTATAGAGCGGGGCCTGCAGCGAACAGGCTCGCACCGCGTCGGTCAGACCGAGATTGACCAGGTCGCGATAGGCGTTGAGCGTCTGCGGCAGGAACAGGGCGTCGTCGCGCCAGGCCTCCGGCGCATGACAATCTTCCGGCTCTGGAATCACGTTGTAGTCACCGGCCAGGACAAACGTTTCCTCATCCGCAAGCAGATCCTGCGCACGGGCTTTCAACCGCTCCATCCACGCAAGTTTGTAAGGGTATTTTTCGGACTCGACCGGATTGCCGTTCGGCAGGTACAGGCAACAGACACGCAGGGCACCGGTGTCCGTCGACACGACACATTCCAGGAATCGCGCCTGTTCGTCCGTGTCGTCGCCGGGCAGCCGTTCGACGACTTCGTCAAACGGCAGTTTCGACAGAAGCGCAACCCCGTTGAACCCCTTTTGCCCGTGGACGGCGACGTTATAGCCCAGATCTTCGAACGCGGCCTTCGGAAACGCCTCGGTCATCGATTTGATTTCCTGGAGGCAGGCAATGTCGGGCGAGGCTTCCTTCAGCCATGCCAGAACATTGTCGATGCGCGCCTTGACGCCGTTGATGTTCCAGGTGGCAATTTTCATCCGTGACCGTCCCCTTGATTCTTCCCGCATCCGGGAAACGGCAACTGGCCCGGGGTCGCTAAATCGAAAAGCTTGTCCCGCAACCGCATCCGGCAACCGCTTGCGGATTGTTAATCTGGAACGATTGCCCGATCAAGTCGTCGACGAAATCGATCACAGAGCCGGACAGATATTCCAGCGAAATCGGATCGATGAAAACCGTGGCGCCGTCCTTTTCAAGGACGAGGTCGTCGCCGTCGGGTTGGTCGACGAGTTCATATTTGTATTGAAACCCGGAACATCCGCCGCCTTCGACGCTTACACGCAGGGCGGAGGCGTCTTCCTCTTTCGACAGAATCGTAGCGATGCGGCTGGCCGCACTCGAACTGATGACTACCGGAGCTTCTTCAACGGACATGGCATATCTCATCGTTGGTCATTCCTGGTGAATTTAGGCACTCTCCGCCCGCTTGCAAACAAAAACCTGCTTTGGCGCTCAATAAGCGGCTACGGCGTGTCGCGTGAAATCGGATTCATGCGACACGCTGCAGAGCTGTTGTCGCACGATAAAGGCCAATTCGGAACAAGGCGTTGACAACCCGATCCATTTGGTTTGGAGATCGACGGGATCGTCGCGTTTCCCGTCTGCAAGCCGCGATTTCGGTCGATTCTCCTTGACGATCCTTCGTGGTAATTTAAGCCATGAATCCTTTCGCGGCGCGTTCGAATTGACAAAGTACGCTGCCCGATCAGACAAAACAGGTATTTATGATGCTGAACGGCGGCGCCTATGCCAACAGGGCTCCCTATGCGGTCAACCCGGATCGCAGTCGTGGTCGGCTTTTTCCCGAGCCGTCAAGCCCGACCCGAACGCCATATCAGCGCGACCGCGACCGGATCATCCACTCAACCGCGTTTCGCCGCCTCAAGCACAAGACCCAGGTGTTCGTGTATCATGAAGGCGATCACTACCGGACGCGACTGACCCACACGATCGAAGTGTCCCAGATTGCGCGTTCAATTGCCCGGTCCCTGCGGCTCGACGAGGATCTGACCGAATGCCTGGCGCTTGCGCACGATCTCGGGCATACGCCGTTCGGCCATACCGGCGAGGATGCACTGGATGCGGCCATGGCGAATTACGGCGGGTTTGACCATAACGCGCAGAGCCTTCGGGTTGTGACAAGCCTTGAACGCCGATACGCGGAATTCGATGGCCTCAATCTTGCCTGGGAGACCCTCGAGGGGCTTGTCAAACACAATGGACCTCTGACGCTTCGCGATGGGTCGCCACTGCCTGAAAGCTCCGGCAAACCGCTGCCGCATGCTATCCGGGTTTACCAGCGATTGCAGGACCTGGAACTCTCGACATGGCCGAGCGCCGAAGCGCAGGTTGCGGCGATCGCCGACGACATCGCCTACAATGCCCACGATATCGATGACGGATTGAGAGCGGGGCTGTTCGGCCTGGATGACATTGCCGGTCTGCCGCTGCTTGGCGATTTCCTGGCCGAGATCGACCGCAAATACCCGAATCTGGAGGAAAACAGGCGCGTGCATGAACTGGTCCGCCGGCTGATCACCAGGATGGTTGAGGATGTCATCGTTGTGGCCTCGACGAAATTCGCCTCCCATGAACCGCAATCCGTCGAGGCGGTCCGCCAGTCCGATGAGGCTTATGTTCATTTTTCATCGGAGATGCGGGACGCGGACCGTGCGATAAAACAGTTTCTGTTTCCCAATATGTACCGTCATGAAAATGTGGTGCCGATCCGTCGCGACGCGGAGCGGATGGTCGGGGATCTGTTTGATGTCCTGTTCGCCGATCCGCTAAAGATGCCCGAAGAATGGCGTCAGAACCTGGAGACGCTCGATGAGAAGCGTCTGGCGCGCCGCGTTTGCGACTATATAGCCGGCATGACCGATCGCTACGCAATTTCCGAACACAGGCGCTGGTTTGACGAAACGGCGGATTTGCGTTAGGGCGCGACAGCGAATGACATCCGGTCACAACGATGGCGGGCAGGGAATGGAGCCGCGCCGACGCTGACCCTGCGCGGAACGCCATCCACAGCCTCACAATGGTGCACGAAGTTCGGTCATATGAACATCTATCTCGACTTAACAAATAAGATCAAGAACGCCATTGAAACTGCTGGATTCAAAGCAAAAGATGGTGGCGATCCAGACCTCTCGAATGTCGCGGCCGAGCCGCCCAGGGATGCCGATCATGGCGACGTGGCCAGCAATGCGGCACTTGTGCTGGCGAAACCGCTCGGACAGAAGCCGCGCGACATCGCAATGCGTCTCGCGACCGAGCTTGCGAGCGACAGGGACGTCGAATCCGCCGAAGTCGCGGGACCGGGATTTATCAATATCCGTTTGAGCCAGGACTATTGGTCACGCGCATTCCTGGAAATCCTGGAAGCAGGGGTCGATTTCGGCCGGTCGCAAATCGGCGGCGGTAAAAAAGTCAACGTGGAATATGTTTCGGCCAATCCGACAGGTCCGATGCATGTCGGTCATTGCCGCGGCGCGGTCTTCGGCGATGCGCTTGCCAATCTGCTTGATTTCGCCGGATATGATGTCACGCGGGAATATTACATCAACGACGCCGGTGCCCAGGTCGACGTTCTGGCCCGATCGGCATTCCTGCGCTACCGCGAGGCGCTTGGCGAAGATATCGGCGACATCCCTGAAGGACTGTACCCCGGAGACTATCTGAAGCCGGTTGGTGTCGCGCTGGCGGGCGAACATGGTTCCGCGTTGGTGGACCAGCCTGAAAGCCAGTGGCTGCCGACGGTCAGGGATTTTGTAATCGATGCAATGATGACCATGATCCGGGATGATCTTGCAGCGGTCAATGTTCGCCACGATGTGTTTTTTTCCGAAAGATCCTTGTCCCACGCGCAAACCGAAGAGGGCGCAAACCGCAACCGGGTCGACGAAGCGATCGACTATCTGCGTGAACGGGGCCTGATCTATGAAGGCACTCTGCCGCCGCCGAAGGGGCAATTGCCGGACGATTGGGAAAATCGCGAGCAGACCCTGTTCCGGGCGACGGAGTTCGGTGATGACGTCGACCGTCCGCTGATGAAATCAGACGGATCCTACACCTATTTTGCGTCCGATATCGCCTACCATTACGACAAGCACCTGCGCGGCTTCAACGATATGATCGACGTCTGGGGCGCCGATCATGGCGGTTATGTCAAGCGCATGCAGGCTGCCGTCAAGGCAACGACCGGTGGCGAAGGCGCGCTCGACGTCAAATTGTGTCAGCTGGTCAAGCTCTATCGCGGCGGCGAGGCTGTCACCATGTCGAAACGGTCCGGCAATCTGGTGACATTGCGTGACGTCGTGGAGGAAGTGGGCCGCGATGCCGTGCGGTTTATGATGTTGTACCGCAAGAACGATGCGCCGCTTGATTTCGATTTTCAGAAGGTCACCGAACAGTCGCGCGACAATCCGGTCTTTTACGTCCAGTACGGCCATGCGCGGGCGCAGTCGGTGTTTCGCCAGGTTGGAGAAGACGTTCCCGACCTCGATGTTTCGGATGCCGCTCTTAAAAAAGCCGATTTCTCCCTGTTGAACGATGTCGGAGAAATGGCGATATTAAAACGACTTGCGCAATGGCCGAGACTGGTGGAGAGCGCGGCGTCGGCGCATGAGCCACACAGGATCGCTTTTTATCTCTATGAGCTGGCGAGTGACCTTCATTCGCAGTGGAGCAGGGGAAAAGATGCGCCGCGCTTACGGTTTATTAAGGCTGACGACAGAGAGTTAACCGTGGCAAGGCTTGCGCTCGTTCGCGCGGTAGCATTGGTGATTGCGTCGGGACTCGGTATACTGGGAGTAACTGCACCTGACGCAATGCGCTAGCGCAATCGGTCTCAGAGAACGACGATCTCCGACCTTTGCCAAGTGTATCGAGTCATTCGGGGATGCGTGATGGGAAATGTAATGACTGGCCGCCAGGCTTACGGTGACTACGACAGCACCGCTTCCGAAAAACAATCCGACCATATCGACGACCCGCTTGCCGAACTGGCGCGGATTGTGAGCGAAGGCGACGAATACCTGCGAAAACAAAGGCTTGAAGCTGAGGCCGATGGTTTGCTTGATGCGTCGGCCGGATACGATCAGGCTGTTGAGCCGGAGGATCGGGCCGAATCTGACCCAGTCGCGGACCAGCAGGGATATGCGCCGGCCTCATACCAGCCCGACTCCCCCGAGTTTCATGACGGTGATGCCGGTCAACAGGCATATGCTCAAGCGGACTATCAAGAACCGGACTATCGGGAATCAGATTATCAGGAAGCGGATTACGGGGCCTCCGATTCTCCGGTAGAGGATTATCGGCAGCCGGTTTCACTGGACCAGAACCAGTTCGAACAGGATTTGTACCAGACGGACGAAACCGATCCGCAAGCCTATTTTGAGGCAGAGTTTGCCGAAGATCATCCTGGCGACGAGGCCGACACCACTGAGCCTTCCGCGCCGGAATATTATGAGCAGCAATCCTATGCAGGACAGGCCCCGGATCCCGGATTTTATGATGCTCCCGCCGATGAAACCGGTCTGCAAGCCGATCAGCAGTCCGACGTCGGGGGATCCATACCCGAATTTGCGCCGCTTCCCGCGGTAAACGACCCGTTTGAAACCGTTTCGAACGCCACCGAGGCCCTGACCGACACCCAAGTCGTGGGCAATGATCAGGCGTGGGGAGAGACCGAAGCCAGCGAATATGACGATCGGCCGGCGGACTATCTGACGGCAGATCCCTATGTCGCGGAGACGCCGCAGGATCTGCGCGATCCCTATCTGAACGAGGCGGATTACCAGCCTGCAGTCGAGGCCGTACCTGAGACCTCGGACTATTCCGTCGATACCCCCTATTACCCGAGCGAAACCCAAGGCGAGCCGACAGAAATGCTTTCAGCCGCCGAAGAGCCGGGCGTTGCGCCCGATATTCAGCTCGACCCGGCGGCGCTCGTCGGACCAGCCGATTTTGCTGAACCATCCTACGCTGAGGAATCTGACCCGGTCGGGCACGGATCCGATGTGGATGCGGGTTATGAAACCGAACCGCAGGTCCGGTACGAACCGCAGGTGGAGGCGCCGGCGGAAAACAATGTCTGGCCGGAGGAGGGGGATCCCTACACCATTGATCCCCGCGAAAACGTTGCAATGCAGGCGTCAGCCGGTCCGCAGACCGATGCCGGTTCCGGCGATCTTTCCTATGGTGTGGGTGCCGATGGCGATTTGGTGGAGACCGTGCCGCCGATTGCGGGCGCCTCGGATCCGGCTGTGGCAGCGGCGGAGCCCGCCTCTCGCAATCTCGGTCTGAAGGCAATGGCCGCCGTTGTTGCCCTGAGCCTGCTTGGTGGCGGCGGACTGTTCGCCTATCGTACCTTCGGTGGGGCGGGTGCGACCGGTGAACCGAAAGTTATCAAGGCGGATTCCGGCCCTTTCAAGGTTGAGCCGGACGCTCCGACGCAAACAGGATCGGCAAATGCGCCGGGTTCGGGCGTCTATCAACGGCTTTCCGGCGACGGCCGCACGGACAAATCCCAGGAACGGATTGTCGTTGGCAAGGAAGAACCGGTCAATGTGGCGCGCAATACAGACAATGCAGGTGCCGCCGAACCGCGCTCCACATTGCCGAAACCGGTGAAGACGATTGTCGTCAAGCCGGACGGAACTTTTGTGTCCCGTCCGGATCCGCGCGCTGCCCAACCATCGACAACCGCCGGAACGCCCTCGCAGCCGACGCCGTCCGCGACCGCGAACCAACCGGACACAGCGCCGAAATCCGTTGCCAGGGTCGTGACGACCACACCGATTCGCACGGTGACGACCGACCGCCCGAACGGGCAGGCGCAAGTCCCTGCTGCGTCCGGAACCACGCCGGCCGCGGCGGTTTCACAACGGGCCCAATCCGCCGCCGAAACGATCGCCAACGCAAACCCGACCGTCGTGACGTCGCTGGCCGAAGCCGGACGGCAGGGCGATCCGACCGTGACCGGGCGCGCTGAGGAGGAAACCGCTCCGCCCGTCACCACGATCACCGTGGTGCCGCGGGCCAAACCGCCGGTTCCGGCGCAACGCACGAGAGCGTTCGCTGCAAACGATCAGGCCGCAGCGCCTGCAGCTGAAACCCGTGCGCCCGCTCAAGCGGCGCCCACGCAGCAAACGCAACCTGCGGCAGCCCAGACCCGCGCAGCGCCGACGATACCCAAGGGCGCCTATATCGTTCAGGTCTCGTCGCAACGGTCCCGCAAACAGGCCCAGGATGCCTATTCAAGCCTGCAACGACGCTTTCCTTCGGTGCTTGGCGACGTGCAGCCGGTGATCCAGAAGGCCGATCTTGGCGATCGCGGGACCTACTACCGGGTGCGGCTTGGACCCTACCAGCAACAGGCCGCCGCCAGATTGTGCAGCAACCTGAAATCTGCCGGTGGCGACTGTTTCGTGCGCAGAAACTGACCGAGGCGATATCCGCAAATCATCGATCCGGAGCCTTTCGCTGTTTCCATGAAACAGTGAAGAGCTCCGGAAATTCATTCATCGGAGCGCTTTGTACCGCGTTGCCGGCGTGGTGCGCAGCGCGCCCCGACTTTTCCTCAATCGGTGCACGGGGCGCGTTGACGGGGAAGCCCGTGCCGTTTAAGGGCGTTGTATGGCCCAGAAATCATTTATTACAGGCTGCGAAGGTCTTGCTCTGTCCAGCGAGGAAACCGCCTTCATTCGGGCGGAAAAACCCTGGGGGTTCATCCTTTTTGCACGCAATTGTGAAGATCGCGACCAGATAAGGCGGCTTTGTCAGTCCCTGCGGGCGGCGGCCGATGACCCGGATGCGCCGATCTTCATCGATCAGGAAGGCGGGCGGGTGCGGCGGCTGCGACCGCCGCTTGTGCCGGACTATCCCGCGGGTGCGGCCTATGGCGCCGTTTACGCGCGCAATCCGGCCGACGGCCTGCGGGCCGCGTGGATCGGGGCCCGTCTGATTGCGCATGACCTGACTGATCTCGGCATAACCGGGAATTGCGTTCCCATCGTCGATGTCCGGCAGTCCTACGCCGATGAGATTATCGGCGACCGGGCCTATGGCGAGACGCCCGAGCCGGTGGCTGAAATCGGTCATTCCATATCGCAGGGGACCCTTGCGGGAGGCGCGCTTCCGGTGGTGAAACATATTCCCGGGCATGGCCGGGCCCGCATGGACAGTCACAAGGCGCTGCCCATTGTCGATGACGCGATTGAAACATTGCGGACGGTCGATTTCCGGCCATTTTGCGTGCTGAACGATCTTCCGCTCGCAATGACTGCCCATATTGTTTACTCCTGCCTTGACGATGAACTGCCGGCAACGACATCCGCGAAGGTGATTTCGACAATCATTCGCGGAGAAATCGGCTTCGACGGCGCCCTGATGAGTGACGATCTGTCGATGCAGGCGCTGTCGGGCACGATTGCCGAACGAACCGCGGCGGCGCTGGCTGCGGGGTGCGACCTGGCCCTGCACTGCAACGGCGATCTGGCGGAAATGCGCCAGGTGGCTGCCAGGTCGGTCGAGTTGTCCGGCGAGGCGCAAAGACGATGCGAAGCGGCACGGTCGTTGTGCGGGGCCGGTCAGGATTGCGATGTGGCGGCCCTGCGGGCCGAGCTCGACGATTTGCTGTCGCCCGTTTGCTGACTTGAAAGGGATGCATCCATGGACGAACCGCGCGAGACGACCGGCAATGACGAGTGGGACGCGCAACCTGAGCGCGTCGAGGAAGCCGCGCCGAAACTGGTTCTCGACCTCGACGGTTTCGAGGGGCCGCTGGATATTCTGCTTGTGCTGGCGCGGGACCAGAAGGTCGATCTCTTGCAGGTGTCGATCGTTGAACTGGCCGATCAATATCTGACCTTCATCGAAGAAGCGCGAAAACACCATCTGGATCTGGCCGTCGATTACCTGGTCATGGCGGCCTGGCTGACCTATTTGAAATCGCGGCTGCTGCTGCCGGCGCAAAAGGACGATGAGGAACCGAGCGCAGAAGAGCTCGCCGAGGAGCTGGCGCGACGGCTGCGCCGGCTTGAAGCGATGCGCGCGGTCGCGGCCAGGCTGATGAATCGCGGCCAACTGGGCCGCGACGTGTTTTTCCGGGGCGCCGCGGAGACACGGGAAACAAAAATAACCAAGATCTGGGACGACACGCTCTACGATCTGTTGTCGGCCTATGCGGCGCATCACAAGAAAACCCGGAAAACCGTGCTGCGGCTGGAAAAACGGACCGTATGGTCTCTGCAGGATGCCCGCGATACACTGACCAGGCTGATCGGTGAAATGGCGGACTGGTTGCCGCTGGAAACGTTTCTGGCTCCATTTCTTCAAAATCCCGCGGAACGGGCGACGGTACTGGCCAGTTCGTTCACGGCCAGCCTGGAGATGACCCGCGAAGGGGCGATTGAGATGCAGCAGGGCGCTGCCTTCGAACCCATATTCATTCGATCGCGCAAGCCGGCGGCGCGCGTTGATCACAAGACCCAACCTGAACCATCCGGGGGTGGAGAGACCGGCCGTGGCTGACAATGTCACCAATCTTCAGTCGGAAGATCACAGGCAGCATCTGCGGATGTTGGAAGCGATTCTGTTTGCGTCCGCCGAGCCGCTGGGAATATCCGAGCTTGCCGTTCGCATGCCGGAGGGAATGGATATCGAGGGATTGTTGCAGAATCTGCAATCGGCTTATGCTTCCAGGGGGGTAAATCTGGTTCGCATTGCCGGGAAATGGGCGTTCAGGACCGCTGACGATCTTGCCTTCGTCCTGCAGCATGAAGCGGTGGAAAGGCGCAAACTGTCCCGTGCGGCCATCGAAACACTCTCCATCATTGCCTACCACCAGCCGTCGACGCGTGCCGACATCGAAGAGATCAGAGGGGTTTCCACGTCGAAGGGAACCATCGACGTGCTGCTGGAAACCGGGTGGGTCGGGTTGAAGGGACGCCGCAAAAGCCCGGGCCGGCCGGTCACTTACGGCACGACCGAGGCTTTTCTCATTCATTTCGGGCTTGAAAGCGTGTCCGACCTTCCCGGATTGGAAGAATTGAAGCAGACCGGACTGCTCGACCTGAGCCCCGAGGGCAGCGACAAATCGCGCCAGGGACAGCTTTTCGATCCATTCGATCTTGCCGACCCGCATGAAGACGCCCCAGATAATGTCCAAGAGGAGATCGATATCTCCGATGATCGCGGTGATGCCGTCAGCGACAATGACAGCGATGAGGGGCGCGGCAATGACGATCGGGGCGAAGATCTGTGACAATCGGAGCAAGCGGGACTTTGAAGCGGCCGGGGTGGGGGCGGCGCGGCACCGCTGCGGCGACCATCGCCGCAGCCCTGTCGTTTGAAGATGTCGCACACAGATTCGGCTCGGTAACTGCGCTGCGCGGCATTTCGCTGGACGTCACTCCGGCAGAGGTGCTTTGCCTTTTGGGCGAGTCCGGGTGCGGCAAGACGACATTGTTGCGCATCGCCGCCGGCGTTGAGGTGCAAAGCGCCGGCAGCGTTCTGATCAATGGCAAGGAAGTGGCTGGACCAAACACATTTCTGCCGCCGGAACGGCGCGGCATCGGGCTGATGTTTCAGGATTACGCCCTGTTTCCGCATATGAATATTCTGCAGAATGTGATGTTCGGCCTGTCGAACTACACGGCGAAGATGGCGGAGAACGAAGCCCTCAAGGCCCTGGACCGGGTCGGATTGCAGGGTTATGCCGGAGCGTTTCCGCATGCTCTGTCGGGGGGAGAGCAGCAACGTGTTGCGCTTTCGAGAGCCATTGCGCCGAGACCGGGCATATTCCTGATGGACGAGCCGTTTTCCGGGCTCGATTCCCGCCTGCGCGACAGCGTGCGCGATGAAACGCTTACCGTTCTCCGGGAAATCCGCTCGACCTGCGTTATCGTGACACATGACCCGGAGGAGGCGATGCGGATGGGGGACCGGATTGCCCTCATGCGCGACGGCAGGATCGTACAACTTGGCACGCCTGACGAGCTTTACCGCAATCCCGAAACCCTGTTTGCGGCGCGGTTCTTTTCCGAACTCAATGAATTTCCCATCGAAGTGGTCGATACGATCGCCGACACGCCCTTCGGACGCATATCCTGCCCGGATGTGCCGGAAGACTGGACGGGCTCCGCCGCGGTGCGCCTGCAGGACGTGAAGGTGACGCGTGTCGGCGACGGCAAAACCGGCCGGATTGTGCGCCGCCAGTTCCTCGGTGAGGTGGATCTGCTTGAAATCGCGGTCGAGGGGCTCGACATATTGATCAGGGCGCGTTGCGGAGAGATCGCCGAATTTGCCGTAGGAACGGATGTCGTCGTGTCTGTCGATCCCAAGGACGTGATGATCTTTCCCGAAGAAACGGTATAGGATGATGCGGGTTCGGGGCCGAACGCGTCCGTCGGCTTAACCCTGGTGACCGGTTAGTTGGCGCCTACGGTCGCATTTTGTTGCGGTGCGGACAGGCTTTCTGTAAGAGTGCGGCAAAAGCGGTTTGCAGTTTGAAATTAGGAAAAGGAGTACAGCTCCATGTCTATCGGGATCTGGCAGGTTGTCATCATCGGCGTGATTGTCGTCCTATTGTTCGGTCGGGGCAAAATCTCCGAGCTGATGGGGGACGTCGCAAAGGGCATCAACAGCTTCAAAAAGGGGCTGGCCGAAAAAGACGAGGATGATGGCAAGACCATCGACCACAGCGAAACTGAAACGGTGGCAACCAAAACCGCCGACGAGCAAAAAAAGGCAAGCTGAAGCTTTCCTTGCTGTAACAGTTGGAATCGTCCGGGGCACTGTCGCTGCCGGACGTTTGAGGTCTGATGTTCGATATCGGTTGGACGGAACTGCTTATTGTGGCCACGGTCGCGATCCTCGTGGTCGGCCCGAAGGATCTGCCGCGCATGCTGCGCAGCTTCGGCAAGACCGTCGGCAACCTGAAGCGCATGGCGAACGAGTTCCAGGGTCAGTTCAGCGAGGCTTTGCGCGAGGCTGAAACCCAGGCCGGTCTTGACGATGCCAAGGAGTCGATGGCCGATCTTCACAAGATCAATCCGTTGAAGGATTTCAAGGATTCCATCAACCCGCTGAACGATATCGGCAAAGATATCAATACGTCGCTGAATTCGGACGTGAAGCCGGCAGCCGGCGGCACGGATGCCGGCAAGGCGGCAAACGATTCCGCTGCTTCAGCCGAACCCGGTGTCGCTGCCAACGATGTGTCCGAGGGACCCGGCACCGCGACGACGGCCGCATCCGAGATTGCGTCGGCTTCTGAAAAACCGGACGCGCAGAAAGCAGGCCTTGGATGACCGTGAGCGACGACGAAGACGATATCGAAGCATCCCGCGCGCCTTTGATCGAGCATCTGATTGAATTACGGCAGCGACTGTTGTGGTCGGTGATCGCGATTGCGATTGCCTTTGTCGGGTGTTTTTATTTCGCCGAAGATATCTTCAACGTACTGGTCGTACCCTTCGAGCGCGCCGCGGACGAACCGGTCAGTTTCATTTTCACCTCGCCGCAGGAATTCTTTTTCACGCAGATGAAACTGGCCTTTTTCGGCGCCCTGTTTCTGGCGTTTCCCGTGATTGCATCGCAATTGTACATGTTTGTCGCGCCGGGCCTCTACAAGAACGAACGCGGCGCTTTCTATCCGTATCTGATTGCGACCCCGATCCTGTTCGTCATCGGTGCGAACCTGGTTTACTTCGTGGTCATGCCCCTGGCGATGAACTTTTTCCTGGGAACCCAGGCGGTCGGGGAAGATGTTCAGGTCAAGATCGAGTTGCTTCCGCGGGTTTCGGAATATCTCGGGCTGATCATGACCCTGATCTTCGCGTTCGGTCTCGTGTTCCAGCTGCCGATCGTGCTTACGCTGCTCGCCCGGGTCGGATTGACATCGGCGGACGGCCTGAAGACCAAGCGGAAATATGCAATCGTGATCGCATTCCTGGCCGCCGCGGTGCTGACGCCGCCGGATCCGATCAGCCAGATTGGTCTTGCCCTGCCAACGATCCTTCTTTACGAGATTTCCATCCTGGCCGTTCGTTACGTTGAGCGACGCCGGGCGCAAGCCGAGGGCGATGACGACTCGTAGACATCGGCCCCGTAAAGCTGGCTACCTGGTATTTCTCAAGCCTGTTATTCTGAAAAACCTCAATGCGGGGGGATCCCATGCATGACATTCGGTGGATTCGGGAGAATCCGGAAGCATTCGACAATGGTCTGAAACTGCGCGGCGAGGCGCCGAGGTCCTCGGGTCTCATCGCCCTTGACGACAAACGCCGTGCCCATGTGGCCTCGCTTCAGGAAATCCAGGAACGCCGGAATGCTGCATCCAAGGAAATCGGCAAAGCCAAGGCTTCGGGTGACGAGGATCGCGCCCGTGCGATGATTGCCGAAGTTGCGACGCTGAAGTCCGACCTGCAGGCCGGTGAGGAGCAGGAGCGGGCTCTGAACGCGGAACTGGAAACGGCTCTGGCGGCGATCCCCAACATTCCGCTTGATGATGTGCCGGGCGGTGCCGACGAGGCCGACAATGTGGTCCTGCGGGTCGAGGGCGGTCTGCCGAATTTCGCGTTTGCGCCGAAGGAACATTTCGAGCTTGGCGAAGGGCTCGAACTGATGGACTTCGAGGTCGCGGCGAAGCTGTCGGGATCCCGCTTTGTCGTCTTGCGCGGGCACCTGGCGCGTCTGGAGCGTGCCCTGGCGCAGTTCATGCTCGATACCCATACCGACAAACACGGCTACACCGAAGTGTCGCCGCCGCTCATGGTTCGCGATGAAGTCATGTACGGAACCGGGCAATTGCCGAAATTCGCCGACGACCAGTTCCACACCGATGACGGCCGCTGGCTGATCCCGACGGCGGAGGTTCCGCTGACCAATCTCGTTCGCGAAACCACTCTGTCGGAAGCCGATCTGCCAATACGGGTAACGGCGGGAACCTATTGTTTTCGCCTCGAGGCCGGCGCCGCCGGCCGCGATACGCGCGGGATGCTGCGCCAGCATCAGTTCTACAAGGTCGAGCTTGTCTCCATCACCCATCCGGACAAATCGCTCGACGAACTGGAGCGCATGCGCGACTGCGCCGAAACCATCCTCAAGCAGCTTGGTCTGTCCTATCGGGTCATGACCCTTTGCTCCGGCGATATGGGCTTTGGCGCGCGCAAGACATACGATCTTGAAGTCTGGCTGCCGGGGCAGAACGCGTATCGGGAAATCTCCAGCTGCTCGGTCTGTGGCGACTTCCAGGCCCGGCGCATGAATGCAAGGTTCCGTCCCGCGGAGGGCAAGGGGCTGAATTTCGTGCACACGCTCAACGGCTCCGGCATTGCGGTTGGCAGGGCGCTGATTGCGGTGATGGAGAATTATCAGAATGCGGATGGCTCGATTACCATTCCCGAAGTGCTGCGCCCCTATATGGGCGGGATGGATCGTTTGCCGGCAACGGGCGGGGCAGGGCAGTAATGCGTATTCTTCTGACAAATGACGACGGTATCCACGCTCCGGGACTGGTCTCCCTGGAAAAGATCGCCCGCGAACTGTCGGACGATATCTGGATTGTCGCGCCTGAAACCGACCAGAGCGGCCTTGCGCACTCCATGACCCTGAACGACCCGCTGCGCCTGCGCGAACTCTCCGAGCGGCGGTTCGCCTTGCGCGGAACACCGACCGACTGCGTCATCATGGCAGTGCGCGAACTGATGTCCGAAGCCCCCGACCTGCTGCTGTCGGGCGTCAATTCGGGCCAGAATATCGCCGACGACGTGACCTATTCGGGCACCGTTGCCGGTGCCATGGAAGGCACGCTTTTGGGAATCCGCTCGATTGCGCTCAGCCAGGCCTACAACTGGCACAACGGCCGGGTCGTACCGTGGGAAACCGTGGAGACGGCGGCGCCGGACCTGTTGCGCAGGCTGATCGATTTCGATCTGCCCGAGGGAACGTTGCTGAACGTCAATTTCCCGAACTGTGCGCCCGATGAAATCAAGGACATTGAAATCACCAGTCAGGGCAAACTCAGTCATGGGCTCTATCTCGACAAGCGCAACGACGGGAGAGGGTTCCCCTATTATTGGCTGACCTTTGAGCGACAGGTTCTGGGCAATGCATCGGACAGCGACATCATGGCTTTGCGTGACAACAAAGTGTCCGTCACCCCGCTGCACATGGATTTGACGGAATACAGAGTCCGTGAAAGCCTCAAGGCTCATTTCGGTCTCTGATTCGAGTCCGTGGACGCCGACGCCGAAAGGATCCCGGTGGCAGCAATGGCGGGGAACCTGTCAACAGCCGAGGAAACGATCGCCGAGGACAAGACCGCTCTCGGTGAAATGATCCTGCGGCTTCGCATGCGGGGCCTCGGCAATCGTGCCATCCTTGCCGCCCTTGAAACGGTGCCGAGAAAACTGTTCCTGCGGGCCGAGGACCACAAGGTCGCCTATCAGGACATGTGGCTTCCGATTGAATGCGGCCAGACAATTCACGCTCCCTCGATGGTTGCGCAGATGATTGAGGCGCTGTCCGTTACCGAGGAGCACCGTGTGCTGGAGATCGGGACGGGATCGGCTTATCAAGCCGCCATTCTTTCGAAGGTCGCCAAGTCGGTGTTTTCGATCGAGCGCTACCGGACACTGATCGAGATCGCCGAACAGCGGATGAAAACGCTGAAAATCGAAAACGTGCACATTCGTCTCGGTGACGGCTTGAAGGGATTTCCGGAAAAGGCGCCCTTCGACCGGGTCATCGTGTCAGGTGCGGTGCCGTTTGTGCCGGAAGCCCTTCTCGATCAGGTCAAATTTGGCGGGGTCATGGTGATCGCGGTCGGACCGCCGGGCGAACCGCAGGAGCTGCGCCGGATAGAACGTACTGGGTCCCGCTTTATTGAAACAAAGATCGCGACGGTCCGCTTCGTCCATTTGCAGGACGGCGTTGCCGATATGATGTGACCGGCTCGTACCTGATAGTGTCGGGCGCACAATAACGCGCAGCGGACCCCGTGCTCATGATCCCGGTTCGATAAAATTTCGACAAACGCATCTCCGTTTAAGCTTTATCAACGTTACTGGAGTTTAATCGCATTGTTGCGTTAGTGAGTTCATGAGTAATGCGTATGTGTGCCGCGAGTAAACGGAAGTTCCGCGCCCATTTGATGTCGCGGGTTGCGTCGGTTGCCCTTTTGGCAGGTCTTGCAGCGGGGTGTAGCTCCGATGTTTCGCGGTTCTCGGAACCGTTTTTTTCCGGCTCTACCTCCAATCAGAAATCCATAATCGCCCAGAACGAGCCGGCAGCGGTGGATCAGACCTATACGGGTTCCATCAATCGCAATCGTGCGTCCCGTCGTCATGTTCCAAGTGTTAACGACGTGCCGCCGCGGCCTTCCGATAGCGCTGTCGCTGCTCACAATCCCTCCTGGCGTCCGGCTGCGCCGAGCCGGCGGAACGCCGTCGAGCCGGTGACGCAGTCCCGGCTTGATCCCTTGCCGCCATTGCCGGCCAAGGTTGCCGCGCGCACGCCGAACAATGAACGTCAAATCAGCCGTTCGCAACCAACGTCCTTCCGGGACCCGGACGTGGCCCGCGCGCGCCCGCAACCGGTTTCTCCATCGCAGGATTTGCCGCCGATGCCGGCGCGCGTGTCCGCGTCGTCCGTAAGCGGAAACGATCGCACGGTTGCAAGCCTGCCGGCTCCACGGCCGGGATCTCCGAACCTGCCGGCCAACGATCCGATCCAGACCGGATCCCTGCCGCCGGCAAACCGCGACGATCGTTCATCGGCGCCGGCCGGCGCTACCGCGGGCTGGTCAAGCACAGGGGGGTCTCTGGTCACGGTTGGGCGCGAGGAATCCGGTCCTTCGCTCGCCCGCCGTTACGGTGTGCCGCTGAAGGCAATCCTGGTTGCCAACAATATGAGCGACCCCAATGCGATCCAGCCGGGACAACGGGTTGTCATTCCGACCTATGTCTATGCTGCGTCCAATCCAGCGCAGTCGGCCGACAACGGACTTCCGCAGGGTCGAAACGCCTTGAAGCTCCTGCAGCGAGCCCCGGTGCCGAAAGGCCGGCCGCGACGCGCCGAACAATATGTTTCCCGCGCGCCGGTTTCCAGCGGCTCGTCGTCGCGTGACCTGGTCAACGGTCAATACACGGTTCGCCCGGGCGATTCCGTGGCGGCCATCTCGCAGAAGTTCAATATCGCGCCGGCCGGCCTGCGGTCGGTCAATGGGCTTGCGCCCGACGCACTGCTGTGGATCGGCCAGAAACTCAGGATTCCCGCGGCAACTGCCGGAACCCAGGTGGCAAGCCTCAATTCCGCGCCGCCCGTTACGGCCGCCGAGCCTGCGGCACCGATCGCTCAGGGCTTTTCGGTTACGCCATCGCCAAAACCGCTGATCAGCGGCACCCGGAAGCGGATCAAGACGCCAAAAAACCGTACAGAGGCCAAAACGGCGGAGAATTCGAAACCGCAGGCAGCGCCCCGGGTTGTTGTTGCGAGCCGGACACAGGCCGGTGCCGCGACCGATGCAAATCCGGTCAAGAAAGCCAAACAGACCGCCGCGAAATCCCAGGGAACGTTCTCCTGGCCGGCAAAGGGCCCGATCATTTCACGCTTCGGCCGCAAAGCCAACGGCGAGCGCAATGATGGCATCAACATCTCCGTCCCGCGTGGCGCCCCGGTTCACGCAGCGGAAAAGGGTGTGGTGATCTATTCCGGCAACGAGTTGAAGGGCTACGGCAATCTTGTGCTTGTCCGCCATGCCGAGGGATGGGTGTCCGCCTATGCCCACAACAGTTCGCTTTCGGTGCAGCGTGGCGATGCGGTCAACAAGGGGCAGGTGATCGCGAAAGCGGGCGATACAGGATCTGTTACGGAACCGCAGATCCATTTCGAATTGCGCCGCAATTCCAAGCCGGTTGACCCGCTTCCGCTTCTGAAGCGGAAATAGGGACCCGATCGCGCAAATCCTGTTAACGCGGATTCGGCCGAGCCGACAGAATAGCCGATAACAGGGACGCGGTTAGGACTGGGGCAACCGGACTTCAAGCCGTCCCGCCAGATCCTGTACGAATTGCCACGCGACGCGCCCCGACCGGGCGCCGCGCGTGGTCGACCATTCCAGGGCCTGGGCGCGCAGGACATCTGCCCCGATCTGCAATCCATAATGGGACACGTAAGCGTTGACCATGGCGAGGTAATCGTCCTGGCGGCAATTGTGAAATCCGATCCACAGGCCGAATCGATCCGACAGCGAAACCTTCTCTTCGACGGCTTCGCTCGGATTGATCGCAGTGGAACGCTCGTTTTCCATCATGTCGCGCGGCAGCAGATGACGCCGGTTCGACGTGGCGTAGAACAGGACGTTTTCCGGACGTCCCTCGATACCGCCTTCAAGGACCGCTTTCAGCGACTTGTAGGATGTGTCGTCGCCATCAAAGGACAGATCGTCGCAGAATATGATGAAGCGATGGCTTGTGTCGCGCAGAAGCGTCATCAGGCCGGGCAGGGTCTCGATATCCTCGCGGTGGATTTCGATCAGCTTCAAAGTACCGTGATCCGGCGTATCGGGCGTGGCGTTTATCTCGGCGTGCACTGCCTTGATCAGCGATGACTTGCCCATGCCGCGGGCTCCCCACAGCAGCGCATTGTTGGCCGGCAGCCCTTGCGCAAAGCGCCTTGTATTGTCCAGGATCATGTCCCGGTTGCGGTCGACGCCCTTCAACAGTCCGATCTCAACGCGGTTGACCCGGTCCACGGCCTGCAGTTGCGGCGGCGAGGGGTGCCAGATGAAAGCGTGGGATGCATCGAAATCCGGCGCGGCGGCTTCCCGGGGAACTGCGCGTTCGATGAGGGCGATCAGCTTGTCGAGCCTGTCGATGAGGGCATCCTGTGACATCGGGTGTTCGATTTTCCAAATTTAACGGTTGTGTTCGCTACATGTTTGGTCCATGCGCTTGAGCGGGTCGTTTATCATGCGGTGTTCGAAACGCAAGTTCCTGTTCGGATAGACTTGAATCCACCGTAGTCCCCGGTATAGTCCGCCCACTTTCGCGGCCTGTGACGCAGGCTGCGGACACGCGGGCGACGTTGACAGAGAAAAGAGTAGGTCGAGCAATGTTTATATCACCGGCTTTTGCACAGGGCGCTTCGGCAGATGGCGGCGCCAACATGCTGATCCAGTTTGCGCCCTTCATATTGATCTTTGTGATCTTTTATTTCCTGATCATCCGGCCGCAGCAGAAGAAACAGAAAGATCACCGCAACATGCTTGCGGCAATCCGCCGGGGCGACAATATAATAACCGCGGGCGGGTTGATGGGCAAAGTGTCCAAGGTCGTCGACGACAACGAGGTGGAAGTCGAGATTGCCAAGGATATTCGGGTCCGGGTCATGCGCAATTTCATTCAGGACGTGCGCTCGAAAGGCGAACCGGCGAAAGACAATAGCTGATACGGATCGGCGGCAACGGATCGGCCCACGGGGTTTGCTCCATTTTCGCGGATTGTCGGCGCTGGCCGGTCAAGGAAGGTAATTTAGGCACCCATGCTGTATTTCTCTCGCTGGAAATCGATAGTTGTCGTCGGGGTCGTGCTGTTCGGTCTCCTGGCGACTATCCCGAACTTTTTCACCAAGGAAGCAGTGGAGAGCTGGCCGGACTGGTTGCCCGGACGTCAGTTGGTGCTGGGACTGGACCTGCAGGGTGGTGTCTATCTTCTCTATCAGGTGGACAAGGAAGAATATCGCGCGTCGCGCTTCAAGAGCCTGAGGGGCGAAATTCGCCAGGCTCTGCGCAGTGGGTCCAACAAGATCGGCTATACGGGCGGGATCAAGATCCGCAACGATTCCGTTCGCGTGACAATCACCGATAAAGCTGATTTCGCTGAGGCGCAGCGGCGCCTGCAGCCGCTCGTCAATCCCCTGGTCTCCTCCCTGTTGAGCGTCACCGGCACCAGTGCGGTCAACGAGTTCGAAATCGAGGAATCCGACGGTGCAACCTTTACGTTCCGGTTTACGGAAGAAGGTTTTGATGAACGCATTCGCGGGATTGTTTCCCAATCGATCGAGGTCATCAGACGTCGTATCGACGAACTCGGGACAACGGAGCCCAGTATTCAGCGTGAAGGAACCGATCGGATCCTCGTCGAAGCGCCCGGGCTTGATGACCCGCAGCGTTTGAAGGATCTTATCGGCAGGACCGCGCGTTTGTCCTTCAACATGGTTGATGTCTCCATGTCGGCCGACCAGGCGAGCCAGACCCGCGTGCCTCCCGGCAGTATAATCCTGCCGTCCGTCGACACGGCCGGTCCACCGTCCTATCTCGTCGAAGAACGCTCCATTCTCGGGGGCGAAGATCTTGTCGACGCGCAGACGACGTTCGAACAGCAAACCAACGAACCCGTCGTATCCTTCCGTTTCAATACGTCCGGCGGGATCAAGTTCGCGACCATTACGGAACAGAATGTGGGACGGCCCTTCGCCATCGTCCTCGACAATGAAGTGATTTCGGCGCCTGTGATCCGCGAACCGATCCGTGGCGGTGCCGGTATCATCTCCGGATCCTTCACGGTTGAAGGGGCCAACGATCTGGCGATCCTGTTGCGCGCCGGTGCGCTCCCAGCCGGCCTGATCATCAACGAAGAACGCACGGTCGGCCCGGGCCTTGGCCAGGACAATATCGATGCGGGCCGGATCGCAACACTCATCGCCGCGGTTGCGGTGGTGGTCTTCATGGTCATGACCTACGGATTGTTCGGGATTATTTCCAACATTGCGTTGCTGGCCAACCTGTTCCTGATCATGGGTGTGCTTTCCACGCTTGGCGCGACCCTGACATTGCCCGGAATTGCCGGCATCGTTCTGACAGTCGGCATGGCGGTGGATGCGAACGTCCTGATCTACGAGCGCATACGCGAGGAATCCCGACAGGGACGATCCACTCTCAATGCCATCGAAGCCGGCTTCAAACGCGCGCTGGCGACGATTCTCGACGCGAACATCACCACACTGATCGCAGCCGTCATCCTTTTCGGCATGGGGTCCGGCCCGATCAAGGGCTTTGCCATCACGCTGGCGATCGGTATCGTCACCACGGTTTTCACTGCCTTTGTCTTCAGCCGCTTCCTGATCTCCATGTGGGTTCAGGCGCGCCGGCCCAAGACATTGCCGATCTGATACGGATACATTATGCGCCTTTTTCGTTTCATTCCGGACGATACTAAAGCCAAGTTCATGCAGTATCGGTCCTGGAGCTTTCCGGGATCGGCACTGATGCTGGTTGCATCTCTCGGCCTGTTTTTGATTTTCGGTTTGAACCTCGGTATCGATTTCAAGGGCGGCACGCTGATTGAAATCGAAACCAAGACCGAAACGGCCGATATCGGTGAAATCCGGACGCAACTGAATGGTCTCGGTTTTGGCGATGTCCAGGTGCAGGAGTTCGGCAAGCCAAACGCGTTCCTTTTCCGCATCGTACAGCAGGAAGGCGGCGAACAGGCACAGCAGGATGTTGTTACCAAAGTCCGCGAGTCGTTTGGCGACAGTGTTCACTACCGACGGGTGGAAGTGGTCGGCCCGCGTGTTTCCGGCGAATTGGCCTTTGCTGGAACCATCGCCGTGCTTTCCGCGCTGGTTGCGGTTCTTGCCTATATCTGGTTCCGGTTTGAATGGCAGTTTGCGGTGGGCGCGATCCTGGCGCTGGTGCACGATGTCGTTCTTACGATCGGGATGTTTTCGGTCGTGCAGCTTGAATTCAATTTGTCGAGTATTGCAGCCATCCTGACGATTGTCGGCTATTCGTTGAACGATACGGTCGTGGTTTATGACCGGATCCGGGAAAATCTGCGGCGCTACAAGAAGCTTCCGCTGGGCGAGGTGCTCGACCTGTCTATCAATCAGACCCTGTCGCGTACGGCGCTGACGTCGGTGACGACATTGCTGGCCCTGACCGCTTTGTTCATATTCGGCGGTCCGGTCATCGCATCCTTTACGTTCGCCATGATCTGGGGCGTGATCGTCGGTACCTATTCTTCGATCTTCGTTGCCGCGCCGATCCTGATCACGCTTGGCATGACACCGGGCCAGCGTGCCGTCGATGCCAAGGAAAAAGAGGCGGAAGAACAGCCTTCGTGACGACGTGTTTTCGGCGGGCCGGGTCGCGGGGACGCAACAGGCCGGAGCAGCCTTATGACCGAGAACCGAGGCACGATTCTCAGAGAATCCCACTATCCCGACCGCGCGCCGATCGAAGCCTACGGCAATGGCGGCTTCAAATTCGCCCACATGGCGCACAACGGGTCTTTGCTGTGTCTGCCGTCCGGGATCCATGGATGGCCGGTCTCAACGCTCCAGGAGTGTGACGAGGAGAATTTCCAGCGGGTATTCGATGAAGCCGGCAATATCGAAATTCTCCTGTTCGGAACCGGCAAGGATATCGCACCGATCGGCGACGCCTTGCGCTGGCGATTTCGCGAAAACGGAATCATGGCCGATCCGATGAGCACCGGTGCTGCGGTTCGAACCTACAACGTCCTGCTTGCCGAAGGACGCGCGGTTGCCGCGGCTTTGCTTGCGGTCGAATAGTGCCTATGTTCGCCTGTACGAGCGGTTGCCTGTGCCGCTTCATGCTTGGTTCCGGCTTTCCCAACAACCCGCGGCAGATCAGGTGGCCGAATGAGCGAACGGATCCTTTTGACGGGAGCGACTGGATTTGTCGGCAGGCAAATCCACAAGGCCCTGCTTCACCGTGGAGCAGATGTCACGGTGATCACCCGCAGCAGAACGGGGGGCAAAGCGGACACGATCCAGAGCGTGGACGCGTTTGCGGAAAGCCGGGAGTGGTGGGAAAATACCTGTTCCGGGATCGACATGGTCATCCACGCCGCGTGGTACGTTGAGCCGGGCCTCTATCAAACATCTGACAAAAACCTCGACTGTCTTGCCGGAACCGTTCGGCTGGCCCAGGGCGCGTCGGATGCCGGCGTACGCAGGTTCGTGGGGCTGGGAACCTGTGCCGAATACGACCTCAGCCACGGGGATCTGTCGGTCGCGACGCCGTTGAACCCACAAACCCCCTATGCAGGCGCCAAGGCGGCGGCATTTCAGGCGCTCTCGCAATGGGCCGCGAGCAAGGGCGTGTCGTTTCTGTGGACCCGTCTGTTTTTCCTGTTCGGCGAGAAAGAGGATCCGCGGCGTCTCGTACCTTATCTGCACGAACGCCTCGCTGGCGGCGAAAGGGCCGAGCTGACGAGTGGGAACCAGGTCAGGGATTTTCTGGACGTGGAGGCGGCAGGCAAGATGATTGCCGATGCGGCCCTGTCGGATCGCGAGGGACCGATGAACGTCTGTTCCGGCGAACCCGTTACTGTCCGGGCGTTTGCCGAACGCATTGCCGATCAGTACGGGCGCCGCGATCTGCTTTGTTTCGGTGCACGGCCTGACAATCACTTCGATCCCCCCCGCGTTGTGGGGATTCTCTAGATTTCGACCAGACAGGAATGGGTGCAAACGGTATGATCGGTGAGTCGCCGTTAGGTGTGCGACCTATCTGGATGAAAACATGAAGGCGGAACTGAAGCCTCGCATCAATCTCGACAACCGGACCGCTCTGGAAACGGTCATTCCGCTATCGACGCCGTTTGTTCTGTTTGTCGATCCGTCAAGCGCGTGCAACTTTCAGTGCGTCTTCTGTCCGACGGGCGACCGGGCGCTCATTCGCAGCACCGGCCGCTTTCAGGGAGCTTTGAAGTTCGAGATATTCCAGAAGATCATCGACGATCTCGGCGATTTTGATGAGCCGCTCAAAGTACTGCGCCTCTACAAGGACGGCGAGCCGCTGCTCAACAAGCGTCTGCCGGATATGATCGCCTATGCAAAAGCCAGCGGTCGCGTCGACTATGTTGACACAACGACAAATGGCTATCTGCTGACGCCGGGAACTGCGGAAAAACTGATCGAATCCGGATTGGACAGAATCAACATTTCCGTAGACGGGCTTTCGGACAAACAATTCTGGGACTTCACCAAAACGAAGGTGAATTTTGAGGAATTCGTCAACAATGTTCGCCATCTCTACAGTGTAAGGGGTGGTTGCGAAATCAGCATCAAGATGCCCGGGGACGAGCTTTCCGACGACGAGAAGAAATTTTTCTTCGATACGTTCGGGAATTATTGCGACCGGATCTCCCTGGACAATTTCGCTCCGTGCTGGCCCGAATTCGACGTGGAAGAATATACCGGTGTGACCATCACGGAGGGGATCTACGGTAACGCGATCACCGATGTTTCAACGTGCCCTTACATATTCTATTCCATGGCGGTCAATGCCGACGGGCTGGTCAGCATCTGCTTCCTGGACTGGGCCCGCAAGCTCGTAATTGGCGATGTCAGAAAGCAAAGCCTTCAGGAGATCTGGACCAGCGAAGCGCTTTACCGGCATCAGATGGCGCATCTGGAGGGCAAGCGCTGCCAGAATGAAACCTGCGCAGAGTGCGGCCAGCTCAGTCATTGCCTGCCGGATAATATCGATCCGTATGTCGACGTGCTGGCCAAACGACTGCGCGCCGCAAGGCCCTTTGATTGACTGCTGCCGGGGAGGTTGTGGGGGTGCCGAAATCCGGAATTGTCCTCCATATAACGCCCCATCTCGGCGGCGGCGTCGGACGGGTGATGTCCCAGATTGCCATGAGCCGGGATGGTCTCGGATCCGGGTTCCGGGACGTGTTTCTCTGCCTTGAGGAGATGGCCAACCCGCATTACGCGGATTTGATACGGGGCGCGGGCGGGGCTGTGTTCATAATGCCGGATGATGCGGCTACGGACGAGCTGCTTGGCAATGCGGATATCGTTCAGATCGAGTGGTGGCACCATCCGCAGACGCTCGCGTGGATGGCAAACCGTAAACGCCTCGATCATCGATTGATCATCTGGAGCCACGTTTCCGGTTTGCACTATCCATCGCCGTCCGGCAGACTTCTGGAATTGCCCGACGCGTTCCTGTTTGCCAATCCGTGTTCCCTGGACCTCATTGATGATGGGGCGCGGGGCAATGGCGTGCTTTATGATGCGGCATGGAGTTCGGGGGGATTTGACGGCATACCCCTGATGGCCCGGGACTTTGAAGGCGGGGCGCTGTCGTTCGGCTATCTCGGCAGCATGAACATTGGCAAGATTCATCCCGACCTCGCATCTTTCCTGGCTGCGGTCGCGCTTCCGGATTTCGTTCTGGATCTGTATGGGGACACTGCCGAAAACCCCGACCTCGTTTCCCGGATGTCCGAACTCGGAGTGTCCGGGAGAAGCCGTTTTCATGGTTATGTGGAAGACCCGGGTGCGGTGCTTGCCGGGATCGATGTCTTCGCCTACCTGCTTAACCCACAGCATTACGGGACCGCCGAAAACGCATTGCTGGAAGCCATGGCATCCGGGGCGGTCCCGATCGTGTTTGACAATCCTTGTGAACGACAAATCGTCGAGAACGGCCGGACCGGCATCATTGTGTCGTCGCCCGAGGAATTCGCCCGCGCTGTCTGCTTTCTGAACACCAACCGAAGTGCGGCGGCCGCGATGAGCCGGGCTGCCGCTGAAACCGTTAGGGAAAAGTTTCAGATCGGCAATACGGTCGCCAAGCTGGACGAGGTCTACCATGCGGTGATGGCGCGACCGGCAATGAGCCGGGACCTCTCGTCGTTCATTGGAGATACGCCGTGGCAATGGTGCCTGGCCGGAGCGGGGCGCTACCGGAAATCGCTTGAGGATCACCAGCCGGCGATGCCCGACGAAGTGCCGCTTCTGTATGAACGCAACAAAGGGTCGCCGCGCCATTTTGCTCGAGCCTTCCCCGGCGATGAAGATCTGCAGAAAATAGATGCCCAATTAAAGGCAAAGCTCTCCAAGTCGATGTGAACGGCCGACGTCGCAGGATAGTGAAGCCTGGATCCCGGCGCCGGGCCACCCATGGATGGCGCTTGCAGAAGAAGCTCGGGGCGACCCTGTTCATTCGCGGATCAGCAGGCCCTGCGGCGCGCAGGTCAACATATGCCGCTTCTCGATTGACCGATCCTTGACAAACCCCTGTCCCTGCGGCGCCGCGAGGAAATCATTCACCGCTGTCAGGGGGCTGTTGCCCGGTCCCCAGGGGCGTGACACGTTGAAACTCTCGACAGGGGCAAACTCGATCCCCGTATCCATCACCATGATTGCGCATCCCGGCGTCACCAAAGGCGAATAGAGCATCAGTTCTTTAAGGACATGGTCGCGCGTGTGGTTGGAATCGAGTACCACCATGACGCGGTGCTTGTCCTCCACCAGATCCGCCACAAGGTCGACAATCCTCCGGTCGACGGATGATCCCTCGATGAGTTCGATCATCGGCGCCAGCGGATGACTGGAAATCGCGGCCCTGTTGTGGGGGCGGATATCGATATCGACGCCGATGACCTTGCGTGTCGCGCTCGATCCCGACCGCAACATCTCACCCTGGCTGATTGCCGCCAGGATGCTGGCCGACAGCATGAGCGAACCGCCCCGGGCAATGCCGGTTTCGACAATCGCATCCGGCTGACACCGCCAGATGATTTCCTGGAGCGCCAGAACGTCCTGCGGATCCTGAATGATCGGCTGACCAAGCCATTGGAACATGTACTGGTAGTCGAAGGTTCTGCATGTGTCGTGCCAGGTGCGGACGGATTCGCGACATTTCGGGTCGTTCCAGTTGCGTTCGGCCAGTGCGGCGCGTTTTTCAAAAAAATCCATGTCATATGTCCCGGTTCTGGCAGCTTGGCGGCAAAACGCAGATGTCGACCCGGTCGCCGAAACGCGCCTGCAGGAAGTGCTCGATCCGAGGCGCGTTGACGGCGGCGATGAAAGCAAGCGGACGCGTGCCCTCGGCATTACAGGCCGCGAACCATTCATCAATGCCGTTGGCGTCCCTGATCGTGAGACCGAAAAGCCGGCGGCCGCTCAGCCGGGTGTCGCTGTCGGCGATCCAGTCGAGGTGCGAAAAGTCCTGGTCCTTCAGAGTTTGCAACAGGCGGAATGCATAGCTTGCCACCCCGTAGAGCCCGGGCGAAACCGCCATGTTCCCGGCGTCGTAATCCGCAAGCTTGGCGTGGAATGCCGCAAGCATAAGGTCAAGGTCACGGTTTGCGCGATCGAAATATTTTGCCAGGACGGTTCGTGGCGCTTCGCGGATTGATTGTAGCTCCGGTAGAGCGACCGGTTGGTCGGCCTTGCGACACAGTACGAGGATTTCCGGATAGGCGAGCGTCGGTGTGACACGGCGCTCGGATTCACGGGCCGTCAGCATTTCGAAACCGGCCTTCGCCAGGGCCCGGCTGAGCGTGCCGATCTCGAAATGGTTGATATGTTCGAGATCAAAGGCGGAGTAGGGCCCCCAGTAAATGTCGTGATACCCACGCAGGTCCGGCACGGCGACAAGGAACAGTCCGTTTTCGTCCAGAAGGGCATGGATGCGCGCGAATTCCGCGTTGAAATCGTAGATATGTTCAAAGCAATGGGTCGATACGACAAGATTGTAGGGGTGCTCGGGAAAGGGGCTTTCCATGTCGTAGTTGGACGCGGAGGGCACCCCGCGCTCTTTGGCCAGCCGTGAGAAAAGCAGCGCGCCCGACCCCCAGTCGAGAACGTGGGTTTTCGACCAGTCCGGTTTGCCATGATCGGCAATCAGGTCCAGCAAGTCTTCGAAATAGGCCTTGTCGAGATCGTGCAATGCATCGTTGCGGGTGTAGTGTTTGTTGTTGTCCGTGTAGTAGCGAATGTAATCCCGATCGGTCGACGGGGAATGGTTCGCCACGAAATCGCAATCCTCGCAGACAATCACCGCCATATCTCCGCTCAAGGGATAGGGGTCCGGAACCATGATCGGAATATGGTCCGTGATCCATTGCAGGTTGCTGCCGTTACAATTGCGGCAGCGAACTGCCGTCTCAGATTTTGGCGGAGTTGAAACCATCGCTTTCACCGTCAGGATTTGTGCCTGGCGAAAAGCGTCAGGCCTTCGCCAAAGAGGGAATGGGATCGCAAATAGAGATCGAAACGGCCGGTGCGCGCCAGCATATCCGGCACTTCCAGGAATTGCTGTTCGTTGTGCGACAGGTTGATCAGCAGATCGGCCCGCATCGTGTCGAGGATCTCGCCCGCGCCGGACAATGCGCGCCGTTCGGCGCCCTCGATATGCAATTTGATCAGGCAGCTTTTTGTCGGTGCGAGGGCGCCGATGTCCTGTGCGATCGCATCGAGGGTCGTTGTCCGGACCTGCCTGACGGCGGCGTTGGAAACCGGTTCTTTCAGAAGCCTTGCGGATAACAGTCCAGATGCAAAAAACGGTTCAACACCGATTCTGTCGCACACGGCTTCCGTGCGCAGGCTCGTGCGCTTCCGGATTTCGGGCGACAGGCCCGCCGCGATCGCTTCGCAGGTTTTCAGGCATGCGGGGTCGGCCTCAAAGGCAATGTAGGATCCGAATGCGATTTCCGAGCTTCCAAGAAAATCCATCAGACCGAGATCGTAAGAACCGCAGTCAAAAACATAATCATAATGGTGGCCCGCACGCTCAAATGAACCGAGATTGTACTTTTCGGCTTCCGAACCGATGGAAATATGGTCCTCCAGCTCGCGGCGGTAGCGCCATGCTGTTGCCGCTTCCGCGGCAAGGCTGGATTGTGTGTCGGCAAAACATCGGGGAAGGGCCGCCAGTTGCATCTTTGTTGAATTCGACGGTGAGAGATTTCGCCAGCCATTGCCGAAAAGGTGGGGTATGGTGTGCTCAAACAGGTCGTAGACCGTCAAGACAAGATCCTGTTCAAGATGCTTGAAAATGGCTGTCACATCGCGGGCCGGAAGCTTGAAGGCGCTCAACAGATAGGTGATGCCGGCCAAGGGCACATGCTGCGTGAGATCGTGAACCGGCAGGCCGTTCAGGGACCCGCGCTTGACGCTGTCGAGAAAGAATTCCGGCCGTGGAACATCTGCGGGCCACATGTCCAGAGACATCTGGCCAAGCTGTCCGGCCCCGATGAGGGCAAAACGATTGGAATCCAGCGCCGTTCGCAATGTCGCATCCAGTGCGGTCATACAAAGAGCCGCCGCAAGGTCTCACGGTCCCCGTCGAAATTGTCGTGCGTGCAGGCGTGAACCTGCCCGCATGAGGCGCAGGACGGATTGGCGGACAGGCCATCGACGATATGCTGGCGTCGCAGGGTCGCCAGCTTGTCGCCGTTCCAGATATCGAGCAGGCTTTCGTCCGCGACCGAGCCGATGGCGAGCTCGCGATTCCAGTCGACGCAGCAGGGGCTTACAATGCCGTCGGCGTTGATCGAGAGGGAATAAAACAGATAGGGGCAAATGCTCTTGTGAACCGTTTCGTGGCCATAGGCATCGATATCCGCATCGACCGCGTCCGACACTTCGAACTGGGGCCAGGACGCAACCGTGTTTTCTATGTATATGCCGTCGGAAATGGGGCCGAACGTATCGAGAAAGAGACGGTCCTCGCCGATCGAATAGTCAAGGTTTTGCGCGACCGTCTTCACATGCAATTTCATGTCGCCGCGGATCGAGAACAGATGGCGCACCGTTTCCACAAAGGCATCGTAGTCAAATCGAACCCGGGCAAAAGACAGATAGCGTTCCGATGTCACGCCCTCGATGGACAGAACAACCCGGTCGATTCCGGATGCGACGAGTTTTTCATTGAAGTCGGGTGCGAGCCTTGAGCCGTTGCTGGTGGTTTCAATCCGCTCGATCCGATCCACCTGCCGGGCGGTCGCCACCATCTGCAGGAAGTCCGGATTGAGCATGGGTTCGCCATCCTTAAACAGTTTGAGCACTTTCAGATTGCGTTCGAACCCGGAGATATCCTCGATGATCTTGTCGAACAGATCGCGTTTCATGAATGTCTGTGCACGACCGGATTTCTTGATGAGCTTCGGATCGCCCGTCGGGCAGAAGGCACAGCGAAAATTGCACAGGGATGCGGGATCGACCTGCAGCGAGATCGGGTTGGGCAGCGGCATCTGTTTTGGCAACGGCTCGCGTGCATAGGCCTTGGGCAACATGAAAACCTTGCCGCTGCTTGCTTCGATGCCCATCAACATATTCCTTCCAACACCGGCTACCGCAACCCGGTCAGTCTTCTGGTGAGTGTCGGCTTACTGACGCGTGATGCTCATTTATCAGGATTCATCGTCTGTTGCGAATGGGACCGGAAGCGGGCGCCCGCGATCCCGTCAGGATATCAGACAGAAGATCACGGCCGCAGTAACGGTAACCCCGATGCCGATTTGGCCTAATTTACACTGGCTATTTTTCTATCATGTAGATGTCGTCTCGCGCCCAACCGATCTTCATCGCAGCATTGCGAATTGCCGTGTTCGACATAAAAGAGCAACATACAAGACCACCTGACGGCGACAGCGGCGGTGCTTGCACTATTCTTCCGTCGATCTTCATTCCGTGTTTTTTGTCATTTGCATCAAATAGTTTTACGTTTGCATAACATCGTTCCATTACGCCGTGAGCAACAAGATTGAAAAATTCCAATCCAATTCCCCAGAAACAGATTTTCTTGTATTTATTCATGAACGCGGTCAAATTATTTAATTCTTCCTGCATGCTAATAGATTCTTTCTCCACGTAGCTCTTCATTGCGTAAATCGCATGGGAGTCCTGGAGCGGCGCGCGATAACTGTCAGCTTTCGAAGCAACGATAATGAGCGAGGGGAACGGAAATCCACTTTTCATTGGCAACGTGGTGCGGTGGACAGAACTGATATTGAATCCACAACGTGAAAAGATCTTCTCCAACGATCCGGGCGTGAAATGATTGACATGCTCTTTGATCGCGAGCCAAAAATGGGCGCCAATTCGATTCTCTGGTGTGTGATATTTGGCAGCGTCCGGGACTTCAATGAGGACATGGCCGTCACTTTTCAACGTACGCGCGGCTTCGGCAACGATTGCGTCCACATCGAGGATATGTTCCAGAACATCGAAATAGGTCAATAAATCCAATGATTCGTCTTCAAAAGGGAGTTCAAAGGCGGATCCGTGGTACTTTTTGACGGCCGGATGCTGCAATTGGCTGAGACTCTGGTAATCCAGATCGACACCTGCCAGATCAAGATTTTGATCAGCGTTTGCCATGTATTTCAAGAATCCGCCTCTGGAGCAGCCAATGTCGGCTATTGAACCGGAATTCAATCCGTTTTCACGGATGATGTTATAAAAGTACTCATAACGATGGGCATCGGGCTGTGAATTGCCCCCAACACCAACCCCCGCAAGCACGGAATATATGCTGTCTTGTGCGTAGTGGTCCGCAATATCGGTGTCAGTCAATGCAGACTCCATCCGGCTGAATCCACAGCTCGCACAATTCCAAATCTCTGTGACGGTATTGAATATCATCCCGTCAAAATCCCTTATCGGAAAATCGGCCAGGAAGCTTATCCGCGACGAGTGGCACGCGGGGCACATTTTGGTCGCTTGCATCGAGCACCTCGTCCCTATTGGTGGATTTTCGGACCAGCGCAATTTCCCGTCAGAACTTTGGTAAACGATTCGCCGGTTTCCGCTCCCGATTAACCGGCAATTCTGAAATTAGTTTGTCACGGTCGGTCCCGATGAAAAAAAGCTTTTGTTGTTCGACGCAGGCTGCGCAAACAGGTGCGTCGCCAGCCTTCCGCGAAATTCACCAAGTCCGAGTTCTATTATCTTGTTTGCGGTATTGTGAGGATTGCGCAGAGACGTCCGCAGGCGGTTTTACGAGTCCAATTGTGTCGAATTACTACGGATTCATGAGAACATCAGAATATTCACCGAAACTTGTTCAACAGTTCTTCTTCAAAAACTATTCTGTTAGAGCGTGCCCTCAAATGTGCAACGTCTATATCATTCGTCAATCGGCTACCCTTGAATACGAGCAAGGTGAATTCAATTTCATGCGGCAAATCCTGCAGATGTATGGCTTTGGTGTCGGAGATTGCATTCAAGTGATCTCGAATGGACTCCTCGAACTCTCCGATCAATGCGATTTGCCGCATGCCGTCGATCAAAGTTGGTTCGTGGGATATGAACCACAATACGGCTTCTGATCGAATGGTATTCCATGGCTTGGGCAGAAGTTGCAGGGCGCCCAATCCCCGAAGCCGTGATGCCAGATAATAGCAGTTAATGGGATTTCGGCCCTTCGCCATCCTGATTTTCAGTGCGACGGACATGCGCAATATGACAAATTCGCGAATGCTATTGTTCAGAATCTCGAGGTTTTTTTCATTCAGGTGCGGCGTGCACAGGCCGACAAGATGTTCCAATCCTCCGCGGTAGGAATCCCATGCAGTTTCCACTTCATCCACACCCAGCTGTTCTCGCTTTTGCCCGGGAAAGTAATTGGTCACCGACTTGTAAAATGGCTTCCTGCAGAACATGACGTTGCCCAAAGACAGGTATTCGGCCGGAACGGTAAATGCCCAGTGGGCACAATCCGACGGGATCGGCAGGAGGCTGCGGTAAGCTTCGGTCCTGAAAATGGAGATTTCGGCAAAGATGTGATTTTGCAGGATCAGGGAGAGCAGATGCAGAAAATTCCCGCGCATCACTTTGTTGTCGGCGGGCAGTTCATAAAAATTCTGCAGAACCTTGTTGTTCACCAGATCGATGAGTGTCCACGGTGCGTAGAGTACAACGGTTTCGGGATCGGCAAGCAGCGTGTCCATCGCCGCATTCAGGCCATCGATGTCCAATAAATCGTCGTCCGCAAGATACATTGTAAATGGGCTGTCTGATTGCTCGTAGGCAAACGCAAGGCTCCTGAATGGTCCGATATTTTTATCCTGCCTGAAATATCGTATGGGAAGCTTGTCCAGCCATGGCTCGATCATGGCCTCAGTATTATCCGCTGAAGCGTTGTCGGATATTATGATTTCATAGCTATGTCTGAATTTCCCTCTTTCCCGATGGACGGTCTGCAGCAAGTTCTCAAGATAGCGTGACCTGTTGAATGTCGGAATGCAGATGGCCAGGGTGGGGACTTCGGCTTCCATGGTCGGGTAGCTCCATCTCGTGCGTGCTGTCGCCGCAAGCGGCGACACGATCCGGCCCGAAAACCGGTGCCGCGACCTGAATGCCGGCGCGGTCAGGAAAACGTCCGCCGTACGGCGAATCTTCGCGGCCCTGCGCTGCAACCATGGCGCATATGCGGTAGGGGAGCAATCTAGAGATTCTGGGACATGAGATGCGAGAGGGCGCAGATGATGCGGCATTGACGGCAAGATCGGAAACGTGCGCCACAAAATCGGAACCCATGGCATTGATCGCAAGAAATTCGCCGTCACACGCATTTCATCTTTGATTGTGACAGAAAAATCTGGCAAAGCGCGGTCCAGCGATTTTCATTTTGAACCGTTGCGGGCACGGGCAGAATGCTGGACTGATGGTGACCCGTTTTTGCTTGCACAATCGACGCGTTCGGCACGGGTAAATGGCTGTTTGCCGAAGACCCTGTCCGACCCCTCAACGGAACCCGGCCCATGGCGGACTTCGAACACGATCTTTATGGCATCCGGCGCTGGGGCGATGAATATTTCACCATCCTGGAAAACGGCAATGTCGGCCTGAAGAATCCTTCGGCGCCGGACAATCGACCCGTGGATCTGGTCAAGGTGCTGCAGGACCTCGATGATCGCGGAATCGCCGCTCCGGTCGTTCTGCGTGTGACATCCTACCTCCAGCATCAGGTTCGCCGGCTCAACACGGCGTTTGCCGATGCGGTCGCGACCTTGGGATATCAGGGCGTTTATCGCGGTGTGTTTCCGATCAAGGTCAACCAGCAGGCGGAAGTGATCGAGCGGATCGCCGAAGCGGGCGCGGAGTTCAATTTCGGGCTCGAGATCGGCAGCAAGCCGGAACTGGTGATCGCCCTCAGCCAGAAAATGGGGGAAAACGCGCTGCTGATCTGCAACGGCAGCAAGGATTCAGAATTCATCCGGCTGGCGCTGATGTCGTTGAAACTCGGTTTCAATACGATCCTGGTGCTGGAAAGCCCGCGCGAACTGGATCTTGTCATCGAACATTCCACCACGCTCGGCATCCGGCCGCAGCTTGGCATTCGCATCAAGCTGACCAACCGCATCGGCGGAAAGTGGTCGGAATCAAGCGGCGACCGCTCATCTTTCGGGATGACCACGGAACAATTGATCGATCTCGTCGACAGACTGCGCGCGCACGATCTTCTCGACACGCTGATCCTGCAGCACGCCCATCTCGGATCGCAGATCCCGGACATTATCGACGTGCGCAAGGCGGTCGGCGAGGCGTGCCGGTTCTTCGTCGAACTGCGCGGGGAGGGGGCCGGCCTGACCCATCTCGATCTCGGCGGCGGGCTTGGCATCGATTATACCGGCGAACAGAAATCGAGCCGCAATTCGATCAATTACACGGTCGAGGAATATTGCTCGAACATCGTCGAGACCGTGAAATACGCCATGGAAGAGGCCGGCGAACCGCATCCCTGTATCGTAACCGAAAGCGGCCGGGCAACGGTGGCGTCCAGTTCCATGCTGTTGTTCAACATCCTGGAGGCAAGTCACTTCGACACGGCGGAGCGTCCGGAAATCGAAGCCGACGATCATCATCTGATCCGGGATCTGGGCGAAGTGACGTCCTATATCGGAGCCGGCCGGATTCAGGAATGCCTGAACGACGCCACCTATTATCGCGGGGAACTTCGCGCCCTGTTCGGTTTTGGCCGCATCGGCCTTCGTCAGATGGCGCGGGGCGAACGCATGTATCAATATGTGGTTGGGCGGATCAAATCGGTCGCGCACGAAACCGAGGGGCTTTCTGAAGAAATCGAAACCGCGCTCGAAGATCACGCCGACATCTATCACGGCAATTTCTCCCTGTTCCAGAGCCTGCCGGATTCCTGGGCGATCGGCCAGGTTCATCCGATGGCGCCGGTGCAGCGGCTGAACGAGCGCCCGACGCGGCGCGCCATCATTTCCGACATCACCTGCGACAGCGACGGCAAGATCGACCGTTTCGTGCTGGAAAACGGAATTGCCAACACCTTGCCGGTGCATCCGCTCATCGACGGCGAGGATTATTTCATGGGCGTGTTCTTTGTCGGCGCCTATCAGGAAACCCTCGGCGATCTGCACAACCTGTTCGGCGACACCAATGTCGTCACGATCGAACTGGGTCCCGACGGCGGCTTCAATCTCGTGCATGAGATCGAGGGCGACACGATTGCGGAGGTTCTGTCCTATGTGGAATACAGTCCGCAACGCCTGTTCGACAATTTCCGCAAGGTGGTGGAGGGCGCGGTATCGCGCGGCGAACTCAGCATTTCCGAACGCCGGGCGATGATTTCCGCCTACAAGGAAAGTACCGGCGGATATACGTACTACGAAAAGTAGGGCATTTTGCGAGGACCGGCACGGATCAAGGGTCCGGCACGGCATCAGGAAAGGACGGGAAAATGGGTAAGGTCTTGGTGATCGGCGCCGGCGGCGTCGGATCTGTTGCCGTGCACAAGATGGCGATGGTGCCGGAGACGTTCGACGGCATCACGCTGGCGAGCCGACGCAAATTCAAATGTGATGCAATTGCGGAGTCCGTCAAGGAACGGGTCGGCGTGACCATCGACACGGCGGAAGTCGATGCGGACAATACGGACGAGACCGCGGCGCTGATCGACCGGGTCAAGCCGGACCTGGTCGTCAACCTGGCCTTGCCCTATCAGGACCTGACAATCATGGACGCCTGTCTCAAGACCGGCGTGCACTATATGGACACGGCGAACTACGAGCCCCGCGACGAGGCCAAGTTCGAATATCACTGGCAATGGGCCTATCACGACCGGTTCCGCGAGGCCGGTCTGACGGCATTGCTCGGCTCCGGCTTCGATCCCGGCGTCACCTCGGTTTTTGCCACCTACCTGAAGAAGCACTATTTCGACACGATCCAGACCCTCGACATTCTCGATTGCAACGGCGGCGATCACGGCCAGCATTTCGCGACCAATTTCAATCCGGAAATCAACATTCGCGAGGTGACGGCGACCGCGCGTCACTGGGAAAACGGCGCCTGGGTCGAAACGCCTCCCATGTCGCACAAGCAGACTTTCGATTTTCCGCAGGTCGGCGAGCGCAACATGTACCTCATGTATCATGAGGAGATCGAATCCCTGAAGACACACCTGCCGGAGATCGAGCGGATTCGGTTCTGGATGACATTCGGCGACGCCTATCTGAAACATCTGGAAGTGCTGCAGAATGTCGGTATGACCTCGATCGAGCCGGTCATGTATGAGGGCCGTGAGATCGTTCCGCTGCAATTCCTCAAGGCGGTGCTGCCGGAGCCCTCCGACCTCGGCAAGAGCACAAAGGGCAGGACCTGCATCGGCGACATCGCTACCGGGACCAAGGACGGAATGGAACATACCCTGTTCCTGTACAATTCCTGCGATCACGAAGAGTGCTTCCGTGAAGTCGGCAGCCAGGCCGTCAGCTACACGACCGGAGTGCCGGCGATGATCGGCGCGGCAATGCTTTTGAACAAGACCTGGACCGGGGCCGGCGTGTTCAATATGGAGCAGTTCGATCCCGATCCGTTCATGGACATGCTCAATGCCCACGGTCTGCCCTGGCAGGTGATGGATCTTGCCGGGCCGCTCGATTTCTGAGCAAGGCGCCGGAAGCACGACCAGGAACAGAGGGGCAGGAGCACATGGAAACCAAAGCCGGGGGGCCTGGCGCCTTCGAACGGTTTGATCTGACCCGGGTCCCGTCGCCGTCCTTCGTGATCGACGAGGCCGCAATCCTTCGCAACCTGCAGATCCTGCAGGACGTGGGTGAGCGCTCGGGCGCCAGGATCCTCCTGGCCCTGAAGGCGTTTTCCATGTGGTCGCTGGCACCGCTGATCAGCCGCCATCTGAGCGGTGTCTGTGCCTCGGGCCTGTGGGAGGCGCGCCTCGGACGGCAGAAATTCGACGGCGAGGTCACGACTTATTGTGCCGGATACAAACAGGCCGACCTGCCGGAGATCTTCGCGCTTTCCGACCACGTCATCTTCAATTCGCCGGGCCAGAAGAACCGTTTCCGCGCCCTGGCGGCGGAAGCGCGCGGCACCGGCGAAAGGTTCGATGTCGGATTGCGGATCAATCCCGAACATCGCGAAGGCGAGGTGGAAAAATACGATCCCTGTCAACCCTGTTCGCGGCTCGGACATCCGATCTCGCAATTGACGGCGGAGGATCTGGACGGGGTCGACGGGCTGCACTTCCATGTGTTGTGCGAACAGGATTTCCCGCCGCTGCAACGCACCTGGGACGCGATCCGGAACCGGATCCTGCCATATGCCGGCCGGTTGAAATGGCTGAACATGGGCGGCGGTCACCACATCACCCGGGCCGATTATCAAAGGGACGATCTGGTCGCCTTCATCCGGCAGGTGCGCGAGGAGACCGGACTTGACGTCTATCTGGAGCCGGGAGAGGCCATCGCACTCGATGCCGGTATTCTTGTCGGCGAAGTGCTCGACGTCGCGCACAACGACATGGCCGTGGCCATTGTCGACGTCAGCGCCACCTGCCATATGCCGGACGTCATTGAAGCGCCGTATCGGCCGGATCTCATGGGCGAGGACAGGGCCGGCGAAATGGTTCGAATCGGCGGGCCGTCCTGTCTCGCCGGCGACATTATCGGCGATTACGGGTTTGCGGCGCTGCCCCGGGTCGGGCAGCGGATCGCGTTTCTCGACCAGGCTTATTATTCGATGGTCAAGACCAATACGTTCAACGGCGTGCCGCTGCCGGCCATTGCGCTGTGGAACAGCGACACCGACGCCCTGCGGATGGTGAAGTCCTTCAACTACGACCATTTTGTCGACCGGCTATCCTGAGCGCCCGGAGGATGCATGACCAGCGAATCTGTGTTCCTGGGTTCTGAACTGACGGAAACCGAGCGCGATCCCGCGACCGCATTGTTCCATCTGATCCCGATGCCGCTTGAAAAGACGGTTTCCTATGGCTCCGGCACCGCACGGGGACCGGCGGCCATTCTTGAGGCCAGTCAGGAACTGGAGCGTTTGTGTGTCGGACGCGAACCGTGCCGCCAGGGCATTTTCACCGAGCAGGAGGTCGATTGTTCGGAATCAATCGAAACGGCGATTGCCGCGCTTCGCGCGAGAACCCGCGAGATCGCGGCGGGTGGCAAGATCCCGGTGACGCTCGGGGGTGAGCATTCTTTGACCTTTGGTGCGGTTATGGGGGTTCGCGATGCCCTGCAAAGCCCCATCGGGATCATTCAGATCGACGCCCACGCGGACCTGCGTGTCGCCTACCAGGGCGAACCGCATTCCCATGCATCCGTCATGCATCTTCTCGCCGAGGAAGGCATGCGGCTGGCACAGTTCGGCGTCCGGGCGCTGTGTTCCGAGGAAGTGGAAAGCCGGGGTCGCAACAATGTGGTTTCGGTCGATGCCGAAGACCTGGTCGTCGGCAATGTGCTGGCCGTGGATCTGCCGGACGATTTCCCGCAAGCCGTCTATGTCAGTTTCGACGTTGACGGTCTCGACCCGTCGATCATGCCGGCAACCGGCACGCCCGTACCCGGCGGCCTTGGCTATTATCAGGCCCTGCATCTGGTCGAGCATGCGCTGAAGGGGCGAACCTGTGTCGGCTTCGATGTCGTCGAACTGGCGCCGATTTCCGGCCAGCCCGCCTGGGACTTCACGGCCGCGCAAATCGTTTACCGCCTGATGGCGGCGGTCGGGGGAGGTGTGGAGCTCGGATGAGGGGCCGGGTTCAGCATACCCAGATCCAGAGCTTGCGCCCGACGCTTTCGCTTGATTGCGTAGCAATTCGAATTGCTAGCTATTTCCACGACATCTAAGCTGCACATAGTGTCCCAAGACCCAATTGTATTCATTTTCCACTACCTCATCCTGAGGCGCGAAGCGAAGCGGAGCCTCGAAGGACCGATGGCGTACACTGGATCGTCCTTCGAGGCCTTGCTATGCAAGGCACCTCAGGATGAGGCTGTGGTGTTTCACTACACCTGATTTTACGACGAAGCCCGACGAATTGAGGTTGGTTAAACCCTGTGGTGCCGTGCGATGAAATCTCGCTTTCAAGAGCAGGGCACTGAACCTGTGATGCAATCGTCCTACCCCTCTTCGTCCGGTTCAAGATATTCGCTCGGATTGTCCCTCTGCCTGGCGGCCAGGTCGGCGAGCCAGGCCAGGTCCGGCGATTTTCGGGCACAGGTTTCCGCGCGGGTCAGCCATTCCCGCGCTTTTGGCAGGTCGCCGGCGCGCCGGTAATGTTCGCCGATCATGTAGGTCGTCTGGGCAACGGCATCCGGTTCGAAATCCTCGTCCTGCATGGCCATGGTCAGGAAGTCGGCTGCATTTGCCCGGTAACGGCGTTCGTCCTCTCGACTTTCGCAATCCTGGCAGACATGCGCCGCGCGGATGAACAGATCCGCAATCTCCTGGAAAGCGGCCCCCGACCAGATCGCGATCTGTGCGGCGTGATCGAACTTCAACCAGGGCCTTTGTGCCTGTTGGTCCTGCGAAAGCGGTGAAAGCCTTTCTGAGACCAGCGCGCGCACATCGTCTGAGATTGTGGTTTCGAAGCTGTCCAGTGTGCCGGAAAAGCCGCACCGATGGCACGAATGGACGTGGTATTGCGCAGGATTTCCACTGACGAACCGGTGCCGGAAGTCCGTTTGAGTCGGTTGCATCAATGTTGTGCTCAACAGCAACGGGCTTTTGAACGTCGTGCCGCAATTCGGGCAGAGGAAATCCCAATCCGTTATTCTGGTCATAAAGGCAGACATCCTCCGTGTTGTGATTACACCCAATGGTTGGTGGCAGGTTGTAATGCACTTAATAGGTTTATTTTTGGATTTTGCAACCCTATTTTGAAGGATTGGGTTGTATCGCGTCGGAATTGTCGGCCGGACCGTCGAAATAGGCCCGCGGGACAGTGAAGCGCAGGGTCGGCGCAACCGATCTGTGCTAGAAAATTCCGTCCGTAGATCCGTACAGGGTGCGAAACGGTCGACGATTGTTTTCAGGTTGGAATTTCATGGACCGTGACGCTGCCGATCATTGCCGGGACCTGGTGCGCCAGCATGACAGGGACCGCTTTCTGACTGCCCTGTTCGCGCCGCAACAGCACCGCGATGCGCTGATGGCGCTTTATGCATTCGATGTCGAGATCCGCCGCGTTGCCGGGATCGTCAGCGAACCGATGCCCGGTGAAATCAGACTGCAATGGTGGTTCGATGCGCTTGGGGCAATCGAGCACGGCTCGATCGAGGGCCATCCGGTCGCTGCCGCCCTGCGCGCGACGATCGACACCTACACCCTTCCAGTTCAGCCGTTGCTCGACCTGATCGAGGCGCGCAGGTTCGATCTCTACAATGACCCGATGCCGAGCCTGACCGATCTTGAAGGCTATGCGGGCGAGACCGTTTCCGCGATCCTGCAACTCGCCGCGCTTGTTCTGTCAAAGCAGTCGGGGCCGGAAACCGCGCCGGGAACCGCGACTCTCTCCGGGCTTGCGGATATGTCCGGACATGCGGGCGCCGCCATCGGGATCTGCGGTGTACTGCGGGCGCTTCCCCGGGACGCGGCGGCGCACAGGGTTTACATCCCGGGTGACGTTCTTGCCCGGCACGGACTGGACCGGGACGATTTCCTGCAGGGCCGGGAACCGGAACGCGTCCGGGCGATGGTTCGCGAAATGTGCGAGCATGTCGACCATCACCTGCAACGGTTCGCACGAGCCTTTGAGGCCGGCGGCTCGTCGGCGCTGGCGCCGGCCTATCTGCAGACCGGCCTGCTGCCGGCCTTTGTCACGGCCTTGCAAAGGAGTAAGGACGATCCGCGCCGCTCGGTTCCGGAAATCCCGCAATGGCGACGGCAATGGGCGATGTGGCGCACCGCCCGCCGCCTGTCACGGCGGTAGAGTGAAACCGTTATTCTGCCGCTGCCGATGACGGCATGGTCAGCCATTGGTCGACGTCGCGCAGCGCACGCTCGGCGGTTGCCCGTTTTTTGGCCACAGTCTTTTGCTTGCCGCGCAGCCGTTTGCCGTCCTCGCCGACCTTGGAGAACTCGACCGGCGGGAACAGGCCGAAATTGATGTTCATGGGCTGGAAGGAGCGCGGTTTTCCGGATTGGTTTTCGGCAATGTGACCGGTGGTTATGTGGCGCAGCAAGGCGCCGAACGCGGTTGTTTCCGGCGGCAGCGACAGATCCTCGCCGAGCCGTTCCGACGCTGCGAACCGCGCCGCGAGCAATCCGATGGCGGCCGATTCCACATAGCCCTCGCAACCGGTGATCTGGCCGGCAAAGCGAAGTCTCGGGTCGGTCTTCAGGCGCAGGGTGGCGTCGAGCAGGTTCGGCGAGTCCAGATAGGTGTTGCGATGAATGCCGCCAAGGCGGGCGAATTCGGCCTCTTCGAGGCCCGGGATGGTGCGCAGGATGCGCGCCTGATCGCCATATTTCATTTTCGTCTGGAAGCCGACGAGATTGTAGAGCGTGCCGAGCGCGTTGTCCTGACGCAACTGCACGATCGCATAGGATTTTTCATCAGGCTTGTGTTTGTTGGTCAGACCCACCGGTTTCATCGGACCGTGGCGCAGAGTCTCGCGCCCGCGCGCGGCCATCACCTCAATCGGCAGGCAGCCGTCAAAATAGGGCGTGTTCTTCTCCCATTCGTGGAAATCCGCGGTTTCGGCTGCCAGGAGCGCGTCGATAAAGGCTTCGTACTGGTCCTTGTCGAGCGGACAATTCAGATAATCCGCACCGGTTCCGCCGGGCCCCGGCTTGTCGTAGCGTGACTGAAACCAGGCTTTCGTCAGGTCGACCGTGTCGAAATGCACAATCGGTGCGATCGCGTCGAAGAAGGCCAGTGAATCGGCGCCGGTCTTTGCCGCGATCAGGGCGGCGAGCCCTGGCGAGGTCAGCGGTCCGGTCGCGACAATGACCGAGGACCATGCGTCCTCCGGGATCGCCTCGACATCTTCGATTACGAAAGTGATGCCGGGATGGGCTTTCAAACGATCTGTCACGGCCTGTGAAAACCCTTCGCGGTCGACGGCGAGCGCGCCGCCGGCGGGGAGTTTGTGGCGATCGCCCTCTGCGAGGATTATGGACCCGGCGCGCCGCATTTCCTCATGCAACAGACCGACCGCATTGCCGAGCGCATCGTCGGACCGAAACGAATTCGAGCAGACCAGTTCGGCGCATTTGTCGGTGAGGTGGGCGTCGGTCATGCGGACCGGCCGCATTTCGTGGACGATGACGGGCACGCCGCGCTCGGCCAATTGCCAGGCGGCTTCCGAACCGGCCAGGCCGGCGCCGATGATGTGAACGGGTTCCATAGGCCCGGTATGGGCGCGCTCCGGGCGCCGGTCAAGAATTTTGTGACGCAGGTTACACCTGGAAAGTGCCGGCATCCCGTTTCGGTGAGAAAGCCTTTCCGGCGCCGGGTGCGGCCCCATATGCCAATTATCGGCAAGCCTGCAACGGGCAGGAACGCCGCCAACAAGGAGAGTTCCCATGACCTATCTGGAAAACAATGCCTCTGTCGCTGCCGCCATCATTCCGGTTGCCGGCACTGTCACGGCTTTCGCGGTTCTCTGGGCATCGATACTGGTCGCCTAGGATCCGGGACTTCAGGAGCGCGCGACCTCTCCGGTCCGGAGGCGTTGCGGCAGATCAAAACGCCCGCCATTGGCGGGCGATTTGAGTCCGGGCCCCGGTTTCCTGTGCCCGACACAAAGATACTCTTCACAAAGATTGCAGACGCAAAGATATTTCCGCCGGTTCGCGGTGTGATAGGGGTACCGGTCTTGAAAGCGCCGTTGCGCCCGTCGATTTTCGCAGAAATTTCGAGGACCTGTCTTGCACGTTCACACAGTTTTTTTCTGGCTCTGGAAGACGCTCAGCGCCGAAGACCGACATCGTTTCGAACAGGGCCTGGACCTTCTGACCCGGGATCCGAATGTCAGGGACCGGCGCATCGGCAAACCGGCCGCGACAAAACGGGACGTGATCGACACATCCTACGATTACGGGATCGTGCTCAGGTTCGACACCCTGGCGGCCCATGACGCCTATCAGGCCGGGCCCGCGCACCAGGTCTTTCTTGAAACCTGCGCAGACCTGTGGAGCCGGGTTCAGGTCTACGATATCGAGGAAAATTAGGGAAAGATCCGAAGGCGGCTTGCGGCGGCGGGGGCAGGCGGGCCGGATCGGCACTGCTGCCTTGGCGCGGGGGATTGCAGTCCCGGTCGGCGGCAATATCGTTCAAAGGAGAGGGCAAAATAACAAACGCCCGCCAATGGCGGGCGCTAATGTCTGGCTTCCGGATAGCCTCAAGTCACCGGACACCGCTCGTAAGCGGTGATCAAAGCTTACTTCGTGAGGTTTTTTGCAACGCTGTCGATGTCACCGCGGTTGATGCCGAGGTCGTCGAGTTCACGATTGGAGAGCTTCATCAGTTCGTTGTAGGTGCTGCGGTAGCGGCGCCAGGACGAGTATTGACGGACGAAATTGTTGAACATCGCTTCATTCCCTTGTTCGCGTGTTGAGAGGGTCCTTCCGGCGCGCCAGCAGCGCGCCTTCCGTGACCCTTACATAGGCGCTTCGATGGAAAAAAAGAAGTGCTGATTTTGCATAGCTGCAATGCGGTAAGACCATGCAATTCTTAACAAAAATTAATCTGCGGGCCGTTTACTATGTTGCGATGCACAAAATGTCGCAGAGGCCGGAAATTCCGACCGGTTTTCGTCACTCCGCGGCAGATTTATGTTCGGCTTCGCGCCTTTTCAAGAGGTCCTCGAGAAAGCGGCCGGTATAGGATCTTTCGACCTTGATCACGTCTTCCGGAGACCCGAATGCGACGATCTCGCCGCCGCCGTCTCCGCCCTCCGGCCCGAGGTCGAGAATCCAGTCCGCGGTCTTGATGACTTCCAGATTGTGTTCGATCACGATCACCGTATTGCCCTGGTCGACGAGATGGTGCAGCACGTCGAGCAGCTTGGCGACGTCGTGAAAATGCAGGCCGGTTGTCGGTTCGTCGAGAATGTAGAGTGTGCGGCCGGTGGCGCGCTTCGACAATTCCTTGGCCAGCTTGACCCGCTGCGCCTCGCCGCCGGACAGGGTGGTTGCCTGCTGGCCGACCTTGATGTAGCCGAGGCCGACCTTTTGCAACGTCAGCAGCTTGTCGCGAACCGAGGGCACGGCGGAAAAGAAGTCCACGCCTTCGTCGACGGTCATGTTGAGGACATCGGAGATGGATTTCTGCTTGAAGGCCACTTCGAGGGTTTCGCGATTGTAGCGGGCGCCTTTGCAGACGTCGCAGGTCACATAGACGTCCGGCAGGAAGTGCATTTCGATCTTGATGACGCCGTCGCCCTGACAGGCTTCGCAACGCCCGCCCTTGACGTTGAAGGAAAACCGGCCGGGCGAATAGCCCCGCGCCTTTGATTCAGGCAGCCCCGCGAACCATTCCCGGATCGGCGTGAACGCACCGGTATAGGTCGCCGGGTTCGAGCGCGGGGTGCGGCCGATCGGCGACTGGTCGATGTCGATGACCTTGTCGAGCAGTTCCAGCCCTTCCAGCCGCTCGTGCGGCGCCGGCTGCGTTCTGGCGCCGTTCAGACGCCGCGCGGTCGCCCGGTAGAGCGTATCGATCAATAGCGTCGACTTGCCGCCGCCGGAAACCCCGGTGACCGCGGTGAATGTGCCGAGCGGCACCTCGGCATCGACATCTTTCAGATTGTTGCCAGTGGCGCCGATAATCTTCAGCCAGCGGTTTTTCTTCGGTTTGCGCCGTTCCTCCGGCAGGCGCACGGACAGCGCGCCTGACAGATATTGACCGGTCAGGGATGTCGGATGGCCGATAATGTCGCCGGGCTTGCCCTCGGCGATGATTTCACCGCCGTGAATGCCGGCCATAGGGCCGACATCGATGACATGGTCGGCCGACAGGATGGCGTCCTCGTCATGTTCGACGACGATCACCGTGTTGCCGAGGTCGCGCAGGTGACGCAGGGTCCCGAGCAGGCGTTCGTTGTCGCGCTGGTGCAGACCGATCGACGGTTCGTCGAGCACGTAGAGAACCCCGGTCAGACCGGAGCCGATCTGCGAGGCAAGGCGAATGCGCTGGCTCTCGCCGCCCGACAGGGTGCCCGATGCGCGCGACAGGGAAAGATAGTCGAGCCCGACATCGTTCAGGAAACGCAGACGTTCGATGATCTCCTTCAGGATCCGGCCGGCGATCTCGTTCTGCTTGTCGTTCAACCGGGCCGGCAACGCGTCGAACCAG